>Ga0210400_10005041_pt1 | contig 11274 bp, 10 predicted proteins | sample IncBWH26MmetaG_FD_155456 | JGI IMG/M metagenome (GOLD analysis project Ga0210400, IMG submission 155456) | Forest soil microbial communities from Barre Woods Harvard Forest LTER site, Petersham, Massachusetts, United States - Inc-BW-H-26-M | ecosystem: Environmental > Terrestrial > Soil >...
CGGCCACGTCCCCAAGATGAATCTCGACGACGCCTTCCTCCAGCAGTCCGACATCGCCGTCGCCATCAAGGAAGGACTCGACGACGTGATGCGGACCTACGGCTACGCCATCGACCAGGCTCTGGTCACCGACATTGAGCCCGACGAAAAAGTAAAAGCAGCCATGAACGACATCAACGCCGCGCAACGCGAGCAGGTCGCCGCCAGCGCCCGCGGCGAAGCCGAGAAAATTCTAAAAGTAAAGCAGGCCGAAGCCGAGGCGCAAAGCAAAGCGCTGCAGGGTCAGGGCATCGCCAACCAGCGCAAGGCAATCATCGAAGGCCTCAAAGATTCCGTGGAAGCGTTCTCGAAAGCGGTAGAAGGCTCGACCCCGAAAGATGTGATGATGCTGGTCCTGGTCACCCAGTATCTCGACACCATGAAAGAAATTGGCGCCAACGACCGCAGCAACACCATCCTGATGTCGCACTCCCCCGGCGCCGTCAGCGACCTCTATCACCAGATGCAAGACGCAGTCATGACCGGCATGAAAGCCGCGAATCCAGGCCCGTAGTAAGCCACGGTGGGCAAAGTTCACCCAGTCATCATTGCCATTGTCATTCCGAATCGGGCTGAAAGCCCGGTGAGGAACCTGCTGTTGTATTGTCATTCCGAACTGGGCTGAAAGCCCGGTGAGGAACCTGCTGTTCCCCATCCCAGTCGGCCCGCGGGACGGCTTGGCGAAGTGTTCCTGCAGGAACACAACGTCATGACGGAATGGGCATACGATATCGTCATGACAGCTAACCCAAAGAAAACACGTCGGGAAACGCTCCGTCGATCTCACATTTTCAAGTGTGCGTGACAACCCTGCCTGCCCCCTCGATCTGCTGATACACCCGTGGAAGAGCGCCGCTTCAGCGCCGCGTAAGGCGGGCGGAATGATTCGGGCTTTAGCCCCCGTGCCTCGTCAGCATCGCACCCGCCCTTGCAAAAAACGCAAGGACGGGGCACCCACGGTTCCGTAACAGGAGGAAATCAGCACCGAAAGGGCGGGGCCACCCGTCATTGGGGCGCTGCGGAACCTGGCGGGAGCATTCCAGTTCTCCGGCGACGACACGGACAAGAAAATCCGCGCGCTTTCCGGCGGAGAAAAATCGCGGCTGGCCAAGGACTTTGAAGGCACGATGAAGGGACAGTCACTAGTTTCCAGCGATAGCGATAACCAGGTCGAGAATCTTCGCTTCGTTTGGATAGGGGAATGTCCTCAAAAAATCCGCCACTGCACCCACACCAGCTCCATCAAGTCGAGCCTGCCCGTCGCCGTTGTGGCATTGCGTGACATCCTTCATTAAATGAAATGCTAATTCGTCAAACTTTTTGTCTTTTTCGGCTAGGGCGATTGCGACTCTTGTAACACATTGGCGATTTCCTAGGGCCAAACACGGTTCGATGTGAAACGCAACGTATCGTTCAGGGCAGTCTGGAGCCCCGTGATCATCGTAGGCCCACCTCACATCGCCCTTCCAATCTTGTGCGGCCAGCTCAGGTGCATGAATCAGAAAAGCCGTACCAAGCAAAAGCCATAACACTTTCATTTTTAAATCCTCCTCTAAGTGGCCTAAATGAATTGTGGGTTACATCATATACAAAGAAGCTTAAGCAAGTGCAGATTTCATCGTCGTCACTGGGGGCCGGCCCACCCTTGATTGTTCGTTGTTGACGCTATTCCAAACTGAGGCGCCGACGCCGCTGTCCATCGCTGCCAATGGAAAAATCGCGGCTTCGGCGAAGACCCTGATACCATCGTCCGAGGTGCCCAACTTTCGAAAATCGCGAATGGTGGGCGGCCCCAGTTATTAACGGCACCGACAAGAATCAAAGATGGGTCATCCCCGACAGGTAGGTATCAGAATGGCCGGCTATAAGCCGCAAAACCCGGAGGAGCATTTTGCGCTCCAGCGAACATCCAGAGCCGCCGAAGTTGTAAAGGCTGTCTTTGAAGCTCAGCAGAAAGGGAACGAAGAGAGCAGAGGTAGGGACGAACGCTTCTATAACAGCCTTGCTTTATTTTCCAGCGGCACTATCGCGCTGACCGTTACCTACTTGGGATACCTGAAAAATCTGCCAAACCAGCCAATCCAGCACTCGCACTGGCTCACAGCGTGTTGGATTTGTCTGCTGTCGTGCATCCTTTGTTCATTGTTCTGGCTACGCGCTTTTAGTCACTACACTCATTACTTCCACGAATGGCAAACTGCGAACGCGCAAAGGGAACAATTCGAGGTCGAGGCCACGGAATATCCAACTCTGGCGCGTAACACGATCAGCCTTCAAACCGGACAGCCGACTTCCCGAGAGGAGATGGAGGGTTTCATCTCCAATCGAACAGAAGCGGCTGCAATATGCGAGAAACGTGGAAAGGGTGCCAAACGTCTCGAGAATCGTTACATGTTCCTATGGCGATGGCTTGGCAGGTTTGCACAAGCGAGCTTCTTGGGTGGATTCGCATTACTCATCGCTTTTGCTGCTAAGAATACTTAGCGTGCGCGAGATAACACAACTCGTCCCGGATTGGAACGTGCTGGTGAACCTTGAGCCGGAGGAACTAGCCGGAAAGCTGCTTTTTGTTTTGCGAAAGAGGACACCATACGGTGGCAAATATCACCTTGGCAACTTAATGAGAGAGTTCTGGATGACAACTCCTCCCATCAAACATCCGTATGAGTCAGCGCAGGACCGTGCGCTGATCGAGCTTGCAATCGCGGAGGCTTGGGCCTATCTAGAAGCGCAGGGACTTCTCATTTCTTCTCCAGAAGATGGGCAACATGGCTGGCGCGTCCTGAGTCGGCGCGCAAGAAAATTCGAGAGTGAAGCGGAATTTGCGCGGTACTCCGTGGCACGCCTTCTGCCCAAAGAGGTGCTTCACCCGAGCATCGCGGAAAAAGTGTGGATGGCTTTTATGCGCAGTGATTTTGAGAACGCTGCATTTCAAGCCATGAAGGCAGTCGAAGTTGCGGTACGCGGCGCTGCCGGTTACGGCAACGATAGGTTTGGTGTCCCGATGATGCGAGATGCTTTCTCTCCGGGAAAGGGTCCACTGACGGACTTAGGAGCGGATGGTGGCGAACAGGTTGCTCGGATGGAAGTCTTTGCTGGTGCAATAGGCTCCTACAAGAACCCGTCATCCCACCGGGAAATCGATCTTGACGATCCGGTTGAGGCTTTAGAGATCATCTTGTTCGCCAACCATCTCCTCCGGATCGTGGATGCTCGTGCGAAGAAGAAAAAACCTTAGCCCGCTATACCCACACAGCATCCACTTGCTGGCCGGGTGGCCGGCTTTTTGATCGCGCCGACATCACCAACCATAGGAAAATTCGGGGACAAGGAAAATTCGGGGACAGACGGGACGCTTCCCAGCGACTAGTTCGCATCGCACCCCGTTGAAAACCGCAGAGCAGCACACACCTCATTCATTCGCGCGGAACTAAGCTGGGCCACACGTTTCCCCAGGCGCTGTTGCAACACCGTCACCGCATTGTGCAGGTTCACCGCGCACGCGGACTTCATGCCGTCCTCCTCATTCAGAACCACCTCCGATGGTACACCGCGAATCGTGGAAGTGACCGGCGCAACCGTAACTGTCGATAAATACCCGATGGCGCTGTTGCGGGTGAGCACGAGGACTGGTCGCTTCTTGTCGGGCGGGGCAAACTGGTAAAGCCGAACGTCACCCCGAGCTATTCTTCCGGCCACGTGCCCTCCGACTCCCACCCCCGCGCTTCCGCATCGGCCGGAGGCTGCAGCGAATAACCATGCCGGTCGCGCTCCTCACTGGCGCGCAGTTCCAACCGACGAAGATGTTCCCGCAAAGCGTCGCGCACCAAAGCAGACCGGTTTCGCCGGGTGCGCTTCGCGGCCTGGTCGGCAGCCTGCAACAGCTTTTTATCCAGCACGATTTGAACGATTTCCATATGTGGAACCTACTCCACAGTATACTCCACATAGAGAAATCCGCGGGCACGAAGTCCCCATCTTCCCTTTTCCACAAGCCAGCCATGTGACATCCATCACTGCCGTCCACAGCCCAAGTCTGCAATCATCTCCAAAGCCGCGACGCTCCGGCCCAGCGCCAATCGTCGCTCTCTAAGTCCTTTGTTTCAAGGATTTTAGTATCTAAGTCCTTTGACATCCCGATTTTGCGGGCAATTTCCCGTTTAACTCGATGAATCGCAAGATTCGAGGGGGGAGGGGGATACCCCCAGGCCGCGCGGCCCCGCACCATCGGAAGGCTGCACGGCATCTAATGAATTGACTTCCCTGCCAGGGCGACCTAGTCTGGAAGTGGATCTTTAAAAAGGCCAATCCCACCAGTGGGGGCGTCACGGTTTCGACGGAGATGCTTGCGGCCAAGAGGCATGCCGGGGTGCACACACCCGTAATCGTGGGCAAAATGATAATTGCCAATCAACAGATGGCATACGCAGCTTAATTAATTAAGTTGCCGTCCTCCGCGGCTTCGCCCGTGGGCTGCGGTCAGGACGTCACACAGCGGGCTGCTCTTCTCGTCTACGTCTGGGGCGGGAGGCTAAGACCTCAGGCTAGCGGCTAGCGTTTCTTGTCCGTTCTGAGCGTGGGCCGCGAACGTCCTCGGGTAATGCCGAGGGCATGAACGCGAATAAGCATGTAGTCTCTTGACCAGTAACATTTTCGGACGCGGGTTCGACTCCCGCCGCCTCCACCACTATAAACTGCTGATAATATGGTAGTTACAAAACAGTAGAAAAAATCGTACAATAAACGTACAATGGATTCGGCAAAGGTGCTGATTCCATGCTCTCGGTTTACTCCCGCCACTATCCTCCCTGCCCTTCCGACGACATCAACTACAAACGTTGCCGCTGCCCAAAGTGGATCAATGGCATCCTCGGATCGGATGGTCCCTTCATCCGTCGCAGCGCCAAGAGCCGCAGTTGGGAAAAGGCTGAGGATTTCAAACGCAAGCTGGAAGAGGAATATGAGGCGAAGCAGAAAGGACTGGAAGAGGCCTCCCGGCCGGAGCCTGCTCTCGTAACGGTCAAAGAGGTTGTGGCACGATTTCTGAACAGCAAGCGCAACGAGAATCTGGCCGACTCGACTCTCGATAAGCTGACCACGATTTTCGAGAAGCAATTCCTAGCGTGGGCCACTTCTGGCGGGTTCATTCATCTCACTGAGATCACGACTATCGATCTGGAAGGCTTTCGTGATACCTGGATCGATGGCCCTCTTGCGAAGAAAAAGAAACAGGAACGGGTCATCGGATTCTTCTACTACTGCTTGCGCCTTGGATGGATCAAGGCTAACCCTGCTGTTCTGCTGGGTCGAATCAGAGCGGACGGTCCTCCCACGGATTACTTCCCTGCGCCCGAGTTCGACAGAATCATGGATGCAACATACATCTATCAGCCGAGGGGCTGGGTGGAATGCAGGAACCAAGCAACGCGGCTTCGCATTCTCACGTTGCTAATGCGTTGGAGTGGACTTGCAATCAGGGATGCCGTGACTTTGGAGAGGCGCCGTCTGAACGAAAGTGGCGAGTTGTTCCTATATCGCGCAAAAACGGGCAGCCCTGTTTACGTTCCACTGCCTCCGGATGTGGCGGAGGCATTGAGAAACATTCCGCCAGGCCCCAGCCCCAATCCGCGATATTTCTTCTGGTCTGGCAACGGTTCACCGAAGTCGGTGGTTGGCAATTGGCAGCGGAGTTTCCGACGCCTCTTCAAAATCGCAGACTTGCGCAGCGACGACGGATTACCCAAGCGTTGCCATCCGCACATGTTTCGGGACACATTCGCGGTCGAGATGCTGCTTGCCGGAGTCCCGCTGGAACAGGTCTCAATGTTGCTTGGTCATAAGAGCGTGAAGATCACAGAGAAGCACTACGCGCCATGGGTCAAGGCGCGGCAGGAGCAGCTTGCGGTCAACGTCCGAAAGTCTTGGGCTGTACTTGATGCGGGCAAGCAAACGGGAAAACGCAAATCGCCGAAGCGCGCGAAAAGCGCCTGACGGGGATTGCTCCCGTCTTCTGCCGGGTAGTTGATCTCTAGCTTGCTCTGCGTAGCTTTCGATGAACGCGATGAAGGACCGTCTCAGGCACTCGGAGTGTCCGGTATCCGCGCTTGTGCAACTTTTCTTCTGTGCTCCAGTGGATCACGCCTGGTTCCGTTTCAAATATTTTGCGAACGGTCTTCTCGCTGAGTGCCCAGAGCTCGGCGATCTCGATGATCGAGTAGTGCTTCTCGCGAGCTAGTTCAATCGCCGGCCCAGCCGAAGGGCCGGAAACCGTGTGGAGGGCGTGGGAGGACTCGGCTGGTTTCCGAGCGAATTCAGACATGGCATGACCTCAACCGCAGCTGGATGCTAACTAACTTGATTCCAGACGCTTTGATTGTCCAATGAATTCTCGGGCGACACCTATTCCCAACAGGAATAGCTCGGTCAGAAATGAGGTAATTCCCGACTCGGATGTTGCCTTCTGATGATTGGCTGACGCGAGGTGAAACAAGAAACCCGCGCCAGCGAGGACGCCAGCGCGGGCTTAGCGTTGCTCAGTACTCGCTCGGCAAGTGGATCACGTTGTTGGCCAAGTACAGTGTGATTTCATCCAGTGGAAAATCGGTGTGCTCGATCTCCTTGGTGAACACGATGTTGCCGTTGCCGTCGTCGCACGTGAGCGTAGCGGTTTGGTCGGGACGTACCGCGAGTTTCCAGACTTGAAATTCCTCCGCGGCCACAGCCTTGTTGTAGGGCTGAATGATCGCGATTTCGTCCAGAAGCCAATACGCTCCTCCGTGCTCGGCAACGTGCTGCGCGCCGTCGGTGTAGAGAACGTTGCGGTTGATCCCGTGCCGATACCAGTTTTCGCTGCCGGTGAACTGTGCGAGATCGTTCTTGCTGAGAGTCTTCGTCGTCATGATGTGCCTCTTTCGTTTTGAGTGACCCCCGTGGCGGGGCGAGAGAGGCAACGGGAAACAGCCGCATTGAAGGCGCGGCGTCACAGGCAACCGTGGAATAAATGAGGGGCAGCCCGTAGGGAATCAACGTTTATGCCGCGAAAAGTGCCTTGACGGTAGCCTGCGGCTGTTAGGTTGACTCCGAACCCTTCCGTTAGTGGGCCACGGAAAGAGGCACGTCGTGAGGAAGGCGAGCAGAGATGTGGCGAGAGGTGCGGCGGGTAGTCACGTGGAGAAGAGCAAGGTCTCCACTGTAGCGGCCTGCGACGGTGGGAAGGGGGCGAGATGCTGCGGCTTTGGGCGGAGTGATTCAACATGCCCGTCGCCGATGGTGGTGGACCAAGAGCCAGTATCCAAACGTGGAAGACGCCTGGCCTGGCAGGCCAGCAACGGCTTTGGGCATCACCGGATGCACAAATACCTGGCAGCGGGGTCACCCGTGATACTTCGCTCGCAGGTTAAGGTAAGATTTCAATTCCAACGCTTATGCCAACCATCCGCCATCTCGCGAAGCTGTTCCAGGCTGTTTCGGAAAAGGACTTGCAGTCCGCCGAGCAAATTGCCAGGCAGATCGCAAGTTTTGAGGAAAAGAAGGGCCACCACTCGGCAGCTCAATTGTTGAGAGGATCTTTACAGTCAAATGGAATAAAGGGACATCGGGCGATAGAGCCAATCTCGGGGATTGTGACGAATGGCAATTTCATAGATGCTGCACTTTCCAGGGGCCACGCTTCCACTGTACTAAAGGACGTCATGCTCCGCCCGGCGAATCGAAAAGGCCTCCAGGCGTTGATAAGAGAGACTCAGCATGCCACCTATCTGACATCTAGGGGCATCAGGCGCAGGAGCAAGTTGCTCTTCGTCGGATCACCTGGATGCGGCAAGAGCTTTACCGCTCAAGCCGTCGCAAATGAACTGGGCCTGCCACACTACGTTGTCCGTTTCGACGCGGTGATAGGAGCATATCTCGGTCAGACCGCAACCCACTTACGGGAATTGTTTCGTTTTGCGGCGGATAATCCGTGTGTATTGCTGTTCGATGAGATTGACGCACTTGGGAAGCAGAGGGGAAACCCACTTGATGTTGGAGAATTGGATCGAATCGTCATCGCTCTGATGCAGGAACTGGAGTTCCTAGAGACTCGGGGAGTAGTCATCGCAACCTCGAATCTTCCTGAAAACCTCGACCGAGCCTTGTGGCGTCGTTTCGACCTGATTTTGCGTTTTCCACGGCCGAATAGGATCGAATTAATGGCTTACGCGAGAAAAATGAGCGCGAAGTTTCGGTTGAAAAATAACAAGGCAATGCTCAAACGACTCGAAACTGCTAGAACCTACGCGGACGCTGAAAAACTCGTGGAAGCGGAGGCCCGCCGCGTTGCGCTGAAGGAAGTAGAAGGTCGATGAGCGCCAACGGCCGGACCACTCCCCGCACTTTCTATCTCAACGAGCAGCACGAACTCGCTCGCGCCGAAAAGGAGGGCGGCGGACGTATCCCTCAGTACATCGACATCAACTGGGCCACCAAGGGAACGGCGATTGGCCGGTCCCTTCACCGCGTTAGGAAAGAAATTGAAGCGTCAGCAGACCCTGCAAAAGAAAACCATTACTTTCTGCTCGCAGCACCAGTTGAAAGGCTGACCAAGGCCTCCACAGACAAGTCAAAAGCGAAGGACGGTAAAGTCTTTGAGAACACCGATTTCGCCCGAGAGCATTCCCGCGTTTTCCGACGATTGGGAATCGACCTAGTCAATGTCGCTGATGACGGCTCTGCAGTAGTCCATATGAAGCCTGAAATGATGGAGCAGTTATGGACCAGGGCGCAATCTCTACCCAATCTGGGCGCTGGGGAACAGGCGCGGTGGGCGACAATTGATCGATTCGGATTAATTCCACCGGAGCTACGTATAGACTCTGATTGGCTTGGTACGTTGCGCGCGAAGAAAATCACTGAAGCAGTGGTCGAATTTCAATCGTTGCTAACGCGCTCCGAGATTGATGCTTTGGTTCGAGCGATCGTCTCAATGCTCCAACGAAACCTGAGTGAAGCGGTAACTGGAACCGGCACTGATTTCTCAGGGCGCCAATGGGTTAGAGGGAAGATTACCCCGGAGTCGTTGACGAAAATATCCCAGTCGTTCTTCTCAGTCCAGTCGCTGCATTCGCCTCTTATTTCGATGGCCGACGGTAGTCCGCCGGTCAGGCCAAGGGGTCGGTCCGCCGCTAGTTTGGATGTGGATACTTCGACACTACCAGTGATCGGAGTACTCGATACTGGTATACCTGCTGACCACGCGGTCTTGCGCAAGTACAGGAGGGGCACATATGTTGCGCCCACTTCGACTGGTGCTCCTGCCCACCCACATGGCTGCTTCGTCGCCTCTAGAACAGTATTTGGCGATCCGGACTATGGCGACGGATTGCCACAGCGCACCCCCACCGGAACCTCTCGGTACTACGACATCAATGTGAGCGGTGTTGTCCCAGGCGAAATCGACGACAAGGGCATTTTTCCAGCACTTCAGGCCGTCGTAGCGACTGCACCAGACGTTAGGGTCTTCAACATGAGCTTTGATTCTAGAGATCCGCTGGATCTAATCTCGCCAGTGAAGCGGTTTGAGGCACTCAGCCTTGTTCAGGACCTAGACAATTTCATTTTCCAGAATGACATCGTGGTTGTGGTCGTCGCGGGGAACAGTCCAAATGGATTGATTCCTTCAACCCCCTACCCACGTCACTTCGATGATCCACAATGGGCACTAGGTCCGTGGGCAAGGAGCTTCAATTCCTTGACCTGCGGTTCTTTTGTAGCGCGTGTCAACCCAGGCGGACTTGTAACACAGGTTGGCTGGCCCAGTCCCTTCTGCCGGGTTGGTCCGGGGCTTTGCGACAGCCCTAAGCCGGACTTTTCTGCAAACGGTGGAAATGGCACTCCACAATATCAACCTGCGGTCGGGTTGGGGGTGTGGGGGCTCACTCCAGCGGGGATGTGGGAAGACCGGACGGGCACGTCGTTCGCGGCGCCATTACTGGCTAGAGAATGTGCCTTCGCGTTGCAGAGATTGCAGCGCGTTTGCGAGAGAGGGGCGCAACCGTTTGCGGTTACCGTCAAAGCGTTTCTTGCCCTGACCGCAGCCCCTCCCGTCAGCGATGAGGCAGTGCGGGAATTGGCAGACCGCGCACTCGGCAGAGGCCTTGCAAGCATGCAGAGACTGGACGTTCCTTCCTCCAGAACGGGCGTTATGATTTGGCAAGGAGTTCTGGAAGATGAGAAAGATATCGCGAGGGTTCAAGTTCCAATACCAGCCGGATGGCTGGAGGAAGCCGACGAACCGTTCTTGCGGCTAATGGTCGCATGGGACCCCCCGGTGAACGCAGCGGTCAACCATCTTTGGGCCACGCGAAATGTGTCAGCCAAATTAAGGGTGCATCCTGATGCTGCGGCACAGCACACTTCAAAGGTCAGGTCACATGGAACCTACCCACTCTTGGAACGCCTTTACAACCTGCGGAAGCTTCCTGCAAATACCAAGATTGAAGGAGACTCGTGGCTTATCGAAATCGGGTACGAGCAGATCGCTGAGTACCACCCAGCGATGACTTTCCCGCTGCAGCAGCGCGTTGCGTTTGCCGCTGAGCTAGAGGATCGGGGGCAGCGCCGGCTGAGTCCTCAATCGGCGCTTCAGTCTCTCTCGGCAACCAAGACAATGACGCGGTTGACGGTCCCACCAACCGTAGCACGACTGCCTATCGTCCTAAAGACGCCGGTTTGATTTGCGGAACGCCGGGACCGGGAGATGCTGTCCTGTCAACGGCGCCGCTCCGCGTTTGCCTTCTTGATGCTGACAACTCGGGCGGACAGCGGCAATTCGATAGGCTTTGGTGGACGCCGTTGGTAAGCATATCTGCGGAGGAAGGACCGGGCGAACTCGTTCGCCAATCGTGAATCATCGTCCTTTCTCATAATCACACACGTTTGAAAACACAATGAAGCATCAGAAAGAGGCTTTACCGTTACACCTTCAGCGCGAAAGCCTAGGGCTGTAGGTTTGGTGAGGATGGCCACGCCGACGTGCTCAGATACCAAGTGAACCGCTTCTTGCGGCGTAATAATGTCGTGGGCGCGTTTCGGAGTGATTCCCTCACGTCGTGCCGCGTCCATGATTGCGTCATGAACGATGGGGTGAACTCGGCGCGCGAACAGAATCCATTCATCTTTTGCCAGATCTTGGACCACGAGGTGTTCCTTTAGGGCAGCCGCGTGGCTCTCTGGAAGAGCCGCATAGAGGGGCGACAA
>Ga0210400_10005042_pt1 | contig 11274 bp, 10 predicted proteins | sample IncBWH26MmetaG_FD_155456 | JGI IMG/M metagenome (GOLD analysis project Ga0210400, IMG submission 155456) | Forest soil microbial communities from Barre Woods Harvard Forest LTER site, Petersham, Massachusetts, United States - Inc-BW-H-26-M | ecosystem: Environmental > Terrestrial > Soil >...
CCTGGTCTCCATTCTCACCGAGCCGCGCAATGCTTTGACCAAGCAGTATCGACGCCTGTTCGAAATGGAAGGCGCCGAGCTCGAGTTCCGGGAAGAGGCCCTGAAGGCAGTCGCGCACCGGGCCATGCAGCGCAAGACCGGGGCGCGCGGCCTGCGCACCATCCTCGAGACGGCCCTGCTGGACACGATGTACGACCTGCCGACCATGCGCAATGTGCAGAAGGTGGTCGTCGATGAGACCGTCATCGAGGGGCAGTCCAAGCCATACGTGGTATATCGAACTGAAGACGAACCGCGACGCGCTTCTGGCACCGCACACTGAAGGGTGTGCGGGCCGGCACTCCGGGCACCTCGCATCCCGGCTGCCGACTGTCCGCTGCAGAAACTGTGGACCCGCACCGTTGAATCCACGTGGCGGAGCCCCAATTCCCCGTTATATTAGACCCGACTCGGGTAGGCCGCGTTTGCGCCCCGCGCCTGCCTTAACCTTTGCTTCAGCGAGGAATTCCCCATGACCGAACCGGTCTCCACGACCCCCAAGGCCACGACCGCCCAGAGCGTGCCGGTGCTGCCGCTGCGGGATGTCGTCGTTTACCCGCATATGGTCATCCCGCTGTTCGTGGGCCGGGAGAAATCCATCCAGGCCCTCGACGTCGCCATGCACGGCGACAAGCGCATCATGCTCATCGCGCAGAAGCAGGCGGATGTGGATGACCCGAAGGTCGAAGACCTGTATCGCATCGGGACGCTCGCCACCATCCTGCAGCTGCTGAAGCTGCCGGACGGCACCGTCAAGGTGCTGGTGGAAGGGGTCGACCGCGCGCACATCGACAAACTCGAGGCCGGTGACTACTACAGCGCCGATGTGACCATGCAGCCGGATGGCGAGACCTACGACGAGCGCGAAATGGACGTGCTCGGCCGCTCGGTCATCTCGCAGTTCGAGCAGTACGTCAAACTGAACAAGAAGGTGCCCCCGGAGGTGCTGACCGCACTGGCGGGCATCGAGCATGCGGGCCGGCTGGCCGATACCGTGGCCGCGCACATGTCCCTGAAGCTGGGCGAGAAGCAGAAGGTCCTGGAGATCCTGGACGTGCGCAAGCGCCTGGAACACATCCTGGTCGCCATCGAAGGCGAGATGGATGTGCTGCAGATCGAGAAGCGCATCCGTGGCCGCGTCAAGGCGCAGATGGAGAAGTCGCAGCGCGAGTACTACCTGAATGAGCAGATGAAGGCCATTCAGAAAGAGCTCGGCGAAATGGACGAGGGCGGCAACGAGCTCACGGATCTGGAGCAGAAGATCGCCAAGGCCGGCATGCCCAAGGAAGCGCGCGAAAAGGCCGGCGCCGAATTGAACAAGCTGAAGATGATGTCGCCGATGTCGGCGGAGGCCACGGTCGTCCGCAACTACATCGACTGGCTGGTGAAGGTGCCCTGGAAGAAGCGCACCAAGATCCTGAAAGACATCGCCAAGGCCGAGCGGGTGCTGGACGAGGATCACTTTGGCCTGGAAAAGGTCAAGGAACGCATTGTCGAGTACCTGGCCGTGCAGCATCGCGTGGAGAAGCTGCGCGGACCGATCCTGTGCCTGGTGGGACCGCCGGGCGTGGGCAAGACCTCGCTGGGACAGAGCATTGCGCGCGCCACCAACCGCAAGTTCGTGCGCATGTCCTTGGGCGGCGTGCGCGATGAGGCCGAGATCCGCGGCCACCGCCGCACCTACATCGGCTCGATGCCCGGCAAGATCGTGCAGAACCTCGCCAAGGCCGGGGTCCACAATCCGCTCTTCCTGCTGGATGAAGTGGACAAGATGTCCATGGACTTCCGCGGCGATCCCTCCTCGGCGCTGCTGGAGGTGCTGGATCCGGAGCAGAACGCCACCTTCAACGATCATTACCTCGAGGTCGACCTGGACCTCTCCGAGGTGATGTTCGTGTGCACCGCCAACACGCTGAATATCCCGAGCCCCTTGCTGGACCGCATGGAAGTCATCCGTCTGCCCGGGTACACCGAAGACGAGAAGATGAACATCGGCCGGCGCTATCTGGTGCCCAAGCAGATGAAGGCCAACGGCCTGAAGGACGATGAGCTGAAGGTCTCGGACCCGGCGCTGCTGGACATCGTGCGGCACTACACGCGCGAGGCCGGCGTGCGCAACTTCGAGCGCGAGATCGCCAAGATCGGCCGCAAGTCGGTGAAACAGCTGCTGCTGGATGACAAGGAGCAGAAGGCCATCTCGGTCACGCCGCGGAACCTTGAAAAGTTCCTGGGCGTAAAGCGCTTCCGCTATGGCAAGGCCGAGGACAGCGACCGCATCGGTCAGGTGACCGGGCTTGCCTGGACCGAAGTGGGCGGTGAGCTGTTGACCATCGAAGCGGCCATCGTGCCGGGCAAGGGCAAGCTGCAGCACACCGGCCATCTGGGCGAGGTGATGCAGGAGTCCATCCAGGCGGCCATGACCGTGGTGCGCAGCCGCAGCCAGATGCTGGGCCTGGAACAGGACTTCTACCAGAAGAACGACATCCACCTGCACATGCCCGAGGGCGCGACGCCCAAGGACGGTCCGAGTGCCGGCGTGGGCATGTGCACGGCGCTGGTGTCCGCGCTGACCCGTATCGCGGTGAAATCCGATGTGGCGATGACCGGCGAGATCACGCTGCGCGGCGAGGTGCTGCCGATCGGGGGCCTGAAGGAAAAGCTGCTGGCCGCGCATCGCGGCGGCATCAAGACCGTGCTCATCCCGGATGAGAATGTGAAGGACCTGGCCGAGATCCCCGACAACATCAAGGGCAATCTCACCATCAAGCCGGTGAAATGGATTGATGAGGTGCTGCAGATCGCCCTGGTGAGTCAGCCGGTGCCGTTGCAGACGCCGAGTGCCACGGTGCCCGCCGCGGTGGAAGCCAAGCCCGCGCGCCGGGCGGCCCGTCGCAGCCTCAAGCCCTCCTCGGCCCACTAGGCGAGCGGCGCGGGTTCGCAAAGCCCTAAGATGGCGCGCCCCGGATCACGGGGCGCGCTACTTTCATGAAGCACTTCGACGCCGTCATTTTCGATCTGGATGGCACCCTGCTCGACACCGAACGGGTCGCGCAGGAGGCCTTCTTCAGCGCCTGCGCGGAGCTGCAGGTCGCGCCGCGCCGGGAGGTGCTGATGCGCTGCGTCGGCGCCGCCGAGCCCATGGCCCGCCAGGTGCTCCGGGAGGGTTTCGGCCCGGGCCTGGACTGCGAGCGCTTCTTCGCGCTCTGGAGCCGCAACTTCAATGCCTTGAGCCAGCGGACACCGACCCCGCTGAAGGAAGGCGCCATCGCGCTGCTGGATGTCGTGGCGCAGCTGGGGCTGCCGATGGCCATCGCCACCTCCTCTGCGACCTCCCATGCGGTGGAGAAGCTGCGCCAGGCGGGCGTCCTGGAGCGCTTCAGGACGGTGGTCGGGGCGGACCAGGTGCAAAGACCGAAACCGGATCCGGAAGTGTATCTGAAGGCGGCCGGTATCCTGGGCGTGGACCCCCGCGGGTGTCTGGCGCTGGAGGACTCGGAGTACGGCGTGCGTGCGGCCCATGCCGCCGGCATGACCGTGATCCAGGTCCCCGACATGACCGAACCCACGGCGGACTTAAGGGCCCTGGGCCATATCGTGCTGACCTCGCTGAAAGAGGTGGCCGGTTACCCCTTCGCAAAGGAACAAGAAACAGATCATGGCTGAAGTTGAGATTCATACCTCCCACGAGCATGGCGGGGACGCCTTCACCAAGGGCGTGAGCGTGATGGTGGGCGTGATCGGCATCGTGCTCGCCTTCGTCACCATCGCCTCGCACCGTGCGCATACGGCGGCGGTCATCCATCGCACCGAAGCGAATGATCAGTGGTCCTTCTACGACTCCCAGAAGGAACGCGAGCATCTGATGGATGTCGCCGCGGGCCTGCTGGGCGTGGTCCAGGTCGCCCAGCCGGAACAGGCCCAGGCACTGGCCGCCCGCTATGCACAAGGGCGGGACAAGTACCTGGCGGAAGCCGCGAAGTCCCAGCAGGACGCCAAGGCGCGCGAGGCCGAGAGCAACCGCGAGGAGGCCCGGGGTCTGCGCCTGGATCTGGGGGAGGGGCTGCTGGAACTGGGCCTGGTGCTCACCTCGCTGTACTTCCTGGCGCGCAACCGCCTGTTTCCGGTGATCGGGATCCTCGCCGCGGCAGGCGGGACGATCGTGGCGGCGACCAATTTCCTGGCCTAGCGTGCTAGATTCCATGTCATTGGGTGCTTAGCTCAGCTGGTAGAGCGTCGCCTTTACACGGCGAATGTCGGCGGTTCGATCCCGTCAGCACCCACCATGAAATCGACAAGGCAGATCTGAATACCGGCGCCGCCATGTCAACCACAAGCGGTCAAATCCCCCCCGGACCTGCCGAGGCATACGACCCCAGTGCGGACCTGCTCGGGTGGATGCAGCTGAACTTCGAGCGCTACGGGGACATCTACAGCGCCAGCATCTACGGCAGCAGCGTCTATGTCATCAACACGCCGCAAATGGCCGAGCATGTGCTGCTGACGAACTGGCGCAATTACCTGCGCAAGGGCCAGGCGGTGAAGCGCATTGCCTTCAGCCTCGGTCCTGGTCTGATCTCCATCAATGGCGAGCGCTGGGCGTCCCAGCGACGCATGATTCAGCCCGCCTTCACGCACGAAGCGGTCGGCGCGTTTTTCGAGGCCATGTGCATTCCCAACCAAGCCCTGTTCGTCCGGTGGCGCCGGGCGGCGGTGGCGAATCGCAGTGTGGACATCACCCATGATCTGAGTCTCACGGTTCTGGAAGTAACCCTGCGCGCCATATTCGGCGGCGACTATGACTCGATCGCAGCGGAATTTCAGATCGTCGCCGACGAGACCCGCAATCTCGAATTTGCGCAGGTCTGTTCGAAACTCGGGTCATTGATTGTCGGCATCGTGCAAGCCCGTCGCGAGCGGCACTGCGATGCGGCCGACATCCTCGGCCGCATGATGGCGGCGCGTGATCGGCAAGGGGCGCCGATGCCGGACGCGCAACTGGCGCGCGAAGCAATGACGTTGGTGATCGCGGGGCACGAGACGACCGCCAGCGTATTGAATTGGGTCTGGTACCTGTTGGCCAAGCACCCGGATATGCAGTCGCGCGTCGCGGCCGAGGTCTGCGTTGCCAAGGCGAATGCCGCGCTGTGCATGCGCACGCTCGAGCAACTGCAGTACACCGGCAGCGTGCTCGAGGAGGCGTTGCGCGCCTACCCGCCGCTATGGCTCATGACGCGCAAGACGATCAAGCCGGATCTGCTGGGTGGCTACGAGGTTCCCAGCGGCACGGAGATTTACATCTCCCCGTACCTGCTGCAGCGGCATCCGGGTCTGTGGCAGGATCCGGATCGTTTTGATCCGGAGCGATTCGCGACCGGCAACCCGGCCCCGCAGCAGCGCCTGGCGATGTGCCCGTTCGGCGCAGGTCCGCGCAACTGCATCGGAGAATACTTCGCACGAGTGGAAATGCAGGTGCATCTGGCCACCATCATCGATGCGCTGTCCCTGTGCAATACCGTGGAGGAGCCTGCGCAGTTTGTCGCCGGCGTGAATCTGTTGAGCCGGGAGCACTTCATCATGCGGCCGCAATTGCGCCAGTCAGCGCCATGACCCGTCTGCTGGGTTGGATCATCCTCACGCTGGCCTTCGCATCCTTCAGCCTGGCGTTGCTGTATCCGGGTTACCGCATCGCCCGCAGGGCCTACCCCGGGTCGCGGCAGATCCGGTGGCTGTACGCGGTGGCCGCGGCGGTCTGCGGCGTCGCGTTATGGCTGCTGCTCCCGCTGATCGTCCAGAAGTTCTTCGGGCGCCCGCCCTGACCCGGCACTACGTCCGCAGGTGCTGCGCCAGGCGCAAGGCGAGGGCGAGGATGGTCAGGGTCGGATTGGCTTGTCCGGCCGTGGGAAACACCGAGCTTCCGGCCACGTAGAGATTTTCCATCCCATGCACGGCGCAGTTGCGATCAACGACCCCTTCCCGCGGATCGTCCGACATCCGGGTGGTGCCCATGTAGTGCGGGACGCCGGACAACGCATCGGTCACGGGCACCCGTTCATCCCGCAGCCAGGGCTCCAGACGGGTGCGGCCGAGGCCCATACGGGCGAACTCCGCCCCGATGAGGCTTGCCAGCCGCAGCGCCGTGCGACGTTCCAGTGGCCCATGCCGCCAATCGGTTTTCGCCTGAGGCAGGCCCAGGGCGTCCCGGTCATCCCCCAACAGGATGCGGCTTTCCGGATCGGGCGCCGGTTCCAGATCCACGATGAGCTGCGCGGATTTCGCGGGAATCGGGCTACCCGCGAGCTTCCGCTTCGACTCGAACCGCTGCCCGAGAATGCCGGCCAGGTCCCCGACATCCTCGGCCATGAGGCCGACGTCCTCACCGATCTCGGGCGGCCACCGCCCGCTCTGCAGGGCACGCCAGATATCCTGGGCGGCCGTCACTCCCGAATCGCGGTCCGGTTCGTACTGCAGGATGCTGCTGCAGTTGAGCAAGCCGTCGCGTTCCATGAGTTCGGGCGTCAGGGTCATCCCCACCTCGACCAGCAGGCCATCCGGATCGCGCAGCACGTTGAACTGGTTCTGCAGCCGCGTCAGGGACTGCGCGCTCACGATCAGCCCGGCGGTGCCGCGCAGATGCTGCATGAAAAAGCGTCCCACCCGATCATGGTCATTGCCGAAACCGCCGCCATTGCGCTGCGACTCAAGCAGCAATAGCCGCGCGTTCTCGATCCCGCCGCAGCACAGCACATACTTCCCGGCCACGATCGTGGCGGCAGCACCGTTCAGGGCCCGCACGGTCAGGCTCGCCACCCGCGTACGGTCCCGGGAGAGGGAAAACTGCGCGAAGTTCGCATGCAGCAGCGTGCGAACATTGTCCGCTGCGGCGAGCAGCGTGCCGTAGGCGTTCGCCCAGCGCCACGTCGAGGCATCCTTCATCGCGGGGGCGTAACGCCAGATGAACGGCCTGAACCATTCCGGATTCAGCGCCGGCAGCGGCGCCTTGAGCAGCGCCAGCAGGGCCTCGTCCGGATGCCACTTCGCGCCGAAGCCGGCCACCTCGCGAGCGCGCACATAGTACGGATCGATCTCGGCGCGATCGAGCGGCCAGCCGCTATCGGGAATCCAGGCACGGGGGCGGAAATCGATTTCACTCAGCGGCGCACAGCGCCCCGCCCAATGATTGGTCGTTCCGCCGAAATATCGCAGGCGGCCCGCCTCCAACGACAGGGGCAGCCCGACACTGGTACCGGCATACAGGGACTGCGATTCCGCGTATTCAAACTGCAACCCGCCGCCTTCGAGGAGGCAGACTCGCAGCCCGCTGCCGGCAAGATCGCGCGCGAGGGTGATGCCGGCGGCACCTGCGCCGATCAGGCAAACATCCGCCTGGATCGCAAGCCCATGGGGGTGGTCCCGAAGATCCTCGATCACGCGCGTCCGCCCGCCTCGAGGTGCAGGGCCGCACACAGGCGTGCCTCGGTCCGGGCCAGCAGCCAGCCGTCCACCACGGCGATGTGATGGCCGGACCAATCCCGGGCCACGGCGCGCCGCAGACGCGCGGGAATCGTGCCGAGCTCGGCGCCGATCAGCAGCTGCGACAATCGCGCGCGCGAGCGTTCCGCAGGGTGGGCGTCCAGGTACAGGGCGCCGAGCCGACGCAGTGCCACCGGATCCGCAAGGATGCCGGCGCCGCCCGCACGCAGCCACTCGCCCAGTGCGCGGGAATTCAAATGCGGTTTGTCACGCTCGGCCGCCGCGCGGGCCAGGCCACCGGCGCCCAGCCCGATGAGTGCCAGGAGCAGACCCCGGCGAGCGATCACGAATGACATGCCGATAGCGCTCCGTCCATACACAGCACGGAAAGACTACCGGAAGATGGGTGAAAACACCGGTCCGCGTTGCCGCGGACCGGGTTTGCAGCGCTTCAGTCGCGCTTCGAGGCCGTGCGCCGGCCCCGAATCATGGCCAGGCCACCCGCCAGGAGCGTAAACGCGCTGATGGCACTGCCCGGATCGATCTCCGGTGCAGCGGCCGGTGAGGCCGGGTCAGACGAGACTTTATTCGTCTGATGGTTGTTCACCGATGCAGCTTGATACGTCGAGTGCGGGCGGCTGGACATCGCATTGGCGGCAGTCGTCGCCAATAGCGATAGGGCCACTACGGTCAGGACTTTGGACATCGTACTTCTCCCCAAGTCTTAGGCTCTACTCTTTGAATGTGGCGCCGGGCGCATGGCCCGCGAAGCGGACGCCGGCTGACCTTCGCGTCGGACTGCGCCTATGGGCGGCCGAACACGATTTCAAATGAAGGTGCAACTATCTGATTGTTGGACAAATAATCACTTGCCGACATAATGGGCGCCGGTTATGGTCAAGCGCCGCGGAGCATCGCCAATGACGGCAAGAGACCCCTGGGCCGTACTCAGAGCCGCGCCGGACTGGATCTGGCGAGCCGTGATTTTTCTGCTGGCACTGGCGGTGCTGCTGATCGTCACGACGCGCTGGCGCATATGGGAAACCAATGCGACGCGGCAAAGCACCGACGATGCCTACCTGCAAGCCGACCTCACGCCCATTGCGGCGCGCGTGCCGGGATACATCCGTGAGATGCCGGTGCAGGATTTCGATCATGTCCACAAGGGACAGTTGCTGGCGCAGCTGGTCGATGAGGACTACCGCGCCACGGTTGCCCAGCTGACGGCCGGCGTGGCGGCCGCCGCGGCCCAGATCGGCACCCTCCAGGCACAGCGCGGACTGCAGGATTCGAATGTGCAGGCCGCGCAGGCCGCCATCAACGCCGTGCTGGCCAATGTCGAACAGAACGAGCGCGATGTGGCGCGTCAGCAGAAGCTGCAGAGCACCGGGTCCTCTTCGGCCGAGGCGGGCGAGAAACTGCAGGCCACGGCCGCGCAGCTCGCGGCCCAATTGCAGCAGGCGCGGGCGCAGGCCAATGCCGCCGAACACCAGTTGGGCGTGCTCGATGCCCAGCGGATCCAGGCGCAAGCAGCGCTGGCCGCGCAGCAGGCCAGCCTGGAGGTGGCCCGCATCAACCTGGGCTACACCCGGATTCTCGCCCCCGAAGATGGCGTGCTCGGCCAGCGTCAGGTGAAGCCGGGGCAACTCGTGGGCGTGGGCGGGCAGATCACGACGCTCACGCCGCTGCCGCACATCTGGGTGCTGGCCAACTACAAGGAAACCCAGCTCACCCATATGAACGTGGGCGCGCCCGCCACCATCGCCGTGGATGCCTTTCCGGGCCACTCGCTGCGCGGCAGGGTGCTGGCGTTTGCGCCCGGCGCGGGCTCCCAGTTTGCGCTGCTGCCGCCGGACAACGCCACGGGCAACTTCACCAAGGTCGTGCAACGGGTCGCGGTGAAGATCTCCATCGACGACGGCGATGGTTTGATCGATCGACTGCGCCCCGGCATGTCGGTGGTGGCTACGGTCGACACCCGGGCGGCGACACGGTGAACGCGACCCCGTCCGTTGCGGCGCCGGAAGCCCCCATTCCCTGGCTGGGGCTGGCCGCGGTGCTGCTGGGGACCTTCATTTCCACGGTGAACTCGCGGGTGTCCACCTTCGGCCTGGCCGATATCCGCGGCGCGGTGCATGCCAGTTTTGATCAAGGCGCCTGGATCACGACGGCGCAGTCCGTGGCGCAGATGCTGATCGCACCCGCGGCGATCTGGTTGGGCGGGGTGTACGGCACGCGCCGTGTGCTGATGGAAGCGGCCATCGCCTTCGCGGTGGTATGCCTGATCCAGCCCTACGCGCCGAACATCCAGACCATGCTGGGGCTGCAGTTCGTCGGCGGTCTGGCGTCCGGGTGCTTCATCCCCCTGACCCTCGGGTTCATCCTGCGCAACATGCCCGCACGGGTGTGGGCCTACGGCATTGCGTTGTATGCGCTGAATCTTGAAGTGTCCTTGAACATCTCCGCTTCGCTCGAAGGCTGGTACATCGAGCACCTGTCCTGGCGCTGGATCTTCTGGCAGAACGTGCCGCTGGCGATCGGTATGTGGTACTGCCTGAAGGTCGGAACCGAACCCGAGTCCGTCAATGCGGCGCATCCGAAGCCGGACTGGTTTGGGCTGCTGGCGGGGGGCATCGGCTTGGGGCTGGTGTACGCGGCGCTGGATCAGGGCAATCGCCTCGACTGGCAGAACTCCGGGCTGGTGTGGGGCCTGATGGGCGCCGCGGCGGTGTTGTTGCTGGCCTTCTTCGTCAACGAGCGCCTGTCCGCGAATCCCGGACTGAATCTCAAGGTCGCCTTCACGGCGCCGTTGCCGCGGCTGCTGGTGCTGGTGGGATTTCTGCGCCTGACCATTCTGTCGACCGCCTTCCTCATTCCGCAGTTCCTGATCACGGTGCGCGGCTATCGGGCGCTGGAAGTCGGGCAGACGCTGATCTGGCTGGCGCTGCCGCAGCTGCTCATCTGCCTGATCGCCGGCTACAGCATGCGACGCATGGACCCGCGGTTCGTAGCCTCCTGTGGCTTCATCCTGATCTGCGTGGGCTGTCTGATGGTGGCGCACGGTCTCACACCCAGCTGGGGTACCGAGCAGTTCCTGCCCTCGCAACTGGTGCAGGCCGTGGGTCAGAGCTTTGCACTCTCCGGCACGGTGTTCTTCGCCATCCTGCACCTGCGGCCGCAGGACGCCTTGACGTTCGGGGCGGCAGTGCAGACCGCCCGCATCATGGGCGGTGAGATCGGGCTGGCCGTCATGACGACCTTTCTGCGCGTACGCAGCCAGGTGGCCTCGAATCTGCTGGGACTGCATGTGCAGATCGGCGATGAGCGGGTTCTGCAGCGCATCCAAACCTACGGTGCGGCCACGGCACGCGCCGGCGATCCGGCCTCGCAAAGCGTGCGCGGTGCGGCCATTCTGAACAACGTCGTGCATGCCACGGCCATCACGCAGGGCATCATGGACGCCTTCGTGCTGCTGGCCGCGGCCACGGCCGTCACGGTGATGCTGGTCGTGACCCGGCGCGCGGCCCCGCCGGGACCGGCCTCGCACGTGCCGTTCTTCGCGCGCCGCGCGGCGCGGCTGCCATGAACGGCCGCACCGGCAGGGCGCTGCGCGCGATCCTGATCGCAGGCCTGCCTCTGGCGGGCTGTACGGTGGGGCCGGATTACCGTGCGCCCCCACCCCCGCCCGGCACCCAGGCGCCGCTGCTGGGCACCACCGAAGCACAGGCCGCCCCCACCGAGCCGCCCGCGCAGTGGTGGCAGCTG
>Ga0210400_10005044_pt1 | contig 11273 bp, 8 predicted proteins | sample IncBWH26MmetaG_FD_155456 | JGI IMG/M metagenome (GOLD analysis project Ga0210400, IMG submission 155456) | Forest soil microbial communities from Barre Woods Harvard Forest LTER site, Petersham, Massachusetts, United States - Inc-BW-H-26-M | ecosystem: Environmental > Terrestrial > Soil >...
CGAACAGGTCACTCGCGACCTTCGCACCTCCGCTTCGTGTCCACACGGTGATCTGATTGGCGTGCCCCGCGGTGGCAGTCGTGCTTATTAGCTCTTTTCCATCCTTCGAAAGTTGTTCCCGAACCGTAGCCACAACCGTTCCGTCCTTCTTCTCCGTGACCTCAGCCTGCCGCTTATCGATCCGGTGCAGATCAATTTGATTGAACCCGAGATTGCCGGGCGCGGGCGAATCGTGTCCGTTCCGACTCGCAGTGAAATCGAGATGCCTTTCGCCTGACATGACGACATGCACCCCGCCATGCAGATGTGAAATGGAGAGCCGATTCGGAGGATCCAGGCTAGACTGCGCTGAGATGAGCGTCCAGACGCCAAGGCGAGGGTCCGGCACTCCAAGTTGGGCGGCGGCAAGCAGTCCGAACAACAATAAGTTACGAATTGATCCTCCCACGATGTCGAAAGTTTAGCAGATTCACATAGCTCGTTATTGTGAATGGTACATGCCCGCGAGAGAGCTTTAGTGGCGACGATCTTGTATGCCATGATGAGTGTATGGATCTGCGCCGCTTATGGGTGTCAGGGATCGTCCTCGCAGCAGCCATTGCACTTCTTCCATTCTCTTTTCACGCGGAGCGCCACCTGGAGACCGCAACCCGCGTCGAAGGGAGCCAAGCTGAAACTGTCCGGCAAGAGTTGGCCAACCGTTTTCGGTCGCCGTTCGTGGACCGCGTGGTCCTGGTGATCCAGGGACTCCCGCCTGGGGCTTCGGAGGAAGGCGGGCAAGCGTTGGAAACCATCGTGAGGGGACTGAGAGACCAACCCGGCGTTTCGGGAGTTGTGTCCTATCTCGACTCGCGCGATCCGATCTTTCTTGGCCGGGGAGGGGGAACGTTTGTTCTCGTGGGCCTCATGTCGACCGACGGCCCCGTGGAGTCGCTTGTTCCGAAGCTTCACGAACTAGCAAGCTCGCTTGAAAATGAACTGCGCGGCCGTTATCCGGCGGTTAGCTCGAACCTCACAGGCGAGATTCCGCTGAATTTCGACATTCGGAAAGCGAGCGCCGACGACGTGCGACGCGGCGAAAGCCTGGTGATCCCCGCAACCCTCGCACTTCTGCTGGTGGCTTTTGGAAGCCTGATCGCCGCCCTGATTCCATTGGCGGTTGGCCAGCTAGCCATCGCGACCACTCTGGCGATCACGGGATTCCTGGCCCAGCGCTGGCACTTGTCCATTCTGGTTCAGAACTTGGCGACCATGCTTGGCTTGGGCTTGGGCATCGACTACGCGCTCCTCATGGTCAGCCGCTTCCGGGAAGCGATTTGCGCCGGGAACGACGGACCCGCGGCCTCAGTCATCGCGGCACGTCAGGCAGGTCGCACGCTCTTGATTTCAGCCTCAACGGTAGCCATCGGATTTCTAGCCCTCTTGACGGTTCCGATCAGCGAAATCCGTTCCATCGGTATCGCGGGATTCCTGGTGGCGGGAATGAGTGTGCTGCTTACAAATACGCTGGTTCCGGCAGTGCTGGCGTTGCTTGGTCCGCGGATTAACCTTGGCTGCTTGCCCTTTACTCCAAAGTTGGATGCGGATCGGGCCGCGAGTACGGGAAAGCGTTGGCGGAAATGGGGAAAGGTGATTGTCGCGCATCCCTGGCTTGCCCTCTTTTTGGCAGGCACTCCTTTGCTGCTGCTCGCCTGGCAGATCAGACAACTGGATACCAGTGTCCCCCGAGGAGACTGGCTTCCGGAGGCGGCGGAATCAGTCCGTGCCCTCCATACCCTGAGACAGATGGATCGGGAAGGCGTGGTTGAGTCGTTGCGTATCATTGTCGAGCTTCCATCGGACTCCATCGCACAAACCGACGCTGGGTGGAATGTGCTTGATCGTGTCACCAAGCGCCTTGCCAGCGACCGTCGCTGTGGCCGCGTGATTTCTATCACTACGATTGCGGAGAGCAACCGGTCTTCCCTCCGTGACCTTTCGCGGGAGACGCGCCGAACGTTTCTGAGTAGTGACGGAAAAGCGGCTCTGCTTGAAGTGTTGCCCGCGAGTTCGGTCTCCCTGCGCGACCAGGTCAACTGGGTGCGGGAGCTTCGCAAGACCGGCGCGCTCGCTCTCACCGGAGTTCCTGGCGCAACGCTTCTGGTGGGGGGCATCCCGGCGCTTAACGCCGATTATGAATCGATTATTAGAGACCGCTTTCCGTCAGTGATGGCGCTTATAGTCGGGGGGACGCTTCTTGCGCTACTCTGTGGATTCCGAGCTATCTTCGTCGCCCTGAAGGCCATCGCACTCAACCTGCTCTCGGTCGCGGCGTCCTTCGGAGCATTGGTTCTCGTTTTCCAAAGCGGGCACGGAAGCAGATTCTTGGGAGTTCCTGAGGGAACCGGTAGCGTGTTTCCTCTTGTTCCGATCGTCGCCTTTGCAATCGTTTTCGGATTAAGCATGGATTACGAGGTATTTCTGGTTGCACGCGTTCTCGAAGCCAGAAGGAGCGGGCTCAGTGAAATGGATGCAATCCCGGAGGGTTTGGCTAGAACCGCGGGCCTGATTACGAGCGCTGCCGCGATCATGATCGTGGTATTTGCGGCATTCACCTTCGGAAGTTTCCTGGTGGTCAAGATGATCGGATTTACGTTGGCGGTCGCGGTGTTGATTGACGCCACGCTCGTGCGTATTGTGATCGGCCCTGCGCTCCTTCGTCTTGCGGGCGATTGGAACTGGTGGCCTGGAGGACTTCGCAACAGCGCGAGTGGCACGTCCGTGATGGCGAGTCGCGGAATACGTGAGCACGGCTCTCTGGAATGAGAACATCCCGAAAGGGTTGCACCCGGCGTCGGGGCACCTCCACCCTTACCGGACTTCTCTGGAAGCACGGACGGCAGCATCCAGCGCGTCTAGAAACTGATGCGGCGTAGCGTAGATATGATCGACTGAAGCGAGCTTTTTCTGCAGCTTGCGTGAGGGACGATTTGGCATGCCTTTGTGCCTGCGCGGCACCCACACGGTTTGCATGCCTGCTTTCTTAGCACCCCGCAGGTTGTCGATCGTATCTTCTGCCATGATCGTCTCGATCGGCTTAATCGGCGGTGCCGGCTCGCGCCCGTTGTTAATGGCCGCCAGCACTTTCTCAAAAGCCTCCGGCTTCGCGCCCTTTCGATAGGGAGAAATCTCTTCTACCCCAAAAATATTGTGCTCGGAAATCACCCCTCTGAGGCCAAGTTTTTCCAGCTTTTCCATCGCCTCTCCCTCTCCCTGCTTGAAGGAATGCGTGAGGACTGCGACCTCAACCCCTGCGTCCGTTAGTCGCTGTATCTTGCTTGCAAGTTCGGCGTCGGGGCGGATGAACCCGGTGCCCATGTGCCTGTGCCACAGCCGCGTAATCCCTTTTGCGCCTTCCACGATTTTTTCCTGAAGTTCGTCGCGCGTGAGTCCTGCCTTTTTTCCGCTCTTGCGGTCTTGAAGGAGTCTCAGGTTATAAGCCATGGCGATTATCTCTTTGTAAGGCGGGTCTTTGTAAGGCGGGACAAGGGCCTGATCCGGCCGAATGTCTTCTTCCTCCTCGTCCGAGCGCGCTGCCTTCCAGTTGCGATAGTAGACTTCCAGCATGCCGAGCACGGAGGCGCCGTGGAATCCCTTGCTCTCCAAGCTTCCCGCCAGCTTGCTGATGCACCGGCATAAGGCGTCATCTGGATTCTTGTTAGATTCTTCCTTAGCTTCTTCAATCAATTTTTGGGCTATTTTCCTCCGTAGTATGGGAAGGCCGTACTCCTTTTTTATCTCCCGCCAAGCCCGCAGGACGGCGTTTCGGTAAGTCTTGTTGTAAGGGTAGAGAAAGCAGTCAAGGTCCAAAATCACGAGCCTCGAGTTCTCGCGAAAAGGCTTAGGGCTGGGGTAGGCTTTAGCAGTCATGGACTCCGGCGTAGAGGCCTAAGATTGTGTACAGTATGGTGATCTCTTCAGTCCCAAGCTATTCTAAGGCGCGGAGCAGATTCTCTTCGATGGGTGAGTTCGTACCAGCCTCATTTCGCAGCCATTCTGCCAGCTTCACAGAGATGCCGCGAAGGGATTGCCAATTAGCAAGCCGTCTTAAGAATGGACGCCGGGCATTGCTTTCCGGTGGCGCCCATCCTTTTTTGCGAATTTCTCGGGCTGCCGCCATGCGATCTTGGCTGAAAGCTGAAGTGGCGTTCTGGCGAGTGCGATTGTTGAGTGCAGGGTTCTTGTCTTGTGACAAGGATTCGTCAGGCTAAGCGGCAACAGCTCAAGGGTGCCGGCCTTCGGGGTCAATTACGCCATCCGCCCGCCCACGACTTCCAATCCGGATAGTGTCGTCCAATAACCGGTCTGTCCGTCTTCTACAAATTCCTGCAAGATGTAACGGGCGCGTTCACCCGCGCGTTCGAAACTGTGCCGCCTGAGGTGACGGCGCACCGCATTGGGATTGCGCCATACGATTTCCATCGCAGCTACTCTCGTGAATCCAGTCATCACGCCCAACATGTTTTTCCTCCGGGTACGGCCCTCAATAGTTCCTCTGAGCCGCGTCCACGCTGTGTAGTGTGGCAAATCGAAAGCCAGCGCGCATCCCAAAATGCAGTGTTTTTTTGCTACCACGTGCGTTGAAGATCCGCTACCTCGGTTTAGGGAACACCGGGTACACCATTTCAGTAAGAGTTCGACGGGCTCTTTGGAGAAAGATCAACCAAACGGGTCTGTCGATGCGCTCGGGTTGGCCGTCGCCGCTAGGGTCATTTGCCGATAAGAGCCTGCCGCTGGCAGACACTTCCTTCCCTCTGACGTAAGCGGCTACAACCTGACGCCAAAAGCCAGGTTAGCGGGAGTGGCCCTTATTTTGCTCTCACCTTCTGTCGAGTTTTGCTACAGACAGGACGGTGGAGACATGAACGGGCAAGGTCAACACAAGTGGTTTTTCCTTTCTCTTCTACTTGTCCGCCATGATCCTTCTCCGGTTTCCGCACGCCTTCGCGCTGAGCATGTTGGGAGGATTGTTGGAGTTCCTTCCCGCCTTGGGTTGGATCACGACATTTGCCGCGATCGTCGGCGTCGGCGTTGTGAATCACCTGCACTGGATCTGGATGGCGGTATTGCTAGGGCTTTGGAGGGTGATTCAGGATTACTTCCTTACGCCGCGAGTTATGGGAAGCCACCTGAAGATTCACCCCTTAGCCGCGATTTTCGCCTTGCTGGTCGGGGCCGAACTTGGTGGAATCGTAGGCATCTACCTGGCGGTGCCACTGATGGCGTCGTTGCGAGTAATTTTGCGTGGGCGCCCTGGGGAATGCCTGGAACCAAGTTCTCAAGCTCTTGCAAGTGTGGAGCGGCCTGGGCTTACCGAGACAGTTTACTGAGACGGCCGCCTGATCCAGTCGCAACAGTTCGGCCAGAGTTATGCTGAGAGGCGACTAGCAAGTGAAAGCTCCAGAGCAATGCTACTCGGGATGGAGAGTTCTACCTCGGTACCCGTACTTGCATCGCTGCAAATTTTGAGTCGCCCGCCGATTTTCGCTGCCCGCTCCCGCATGCCTGCCAATCCCCAGTGTCCCTCACGCCCGGTTTCGAGCGCTCGGGAATCGACGCCACACCCGTTGTCCCGAACCCTCACGCGCAGCTCGCTATCGGCATATTCAAGTTCGACCTCAACCCGTGTGGCTCGGGAATGACGAAATGCGTTGATGAGAGCCTCCCTGCCAATTCGATAAATCTCATGCTGGATGGCCAAATGCAGAGCCCGCTCTTCTCCGATAACAGTGACCCGAAATTCAACGTCGGATGGAACTGCGAGTTCGCGCTGAATGCCCGAAAAGGCATGAACTAAGTCCCGGGGGGCAGTTTCAGGGAGGCGAAGACCCTGAAGAGCTCTCCGGCCGTCCTCTATCCCTTGCTCCATAAGCTGGAGAATTCGATCCAGTCGCCCTTTCACCGGCGAATCGGAAGGCACGCCATTCACGGTTGCACCAAGTTGCATCGAGGCGCTCAAGAAGTTCTGCAACAGCGTGTCATGCAGTTCTTGGGCAATTCGAGTGCGCTCCTCCAAACGCACGTTCTCTTGCCGGACCCGTTCTTCCTCCTGTTTACGCGATTCAATTTCCGTTGCGCTCACGTACCATCTTCTGACTCGGCCTTCCTCTACCAAGGGGTTGTACCGCCACAGAAACCAGCGGTAGATGCCGTCTTTGCCAAGTCTTAAGTCAAGTTCAAACGGTTCACACCTGGCAAGCCCACGCTCGCGTGCGGCTCGGGCCTTCTCCACATCGTCGGCATGAATTGCCCTGCCGATCGCCTCCTTGGACCGAAACTCCTCAAGTGTCAGACCTGTATATTCCCGAGCCATCCGATTTGCGTATATCCACTTGCCGTCCGGTGCCAGCACCACAATCAACTGGGGGACAAGATCAACCAGTTGCTGGAGTTCCTGTTCCGCACGCTTACGCTCGGTGATATCAATCACGGTCCCCACGAACTCAGCGAAATCGCCAGAGCGGTCGAGGACGGCGTGGCTCACGACGTGAATGTCCCTGACTCCTTTGTCCGGATGAACATACCGGTAGTCCAGTTCGAAATCTGACTTGTCGCGGATCGCTTTCTCGTACTGTTCCCGGACCGGAGCCTGGTCGTCTGGATGAAGACGCTGAAAGAAGGTTTCGAATCGCGGTGGCGGGCCCTGTGGGTCGAACCCCAGCACGCGATAGCACTCCTCCGACCAGTATCTAATGTCACCGGTCATAGGGTTCCAGGCCCAACTGCCGGTTTGGCTAAGCCTCTGCGCTTCCGCCAAGTACGCTTCGCTGGTGCGGAGTTCCTCTTCTGATCGTTTGATCGAGGTAACGTCGGTCGCCGCCCCAACAAACTCGCAGTTGCCGGATGCATCCTGTAGTGCGTGGGCCAGGGCGTGGACGTGCTTGACACTCCCGTCAGGCAGCAGCCAACGATAGGTATGCTCGAACTGTGTCGCTCCCGCAGAGGCACTCTCGATGACCTTCAGAAAGTCGGGCCGGTCCTCGGGATGGACGTGCTGCACCAATAAATCAATTGTTGGCTTCACCGCGCGGTCGCACTCGAAGATGCGATAGGATTCGTCTGACCAGACAATCTCTCCAGTGTCGGGTTTCCAGCCAAAGCTGCCTGTATGACTGAGCCTCTGGGCTTCGGCCAGGTAGGCTTCACGGCGCCGAAGCTCCTGAGTGAGAAGCTCGTGCTCCGTAACGTCCATCGCAGTGCCAACAATCCTTTGCAGCCTGCCATCCTCGACTACGGGGGTGCCCACACAGCGAATGTATCGGAGTTCACCGTTTGGTCGCACAATTCGCTTGGTGACATCACAACCCAAAGCTTCCGCCACCATTTTCTTGATGAGCGATCTCATGAACTCGCGATCCTGCGGATGGATCAGGGCGAGGTATTCCTCAAGGCTGGGCCCTTCTTTCGCCGGATCAAGACCATAAATGGGGAAAAGTTCGTGCGCCCAGTAAGGGAAAAAACCCGCAGGGTCCAAAACCCAGCTACCCATGTGGGCAAGCCGCTGACCTTCGCCGAGATAGTGCTCACTCAGGCGCAGTTCCTCCGTTAATCGCTCTTGCTCCGTAACATCAATCCCCGTCCCAAGGAAGCCCTGGAAAATCCCCCCTTGCGTGGCCGGAACACCCACACAACGTACGTGACGAATCTCTCCGTCAGGCCGCACAATTCGTTTTGTGAAGTCGAATGCAAGATGGTCCTCCAGCATTTTCGCAATGCCTTGTTTCGTCAACGCGCGATCTTCCGGATGTAAAAGAGCCAAGTATTCTTCTACTGTTGGCGGCTTGCCAGCCGGATCAAGACCATAGATCCGAAACAACTCCGTGGACCAGTAATTGAATCCGGTAGCGTCGAATGCCCAGCAGCCCATATGGGCGAGGCGCTGCCCTTCACTGATATAAAACTGGCTTCGCTGTAATTCTTCCTCTGCGCGCTTGCGATCAGTAATGTCCTGGACCGTGCCGAACATTTGGCAGGGCCTCCCCGACGCGTCTTTCTTCAGATCGCCCAGACTATGCACCGTGCGCATTTCGCCACTGGGACGGATGATTCGGTGTTCTACATCCGTGCGCAATCCTCCGCGAACGGCCTCCTCGGCCACTCGGAACACAAATTCTAAGTCTTCGGGGTGGATCATTTTTCGTAGAAGAGCTATGTCTATGGGATGCTCCTGCGGCCGCAGTCCATAAATGCGGTAGGTCTCGTCTGACCAGATCACGCGATTCGACGTCAGGTCCCACTCCCAGTGGCCGACATGTGCAATGCGCTGAGCTTCTTCAAGCTTGGCTTTGCTGTCTTGCAAGTCGCCAGACATCAACCGCAGTGCTTCTTCGGCGCGTTTACGATCTTCGATGTCGGTCACGACCCCATACCATTTGACGATGTTTCCATCTTCATCTCGGAGCGGCACTCCGCGGTCCAAATGGCAGCGATATTGCCCATCCGAGCGGCGGAAACGCACCTCATTTTCGAAAGGCTTGCCGGTAGCAACCGCTTTCATCCATTTACCTACTTGTCGCTCAAGATCATCAGGGTGAATTGCCGCTTGCCACCCTGATCCGGCCGTCTGTTCCGCCGATAACCCCGAGTACTCCACAAATCGCTTGTTAACGTAAGTATTGGAGCCATCGGGAAGGGCACTCCACACGATTGCCGGAATCGTATCGATCCCATCGCGAAGCTCGTTTTCACTCTTGCGCAGTTCTGAGGTTCGTTCCGCCACCTTAATTTCTAACTCGTCGTGGGCCTTGCGAAGCTCTCGCTCATGCTCGCGCAACGCTCTTTGGGCGGTAGGTAGCTCATTGATAGGGCGAGCGTTCTGAAATGCTGTTGCGGCGTTATTCGCAGTCACGGGAATGAGTTGCTGATCGCCTTCACTAGGATTATCCACAGTGCCCTCCTTATATTTCCCCACAGTGAAGCGATAATCGCAAAGATGGCACTACGTGTCTTGGACAAAGGGGCCGTGGTCGGTACGTTCTTGCTGAATTGTTAATCCAACGTGCGCAGGATGAGGAAGGATGTCGGGCCCAGTCCTGAATCGATGGCGAGCTAGGCTAGGAGAAACGCCGGTAATTGTCCGGAAGTGTCGGGCAAGGTGACTTTGGTCGGTGAAACCCGCCTCGATCGCAATCTCCGAAAGCGGAAGGTCGGTGTTTCGTAGCAGCTGCTGTGCATGGTGGACCCGTCTTTGCACTATGTAGTTGTGCGGCGGTATCCCCAGCGATTGGCGGAAGGCACGGGCAAAATGATGAACCGACAATTGTGCAATTTCAGCGAGCACTTCCAGGGCGATCTTTTCTTGCAGATGCGAATCTATGTATTCGCAGATGCGATTGGCGCGTACGGGTGCCAGGCCCCCGCGATTCGTGGGCGGATCCACTGAGAGTGGCAGGTGTGCGAGCATGCCGAATCGCGGTCGTGAGTGAACTAGGGCGTCCGTCGGAGAACACAAGCGACTCATCGCACAAGCCGGAGGAGTGATCAAGGCATTCCATGGCTCATCAGTTCCTGCCCGAAGGAGACGAGCCGCCACATCTTGCATCCGCTTGCAACGAAAGATCGAGGAATTATACTCGAAGATCGTCGCCAGAGCCACGCCCCGGTTCAGCACTTCGTCATTGAGACTGAAGATCCGGCGAGCGATCTGGTCTGCGCCCAGAATTCGTTGATCATTGTCCACCGCGAGCAGAACCGCGACATCACTACCCCCGCAGGGAGCGGCTGCAATATTCCACGCATGCCGGAAAAACTCGCGGAATATACGCTCCTCGATACCGCGGGCGGATACCTTTGTTGCAGCCAGGGCCAAAGATAGGGACTGCTCTGTGGTTTGCGGGTTCATCGATGAGGTATCGAGCACCGCAGCCAATCGACCAAGGGGGTCGAAAATTGGTGCGCCCGCACAGCTCAAGTTGGAATGGCGCGTGCGAAAATGCTGGCCTCGAAGTACCGTCGTGGCTCGCCGGTCAGTGATGCAGGTCCCGATTCCGTTGGTGCCTTCGATTTGCTCCGACCAGACTCCGCCCAGCCAGATTCCCCAATATTTAAAAGCGTCTGCCAGTGATTCATTTCCGCGGTGGTGAATGGCAACCCCATCCCTGTCGCATAACAGAACCACATACTGTTGTGGTCCGACGATGGCGTATAGGCGATCAAGTTCCTCCTGGGCGTGCAAAATGAGATTGCGCAAGGGCTCGCGGGAGTCTCTTAGTTCCTTCTCTGTGATGATGTGCGGTGCCGCCTGAATCTCCGGATCGAGGTGATGCGCGGACAGACAACGCCGCCAGGAGGTTGTTACTTCCTCGACCCCAGGGACCAGCGCGCCTTTGCGGAAAACGAGGTCTGTGCAATCGACGTGAGACAATTCATCGATTGAACGTTGCGTTCGGTTTTTGTTTGCGGCAGCCAACCCAGTTTCCCCATGGGCCGATTAGTCAACCTTGGCCGTGACACCGCCTTCATGCAATGACCGCAATATAACCAAGAGTGAAAGACACGTCGAAAGCGGAACTCGTAGTCGCGAATATGATAGCACTCTAAACCTGGTTGACAAAACTAAAGGGAACCCATCCGGCAGCGCACAGACGAACCATGCGGAATTTGTCAGATTTCTTCCAGTCACTTGTCAAACACTTGGCGCCCTCGTGATCGACAGAGATGCTTGACGCTGTCTGCTACCTCTCAACTAGCTCGTTTGAAAAGAGATAGCGCCAGGCCGTTGCCAAGTCCGAATTGGACTTGAGCATGCTCAACGAGGTGAGCGGGTTCATCTGCCACTGAAGGGTCGTCCGTCGAGAGGAAAAGCGATGAGTACAGATTATGTTTTCTTGTGCGGTGTGATGTGGACGCAGTACGCCTCGGAGGATGCTGGCCGGGAACTGGTTCGGGTGTTACACTCGGAAAATCCGGAAGTGGTTTCACTCGCATGCGCTCTTCTAGAAGCGACGCCGGCTGCGCCTCGACTATCAGTCCAGTAAAGTTGATTGCTTCAACCCACAGCAACTGGCTCCCGGATGAATCACAAGCCCCTGCCCGGCAACGATTTCGCTTTGGCAAGGATGCGGGTGCCGCCGGAGCTGCGTGTGTCGGTTAACTTGACGCCGGTGTCATTCCACGCTCGGACGCTCGATGTTGGTTGGCTTCGGAATTCGTCTTGTCAAGCTTTTGGCTAGTGACGGGCAGTGACAGGCCCCGCCGCGGTGGGTAAATAACCCATCCGACTATCGATCGCATTC
>Ga0210400_10005046_pt1 | contig 11270 bp, 11 predicted proteins | sample IncBWH26MmetaG_FD_155456 | JGI IMG/M metagenome (GOLD analysis project Ga0210400, IMG submission 155456) | Forest soil microbial communities from Barre Woods Harvard Forest LTER site, Petersham, Massachusetts, United States - Inc-BW-H-26-M | ecosystem: Environmental > Terrestrial > Soil >...
ACCGCGGCGCTGGCGCAGGTCGCGCGCAACGCAATGCAGCGGCAATTGACGGGGCCGCTCGGCACCTGGGGCGCCACCAATATCCGCTTCCTGTTCGGCTTTCCGTTCTCGGTCGTGTTCTTCGCGGTCGTGCTGGCCGTGACCGGAGATCATGTGACGTGGCCGACCGCTGCGTTCTGGCCGTGGCTATTGCTCGGCGTACTGAGCCAGATCATCGCCACCGGGCTGATGCTGCTCGCGATGAACGACCGTTCGTTCGTGGTGACGACAGCGTGCCTCAAGACCGAGGCGATCCAGGCCGCGATCTTCGGCTTTGTGTTTCTCGGCGATCATCTCACGGCGCTGAGGGTGATTGCGATCCTGATCGCGACCATCGGCGTGATCATCACCGCGCTTCGGCCGGGCGGGGAGAAGAATTTTACCGATTTGAAGCCGACGGCGCTGGGCCTTGTCGCCGCCGCCGCCTTCGCACTGTCGGCGATCGGCTTTCGCGGCGCGATCATCACGGTATCCGGCGTGTCGTTTGTGACGGCGGCGTCCTACACGCTGGTGTTCGGGCTGTTCGCGCAAACGCTGGTGCTGACGATCTATCTCATGGCCCGCGCGCCCGGCGTGCTCAAGGCGATCCTCCGATTGTGGAAGCCTTCGATGTTCGCCGGCTTCATGGGCGCGTTCGCCTCGCAGTTCTGGTTCCTGGCGTTTGCGCTGACCGCCGCAGCCAATGTGCGCACGCTGGCGCTGGTCGAGGTGCTGTTCGCACAAGCCGTGGCGTATTATTCGTTCAAGCAGCCGCTGTCGGTGCGCGAGCTTTCCGGCATCGCGCTGATCGTGGTTGGCGTGGCGCTTTTGGTTAGCGTTTGATCGCGATGAGGACGGCGCCGGTGGCGATCAGGGCTATGCCGAGCCAGCCATTGAGTGAGGGCCGCTCGCCCAGGAAAATCACGCCGAACAGCGCCACCAGCACGACACTCAATTTGTCGATCGGCGCCACCAGCGTCGCCGGCCCGAGCTTCAGTGCGCGAAAATAACACAGCCAAGACGCCCCGGTGCCGAGCCCGGAGAGGACCAGAAAGATCCAGCTCTTCGACGAGATCGGCCCGGCATTGGCGAATTGCCCGGTCGCGAACAGGATCAGCGAGAGGCTGATCAGCACGATGATGGTGCGAATGAAAGTCGCGAGGTCGGGATTGATGTCCTCGACGCCGACCTTGGCGAAGATGGCGGTCAGGGCGGCGAACACTGCCGACAGCACCGCCCAGGCTGGCCATGACGACAGCGTTTCCGGATTCATGCGGGGACCTCGTTGGGAATGACGCGGCGCGTCAGTTCCGATCGTCCGGCAATACCGGCAGCGGCGACACCTCGACGCCTTCCTCGATCAGCGAGCGGGCTTCCTCCGGCGAAGCCTCGCCGTAGATCGGACGGTGTTCGATATCGCCGTAGTGCATCTTGCGGGCTTCGTTCGGAAAGCGCTCACCGACATTGTCGGCGTTCTTCACGATGTGGTCGCGCAATTCCTTGAGCTTGGCGCGCAGTTCGCGCTCCTGCGCCATCATCAGCGGGGTCGATGCGGGTGCCGCGGCCTCGGCGGCGGCAGATGGCGGAACCACAACGTCCCGGCCCTTCTTGCTGACGATCTGCGGGGCCATGATGGCGCGCTCGACCTTGGCCGAGCCGCAGACCGGGCAATTCACCAGCTTGCGTTTTTCCTGGCCTTCGTAGGCGGCGGAGCTTTGAAACCAGCTTTCGAATGGGTGGCCGCGTTCGCAGCGCAGATTGTACCGGATCATGCCGATCCCCGCACCAGATGTAGATGCTCGGGGCCGGATTTGGGATCGGCGACGCTGAAACGCCGGCCGTGCTGAAGCGACGGCACGGCCTCGCGCGCGGTCTCGACCTTGGCGGGATCGATCCTGGCCATGAAAACGCCGGGCTCAACGCCGCCCTCGGCAAGCACTTCGCCCCAGGGGTCGACGATCAGCGAATGGCCGAAGGTCTCGCGCTTGTTCTCGTGCAGGCCGGCTTGCGCTGCGGCGAACACGAAGCAGCCATTCTCGATGGCGCGGGCACGCAGCAGCGTATGCCAATGCGCTTCACCGGTTTTTCGCGTGAAGGCGGAAGGCACGGTCAGGAACGATGCGCCGCTTTCGGCCAGCGCGCGATAGAGCGCGGGAAAACGCACATCGTAACAGATCGTGAGCCCGACGCGGCCCCATGGCAGGTCTGAAATGACGGCGGTTTCGCCCGGCTGATAATTGGCGGATTCGCGGTAGCTCTCGCCGCCGGGCAAATCGATATCGAACATGTGGATCTTGTCGTAGCTCGCGATCACCAGGCCATCGGGCCCGATCAGGAACGAGCGGTTGACGGCGCGCTCGGGCGATGCGCGCAGCGCCAGCGAGCCGATATGGAGGTGAATCTTCAGCTCGGTCGCCAGCGCGCGATAGGCCTTGAGCGAAAGATCATCTTCCTCGGCGGCGAGATGCTCGAACAGCGCCTTGCGATTGAGTTGCATCATGTTGCTCACCTCGGGGGTGAGGACGTAGTCGGCGCCCTGCGCGGCCGCTTCACGGATCAGCTCGGTTCCCTGTTCGAGGCTCGGCTCCGGCAACAGTCCGGTGCGCATCTGCACCATGGCGGCGGTGAAGGCGAGGTCGGCACTCATGAAGTGGCCTTTTCGGCCGCCAGCAATGAATCGAGCTTGCCCGCGCGGTCGAGCGCATACAGTTCGTCGCAGCCGCCGACATGGGTTGCGCCAATGAATATCTGCGGGAAGGTCGAGCCGGCGCCGGCACGATGCCACATCGTCTGACGCAGTGTCGGGTCGGTGGCGAGGTCGAATTCGGTGAACGCGGCCTTCTTGCGCGCCAGCAGCGACTTGGCGGCGCTGCAATAGCCGCAGCCAGGACGGGTATAGATTTCGATAGCAGCGGTCATGGGCGCTCTTTGGGTCGGAAAGTCAGGATTATATGGGGGATCTATGGGTATCCACAACCCGGGCGAACACCAGCACGTCGACAGAAACGGCCTTGGCGCGCAGCAATGCCCGCGCGCAGGCGTCAACCGTGGCGCCGGAGGTCAAGACATCGTCGATCAGGATCACGCGGCGGCCGTGAATCAGGGATTGCCGGTCGGCGGCGACCTTGAACGCGCCCTGCACATTGCTGGCGCGTTCCTTGCGCGACAGGCCGACCTGCTGCTGGGTCGGCCGCACGCGCCGCAGCGCCTCAGAACTCAATTTCACGCCGGTCTGCCGCTCGATCACCCGCGCCAGCGCGCCGGACTGGTTGTAGCGCCGGCTCCAGCCGCGCTTCCAGTGCAGTGGTACAGGAACCAGCACATCGGCCTCCTCCAACAGTTCGCGGCCGGCGCGCGCCATCCAGCGGCCCATCGCGGGGGCGAGATCCGTCCGGTCCTGGTATTTCAGCGCGTGCACCGGCGTGCGCGCGACGTCGTCATAGCGCACCGCGGCGCGGGCACGCGCATAGGCCGGCGGATCGGCAATCGCTTCCATCGACAGCATCCCGGGGCCGGGATCATAGATGAACGGAATCCCGAGCCGCGGGCAAAACGGCGGCGCGATGAACGACAATTTGGCCCAGCAGGTGGCACAGACTCCGTCGCCATGGACAGGTTCGCGGCAGGCCACGCACAGCGTCGGCAGCGCGATGTCGAGCGCCAGCCGCGCGGCATGCGACCAAGCACCACGGGCGACGCGAAACGCGCCGCGCAGGTGGCTAGAGACGGAACGGGACGGTGATGCCTCGGCGTCCATGGTTGGAGGCTAGCGCCGTGGCGTGTGGGGCTCAAGCGATAAACAATTTAAGAATAGTGTTTCACTGACCATCATTGCTAGAAAACTTGGGAATCAGCAGACGGTCCTCTGCCTTAATTCTCGTACTGATAGTCCTTCCACTAACACTGTATCTGAGCGGTCGCCTTTGTGTTTTGTGGGCCGATCACGTGAAGCGCGCGGATGTGTTGAACCGCGAGCGGGAAGGCCGAACCACAGTCTGAGCGGTGATGCCTCGGGGTCCATAGGCGAAGGCTAGCGTCGGGTTGGCAAGGGCTCGAGGGTGCCGGATTGCCGGATGCCAATTGTGGAATAGCTCCCGAATACCCAAGTCTCACCCCCGCGCGACGCGCTGACGCAAGGGCGGCCGGTAGGCGAGGCGGGTGTGGCCCGCGCAATAGGGCAGGCCTTTTATCGGCGGGTTACCGCAAAAGCAGAAATCCGCGGCGCCCGGGGTGCTGATTGGCCAGCGGCATCTGTCCTCGCTCAAATCCAGCAAGCAACAGCGGTGCGCGTTGTGGATCGGCTCGTCGCTGGCCGCAGCCTGGAGCGGCCGGTATTGAAGCCTTGGCGCCGATCTCGGACGAGGTCGGTTGGCGGCGTCCGTTCGCGCGGGGCGTCGGGCATCGCCGGCTCTTTCGCGGGTCAAATTGAGACGGGAGAGCTTGCCGATCACGGCGTTGCGGCTCACTCCGATGTCGTCGGCGATTTCGCGGCAGGACAGCCCGGCCGCAAAGTGGATTTTCAGCAGTTCGACGCGTTCGGCGGTCCAGGTCGGTTCGTTGGCGAGCATGTTATGCTCCAAAGCTTGCGAGCCGTCACTCCGACTCCAATCGGCCTTGCAGTTGTCCGAACCGCCGCGTGCCCCAAAAATCCCTATGACGTCTTTCCGTTGTCGCGGATCGACAGCAGCCCGTCCTTGATGGCGAGCCGAATGCCTTCCTCGATCAGGGTCCTTGCGACGCCGGGTACGCTGGTGCCGTGAGTGCCCTGCCTCACCAGCTTTTCGAGATAGCCGATGGTCGATAGCGCCAACGTAATCGGAACACGGTCGGTTTCGGCTTTTTCTGTGGCCATGCCAAAAAGCTAGCCCTTAATTGGTGTACTGAAAAGTATCTTTTTAGAGTCTATTTGGATTTCATGAGGTTGATTTGCCAGAAGCGGGCTGGCCGGCGTAACCAACCCGCATGGCTTCAAATCCTAACGTCGCACCCATTCTGTTCGACCGCGCGTTGCTGCGCGCCCGGCAGGATCGTGCGCTGCGAAACGAGCCCGCTACCTTCCTGCTCGACCGCGTCACCGAGGATATGGGAGAGCGCCTGCACGCGGTGCTGCGGGATTTTTCCGATGTCGCGGAGGTCTGGACGCCGGGTGAGCTATTACGAAAGCCGTTGCGCGATCGGTTCAGGTCCATCGCGCAAATCAAGCTGGAGCAATCCGGACAGGAAATCCTCGCGCTCCAGCCGGAATCGCTCGATCTTGTCGTCTCGGCGCTCGCCTTTCAATTCGTCAACGACCTGCCCGGAGTGCTTGCGCAGATCCGGCGCGCGCTGCGGCCTGACGGGTTGTTGCTGGCGGCGATGACCGGGGGCGATACGCTGATCGAGTTGCGGCAATCCTTTGCCGCGGCGGAAGCCGAATGCGAAGGCGGGCTATCGCCCCGGGTAGCGCCGTTTGCCGATTTGCGCGATGTCGGCGCGCTGTTGCAGCGCGCGGACTTTGCGCTGCCGGTCACCGATGTCGATCGCGTCGTGGTGCGTTATGACAGCGCCTTTTCGCTGATGCAGGATTTACGAGGGATGGGCGCGACCAATATTCTGGTCGAGCGGCGGCGGACGCCGACCCGCCGGGCCACGCTGCTGCGGATGGCGCAGATTTACGCCGAACGTTTTTCCGACGCCGACGGCCGCATCCGCGCCACGTTCGATGTGATCTGGCTGTCGGGCTGGGCGCCGCATGAAAGCCAGCAGAAGCCGCTGAAGCGGGGATCGGCGAAAGCGGGACTGGCGGAGGCCGTGAGGGGAAGAAAGCCGTGACGTTTCTCCTCATGGTGAGGAGGCGCGCTTGCGCCGTCTCGAACCATGAGGCGGCAGGATCGCTCAACCTTCGAGACGCGGCCAAAAGGCCGCTCCTCAGGATGAGGAGTATGCCCGCCCTTCACATCAACAAACCGATCAGATGCGGGATCAGCGGAATGTCCGCCGCCGGCATCGGGTAGTCGCGCAGTTTGTTGGCGCGGACCCAAGCCAGGTTCTGGCCCTCGCGCGCGATCACGTCGCCTTCCCAGCGCCGGCAGATATAGAGCGGCATCAGGAGATGAAAGTCATCGTAAGTGTGGCTCGCAAAGGTGAGCGGCGCGAGGCACGCCTCTTTCACGGTGATGCCGATTTCCTCCTGCAACTCGCGGATCAGCGTCTGTTCCGGCCGTTCGCCCGGCTCCAGTTTGCCGCCGGGAAATTCCCATAGGCCCGCCAGCGTCTTGCCGGGCGGCCGCTGCGCGATCAGCACGCGCTTGTCGGCGTCAACCAGCGCACAGGCGACCACGAGGGTAAGTTTGAAGTCTGCCATGCGCTGAAAATGCTTTGGAGGGTCGGCCTTGGCGATTCTTCGAACCGTTCAGGTCTCTTGACTGTACCGCTCGATCGGACAACCAGCCAGCCCTGCGGCCATGCCTCACGACCGATAGTCGCCGTTGATCGCGACATATTCCTTGGTGAGATCGCAGGTCAAAACCCGGTCGCGGCCCTTGCCGAGGCCGAGCGCGACCTTGATCTGGATCTTTGGATTTTTCATCGCCGCTGAAACCTCCGCCTCGTCATAGGAGGGATCGCGCGCGCCACGGCTGGCGACGCGGATGCCGTTGAACGAGATCGAGAGCTTGTCGCGGTCGGCGGGTTCGCCGGCCTTGCCGACCGCCATCACCACGCGGCCCCAATTGGCATCTTCACCGGCGATTGCGGTCTTCACCAGCGGCGAATTCGCCACCGACATCGCAATCCGGCGCGCCGAGGCTTTCGAGGTCGCGCCCTCGACAATGATCTCGACCAGCTTGCGCGCGCCCTCGCCGTCGCGCGCCACCTGTTCCGCCAGATCGGCGAGCACGGCATGGAAGGCTTTGGTAAAAGCCTTCAGACGGGGGTCGCCGGCGCGGCTGATTTTCGGCGCGCCATGTTCGGACGCGGCTCCCGTCGCAAAAGCCAGCAGCGTGTCGGAGGTCGAGGTGTCGCCGTCGACGGTGACGGCATTGAAGGTGTCCTCGACGCCGCTCCTGAGCAGCGCTTGCAGCGCGCCGGCAGCGATCGGCGCGTCGGTGAACACGAACGCCAGCATCGTGGCCATATCAGGCGCGATCATGCCGGCACCCTTGGCCATGCCGTTGATCGTGACCCTGGCCCTGCCGAGTTTCACGGTGGCGGTCGCTACTTTCGGAAAAGTATCGGTGGTCATGATCGCCTTCGCGGCGTTCATCCACTCACCGGGGGCAGCTTGCTCCGCCAGGGTACCGAGCACGCCGTCGAACTTGGTGGCGTCGAGCGGCTCGCCGATCACGCCGGTGGAGGCGAGAAACACCTCGGCGGGGCGGCAGCCGAGCGCCTTGGCGGTGATCGCGGCGGTCAGCGCCGTGGCCTGTCGTCCCGTCTTGCCGGTGAAGGCATTGGCATTGCCGGAATTCACCACCAGCGCGCGGCCAGACCCTCCCTTGGAAGATTTGCCGCCGCCGAGTTTGGCGCGGCACCATTCCACCGGCGCGGACGGGCATTTCGACCGGGTGAAAACGCCGGCGACGGCAGTCCCCTTGTCCATGACCGCGAGCAGTACGTCGGTGCGGTCCTTGTAGCGAATGCCCGCGGCCGCGGTCGCAAGCTTCACGCCCGCCAATGCGGGCATCTCGGGGACATCGGTCGGGGCGAGCGGGGAGACGGCGGATGCCATTGGTGCGCCTTGTATCGACGAAAACAGCTCAATGGCCGGATTTAGTCCGGCCATCCACGTCTTCAGCGCCTCCATGAGGTCTTAAGACGTGGATGGCCGGGACAAGCCCGGCCATGACGGTTGTAGATACTATTGGCTTCGAAGAAGTAACAGCAGATTTTTTACTTCTTCGCCGGCGCCATCTTGGCATCGGCGGGCTTCATCGCATCCGGCTTCGGCGCTTCGGCGGGCTGGTCCATGCGCTCGACCTTGGCGGTTTCGCGCAGCTTCGCCACGTAGTCGGCTTGTGCCTTGCGCGTCACATAGGTCTCGATCTGGGCCTTGACCTGCTCGAAGTCGGGCGCCTTGCGGTTGCGCTTTTCCTCGACCTTGATGATGTGCCAGCCGAACTGCGATTTTACCGGATCGGAGATCTTGCCCGGCTCGAGCGCAAAGGCGACGCTGGAGAATTCCGGCACCATCTGATCCTTGGTGAAGAAGCCGAGATCTCCGCCGTCGGACGCGCCCGGATCCTTGGATTTCTTCTTGGCGAGTTCGGCAAAATCGGCGCCTTTCTTGAGTTCGTCCTCAATCGCCTTGGCCTCGTCCTCGGTCTCGACCAGGATATGCCGGGCATGAACTTCCTGCTCGCCGCTGATTTGCTTGGAGGCGTCTTCATAGACCTTCTTCATGGCTTCGTCGGTGGTCGCGGCCTTGCCCTCGACCGACAGCAGATTGTCCATCAAGAGCCGGTTGCGCGTGAAGGCGAGACGGGCCTTGAAGTCATCGCGGTCCTCGATCTTCTTGGCTTCGGCGGCCTTGGCGACGATTTTCATGTCGATCAGGAACGCGAGCACGTTTTCCTTCTTCGACGCGGGATCCATCTGCGCAAGGCTGGGGCCGAGCTCCTCCTCGGCGAGCGTGAGGTCGCTTTGGCGGATTTCGGAGCCGTTTACCTTGGCAAGCACCGGATTGGCGTCTTCCGCCCGGACCGGCAGAGCGGCGAGCAGGACCAGCGCGAGACATCCGGTCGCGACGGAGGCGAGGCGGGCGCGGCGGCCGAATTTCGTTTCTGATGACGAAGAGGTCATGGAAAATCCTTATCTTCAAAGTCGGGTGGCGATCTGGGCCTCAAGGCCATTCAGGGCGGCGGGACACTCGCCCAATCATGTCGCCTTGGCAACGCGAAAAGTCTGTCAAAATGATGAAATCCTTGACAGGTTCGCGCCGTTGACAAGCCCCGGGCCCAGCCATATCTCTGCGACGCCGGGGCAATGGCGATGGCGCGTATTTTGCTGCGTTTTTGGCCGTTGACCCTTGGATTGCTGAATTCTCACTCATTTGGCGGATGCTCCCGGTTCGGGACCGGCCCGCAATGCGTCACGATGAGTTGATAGGTAACCTGGTGGACCACGTCACGGCTGTAAAGCCGAACCGCAAAAGCAGGAATTTGGCATGATCGGCGCGCTCGCCCGCAAGTTTTTCGGCTCCCCCAACGACCGGCGGATCAAGGGATACCAGTCCCGCGTCGACGCCATCAACGCCCTTGAGCCTGAGGTCGCAGCCCTGTCGGATGAGGCGCTGAAAGCGCGGACCGCCGAATTCCGCCAGGCCCTCGCCGGCGGCAAGACCCTCGACGAACTTCTGGTTCCGGCCTTCGCCACCGTGCGCGAGGCGGCCAAGCGTACCCTCGGCCAGCGGCATTTCGACGTGCAGTTGATCGGCGGCGTGGTGCTGCACGAAGGCGATATCGCCGAGATGAAGACCGGCGAAGGCAAGACGCTGGTCGCCACCCTCGCCGTCTACCTCAACGCGCTGGCCGGCAAGGGCGTCCATGTCGTCACCGTCAACGACTATCTCGCCCGGCGCGACTCCGAATGGATGGGACAGATCTACTCCTTCCTCGGCATGACCACGGGGGTCATCGTCCATGGCCTCGACGATTCCGAGCGCAAGGAAGCCTATTCACGCGACATCACCTACGGCACCAACAACGAATACGGCTTCGACTATCTGCGCGACAACATGAAGTACCGGCTCGAGGACATGGTCCAGCGCGGCCACTACTTCGCCATCGTCGACGAAGTCGACTCGATCCTGATCGACGAGGCGCGCACGCCGCTGATCATCTCCGGCCCGCTCGACGACCGTTCGGAATTCTACAACACCATCGACACCTTCTTTCCCCAGCTCGACAAGACCGATTACGACGTCGACGAGAAGCAGCGCACGGTGACGCTGACCGAAGCCGGCATGGAAAAGATCGAGACGCTGCTGCGTGATGCCGGTCAGCTCAAGGGCGAATCGCTCTATGACGTCGAGAACGTATCGGTCGTTCATCACATCAATCAGGCGCTGCGCGCGCACACGCTGTTTACGCGCGACAAGGACTATATCGTCCGCGACAATGAAGTCATCATCATCGATGAGTTCACCGGCCGCATGATGCAGGGCCGCCGCTATTCCGAAGGCCTGCACCAGGCGCTGGAAGCCAAGGAGCACGTGCAGGTCCAGCCGGAAAACCAGACGCTGGCCTCGATCACGTTCCAGAACTATTTCCGGATGTACGAAAAGCTCGCCGGCATGACCGGTACCGCGCTGACCGAAGCCGACGAGCTGTTCGACATCTACAAGCTCGAGGTCGTGGAAATCCCGACCAACGTGCCGGTGGCGCGTCTCGACGAAGACGACGAGGTCTATCGCACCCAGGACGAAAAGCACGCCGCGATCATGGCCGAGGTCGAGCGCGCCAACGCGCGGCTGCAGCCGGTGCTGGTCGGCACCGCGTCGATCGAAAAATCCGAAGTCCTCGCCGAATATCTCAAGAAGCACGGCTACAAGCAGATCGATTTCGGCAACGAAAACGCGATGGAAAAGCTTTATGCCGCGGCGCGCGCGGGCAAGCCCGCCAAGCTGTTTGCGGTGCTGAACGCCCGCTTCCACGAACAGGAAGCCTACATCGTCGCCGAGGCCGGCGTGCCCGGCGCGATCACGATCGCGACCAACATGGCCGGCCGCGGCACCGACATCAAGCTCGGCGGCTCGCTCGAAATGCGGCTCCAGCACGAGACGGCGGGAATTACCGACGAAGCCGAGCGCGCCGCAAAGATCGAACGCATCAAGGCCGACGTCGAACGCTTCCGCGACATCGTTTTGAAAGCCGAAGACGTGATCGAGGTCGAGCCCGCCAAGGGCGCGAAGCCGGCCAAGACCGTGACCCGGCCGGGCGGGCTCTACATCATCGGGTCCGAACGTCACGAATCCCGGCGCATCGACAACCAGCTGCGCGGCCGCTCCGGTCGTCAGGGCGATCCCGGACGTTCGAAATTCTTCCTGTCGCTGGAAGATGATCTGATGCGGATTTTCGGATCCGACCGGCTCGACAGCATGCTGACCCGGCTCGGCCTCAAGGAAGGCGAGGCCATCATCCATCCCTGGATCAACAAGGCGCTGGAAAAAGCGCAGCAGAAGGTCGAGGCCCGCAACTTCGATATCCGCAAGAACCTTTTGAAGTTCGACAACGTCCAGAACGACCAGCGCAAGGTGATCTTCGACCAGCGCGTCG
>Ga0210400_10005047_pt1 | contig 11270 bp, 9 predicted proteins | sample IncBWH26MmetaG_FD_155456 | JGI IMG/M metagenome (GOLD analysis project Ga0210400, IMG submission 155456) | Forest soil microbial communities from Barre Woods Harvard Forest LTER site, Petersham, Massachusetts, United States - Inc-BW-H-26-M | ecosystem: Environmental > Terrestrial > Soil >...
GGTGGTGAATGGCAACCCCATCCCTGTCGCATAACAGAACCACATACTGTTGCGGTGCGACGATGGCATATAGACGATCAAGTTCCTCCTGGGCGTGCAAAATGAGATTGCGCAAGGGCTCGCGGGAGTCTCTTAGTTCCTTCTCTGTGATGATGTGTGGTGCCGCCTGAATCTCCGGATCGAGGTGATGTGCGGTTAGACAACGCCGCCAGGAGGTAGCCATTTCCTCGACCCCAGGGACCAGCGTGCCTTTGCGGACTAGGAGGTCGATGCAATCGACGTGAGGCAGCCCATCCGTCGAACGTTGCGTTCGGTTTTTGTTTGCGGCAGCCAACCCAGTTTCCCCAGGGGCCGATTAATCAACCTTCGCTATGATATACCGCTTTCAGACTCCTGAATCATTCTCTGAATATTACTCCGATGCCTGGCGGGTTGCTACCGAACTCGGATTCGGGTGGTGGTGCAGTTCGGGTCTCTTTGCGTCCTTCGGATTCCTTAGCGGATTTTGCGGTCAAGAGCTTCCAGAGCTTCTGACCGCAAAGAACGCAAAGAAGTGCCGCAAAGGTCGCAAAGAACAATCGCACCTAACGCCGTAGAGGCATCTGTATCTCGAAATCGGATCAGCTTCCGGCCCGATTGCACAGTGTCGCGCTTAGTACGAACAACAGCGGAAGATAAATTATGGACGCGGCGAGCAGCCGGCGCGCGGCCGACCTCGACCGTTGCAGCACGAATTCCAATCCAAAGTACAGGAACCCGAGACCCATCAGTGCACCGGCGCAGTAAAAAATGGCGGCGTGCCTTGCCGGAAATTGCATCATGCTGACTACGACCAGAGCCAACAGTGGCAACAGGGTTTCCAGCGTCACGAAACGAACTCTCGTCTTGCCCGTGGGCAGGACCAAGTAGCCTGCTCGGTCATAGTCCTCGCGGTACATCCATGCGATTGCCATGAAATGCGGGAACTGCCACAGAAAGAGCGTCGCGTATAGTGTCCATGCCTCGATATTCAATCGGCCGGACGCTGCGGCCCACCCGATCAGCGGGGGCATAGCACCGGGAAAGGCGCCGACGAGAACGCACAGTGGTGTTTTTCGTTTCAGCGGTGTGTACACGAACAAGTAGGTAAGTAGGGTGATGACCGCGAGCCCACTGGTGAGCAGGTTGACGGCGGTGGCGAGATATACGCTGCCAATCGCGGCCAATACTATTCCGAAGGCCAGGACTGCGTGTGGCTTGAGACGGCCAGCTGCGGCGGGGCGCCGCGCCGTACGGCGCATTTGCGCATCGAGCTTTCGCTCGACGTATTGGTTTAATGTCCCTGTCCCGCTTGCGACCAGCAACGTTCCCAGCAGAGTGTTGAACAATCCCAGGAATGAAAACGGTCGTGCTTCGCTTCCGCAACCCAGATAAAAACCGACACCAGTCGTGATCAGAATGAGGAAATTGACCTCTGGTTTCGTAAGTGCCCAATAATCTGAGAGTGTGGACCCGGCAAAACGCCCGTCTTGCGACCCGGAAGAAGCGAGTTGCCCGGTAACTATGGACTGGCTGGACATTCAGACAGCCTCCATCCGCAGCGGGTCCGTTTGCATCGCACTGCGTTCCGGCTCGAATTGCAAAATCGACCGCTCTTCCGACTGATGAGGGGAGAGTAAACGTACTGCGAAAAGTGTCCCGGCAATCAAGTAAACGACGGTCACGCAAGTCCACATCAACGCACCCGCGCATTGCTGATCTTCCAGAGCAGACAGGCCAAACGATTCTGGTGAAGACAAAAATACGGGGTAGACCACGCGGTCGCAGAAGACCAAAAATCCGGAAAGGATATCGCACGGCAAGGTAGCCAGGAAGAGATACAAGAGTATCGACGATTCTGGCCATTTCAAGCTGTTCGGCAATGGCTGAACAACCGCCCACCAGAACAGAAGTCCGGTTGCGAGAAACGATGCCTGCTCGATCCCGTGCCACATTTGAGACCGCAACCCGAGCGCAAACACCGCAGGGATGTGCCATGCAACCAGTGTGCTTGCCGCTCCCAGCCAGCAAATTGCAGGATGGGTCAGCGCACTCCACACTTGATACAGTCCTGTTGATTGAAACAACTGACGCATTATTTGCACGAACCGATGCGGCAGCCCGCAAACAAATGTCTTGCCAGACGCGCCCAGCAAGATCAAGGGAGGTGCAAACGTCATAAGCAGAAGATGTTGAACCATGTGCGCCGTCAGCATGTCATGATCGAGTGCAGCCAGAGGTGAAGCCGTTGCAACCCAGATGAAGAACAAGCCTAGTGCAAAACTGGCAGCTCTCCAGCCCCCAACGGTGTCGCGGTCGAGCCTGCGGACGAGCACCCATCCACGCAGATATATAAGAGCGGCGAGAATCAAGCCCGCAGAAACCCAAGCTGACTCGACGGAGGCGTGATGAGCGTGTGGCATACTTTGCGCCTTACGGTTGAGTCGCCGAGTTCGGTTTGCTTTCGCTAAGGACAAGATCCCGTGCGCCATCGCGTGCCGGGCTCTGTTTCGCTGGATGCAAGGTTTCAAGGAACGCCACGAGCGCAGTGGTCTCTGCCGGACTCAAGTTGTTTCCGTAGGCAGGCATATTGCCTCCGCCCTGGATTACTTGCCGGATGAGCTGATCCTGCGTAAGCCGCACCGCGACACTATCCAAGGCCGGCCCCCTTTGTCCGCCGGTATTGCCGATTGAGTGGCAGTTGCGACACTGCTTCACCTGAAACACAAGCGCACCCTGCCGTTCGAGTGCAGTGCTTCCATGTATGTAGCGATCGGGTAGTGCATCCCCGCTCCAGGCGTTCATGTGCGGACTCCACGGCGTGAACTGGGCCATGCGAGTGAATGTTCCGAGAGTGATCGCGATCATGAGCACGGTGATAACCGCAATGGGCCTGCGCTTCCAGCTTTTTTCTCCTTCTCCGGAAAGAAACGGCAGAAGAATCAAGCCAATAATTACCAAGACCGGGCCGATGAGAAGGAATGGCGTCTCAAGCGATGGCGGAAGAAGCGAGAGCAGAGCATAGAGCCATAGGAAAAAGTAATCGGGTTTGGGCGCTGTCTGGATGATTGTCGGATCAGGCTGCCCCGTCGGCCCAAATGGACCGAAGTAGTAAGCGCACGCGGCAACTGCGAGGATGATAAAAGCAGCGAAAAACATGTCTTTCCAGACCGCGTAGGGCACAAATGGTGCGCCGTCTTCCCTGGTCAATGCGTGATACTGGGCCTCATAGGTTGCTCGTTTTACGATGCGTCCCGGCATCGGCCATTCGTTGATGCCCAGCTTCAGCACCATCAAGACGTGAAGAGCAACGAAAGCGATCAGCGTTCCAGGAATTACGAAGACGTGCAGCGCAAAAAATCGGGAGAGGGTTGCGCCGGCGATGATCGGCCCACCCAACATCAGTTTCACAGCCGCAGGACCGATAATGGGGACGCGGCTGGCGATCGATGCTCCAATTCCCAATCCCCAGTAAGCGTCCTGATCGAAGCGCAGCACTTGCCCGCTGAAGGCCATGCCCAGGGTCATCAGTAGGAGGAAAACGCCGATGATCCATGTGAGTTCACGCGGGAACTTATGGGCCCCAAACAAAAACACCTGCGCCATATGAATAAGGACAATGGCCACCATGAAGTTGGAGCCCCATCCATGCATCGCGCGGATGAACCAGCCAAGCGCCACCTGATGATTCAGGGCCTGCAGGCTGCTCCAGGCTTCGCCGGCCGAGGGAACATAAATAAGCGCCAGCAGAATTCCTGTGACCAGCTGTATGAGAAAGACGGTGAGCGCGGCGCTGCCGAACACGTAGAACCAACTCGCCGTGTTGCGCGGCACCGGATGTTCGGCGGCCTCGCGAATCGGAGCGGCCAACTGCAGGCGACGGTCGAACCAGTCTCCAATCTTTGCGAACTCGATTTTGCCGATCATGATGCGCATGGCGGCTTCTCTCCGGTGAGTGATGCGATCGCCGCTCCCGGCGTCGGCAACTCACCAGCCTGAATGGTTACCAAGCCGTTCTCCACTTTGTAGGGATATTCGAACAGCCCGCGCTCCGGCGGTCCTGACGCGCGCGCGCCGTCACGGTAGTAAGCTCCACCGTGACAGGGACACATGAATAGCCCGGATTGGGGAAACCAACGGACTGGGCACCCGAGATGAGCACAGTTGATGGCGAAGACCTGGAACTTCTCACCTGCGACATGCCGCACCCAGCAGGCAGTGTCCACGGTCTTACCATCGGTGGGCATTACGTTAGGATTGCGAAAAGTAGCCAGCCGGGTCTCGCCCTCAGGAAACTGGTCAACGCGACCGAGCGGGACCCAAGAGAGATAGCCGTTGGCGCGCCCGCGCGCAACGGAAGAAAGCAGAAAGCCGACTACCGGTACGGCCAGCACCATGGCTGCGAATCCGTTGAACAGAATTCCGAGCTTCATAAAGAAGCCCCGCCGGGAAAGCGTACCCTCAGTCGATGGGGCAATCACAGGCTTATTCGTCATTTTCATTTCTCCATCTGTTCCGAATGATGGTGCTCCGCATAATGGTGCTGCGCATAATTCGAAGCGGAATAAGGCTGACCGGGGCTCTGCACGCGGCGCGATGCCAGCCAGGCAACCACATCGGTGATTTCCTGGTCTGACATGGGCTTTCCGGGAGCGTTTCCGCGCCAGTCGGGCGCCCGCAAGTCCGGTCTGCCCGTGATCACGATTGTGCGTAGTCCCTGATCGCTGACCAGCGCGAGAAACGAATCATTGCTGATAGGACTGCCTTTGGTTCCACCGTGACCCTCAGTTCCGTGGCAGGATGCGCAATATGTTCCGAAAGCAATCTCACCACGTGCGGCATCTCCCGTTGTTTTTGCAGCGTATGAAGGTGGATTGGCGCCGTCGAGAATTCCCTTGCGTCCCCAACGTGAAGACATCCCGCTCGTGATCACATTGATCTGTTCGTCTGTCAGCATCCCTCCGGCGCTTTGCGCGAAGGCGGGCATCGAGGTTCCACGAACCCCGTTGGCAACAACTTTGTGCACTGCGTTTTCATCGACAATGGCGAGATACACCGGATTGGCAAGGGCAATCGACGCTCCTCCACGCCCTTCCGCGCCATGGCAGCCCGCGCAGTTCTGTGCGTAGAGAGTGCCGAATTCCAGAACCTGATTCGGTGCCAACGGCTCGGAACCTTTTTGAGGTTGACCGGGTGGAGTACTGCAAGCCAAGAGCAGTACGAGGGCGAGAACTGGGAATGCAGACAGATAGGGGATGCGGCTCATCGGCGCTCCTCTCCGCTCTCTCGTGATGGAACAGTTCCGGGAGCTTCGATTCCTGCCCGTAAAACAAACGACACATTCTCGCGCGTAGGAATGCTCTCCTGGCGCACAACTACGAGGCCTGCTACAACCCCAAAGGCCACTTGCGATGCAACGAACCAGAACCAATCAATGTGGCTGGCGAGCAGTGGATTCAGCAGGCCGAGAATTGTGTACAGAAGCCCCGACCACAGCACCGGGGCAATAAGCCCTCCAAGCACAATCGGACGACGTGGGAACATGGGTAGCATCGCGCCGTAGAGCAACCCGACAAATAGGGACACGAGGCCGTGCAGAACAAACGCAATCGCGAACGCATCGGCATGAAATGAATACAGCTGCGCAGGCCCGAGTCGTAGGGATTCCCGATAGATAACCGCGGCGAGCAGATTGATGGGATACCAGATACTGCCGGTGTTCAGAATGCCGTAGGCGCAGGCCAACACTGCCATTGCGATGCTGCCCGCCAATCCGCCCTTCACCCCCGAGGAGATCGGATACGTGCGGACTGGAAGCCATGCTCGCAGTTGATCTGGCAGGATCGGAATCCGTTCCACAACCCGGCGATCGGTGGTCAGGCGAATATCTTCGGGAACCACCGCGACAGTTTCTTCCTGCGGATGCGGAAAGACTGCGCGGAACCATCCAACGCAGCCCACCAGCGCGAGCGCGGCGCCGAGAACGCTCACTGACATGCTCGTAACCAGGCCTGCGAACAATAACGCTGCCCCAAAAGCCAAAATGAAGGGCCACGCGGTTGGCGCCGGCACCTCGATCGTGTGGGGACTCCGACACGTTTTGTTCAATTGTTCCGTTGCCAATAGTGTCGCCATGTCTCCCTCACCGACCGAGAACGTAAACTACGGTAAAAACCACAACCCATACGGCGTCGACGAAATGCCAGTACATCGAGAGCACTTCGATGTGACCAGACTGCTTCACTCCCACACGACCGCTAAGTCCGAACACCGCGACGATCACGAGCATGGCAAGACCTGCGGTGACGTGAAACGCGTGCAAGCCGACAAGCGAGTAATATGTTGTCCCGAACAGGTTGGTCGAGATCGTCAACCCGTGTTCGTAGATCAGCCGGTGCCATTCCGCCGCTGTGCCATAGAGGAACAAACCACCCAGTGCAATGGTGAGCAGCCAGAATCCAAGGAAAGCAAATTCAATGCCGCGTGCCAGGCACTTCGCGGCGAAGTGAATGGTCAAGCTGCTGGACAACAGGCAAATCGTGTAGAAGATCGGGGTTTCAAGGACCTCGCGCGGAGTCGGCCCGGTCAGACTTTTCCCCAGGTAAAAAAGATAGGCGACGACGAAGATCGTGAAGATCGCGGATTCGGCAACGATGAGGCTGGCCATCGCAACCTTCCCGCGAGATGGCAGGCGCCACGCGGCGGTGTTCGGAAATGAAGTTGTCACTGCGCTCATATGATTTCGCCTTCACTCATAGCGGCTATCGGGGTCTTCCGGATGCTTCAGGTCCCACAAGGGGCGGCGGCTCGCGACCGTCGGAACGGTTGCAAAGTTATAGGCTGGCGGCGGTGAGCTGATGGACCATTCCAGTGTCCATGCGTCCCACGGGTCGTTACCGGCCCTGGGTCCCTTCAAATAGGAAATTACGAGATTGGCTAGAAAGACGAGAATCGCGATTGCCTGAATGAACGCGCCGATAGTAATAATGAGGTTCAAGTTGTCCCAACCTCGGCCGGGCTCATACGTGTAGATCCGGCGCGGCATCCCCAGCACTCCCGGGATGTGCATCACGTCGAACGTCAAGTGGAACCCGATCAAAAACAGCCAGAAATGCCATTTGCCGAGGCGTTCACTGAGCATTCGGCCAGTCATTTTGGGATACCAGTAATAAAATGCGGCGAAGAGCGCGAACAGGATTCCGCCCACGATCACGTAGTGAAAGTGAGCGACCACGAAGTACGAGAGACTAAGTTGCCAATCGACAGGCGCGCTGGACTGGATAATACCGGTGAGACCAGCGACTAAGAACTGGAACAGGAACGCGATTGAGAACAACATCGGCGTTTTGAATAGGATCCTTCCGCCCCACATCGTCCCGATCCAGTTGAAGATCTTTATTCCCGTTGGCACGCCGACCGCCATCGTGGTGATCGCGAAAAAGCTGTTGGCGTACGAGTTCATTCCGATCGTGAACATGTGGTGCGCCCAAACGCTCATGCTCACGAAAGCGATGCACACGGTGGCGCCCACCATCACCGGATATCCGAAAATCGGTTTGCGTGAAAAGACTGGAATAATTTCGGACATGAAGGCAAAGCTGGGAATGATGAGAATGTAGACTTCCGGATGTCCGAATATCCAAAAGAAGTGCATCCAGAGGACAGCGGAGCCGCCGGCCTGAGTGTCAAAGAAATGGCCTCCGAGATACCGATCAATCAGCAGCATGATCTGGGCGGCCGACAATGGCGTAATTGCGATCAGAACCATTCCTGCCATCACCAGGTTGAGCCACACTAGCAAGGGCATTCGGCTGATCTTCATCCCGGGGCATCGCATGCAAAGAACGGTGGCGATAATGTTGATGGCCGTTCCGATGCTTCCAAACCCGGAGACCAGAAGCGCGAGTGTCCAATAATCGGAACTATGGCCAGGCGAAAAAGCACGCGAGCCCAGGGGCGCATACGCCCACCAGCCGACGTCCGGTGCGTTTCCTGCGCCGTAGAGTCCGCTCCCGCCGAAAAAGCTGAAGTACAGAAGAAGTCCACCCAGGAACGATAGCCAAAAGCTGAATGCATTCAGGCGGGGAAATGCCATGTCCCGCGCCCCAATCATCAATGGGATCAAATAGTTCGCAAATCCAAACAGGACTGGCATGGCCACGAAGAAAATCATGGTCGTCCCATGCATGGTGAACATGCGGTTGAAGACTTCCGGTGAAACGAAGTCGTTGTGGGAACGCATGAGCTGAATGCGAATGATGAGGGCCTCGACTCCACCGATCGCGAGAAACAACAGAGCCGAGAGAATATAGAGAACTCCCAACCGTTTGTGATCGACCGTGGTCAGCCACTGATGAAGCTCGTCGACCCAAGGCCGGGCTTGTATCTGGGCGCCGGGCATGGTGATTGCGTTCGAGGACATAGTTATTTTCCAGCGCGTTCTAGCGCAGTGTCTCCATGTAACTCACGACCGCATCCAGGTCCGCATCGCTCAACTTCATGGCCGGCATCAGCGAGCCGGGTTTGATTGCACTGGGATCCTGGATCCAAAGACGGAGATTGTCGTGAGTATTCTTGGCGGCGCCTGCGGCAATCGTGGCGCGGCTCATCAGATGCGTCAGGTCGGGGCCAAATCGTCCATCCCCGGCGGTTCCGGCCACTGCATGACAGTTCATGCAAGCATTGGTTTCAAACACTCGCCTCCCGGCGATTGCGCCTGCGTCTGCGGCTGCGGGTTTCTGCTGGGCTCGAACCCAGGCGGCAAACTCCTCCGGTCCATCCACCGAAACGCGGAGCAGCATTTTCGCGTGCTGGGTTCCGCAGTACTGGGCACACTGGCCAAGAAAGACGCCTGAGCGCTGCGGATCCATCCACATTCTGTTGGGGTGGTTCGGAATGAGGTCTGTCTTTCCTCCAAGCTCCGGCACCCAAAAGCTGTGGTCGGTATCGGCCGACAGCAACCGCAGAAACGTTGGGGTCGGATGACTGGGATCACTGACCGGGATGTGCAATTCGTTGGCGGTCACGATCCCCAGCTTCGGATATCGATACTCCCACCAGTATTGATGTCCAATGACGGTGACCTCTACAGCGCCCGGCGGTTCTGGAGCATCCTGAATCGCGTGGATGACTCGCGCGGTGGCGAGGAACAGGACAACGACAATCAGAATTGGAATGATCGTCCAGGCCAGCTCAATCTGCGTGCTTCCGTATACCTGAGCCGGCTCCCGGCCGGCATCCGTCGCTCGTGCACGGAACTTGACGACGGAATAGACCAGTAACGCAACTACAACAACAAAAATGAGTGCGGTAATAACAAGTACAAAGACGGACAAGTCAGCGATTGACTTGGCTGGGGTTGAGGCGGGAGCAAAGATATTCGTGCCGTGAGAAGACGAGCCTTTTGGCTCGCTTGCCCACACCGCCAGAGCAGACCAAAACAGAAGAAGTATCGTCTGGGTAAGGAACCGCACCGTCGAGGATTTTTTCAACATCGACATTTCTCTTCTTCCGTTCTCCACTTCCGAAATGCGCGCCGGACTTCGCAATCTCCCCTGATTCCTATTGCAAAGCACGCGCCACAATTCTTGCCGCCCAGAATTCGATTGAGTGAAGAGCAAGCGTGCTACCAAAGCGACAGGCGCCCGTATTTCCTGCCCTGCAACCGCGATGAAGGCCAACACTGACGAAATCCCGATCATTAACTTCGCGAGGCGACTAACCCATGCCGGGCCGGTGAGTGTCATCTCTATGCCTGTTGCGTCAAGTGTCATCTGCGTTGTCACGTAATAGCAGGAACAAACCCCGGTCCGATGTAGATGAAGCGTGGTTTGTGGCCGCGCCTTTATGGCAGCGGAATTGCTTGGACTCAGTGACGGGAACACCGAAATACAGGATTGCTCGGAAGTTGCTGGGTTGGCATAGCGGCGACGTAAACGCCGGGAGTGAATTTCCCGGTACCGATACCAGGTCCACAAGGAATTCAGGAAGGGTGCTTATGTCGAAAAAAGTCGCAGACGTATTGTGGGAGATGCTGGTGAAGGCTGGAGTCAAGCGCTGTTATGGAATTGTCGGAGATGCTTTGAATCCTGTGGTGGACGCACTGCGCCGAAATGGAGCAATCGAGTTTGTTGCCGTTCGTCATGAGGAATATGGGGTGTTCGCAGCGGTCGCGGAGGCTTATTTCACGGGTAACCCAGTGGTGGTGTGCGGAACCGCGGGGCCCGGAGTTGTCCATTTGTTCAACGGATTGATGGACGCGCGGAAAGAAGCAGCTCCAATTATCGCCATCGCCGGGGATGTGGAGTCGAGCATTATTGACACATCCACGCTCGAGGAACTGAATCCGTACAAGTTTTTCGAGGCGGCTTCTCTCTATACCGCACGCCTGGTTAATCCGGAGCAGGCCCGCGCGGTCATCAACACCGCCATCCTCACGGCGGTTCTGGAAAAAGGTCCCACCGTCCTCTCCATACCTGGCGATGTCGCATCAGCCGATGCTCCGGACCAGCCTACCGACTTCACCATTGCAGCCCCAGCCATTCTGAGGCCTTCCGATTCAGACTTCGAAAAACTGGTAAGGATGATCGATGAAGCGAAAACGGTGGCGATCTTTGGTGGGGACGGTTGCAGAGAAGGTCGCGACGAGGTGGTTGAACTGGCGTGCAAGCTGAAGGCTCCAGTCGGCTATGCCTTCCGCGGGAAGCAATGGCTGGAGCACGACAATCCTAACGCCGTTGGTATGACCGGCCTGATCGGTTATGGGGGGGCGTACAACGCACTCCATGAAGCCGACCTCTTACTCATGCTGGGCACGGATTTTCCCTTCTCCGAATTTCTGCCCGGCGCTAGTGTGAAAAAGGTTCAGATTGACAAGAACCCGAAGCACATCGGCCGCCGTACGGCGCTGGACCTTGGTCTGGTCGGCGATATCAAGTCGACGGTCAGTGCATTGCTTCCAGCCGTGTGTGAAAAGACAAATGGAGAGTTCTTAGAGAGGCAGATTGCGCGCACGGAATCCTTCCACAACCTGCTGCAGCACTATGTCGAAAAGGGACCGGCGATAAAACCGATACGTCCTGAATTCCTGGCCGCGACCCTCAGCGAGCTGGCTTCGGATGACGCAATGTTTTTTGCGGACACGGGTACGGCCTGCATCTGGCTTGCGAGGCATATCTTCGGTGGAAGAAACCGCAGGCTCTTTGGCTCATTCTCGTGGGCGTCCATGGCCAATGCTGCACCGAACGCGTTCG
>Ga0210400_10005048_pt1 | contig 11268 bp, 9 predicted proteins | sample IncBWH26MmetaG_FD_155456 | JGI IMG/M metagenome (GOLD analysis project Ga0210400, IMG submission 155456) | Forest soil microbial communities from Barre Woods Harvard Forest LTER site, Petersham, Massachusetts, United States - Inc-BW-H-26-M | ecosystem: Environmental > Terrestrial > Soil >...
GCCGTCGCGTGATGACCACGGTCTCACTGTAGCGAGGATGGAACCGGTAAGTGATCCGGCCTTCAACCGGCTGTTCGCGGGCAGTATGTCGTGTGTCCGAGTGGTCGCAGTATAATAGAATGCGCGCAGCAGCGTTCCGCGGCTCTGGAATTCCTTAAGCAGGCACTTGAAGTCGACGTTGAAGCCGAGCGTTTTGGCGGTTGCGTTGAAGTTGGCGCCATCCATAAAAAGCGCGATTTTGTCGGACGCGGGCATGGATCGGATCGTTGTTCAAAGCGAACTTCGGCCACTTTGCGGTGACGCCAGGAATTCGACGGCGCATCAGCGAACTGCCATCCAGCCTGTGCTCGCTGAGTTCGGCGGGTCCTCGTCCAGCATTTTTTGGACAGGCTCACGTGCGCACGAACCAAGTTCGATTCGGGTCCGCAGTGCGACCTGGACACTTGGGCCAACGAGGTCGTTCGATCGGACGTAGCGGTGGTTCGGGAAAGATCCAGCCAGTGATGCTCCGCTGTTGGCGGAAGCACAACTCGCTCAGGCACCGAATACTGCTGGTGATGAGTTGATCGTACAGTCCAATGACTGCCCCGTATGTCCACTTGTGTACCTAAGTTGTAAATTTGGCGCCTGCACCTAATCGCCCCAGCTAAACGCACAACACCGCCGGAGCGGAGTATGATCGGTCGGCGGCGTTGGCATTCCCCTGGCCGGGTCCTGAAACCCCGGCAGCAGAGTGTGCCCGAGACATACCCAACGTCCGATGAACAGAAACATGCCGGTCTAAAACGTGCTGCCACTGCGAAAAAACTAGGCTACCGCTGGTCAAAACAGGCCAGTACCCAGCGCCCGGTACTGGCCGAAATAGGCCACTCGCCGTTGCCGTTCTTAACCGGCGCAGGCGAGGTGTTTCATCGGCTTGTTGAACAGTGGGAATGGAACAGGAAACGGTGAGACTCTCACGAAGTGATTAGCTGTCTCGCCCTTCGCTTCGGCTGTAACCATATTTCGTGTCCCCGTCGCTCCTGGACGTTTAGCGGTCAATGACAACGGTTCGCTCTCGGTCTTCGCGATTTCTCTCAATGACTGCAATCATCTCCGGCGATTCAAATTCTTCCTCTTTGATCAGGGCTATGTTTCGGCCGTCATCAGTGCGGTCGTTTCGGTTCGAACCCACGACGATCGGGTTGTCCAACGAAGCTAAGCATCCTCCCAGATCAGTTTCTTCTGAATTGGCCGGGATAATTCCCAATGCACTCACAGCCAGCATCAAGCTCAAAAGGTATCTCATTGATCCGCTCCAGCTTTGACCTGTAAGCAAACGTGCATGCGCCGGTAGCGGTTCCTTCGGATTGACCCTTTGAGGCTGTTGTATCCATCCGCGGGTGACGTTGCCTCACCGCGGCTGGCGGAAATCGGTGGCCGCGGAACTCGCCGCGGTGAACCTAGGCTGGCTCATTCAAGAACCGTTGCCCAGGGAACTGTCTCGGCTGAAGCCTTCTGCCAAACGCAGAACTGCCCTAGGTTTGCGTGATGGAAAATAGCGGACCTCGATCCAAACCGGGATTTGCGGCCGATCCGAAATGAATGCGGGGGGCGACGTACAATCGCTACGAAGCCCGCTATGACCACTATTAGGAATTTCTGGACTGCGGGTGCATCGCACTCGCTGCAAAACGCGCGAAAGATTTCTTTTTATAAATCAATGGGCGAATTCAAGTTAGCCGCGCCGCGGACGTGCTAACTCTGCCCAATCAATGGCGTTCATCGCCGGCGCATCTTCATCATTGATCCGCCGGCCGACGTGCGCGCGCGCCGTTGTCCTGCGGAGGAGGGCGAGGGACCAAACCCGGTTATCATTCCTTAGGGTTGGCCCGACCCGCCGGCGGCGCCATAGACCTGACCCGTGGCGTAGCTGGCGTCCGCTGCGGCAAGCTGAACATAAATCGAGCCCAGTTCGGCAGGCTGGCCGGCGCGGCCCAGTGGCGTCTGACCACCAAAGTTCTCCAGTTTTTCCTGTGTCGCGCCGCCGGACACTTGAAGCGGGGTCCAGATCGGTCCAGGTGCCACGGCATTCACACGGATGCCTTTCGGTGCGAGCTGTTTGGCGAGCGACTTCACGTAATTCATGGTCGCGGCTTTGGTCTGAGCGTAATCGTACAGATCGGGTGCGGGATCGTAGGCCTGCTCCGAGGCTATTCCGATAATGACCGACCCGGGCTTTAGATGCGGCAGCGCCGCCTTGATGATCCAAAACGGGGCATAGATGTTAGTCTTCATTGTTGCGTCGAAATCTTCGGTCGTGACATCGAGGATGGACGCACGCGTTTGTTGCCGGCCGGCATTGCTGACCACGATATCCAAGCCGCCGAGACCTCTGACGGTTCGATCGACCAGTTCCTGACAGAATTTCTCATCCCGTAGATCACCCGGTATTGCCAATCCGACGCGTCCCGCGGCCTTGATCAGGTCGATGACTTCTTTGGCGTCGGGTTCTTCGCTCGGGAAGTAGTTGATGGACGTCGGCACCTTCGCGTGCATAGGCGATCGCGGCTGCCCGGCCCATGCCGGAGTCGCCTCCTGTGATGAGCGCCTTCCGGCCAGCCAACCGCCCCGATCCCCGGTAGCTCGTCTCGCCGTGGTCTGGTCGCGGTTCCATTTTGCTGGCCAGACCCGGCCAAGGTTGCGATTGTTTCCTGTAGGGCGGCTTGGGATATTTGTCAGTCGGGTTCTGCAATCCTCGCTCGTTCATCGGTTCACTCACATGCGCGGCGGCGTGAGCCAAAGATGCCGCAGCGTCCAATGCCGCGGTGCCGGTTGCTCCGACGATCGCTCTTCGCGAGACAGGGGATTCTCCGCTGATGGTCATTCCACAACTCCGCTAGTAACTCAGAACAACCGCCATGGCCGGCTTTCGTTTCGTCGGAGCCGGGAAGAACTACGGATTGCCGGTGGGCCTCTGGACCTCGGCGCTTCGATGCCGCTGGATAGCTTCCGGTTCTTGCTCGTCGAGCTAGTCAATTCCGACCTGGCTTGCCGGTCGACACGCAATATTTCATTTCGTCCAGCTTGGCGTGCAGAGCCAGTGAATCCCGTCTGTTCGTTCTTTGAAAATAAACAAGGTCATGACCCACACTGCTAAAGTTGCGACGGCGTTACAGTCAAACTCGTCCGATCGAAGGTCAACCATAGAAGCGCATATACCATGACAACGACGAAGGCGGCGGGGTGTCCGGCTGCCTGCCCGACATGAGTTGTCCAATGCTTTTTGACGAGTGGAGTCGGCGGATCGTCCGTGTGATCGACTTCGGAGTTATCTGTAAAACAAGAAAATGGCATGCATACGACCGCTGAATTTGCATGATAGGGCGATCTCGCAGCGACGACCTGATGTCATCGTTATGGCTACCGTCTATAAATGCCATCAGCATGGGGTGACTCGGTTCGGTTCAAAGATGTCCCAATAGCAGGTTTTCGCGCCGACGGTGTAGGGTTTGCGCGATTTCATGACAGACGATGGTGGTCGGAGCCTGATGATCAGGGTTTATGTCGATGATAGCTCGGTGGGTGCGGAGGCTGTGCGGGGGGCGAGCGAGGCCGGATATATGAAATGGACGCCTCCAACCTTTTTTCCGAACATACGCCGCATGTATCTTCGGCAGCATTCGAACAACAAAGTCCGGGTCCGGCATTTCCGGGCCGTAAGCCTTGTTGGAAACACAGTACGTTGGGTCGATATCCATAGGAGTCATCGTGGAAGTGAGGCTCCACGAGCGGCTCCAGGAACCGCTTGACCACCGTCTGGGCAACGCGGTCGACGGAGCGTGTCCCATTGAGTGACAGTCCACCGAATAAAAGCGGGCATGTCCTCGGCTGGAACAACAGCAGCACCTCACGGTGATGCTGCGCGGCTTCTACCAACTTCGCCTTGCACCACTGCGACCGCAAGCTCAGCTGGATCCGCCACGAAGTCCAGCGACACTGGGTGCACGCCCTGCAACGCCGCGGTCAACGGCAGGCGGCATTTTTCAACTCAAAGGCAATGCGGCGACGGCTTCCTTGCCGGCACGGAATGCGGGCGCTTGTTCTAGCGCCCAGATCGCCAGCTGCGTGCGGTTAGAGCACCGAACCTTGCGCAGGATCGCCTTCATGTGGACTTTGACAGTCGCCTCGGAGATTCCGCATGCGCGTGCGATTATCTTATTGTACTGCCCCTCGACCACGCCGTCGATGATCTGTTTTTCGCGTTCGGAAAGAACCTTCGCCGTGGCTGACAGATCGGCGCTACGCTCGGCCCAGTCGAGTCCAAGACCGTCACCGCTCGACCCGCTGTTGGGGTCCAGCGTTTGCTGGCCTTCCGCTGACGGCGATGTGGAAAGGCTTGACCGGTCGGCCAGAACGATGAACCTTGCCGCGCCCGACACGACGAGGTCGAGCGCTCTGGTCAAGACGTCCTGGGAGACGTCAAGGGGGACGCATCCATCTATGGGCGAATGCGCAAGCTTCTGAAAATCCTCGTCCAGAATTTCCTCCAGAAGGCCGACGATCTTGCAGTTCGGTGACGTCTGTCTGATGGCGGCGCACTCGGTCACCGCGACATCCGCCGCGCGTGCGATGAGCAGCACCAAGCGCGGACCTTCCTCCTCCTGCGGGCTCGGGATGTCGGCGGCGGTGTGGTGACTGTCAGTTACCCGATAGGAGTAGCCGCCGAGAAGGGAGGTGAGACTGTCGCGCAACAAACCTTTGGGGCCGACGACTGTGGTGAGAACATTGCGGGACGGCATGATGCGCAATTGCCAATGATGAAAGAAAACGAAATTGAAAAGCTCTCATTATAAAACCCATACAAACTAAGAGTTCCCGTGAGAGCTATAAATACGAACACTGACACGCCTAAAGTTTGTCCGGTCTCCGACCGGGAGATCGGAAGGAAACTAGCCAAGCGTCGCTTCGTGGCGCCAGCGGCGGTTGGAGGGGGCGTGTTCGCTTGGCTACCACATCACAGCCGCGAAGCTTGCTGTCGATCGCCAAATTGAACATCGCGAGGTCGCGTGTGCGGCCTTTAATCTGGAGTTTCGTCCGGATCGACCGGACGTGATTGGGCCGCAGCGGTGGCTTTGCGGCCCACTCGCTGGGCTGCATTCACTTGATACTGCATGGCCAGCCGCGCTCAGTGACGCGGAGCATCGTCGTCGTCATTGAAGCCGGGTGGCATGCGCGGCGGAGTATCTTCGTCGCTGGGATTGCACGTCGGGCAGGGCATACCGGCGGCGCCGCACGAGCACGCATGCGCACCGAGCCACGGTTGATCAGGATGGTTCTCGCACACCCATCCGCCGCCATCACAATGGATGCATTTCATCGGCGATCTTTTAGAGCACTGACAAGTCCTATGAGAGCAGCGCGGGTGCTGGCCGAAATAGGCCACTCACTAATGCAAGACAGGCCAGCGAACAGTGCAACACCAATGTTGCAAGCCGGACAGACGGGGTCGGAATTGGGGTTTAAACTTGGGGTTGTCGATGCCGCCTGTCCATAAACTGCGGCCCCAGCAATTGCTGCGAAGGGGAGCGGTTGCAATGACGGATCGATCCCACGAAATCCCGCACGACCTCCGTAATCTCGTCCGCGTTGTCTCAGCTTGCACATTAGGCCTCTGGGCATTTGCAGCAGGTTTGCTGATCGAGGTTTTTCTGTTTCCGTGATCGAAGGCTCGCCCGTGCGGTCGATTTTGGCGCGCGAGTTCGAAAGCTCTTTCGTGAGAGCTTTGCGGTGCCGGACAGCGGCATGTGATGATGCTTTGGTGACATCCGGCCAGCCTAGTCCGCGCCTTGCGGCGCGCAAGATCAAGGATAAGAAAAAGTTTATCGTCGGGCGTCGATTTTAGTATGGACTTGCGTTTTTCGCAGTCGGAAAATTCCCGCCATGGAGCGGACACCCAAAGCCATCAGGTGCCCACAGTGCGGTTCACTGATGAGCCTCGTATTGGCTCCCGGTGACAAGGGGCCGCGCTCCCTCCGGTGCCTACAGTGCGAGCGTCTTGATCCTCTCACGGCCAGCGAAGTCGCAGGCTGGCTTAAAAGCGAACTTCAACCGCCGAAGTAGCCCAAAGTAACGCCATGGGAAGAGCAGAAAAGCCAGCCTCAGAGCTTCCATCGATAAGTCGCCCACGCTGCCCCAAGTGCAAGGTGCGAATGGTTACAGCGAGTGTTTCCCCTGGGCCTGAAGGGTTCGAACGCCGGATCTTCGACTGCCGGAAATGCGGCCATAGCGAAGCCAATATGATCGCCTGCGACCCTCTCCGGTCGGATGCCGTTGGCTGGATATCTGGCGAGCTAGGCCGCCTCCAGCACAAACACGCACCGGATTGACTGCTTTAAAGCAACCTTTCGCCGTGAATATTCGATCATTGGCGTTGCAAAGGCGCAGCACGCGAACCCAAGAGGCCGCAGTGACCGGCAGCACGACAATCAACAAGATTTGAATTCCTAATATTTGGAACGGAACCATCCGCGTTATATTCTGCCAGCATCAACGTTCCAACGCTTGGCATTATCGGCGACCGAGAGTTCGGAATGCTCCCATCTGAACCAAGGGAGCGGTCTCGTGCCAGATTATCGCGCCTACATCGTCGGTATGGCGGGCCCTTCAATTCCACTAGCGCCGAATTTCTGCACAACCACCCTGACGACACCAGCGCCATTGAGGCGGCCAAACAACTCGTTCATGACTACGACGTTGAGCTTTGGGACGGTGACAGATTCGTGGGTCGGCTCTCCCCGGAAGCGAAGTAAAGCCGCCTTGGTTGGCGGCTCGCGGGCTTATCCTCATTGCGCAAAGAAACGACCCCAGCGCGGCAGGGCGGCTGAGGCCTTTTTTTTGGGGTGTGCCGTGGGGGGACGACACGGATTGATAACCCGCCAGCCTGGTAACCGTTCCTGTCCCAATTGGGGTCATGTGGCATGGCACGCGTATTGCTCATTGAGGTTGCCGGGATTTCAGCACCCGACCTCGACCTGCCGACGCCGCCCGGCGAACATACTCCGCCGAGGCGGCGTTGTGTTGAGTGGCCTGTTTTGAACCTGCGAGCGGCCTGTTTCGGCCAGCACCGAACACGGGGTACTCGGCCTGTTTTCGACCCTCAGTGGCCGGTCGCTATCCACTCCCCATGGGATCTCATTTGATTTTTCGCAGTGGGCCTGATTCGATTTTAAGCCCGGAACCGGACAGCAACCTTTGCTCGCGAGGCCAGTTGTTTCTGGCATGAAATACAAGGGTATCGAGTATCAAGTCGTCCAGACAGCCAGCCCAGGTGGGTGGAGATGGACTGCGCATCTGGACGATGGCCAGACCAAAACAGGCATGTCTTCCACGGAGCAATACGCGATTTTCGACGCCACAAACGCGATCGAGAAAGCCTTGAGCGCGCCGCCTAACGCGAAGTAAGGCCGCCTCAGTTGACGATCTTTCCCTTTCCAAGACATTCCTTGCAGCGTGCGGGATAGATTCTAACGCCGGGACGTGTCGACTGGGTTACAGGCGCGAAACCGGTCCCCTTGCATCCGGGGCATTCATGCTCCGCCGATTCTAAAACCGGTTTTTTCATCTCCTGGAAATAGATGTGGTTCTCCAGGTTTTGAAAGCATCATAGACCGAACCGCCCCCTATCGGTCGCGGATGCACTTGGGCACCGCCCGCCACGAGCGTGCGGGGCCGGATCAGCGCTGAGTAATCTCGCTTTTCTCGATTTAAACCGCAGATACTCTACGGGTCGCGACTGCAGTTGCTCCGCCGTTCGCCCCCTGAAAGCTGGCGGGAGCACCGGGCTCGATGTCCAGTGCCGTCTCGACGAAAATGAATACCCAAAAGCCATCCGGGCCATGAGGCTCCCGAAATTCGAGTATTCCCCTGCCAGCAGGTACCGGATGACGGTTTCCAAATCGGTGTGGTCGACGGCGGCTTCGCGCCAGACGCGGCCGAACCGGCCGAGATCGTCCACCACCAAGTAGACGTTCTGATCGTCGCCAGCCGGCACGATCGAGGGTGTCCATCCGGACCGACGCATAAGAACTCCACGGCACAAAACCCGGAGTCAAAGCCGGGGCAGGTGATTCGTTCCGGCGCGGCTGCGACGCCAACTGAGACAGCCTTACTCAGTAGCGCATCATCGTTCCTGAACAGCCTTGAGGGCGTGATCGATCCGCAATTGCACACGGCGCCTCGCAATCAACTCCAGCCGCGAGCACTTCGATCATCGTCTTCTGAACATAATCCCATCCTCCTTGATCGAAATCAGGATTATGCTTCAACACTATCTGCCGGGCGGGGGAGCCATGACAAGGTGATAATTTAATTCATATGAATAATCGTTCAGTAATCCGGCGTCGAATGACGATCGTCAGATAAACCCCTCTCCGTGTCGCGATCCCTGCCGCCGGCTACCTCGTACAAAAGATCTGAATTGGCCGCGAGATATTCGGCCCAAAGTTGCATCATCATCTTTTTCACTACCTCGGGATCGTAGTTATCGCCGCTTGGGACCTCGCATTCGAGCCGGCCGAGGCGCATATACCCAGAACTGGGATTGCCGCACCGCGGCACGAAGGACGCATCGGTTGGCTTATGCGTAACGCCCTGTGGCGTGATGTTGAATTGGTCACGGGTAACTAGAATGCTTGCCATGGTCTCTCGCTATGCAATCGAGGCCGTCGCCTTTGGCTATCTGCTCGAGCGCTAGTTGAACCGCGGGCTAGACGCCTTTGGCTATCCGCGACATGCGCCGTATTCGAACGGCGGGCGGTGGCCTTCCAAATTAAATCGCTCACCCGAGCGCTTGTTCCTCGCCCCCAAATAGCGCCGGGAAAAAGTGGAAACTTCCTCCGCCGAGAAGAGTTGGCACTCGAATGAATCTATTTCGGAGCTCGAGCATGGTCGACGACGGCCCGCTACGGAGGGCGATTGATACGGCCTGGTCCGTCTACCGCGCGAGGCATCGCGAAGTCGATGCGGCGGACAGCCGTCGATGTCTGCTCGAACGCCATCTGCATAGGAGACGGGAAGCGCGCGGGGGCGATGCCGACGAACTTACGGCCTTCGGCATCGCCTACCTCGAGTGGCTTCCTGAGGAAGAATGCTGAGGCGGATGGAGGCAAATATCCGGCGGGTGGCTGCCGAGAACGCCAGGCCGGATTGGACGCTGTTGGCCATTTGCTTCCTCGCTTTCGCAGTTGTCGTGATGGCACTGCGCTCGAACTTCGACTAGCGGGCAGTCCCCGATGCGTATCGCCCAGCTCGCTCCCTTGGCCGAAAGCGTCCCGCCGAAACTCTACGGCGGCACCGAGCGGGTAGTTGACGAGCTGGTCGAGCGCGGCCACGACGTCACGCTCTTCGCGAGCGGCGATTCCCGGACGCGCGGAGAGCTTCACGCGGTATGGCCGCGCGCGCTCCGTCTGGGCAGAAAAGGGACGGACCCGAACGCCGCCTGTGCTCTGCTGCTGGAAGCGATCGCGAAGCGGGCGAAGGATTTCGACGTGATCCACGCACACATCGATTGGTTGCCCCTTCCGCTGCTCAGCCGCCTAGGCGTGCCGTCTCTCACGACGATGCACGGGCGGCTCGACCTGCCGGGATTGGGCGACGTCATTCGAGAATTTCCAAGAGCCCGCTTCGTGTCGATTTCCGACGATCAGCGCCGGCCGCTCCCGGACGCGAATTGGATCGGGACGATCCAACATGGGCTGCCCTCGGATCTGTTTCGCCCGTCCTACGAGCAAGGATCGTATCTGGCCTTTCTCGGCCGTCTCACGGTGGAAAAGGGCCCGGAAGACGCCATCCGCATCGCGCGCGCAGCCCAGAAACCCCTGCGCATCGCAGCCAAGATACCTCGCGCCGAGACCCTGTACTTCAAAAAGCATCTCGAGCCTCACATCGACGGCGAGAAGGTCCAGCTCGTCGGGGAAGTCGACGAAGCCAAAAAGCAGTCGTTTCTGGCTGCGGCGGCCGCCTTGTTGTTTCCCATCGACTGGCCGGAGCCTTTCGGCCTGGTCATGATCGAGGCGATGGCCTGCGGAACGCCTGTGATCGCCTATCGCTCGGGCTCTGTCCCCGAGGTGATCGAGGACGGCGTGACGGGCTTCCTCGTCGAGAACGAGGAGCAGGCGGTCGCTGCGGTGCACCGGTTGAGGCAATTGGACAGACGAAAGGTACGTTCCCGCTTCGAGGAACGCTTTTCAGCGACGCGAATGGTTAACTTTTCAGCGACGCGAATGGTTAAAGAGTACGAAAGCCAGTACCGCAAACTGGCCGCCGCTGTGGCGCCGCAAGAAAGCACCCGCTTCGATATTCAACGCTTGGACACGTGAAAGGACTCAGGAAATGTCGGTCGGGAAAGCGAGACGGGTTCTCATGGTTTTGTTGGCCGCCCTGGTGACCGGAACCGCGTTTGGCGCCGAAATGGATGCGGCGGCCATCGATTCCGCAGAGCCTTCGGAGAAAGCCCTCTCGAGTGAGAAGCCGACCCCGGCAGGGGTCAGACTTCAGGTCTTGCTCGACAGGGCGCACTTCTCGCCTGGCGAGATAGACGGCAAGTTCGGAGAAAACGCGAAGAAGGCGCTGCGCGCCTACGCGGAAGCCCAGCAGTTACCAAGCTCCGATGTCCCGGCCGAGGAGGTCTGGAAGGCGCTGCGGACGGACGACCGGCCGGTGACCACGAACTACACCATCGCCGAACAGGACGTGGCCGGACCATTTCTGCCCGAGCTTCCGTCGAAAATGGAGGATATGAAGGACATTCCGAAGCTCGGCTTCACCAGCTCGCGCGAAGGATTGGCTGAAAAATTTCACATGAGCGAGGCGCTGCTCGCGGCGCTCAACCCCGGACAGCGTTTCGACCACGCCAGCGACACGATTGTCGTCGTGGACACGGGCGGGGCCGCGACGGGCGCTCCCGCGAAGGCGGACCGGGTCGAGGTCGACAAGACCCGACAGACCGTCAGGCTATTCGACAAGTCGAATGCGCTGATCGGCTTCTACCCCGCGACGGTCGGCAGCGAGGAGAAGCCGTCCCCCTCCGGTACCTTGAAGGTGACGGAGATCGACCCCAATCCGACCTACCGCTACAATCCGCACTACCACTTCAAGGGCGTCCATTCCCGCAAGCCTTTCACCATCAAGCCCGGACCGAACAATCCGGTCGGCACGATCTGGATCAACCTGTCTGCCGACGGCTACGGCATTCACGGAACGCCTTCGCCGGGAAAGGTCTCGAAGGCC
>Ga0210400_10005049_pt1 | contig 11268 bp, 13 predicted proteins | sample IncBWH26MmetaG_FD_155456 | JGI IMG/M metagenome (GOLD analysis project Ga0210400, IMG submission 155456) | Forest soil microbial communities from Barre Woods Harvard Forest LTER site, Petersham, Massachusetts, United States - Inc-BW-H-26-M | ecosystem: Environmental > Terrestrial > Soil >...
GTGTTCGACGACTTTGGTGTCGCCGCCGACGATGGCCACGCCTGCCTTGCGGGCAGCCGTGGCCATGGCGCGGACCTCACGTTCGAGGATGGCGGAGGGGAGACCAGCTTCGAGGACAAACGAGACGACAAGGGCGGTGGCGGTCGCGCCTGAGACGGCCAGATCGTTGACGGTACCGTTCACGGCCAGCTCGCCGATCGAGCCACCGGGGAACTGGAGTGGCGTGACGACGAAGCTGTCGGTGGTCATGGCAACGTGGGCGCCGTCGATATCGACAAACGCGGCGTCACTCAGCTCGTCGGGTGAACAGCCATAGAGGAGCGGGACGAACAAGCCGTCGATGAGGCGTCTCGTCGCTTTGCCACCCGCGCCGTGGGCCATTTCGATCTGTGGCTCACGGAAGCGGATCGTCACACTCCGGCCATTGCCGCCGACTTCTTCCGGTGTTCGTAGTTGTAGTACGCTGCGCATGAGCCTTCCGAAGAGACCATGAGGGCGCCGACCGGCCGCTCAGGAGTGCACTCGCGGCCGAAGAGTTTGCACTGCACGGGCTTGAGGACTCCCTTGAGCACTTCGCCGCATTGCGCGGCCTTGGGATCTGTGACGCGCACGCCGGGCACCTCGAACACGCGCTCGGCGTCCCACGCGGCATAGCTGTCCTTGATGCGGAGCGCCGACTGCGAGATGAACCCGAGTCCGCGCCACTCGAAGAATGGCCGCAGCTCGAACACCTCGGCCATCGCGCCAAGCGCCGCACGGTTGCCTTCCCATGGGACGACGCGCTTGTACTGGTTCTCGACGGTCGCCGTCCCCTGCCGGAGCTGGTGGAGGAGCATGACGATCGATTGCAGCATATCGAGCGGCTCGAACCCCGACACGACGATCGGCCGCCGCTCGTCGCGGGCAATCCACTCGTAGGGCCGGCAACCGATGACCGTGGACACGTGTCCGGGGCCGATGAACGCGTCGATGCGCATATCGGGTGAATCGAGAATCGCCCGGATCGCCGGAATGATCGTCACATGGTTGCAGAAGACCGAGAAGTTGCGAATGCCGTCGGCTTTCGCCCGCATGAGCGTGAGCGCGGTCGACGGTGCGGTCGTCTCGAAGCCGATGGCGAAGAACATGACATGTTTGTCCGGGTTCAACCGGGCGAGCTTGAGCGCGTCCGACGGCGAATAGACGATGCGCACATCCATGCCCTTGGCCTTGTGCTCGAGCGGACTGCCATGGGCGCCCGGCACGCGCATCATGTCGCCAAAGGCCGCGAAGATCACTTCGGGGCGCTTCCCGAGCGCGAGCCCATCGTCGATGCGCCCCATGGGGAGAACGCAGACGGGACACCCTGGCCCATGGATCAACTCGATGTTGGGCGGGAGGATGTCCTTGAGGCCAAATCGGTAGATGGCGTGCGTATGGCCGCCGCACACTTCCATGAGACGGTAGTGCCGATCGGGGTCGGCCAGGCGCCGGATCTCCTCGGCTGTCCGGGTCACGATCTCCGGATCGCGAAATTCGTCGACGAATCGCATCAGGCCTCCAAGCCGTACCCGCGCACCTCTTCCATGGCCGCATCGGATTCTCCGAGCAACGCCAGGGTCCGCATCTGCTCGGCCGCGTCGCGCTCGCTGATCTTGCTCATGGCAAACCCGACGTGAATCAACACCCAGTCACCGGGTCGGGGCGGATCGTCGGCCAGGAGTCCGAGATCGACACGCCGGCGCACGCCCGTGACTTCGACCACGGCCAAGTTCCGCTCTCCCTCGAGGACCTCGATCACCTGTCCCGGTATCGCCAAGCACATTGTGACTCCTAGGGTCGGGCCGACATATCGAACGTGCATTTGAGCTCGTCTTTGACCTTGATCGTGCCGCCCGCGCCGACGAATGGTTTGATGCCGTAGTCGGTCTGCCGGATCGAGAACTCGCCGTAGGCGCGGAGCATGCTCGGGCTGGCCACGAGACGGGCGGTGATCGGCTGTCGCCGCTTCACGCCGCGGAGTGTCATGTCGCCCTTCATGGTCACGGTGAACTGGCCGTCGCCGGCCGGAGCAATCGTCGTCGCGGACGGTGGGCTCTCGTAGACGATGGTCGGGAACTGCGCGTCGTCGAGTACCTCTTGGTGCAGCACGCGCTCGATCTCGCGCTGGTCTTTACTGCTGACATCGTCGGTCAACTCCAGCGACGGCGCCTGGATCGAGAGCGTGAGCGCAGCCGACGTTGTCCCGTCGAACTGCACCTCGCCGTCGTACTGGCGCACCGCGAACGTCGGGTTGTGGGCGAGCACGGACAGCATGCCGCCGGCGAAGGCCCGTACGGTGAATCGGCTGACACCCGGATCGACGTGATACTGCACGTTTACACCCCTCCTACATCGCGCGGAGCTTGAGATAGCGATCGAAGCTCGGTGCGGCCGAGTGCAGGAGCTCGGCGGGGTTGAAGCCGCCCAGTAACTGTCGGACGCCGCGGTTGGAGAGGATCATGCCGGCACCGACGATCGCCAGGGCGATGCCGCCGCACAGCATCATGGTGTCTCTGTCGGTCATGCCGCCGTCATTCGCTGTACTGTTGCGCATTGAGCATCTCCTGTATGAGTCGGTCGATCACGGTGACGGCCTCATCGACCGCGGCCGCCACCTCGGGACTCAGTCCCATCTGTCCCTCGTCGGGCCCGAGGGTCGCGGGCTCGCAGCCGACGATGGTGACGGTCCCCGGCAGTTCCCCCAGCGTGCGCGCCAGACGCAGTACCTGCAGGGGGTCCATCGCGTGTGGATCCAGCATCGGTGGCTCGGCATCGATATCGGGCTCGATCACGAACACCGTGCCCGGTGGTTGTCCGCGTGGGCAGGCATCGACCAGGATTGCTTGGTCGTGGCCGGCGACGAGGGCGTAGGCCAAGTCGTAGCCGCGAATGCCGAAGTCGGCGACGTGGACGCCGGCCGGCCACTGCTGGCGGGCCAGACGCTGGGCGACTTCCACGCCGAAGGCGTCGTCGCCCAGGAAAATGTTGCCGATGCCGGCGATGAGGATGCTTCGTGATGGCATCGGCTCGTCGGCGCCAGCCGTGTCCAGATGCTCGAGCTCTTCCGGGGCGAAGAAGAACCGGTGGCCCGGGGCGCGAGGGCCGATGGAGCGACCGGGGTCGCTGTCGAGGATGACGACGACGTGACGGTGGCCGTCGAGATCGTCCTCGATTGCGTCGATGCGGGCCGTTTGGCCGTCGAGGGCGAGATCGAAGATGTCGCCGTGGGCGCGCGGATGCAGGCGCACGTGGTCACCGCGTTTCATCTGCCCTCCGCATGGTGCCGTGCATCTGCATGAAGTCGTCGGCGGTGAGCGCTTGGGTGCGCTCGAGGAGCCGGCGGGCGTGTTCGTCGGAGTGTCGCATTTCCCGCTGTTCGTCGTCGGTCAGCGTCAGCACGCGCAGGGACAGGATCTCGTCGATCTCGGTGGCGTCGAACAGGTCGCCGGCGCTCTCTGCGGCGATCTCGGGATAGTCGTAGAGAATGATTGGCGAGGACAGCATGGTCCCGCGCTGGCCCGGGTCGCCGGCCAGAACGGGCCACGTGCGGATGTTGCTGCACGCGGCAGTCTCGGCACGGAGCTCGTCCGGCGGGTCGAGGAGCGACACCCACTCTCCACACGAGACCGAGAGGATCGTGTGGGCCGAGATTAACGAGCGTAAAAGCGCGTCATCTGATACAGGCGTCGTCTCGTTGACGATGCGGGTGCGGATGCGATGGACGCCGGCTGGAAGTGCCACCGAGGCCAGTTCGATGGTGCAGCCGATCGCGTGTTGTCGGCGGACCACGGCGCCGTCGGTCGTCTCACTCGCCGGCCAGGTGAATGTCCCGCGGCAACGGTCGCCGAGGGCGCAGTGCATGAGTCGCACGTCGCGCTCGACGGCTTCTTGCCACGAGGTCGCATCGGTGGTGCGGTCGACCAGGTGGAGAAAGCGCACCTGTGCGCTGATCAACGTATCGGGGCCGCCGCGCACGAGGCACTCGGTCTGCATGAGCGGTGTCTCGCCGTCCGGGGGGGAGACGATGCCAAAGTTGAAGCGGCGGCGATTCTTCACGGCGGTCGGACGATAGGGGTACAACATGTACCCCTCGTAGAGCAGGGCCGAGGCCACGCGGGCGACATCGTGACGGCTCACGGGCCGGCTGCCTCTTCGACGGTCTGTTCCCAGGTGGTAATCCCGTGCTCCTGCTTGTACTGGTAGAGGCGATCGAAGACATCGCGGCGCAGGGCAAGCCAGGCGACGTTGGGGTAGTACTGGTCGATGAGTTGACGCCAGACGCGCACGGGGAGACGGAAGGTCGCCTCCCGATCCCATGGGATCGGCGATACCTGGAGGGCGCTGGACGGATCCTCGTAGAAGATGCTGCCGCTGAACAGGAAGGTGAGCGGCACGTGTCCGTCGTCAAGGCCGTAGAAGTATTTCGTCGCGGCGACGTTGAAGTCGAACGTGCAGGGGACCGTCACCTCGACGGTCGTCTCGCCCGTGAAAGCTGGGACGATCGTACTCACATGAGTCCAGAGCATACTCCGGAGGGTAGTGCTCCAGCGGTCGGGCTCTCCGAATAAATCGCACAGCTTGGATTGTTCGATCCGGCTATATGGCCGGCGGGTCACGTCGAGCTGGACCTGCGAGCGGAGGACCACGGTGTGAATGCGCTCGGTCGCTGGCGTGTTCATCACGTGCAGGCCAAAACCGAGAAGGGGAACGGCAGCAAACGGCACCGGCGCCACTGACTCCAGGCCGAACGTGAGCTCAGGCATGGCGCCGCAGCTCGTCGAAGAAGCCACTGATCGCAGACCAGACCTCGGTGCCGCCGGAGAGCCCAGTCCACCGGGTCCGGATCAACCCGACCAGGCGGTAGCACTGATCGATGGGGACCAGGAAGTACTCGGCTTGCATGCCCCCGCGGCCGTGGCCGACGCGATTGACGAGCAGCGCTTCCGTGTCGGGTTCCATCTCGTCCAGGACCGGATTCTCGCGCATGATGTCGTCCCATGCCTCCAGCGACAGGAGGGACTCCGTGGCGCCGGCCGGACTCGGATAGTTGGCGACGGGGCGGTCGTGGACCGTGGACTTGACGAAGAACGCCAGATCGATGGGCAGGCGCAGCTCGTCCCACTGCGCGTCCGTGAGCCGAAAGCCAGTGAGGGCGCGCACGCGGCGCGGGACGCGCTTGCGCGTCCCCGACGCGCTGAACAACACGGCACACGGGCCGCAGACGCACGTGAGCCGGCGGGCGGCCGGTTCGATCACGTGGTCGTGGTCATCTGATAACTCGCGGCCACAGAGATCGCACCGCTCGACCTGGATCGGTCGCTCGACGAACCGCTTGAGCCGCTCGAGAGGCATTAGCGCCGCCGTTCGAGGAAGACGAGCGGCTCCTGGTGTTCGACGACGACGTCGGGGAGATCCGGCGCCGCTTCGCGCACGGCATTCTCGACGACGCTGGTGAGCGACGCCGCACCCTGCACGCGCACGTGGACCGCGCCCTGGTCGTCGAGGCGGACCAGCTCGACCGCGCCGCCGTGCGAATCGATATACGGGCGGGCATGCTCGATCGCTTCCCGCACGCGGGTCTCCGGATCGACGGGGTGCAGGTCGTACAATAGCAATACGCTGCGGACGAGGGGATCGCGTGCGCACTGCTCCATCAGGGTATCGCCGCTCGGGCCAGCCTGGCGGATCAGCGTCACCATGCGCTCCATCGCGGCGCCATGGAGGTCCATGAGAGTCGCCACCAACTCGCGGGCGGTGGCGCCCGAGACCGGGTCAGTCCCGGTCTCGAGACGCTCCACCAGCCCGTCGATGCGCTCGAGTCGACGCTCGAGCTCCGTGCTCATGGCTGCACACCAAACATCGGCGAGTGGTGTGTTTCCAGCACCTTGCCGTTGCCGAGGTACATGTGGACGCCGCAGGGGAGACAGGGATCGAAGCTCCGGACCGCCCGCATGATGTCGACGCCCTTGAAGGTGTCCGGGCCGTTCTCCTCAAAGATCGGCGTGTTCTGCACCGCATCCTCGTAGGGACCCGGCGTGCCGTAGGTGTCGCGCACACTCCCGTTCCACGGCGTCGGTGGGTACGGGTGGTAGTTGGCGATCTTGCCATCGCGGATCACGACGTGGTGCGAGAGCACGCCGCGCACGGCCTCGTGGAAGCCGCATCCGATGGCTTCATCGGGGACGGTGAAGTCGCTCCACGTTTTCGTGCGGCCCGCGTTGAGCTCGCGCAGCGCCTTCTCGATGAAGTAGTAGGCCATCGAGCAGGCGTAGGCCTGGAAGTACGTTCGGGCGCGGTCGCGCTCGATCGCATTGGACCACTTGGGGATCTTCCACTCGAATTCCGTCTCGCCCATCATCGCCGTCTTGGGGAGGAAGATCTTGACGCTGGTCCCCGTCGCCTTCACGTAGCCGGTGTCGACGAGTCCGGCGAGAGCGGTCGCCCAGAACCGGGCCAGTGGCCCGCCGCCGGTATCGAGCGCCAGATAGTCCTTGCCGTCGAACCAGCGCGGCGACATGGTCCAACTATAGTTGCCGTTGAAGTCACGTTTCTGCGGCTTGGGGAACGTGGTCTGGTTCCAGGGATGCCGCATGTCGACGGGGTTGCCGAGCGGGTCGGTTTTGACGAACTGCTCGGCTTGTTGCCAGTCATCGTAGAACGAGTGACCGAGCAGGATCCGAATGCCGAGGTTGATGTCGACGAGATCGTGCGTGACGAGCTTGCCGTCGACGACGACGCCCGGTGTGACGTACATGGCGTCGCCCCACGTCGACATCTTCTTGTACGTGTAATCGCAGGCGTCGGGATTGTTGAACGAGCCCCAGCAGCCGAGGAGGGTGCGGCGGAAGCCGACCTTCTCGTAGCCAGGGAGGGCGTCGTACCAGAAGTCGAACAGGTCGTCGTGCAGCGGCACGCACTTCTTCATGAACTCGGCGTAGCGCGCGAGGCGGACCAGGTAGTCGGTGAAGAGCTGGACGGTCGGGACGGTCCCGACGCCGCCGGGGTAGAGTGTCGACGGGTGGACGTGCCGGCCTTCCATGAGACAGAACATTTCCCGTGTGTACCGACTGACCTGGAGCGTTTCCCGGTAGAAGTCACCGGTGAACGGATTCAGCGCCGTCATGATGTCGGAGATCTTGCGATAGCCGTGGATCTCGGCGTGCGGGCAGTCGGTCTTCTGGGCCTTGGCCCAGACGCCGGGGTTGGTCGCCTTGACCATCTGCTCGCAGAAGTCGACGCCGACGAGGTTATCCTGGAAGATGTTGTGGTCGAACATGTACTCGGCGGCTTCGCCGAGGTTCACGATCCACTCGCCGAGCGCCGGCGGCACGACGCCAAAGGCCATGTTTTGCGCGTACATGGCGCAGGTGGCGTGGTTGTCGCCGCAGATGCCGCAGATGCGGCTGGTAATGAAGTGTGCGTCGCGCGGGTCCTTCCCCTTCATGAAGATGCTGTAGCCGCGAAAGATCGACGACGTGCTGTAGCACTCGGCGACTTCGCGGTTGTCAAAATCGATCTTGGTGAAGATGCCGAGGCTGCCGACGATTCTGGTGATGGGGTCCCAATTCATGTCCACCAGCTTGCGCGACTTGCCCGGCGCTCCCGCTTTTTGCGCGGGTGCGATGCTGGTCATTGTCCGTTGCTCCTATAGCCGGTGGTCAACTCGGCTCGCGGGTGGCGCCATCTCGGCTCTTTGTTGAGCGTCGTGTTGGTGAACGCACGCAAGGTGCGGATGGTCCGGCCGTAGACGCCGATCGTGGTCGCCGAGACCTTGGCCCCCGGGGGCTCATCCATGAAGGGCATGAACTTGTCGGGGAACCCTGGCATCGTGCAGCCGATGCAGATGCCGCCGACGTTGGGACAGCCGCCGATGCCCGCCATCCAGCCGCGCTTGGGGACGTTGCAGTTCACGACCGGGCCCCAGCAGCCGAGTTTCACGATGCATTTGGGGGAGTTGTAGTCGGCGGCGAAGTCGCCTTCTTCATAGTACCCGGCGCGGTCGCACCCTTCGTGCACCGTCTTGCCGAAGAGCCATGTCGGCCGGAGCTGATCGTCGAGCGGGATCATCGGCGCGAGGCCGGCGACCTGATAGAGCAAGTAGAGCAAGGTTTCCATGAAGTTGTCGGGTTGCACGGGACAGCCCGGCACGTTCACGATCGGCAGGCCCGCCTTGGATTTCCAGTCCCAGCCGAGGTAGTCGGCGAGACCCATGGCGCCGGTGGGGTTGCCTTGCATGGCATGAATGCCACCGTACGTGGCGCAGGTGCCGGCCGCAACGACGGCGAGCGCTTTGGGCGCGAGCCAGTCGATCCAGGTCGTCGTCTTGATCGGCTGTCCGGTCTTAGCGTCGGTGCCCATGGCCGCCCAGTATCCATCGGTGCCGTGAATCTTTTCGTTGGGGACCGAGCCTTCGATCACGAGGACAAACGGGTCGAGCTTCCCGTCCTTACCCGCATAAAACGGCTTTAAGTACGCGTCGCCCGCGTCGACGGCGAGCACCGGGTTGTGGAGGTGGACTTTGGGGAGTCCGGGAATCGCGCCGAGCAGGACGTCTTCGATGCTCGGTTGGGTGGCGGCGGTGATCGAGACCGTGTCGCCGTCGCAGCCGAGTCCCGCCGTGATCCAAAGAATGTGAATATCAGAGACCGGCGACGGTCTCTGGGTCTTGTGGCCGTACGGAACGATGTCCGGCATCGCGTGTCCCCCGACGCTGCGAGTGAAATCGCGTGAGCACCGTGAGATATGGCCGGGGTCAACAGAGCAAAAGCGGGCTCCGTCCGGTAGCGGCTATCGGGGATTCCCCGGTCGCTCGCTGATACGCCACTCGATGGCGCGCTGCATGAGGGCGCGCGCGCCGGTGAGGGACAGTTTCTCCTTAATGTGCGCCTGGTACGACTCGACCGTTTTGACGCTCAAGTGCAGGGCCTCGGCGATCTCGCGGGTGCCGTGGCCGTCACCGATGAGCCTGAAGACCTCGAGCTCGCGGTCGCTGAGACAATCGATGGACGTTTTGCGGGCCGTCGCCGGGCGGGCCACCATCTGTTGCAGCATACGGTTGGCGACGCGGTCCGAGACGTAGACCTCGTGGCGCACGATCCGGCGAATGGCGTCGAGGACCTTGTCAGTGGCCTCCTGTTTCATGATGTAGCCGTTGGCGCCAGCGCGGAGCGCGCGCTCGGCGTAGGCGGCCTCATCGTGCATGGACAGGATGAGGATGGGCAGATCGCTATCGGTGGACCGAATGAGCTTGAGCAGGTCCAGCCCGTCGGGGCCGTTGAGCGAGATGTCGAGGATCAGAATGTCGGGCTGGAGCGCGGCGAGCGCGTCGGGGACCGACCCGGCCTCTTGGGCCTCGCCGCAGACGACGAGGTCGGGCTCCTGGTTGATCAGGAGGGTGAGGCCCTGGCGGACGATCGGATGATCGTCGACGAGAAAGACGCGATGTCGCGTCACGATTTGAAGTGGCAACTGACCATGGTCCCGCCGGGAGTGGCGCGACGGACATCCAACGACCCGCCGATCATGTCGGCGCGGTAGCGCATGATCTGCATCCCCAGTCCCGTGGGTCGCGACGGCGCGTCGCCCACGCCGATGCCATCATCCTGCACCACGAGCAGGCCCGGCGCAAGCGACACGGTGAGCCGGGTGGGCTTGGCGTGGCGGATCGCGTTGGTGACCGCTTCCTGGGCGATGTGATAGAGCTGGGTGGCGATGCGCACATCGGTGACTTGCGCGCCGTCAGCGCACTGGAACTCGCAGGGGATGTGAAAGAGATCCTCGATCTCCGCCGCCCAGCGCGCGAGCGCCGAGATCAGGCCATCGGCGCCGGACACGACCGGGAGCAGGCCGCGCGAGAGCTCGCGCGTCTTGTGAATGGCCTCGTTGACGAGGGTGACGATCTTGGCCGCATCGGTGGCTTCGGCGAGCTTGCTGTCGGCGAGCTTTTGCTCGAGCACCTTGCTCATGAACGCGATGCCGGTGAGGTGCTGGCCGAGTCCGTCGTGCAGGTCCTGGGCGATCTGGCGTTGGACGGTCGTGCCGATCTCGAGGATCGCCTGCTCCATGCGCTGGCGCTCGGCGATGTGCTCTTGCAGGGTCTGTTCGGTGCGCTTGAGCTCCGAGATGTCGAAGGCCACGCCGTGAATGAACCATGGGCGGCCATTGTCGCGGCGGATCATCTTGGCCTCGCACTGAAACCAGATGACCCGGCCGTCGCGGGCGATCACGCGGTAGGCGGAGCGGAGCGGGTGGCCGGTCAAGAACATCTCGGCCGCCTCGATGCTCCATCGCTGCTGATCGTCGGGGTGGACCTGGTTGTACCAGCGGACCGGGTCCTCGAGCCATTCTGCCTGGGTGAACCCCAGGATCTCCTCGATGCGCGGACTGACGTAGGCTTCGCCGATGCCGCGGTCCAGGTATGCCATGAAGACAACCGCCGGCAGTTGCTCGACGAGCGTGCGGTACTTGTCGTCGGCGTTGGGTGGCGGGAGCTGGGATGCATCGCCCGGCGAGCGAAGGAAGACCGCGGCCAGGTCCTGCAGCGCCGATTCTGCTTCGTCCCGGGTCAATGCCATCGCTTACCTCCGCCGCCAGGCGGGCGGCTTGTTGAGCGAGGCTTGGGTGAATCGACGGAGCGCCTGAATGGCTTTCCCGTAGGTCATCACGGCGGCGGAGGAGAGAAGAGAACCTGGAGGCTGGTTCATGAATGGCTGGAACTTGTCCGGGAAGCCGGGCATGGTGCAGCCGATGCAGATGCCGCCAACGTTGGGACAGCCACCAATGCCGCTCATCCAGCCCCGTTTGCCCACGTTGCACTGCACGACCGGGCCCCAACAGCCGAGTTTCACGATGCAGAGATTGGACCCGTAGGCATCGGCGAACTCGCCCTGCTCGTAGTAACCGCCGCGGTCGCAACCTTCGTGCACGGTGAAATCGAAGAGCCAGCGCGGCCGTTGTGACTCATCGAGCGGGATCATGGGCGCCCGGCCGGACGCCATGTTGAGCAGATACAGCAGGGATTCCATCATGTTGTCCGGCTGGACGGGGCAGCCGGGGACGTTGACGATGGGGATGCCGCTCTGCGAGCGCCATTCCCATCCCAGATAGTCGGCGAGGCCCATGCAGCCGGTGGGGTTGCCCTGCATGGCGTGAATGCCACCGTAGGCGGAGCAGGTGCCGGCCGCGACGACTGCCCAGGCCTTGGGGGCCAGGCGGTCGATCCAGGTGCAGGTCGGAATTGGCTGGCCG
>Ga0210400_10005050_pt1 | contig 11265 bp, 9 predicted proteins | sample IncBWH26MmetaG_FD_155456 | JGI IMG/M metagenome (GOLD analysis project Ga0210400, IMG submission 155456) | Forest soil microbial communities from Barre Woods Harvard Forest LTER site, Petersham, Massachusetts, United States - Inc-BW-H-26-M | ecosystem: Environmental > Terrestrial > Soil >...
GCGTGGCTTCGAACGCCACTCGGCGAGCAACTCGAACCCGCTCACCTTGGGAAGCATCAAATCCAAGATGACTAATTCTGGTAAAACAGTCGCCATTTGAGCGCGGGCTTGCTCGCCGTCCTCGGCAGTGGTCACCTCATACCCCTGCGCCGTGAGCAATTCGGCGACGATCTCGCGGGTTGAAGTGTCGTCCTCGACTACCAAAATGGGTCGCGGTGACGGTGCGCCTTGCTTTAATCCCAGGCACCGCCGGACTGCAGCCAACAAGGATGCCTTGTCGACAGGTTTGACGAGATATTCGTCAGCACCGAATGTCGTTCCGATTGCAGGCTGGTCCACAATCGAAATCACAATGATGGGGATGCTTGTAGTTTGCGGATCGCGTTTTAGTTGTAGCAGCACTTCCCAACCACTGGAAGGCTTCATTAGCAAGTCTAGAGTTATGACGTCGGGTTTCACCTCCGCGACCATCTTGATTGCATCTTGCGGCCGGTTGCACACGACGGTTTCGTATCCCGCGGAGGCGAGGTTTGCCTGGATGAGCAATGCCGCATCGCGATCGTCCTCGATCACCAAAATCTTTGGCGCCTCGCCCACTAGCGCCCTCACTTTAGCTTCTGGTGGTTGTGAGCGGCGAAGTGGCGCTCCGACTGGCAACGCAAAGTGAAAGCAGCTCCCCTGACCGAGTTGGCTCTCCAGCCCCAGCGTAGTGCCATGCAATTCGGCGAGTCGCTGGGTAATTGCCAAGCCGAGTCCAGTTCCTTCAATAGCTGCACCGGACTGCCGCAAGCGATAAAATGCCTGGAAAATATGGTTTTGTTCTTCGGGTGGGATTCCAGGGCCGGTGTCTCGGACCTCAACTCGAATTTGCCCATTCGTCTCGTGTGCTGCTAACTCGATGCGGCCACCTTCGGGAGTGAACTTTATCGCGTTTCCTGCCAGGTTCATCAGCATCTGCTTGAGGCGTGTGACATCGGCCCGAACAACCAGGTGTGCTCCAGAGTTTTGCGCTAGGATCTGAGACTTTTTCTCCGCGAGAGGCTTCAGTGTCGACAGCACATCTGCAAAGACGGATCCAATCGGCACTTCTTGAATCGCCAGGTCCATGCGCCCGGCCTCGATTTTGGACAGGTCGAGGATATCGCTAATGAGCTTCAGTAAATGCTCCCCACCGGTGTGGATGTTGTTGACGTATCGTTTCTGACGGTCATTTAAGGAGCCATAACGTTCGTCCGCCAATAGATCCGAGAAACCCAGCACTGCGTTTAATGGGGTGCGCAACTCGTGGCTCATCGTCGAAAGGAACTGATCCTTGAACTTACTGGCTCGCTCAACCTCCTCTTTTGCACGAAGAATGGAATGAGAAAAGGCCTCAAGCTCGCTCTTGGCAGTTTCCAACTCCGCGGTCCGTTCTTGGACACGCTGCTCCAGTTCATCATGAGCTTTCCGCAAAGCCCCCTCGCTCTGGTCTATTTGCGTCAACATCTCATTAAAGGCGTCGATCAAGATCGCCAATTCGCCCCCGCTACCGGTCGGAGTTGCACGCACGGAATAGTTCTTGTCGCGAGAAACGATCCTCGCAATGTCGGCCAAATGTACGATGGGTTCGGCAACCGCTTGACGGAATATGGATGAGACGAGGAGCGCGGCGATGAGAGATACCGACAACACAATGGCCGCAATGCCCGCATATCGCCTCAGGCGCCGATTCAATTCCTCTACGTCAGATCGGATGTACACAGTGCCGGTGGGCTTTCCCTGAAATACAATCGGGCGAACAAGCACCATCTCCTTATTCCTGAGGAGGTGGATTTCTGTCTGACCTGGAGGAATTGAAGGAAGCGTCGGTATCAGGCCGCCGCTATCACGCGAGTATGAGGCGAAAGGTCGAGCGTCGGGAGTATAGATCACGGCGGACAGAATGTTTGGGGAAGCTTTCAAAGCAGTTAAGGTATTCTCGGCGGATTGCGGGTCATTGAACACGAGCGCCGAGACCGAATTGGAACCTATGATCTGAGCCTGCGTGGAAAGATTTCGCAGCATGGTCTCTCGGAACGTCATCATGTCGTATGCAACAAACGCCGCGCACGCCATGATGAGAGCCGCACCGCTGACCAGCATGTTCATCCATGTGAGTCTTCGAGAGATGGAATGTTTTTTGGCTTGGCCCATCGATATCAATCTCCAGGTTGACCGTTTTTTCTGACAGTGGCAGCCACTTTGAGCAGTTCGGCGCTCACGGTCAATCTCGCGGCTTCCGCGCTTGCCAAGTTGATCTCGAAACGAACCTTGCTTCCCTCCAAAACAAACTGGATCATCCCGCCTCGCCGTGAGAAGTCGGGCATGTCGCTGACCGTCAGGACGAGGGCTTTGTCCAACGCCGCTAAGATCTGTTTCAAATGATTTTCCTCTGTAGAACTGATGAACATGATGCGGCAATCCCCGACGTCTTCCGCTCGTGATATCCGTCTGACCACCACCGGCTTGCCGTCTAAGGTTTCGCCCACAAGAGTGGAATCGAGAGTCGGGCCAAAAGGATCCTGGCCGAGGACACAAATAGGAAATGAGTTATCCCGCGCGGTGACAACATCTGCGGGCCATCGCACGAATCGACCAAAATTGTAGAGGTAGGCGGCCTTGACTTCATACTCTTTAGGTTTTGGCTGTTGAGCATGCATCCTAGCAGTGCACAGAAAGACCCACACTGCGACAAAAGCAGCTAGGCAATACCACAGGCGTGGAACTTGCCCGCGAACACGGCGTACGGGAACGCACAATAACGAATCTGTGCCACTAAACCGTTTCATAATTCTAATTTGTCACCTTCTCCAGGTTATTTTCGTGTAGGCGCTCCTCTTGATTCCAACCAGTCCCCCTGGGTCACCCCCGTATTCTGTGTGGTGGGGTTGGAAAAGATTCTGCCCGGCGACCGATATTTCAACACCTTCACCGATGTGCCATCCGAACCGTACATCTCCGGTCGAATAACTTCTGACCGATTGGGCCGGCAACGCGCTCACGTAGCGATAAGTCAAATCCAAGTCCAAGTTCTTGGGCAACTGCAGAAAAGACTGGATCACCACCTGGTGGCGGGGGCTTGAGTTCTCCGTGGAACTGACCGTTGAAGGGTCAAGGCTCCCCGCTGACCTCCTCAATTCAAGATTTAAATAGGAATATGAGCCTTTTAGACGCCACGAGCGAATCGGCGTCCATTCGGATGCGAACTCTACTCCCGATGTATCTCCCAACAAGCCGTTACGGAAAAGGAATGGTATGACCAGGTGTGTCGGTGACGGTGCGGTTTCGGAGAAAGGTGTGCCGGGCTCAATGCTCAAAAGGTGGTCATAGTGGTTATAAAATGCCGCAACATCCAAATATAGATAGGGTCTTACAAGACCCCGGTAGCCGGTTTCGTAGCTGACCAGTCGTTCCGAGGTGAAATCCCTGTCGGTGGCGAGGCGGAAAAATACCGGCGGAGTGGACGTGAATAATGCAGTGAGCTGGAGATCTTCCTCAACGCGGGACGGGGTGCGAACAGCCCGGGTGACAGCCGCCCACAGAGAATGCTGCTGCCTCGGTGTCCAAAGCAGTCTTGCACTTGGCTGAATGTCGAAACCTGAGTAATTGTTGTGCAGGAATTTGGATCCGATCATCAATGACAGCCGATCCTGGACGATTGGGATTTCATCCTGAACGAATGCACTGTAGAGCTGTTCGGTAAACTGGTTCGGAGTGATGACCACGGTAGGAACGACCTGGGTTGCATCACCCATACTGAATCTTGTTCCCACGCCCCAGATGAAATCCTGCCCTCGCGGCAACGCGAAATGATGGAGGAGATCGACGTCGAAAGTATTGCGAGCTTCCGCTAGATTGACGTCTTCCCGATTAGTTCGGTCGTAATAAGCCTGCACCTGAATGTCGGATCCGGTCGTCAGATCGCGCCGCCAACGTCCCAGCAAATTGCCTCCCGCAAGTTTGGCATTCTGCTCCACGTTAGTCATAGCGGGCGGAGAATAACTTGTTACCCCCACCCTTTGTCCGGCAACACCTTCATAAAGGTCGCCTTGAATCGTCAATGTGTCGCGCTGGTGTAGGCTCCAATCCGTCCGGAAACCACCCTGACCCATTCGCCAGTCGTCGAATTCCCGGCCATCGGGATGAAACTCGGAGCCGCGAATGAAGCCTTTACCGTAGATTCGGTAGTCGACATTCTTGTTCTTGTTTCCGGACCCAAGGCGAAAGTTGACGAGGCCTTGATCGACACTTCCGCCGCCAGCGGAAACGAGCATTCCATGGGTGTCCTTGGAATTTTTAGTGACGATGTTGATGACCCCGTTTACGGCGTTCGCTCCCCAAATGGTGCCCCCGGGGCCTCGGATGACTTCAATCCGGTCGACATCTTCGAGCAACGTGTCCTGGACCTCCCAATAAACCCCAGCGAACAGCGGCGTGTAAACGGATCTTCCGTCGATGAGCACGAGCACCGATCGCGACAGGCGGCCGGTGAACCCCCGCATACCGAGCGACCACTTATTGGAATCGATACGCGCAACCTCAACGCCTGGTACTAGCCGTAAGGCCTCCGGGATGCTTGTTGCGCCAGACCTCCGAATATCCTCTGAGGTAAGCACGTAAACCGCCGCCGGGGTTCGAGCAACGGTTACCGGCTCTTTGGACGCTGTTGTGACCTCAACATTCGCAAGTTGTTCCAGGCTGAGTTGTTTCAAATTATCGTTGTTGCTTTGATTAGCCTGCGGAATGGATGCCCAGCTCTTTTGCACTGGTGCGAGAAGTGAGAGCACAAAAGCGAGAAGGTTCGCTACCACCGAGCGCGTCCGAGAGTTTGGCGATGGAAACTTGCGATCTAAAGTCGTCATCATTGAACGCGGGGCATCCTTTCCTACTTCCCATCCGTCAACGTACTGGCGCCTGCGAGGCTTTCCAGATGATTAACAAGCTCACCGTCCCACCACCCCTTTTTCACTTCTACGTTAAGGATGGCAAACGCCTCTTTGGGCGAGAGGGCTTTGCGATATGGCCTGGCGGTGGTTAGAGCATCGTAGACATCGACTGTCTGCATGATCTGAGCAGTCAGCGGTATTTCCTTGCCCTTGAGACCGTCGGGATACCCCGACCCGTCGAGTTTCTCGTGATGATGACGGATGATCGGTAGAACGTGTCGGAAAGACTTTAATGGGCTGCAAATACGCTCTCCGATGAGTGGGTGCTGCTTCATGATCTTCCACTCCTCCGCGTCGAGCGGTCCTGGCTTGAGCAAGATATGGTCTGGAACAGCAACCTTGCCGATGTCATGCACAGTGCCAGCTCGGCGCAATGCTACTTGCATTTCTGTAGGTAGGCCCAGCCTCTCAGCCAGGGCCACGGAGTATTTCCCGAGGCGGTCGCAGTGGCCTTCGGTATATGGATCCTTCGCTTCAATGCTCAGAGCCAAACTAAATAGCACCGTCTCGGCGCATTCTAGGTCGTCGGTGAATTGCTTCAAACGCAGCAGAGAACGTACCCGAGCCAGTAGCTCCTCCCGGTTGATCGGTTTACTGAGAAAATCATCTGCACCGCACTCGATCCCCCGGATCCGGTCAGCGCTGTCCGTCAGCGCTGTTACCAACACCACAGGGATGAAGCGGGTTTCAGGAGTTGACTTAATCTCCCGGCAAACCGCAAAGCCGTCGGCTTCGGGCATCATCACATCGAGCAGGGCGAGATCGATAGAGTTCGTGCGCAATGTCTCGAGCGCCTGTCTGCCATCGAGCACACAATGTACCTGATAGCCCTCCACTTCCAGCAGGCCGGAAAGGAGTTCCAGATTAGCCAGGTTGTCATCTGCGATCAGGATAGTTCCTGTCGAGATTGGTGACGGACACAATGAAATAGCTCCGAGACGTTCCCGTAGATGACCAGGCTGGAGGAATCCCTGGAAGGGAGAGAACGTCGTATATTAATAGTATCTTGAGAAATAAAATAAATAGGTATGTCCGCAGGTTGGGTTGGCTAAACAGTTATACGCCGAATTGGCATCTGTTGCGGTTATGGACTGAGGTAGTCTCTCGAAGCCATCTCGTGAATGGCTATCCATCAAGGCTCGTGAATTTGGATTTGCTCAACTTTCATTCCGGCGCTGAAAGCGCCGCCGCACTCCAGCCCAGGGCAACGCCCTGGGTTTCGGAATCGATCGGTGCGCCCTGCAAGGGCGCAGGCTGCGCCCCTTCAGGGCAGGAGATGTACTCGGGACACCTACCTGGGGCCCCCGGCTGACATGCTCCGCGCCGTTGGCGTGTCATCGTGGATGGGTTGTCGAGCAGGGGAAATTGGTAAGAAGCCATTTATGAGATAGCCAGATAGCTTGATAGCTTCTAGTTTCCAACGAGCGTCTCGGGCTATGGCGCTTCTGGGCTACATTCTGATCGGGAATTGTGGTAAACCACCTGATGGTTTTTGACAGACGGTAGCGATGTGTACGTTCCCAGACAGACGGTTGGGGTGGGACCACATGGCGTGCCATCGGTATTTCAAAACTTCTGGAGGTTACACGATGCAGATGAGGCGTAGTCATCGAATGATGCGACTAAGCTTATACGTGGGCCTCGTGATTGCTGCCGGACCAATCTGGTACGCAGGGCTTACGTCGCGATTGTTTGCGAAACCGGCGACGAACAGCGCCCCAGCAACCTACGTTACGACTGCTGAGATTGACGCTGCCCTGCGGCAAATGCCACCAAACACGACGACCTATGACAAACCGCTCAAGACCATCGATACTGGGGCGTACAAAGTTACTATCGTCATTCTCCGGCGGATCCCAGGCAAGACCCCCGATAGCGCCCTCCTGCACGACAGAGTCACGGAGGTCTATCAAATACTGACTGGTGCTGGCACGTTCGAGACCGGAGGTACGCTTGTAGAGGGTCGCCCGGTGGACCTCACTTCAGAAGCCGCAGGCCCCAGCATAAGAGGAACCATCCAGGGTGGTGAGACGCGCCGGATGGGGCCCGGAGATGTGGTTATGATTCCTCCAGGCGTGCCGCACAGATTTAGCAGTCTCGAAGGAACGATCACTTATCTGGTGACCCGCATTGAGGCACCCCGTCCCTAGCTTCGCGACGCGGAATGCCCCTAACGCAGTAAAGCGTACCGTTTGAAGCCGCAGCAAATATCGTCAAAAAAAAGGATCGGTTTCCGTGTCACCTTTTCGGCCGTATGAAAAAAGGTGACGTAGGGCCGTACCGTTCATCAAACTCAGAACATCTCAAAAGTGAACCCCACAACAGGGAGGGAATATGGAACACCGAAAATTGGGAAAGAGTGGACCGCAGGTTTCTGCATTGGGACTTGGATGCATGGGAATGTCCTACGCCTACGGACCAGCGGATGAAAAGGAATCACTTCAAGTTCTTCGCCGATACTTAGAGCTCGGCGGCAACTTCCTTGATACGGCCGAAGTCTACGGTCCGTACAAGAACGAGGAATTGCTTGGACGTTTCTTGCGCGAGGTACCTCTCGGTAGCGTCATCGTCGCGACGAAGTTCGGCTTCCGTATCGGTCCCGAGGGAATCCAGGGCGTCGATAGTTCACCCAAGAATGTCCGCCGTGCGTGCGACGCGAGCCTTCGGCGGCTGGGCATTGAAACGATCGATCTCTATTATCAGCATCGCGTTGATCCGAACGTTCCGATTGAGGAAACCGTTGGCGCAATGGGCGAGCTTGTTTCGGCTGGCAAGGTCCGAACGATCGGACTATCGGAAGCCGGCCCGGAAACGCTGCGGCGCGCTGCGAAAGTCCACCCGATTGCCGCCTTGCAAAGTGAATATTCGCTTTGGTCGCGTGAGGTGGAGGTCAACGGCGTATTGGCCACTTGCCGCGAACTTGGCATCACTTTCATTCCGTACAGTCCTCTTGGACGCGGATTCCTGACAGGCGCAATCCAAAAACTCGACGATCTCGACCCAACCGATTGGCGCCGGACGAATCCCCGTTTCGGAGAGAAGGCGCTGCAAGAAAACCTCAAGCTAGCTGCAGCAGTGAAGGAGTTGGCCCGCGAAAAAGGCGCCACGCCCGCACAGTTGGCGCTGGCTTGGGTGCTCTCCCAAGGCAAAGACGTTGTGCCCATTCCTGGCACAAAGCGAGTTCGCTATCTGGAGGACAACATGGGCGCACTCCGGGTAACCCTGACCGAGAGCGACCGAAAAAATATTGCGGACCGCCTCGCCCAGATTCAAGTCGTAGGAGAACGTTACACGCCCGAAATGATGTCCCTGGTGCAACGGGCGTGAGACCCCGAGAATGAGTTGTTTACCCCGAGTTTCACGAAGCAATGGAAGGCCTAGACCAAGAAGAAATACGAACACACAATAGAGCCTGTCGAGTCCGTTTAGAGCGACCGCAAAACCATCATTACCAATCGGCTCACAGGAAATTCTCCCGGCAGAACAGTTAATCTTCAGTTCGTCTTCGACCTGGAGGAGATCGCGTCGCTGGAGATCCGTGGATGAGCGAGAAGCTCGAACTCGATGGCCGCCGGGCGCTCGTCACGGGCGGCACGAAGGGGATCGGCCCGGCCGAAGGAAGTGGCGGACCTCGTCGCGTTCCTCGTCTCGCCGTGCGCTGCTTCCATCACGGGCACGGAATGCGTCATTGACGGCGGAACTGTGCCCACGCTCTGATGATTTCCTAGCAAGAGGCTCGATGCGCCAGAAGAATAATTTGCGACCAACCGGTCTCACACTACATCCTATCACTTGTTGCTGACGCTTGGTCACCTCGAAAAACGCAAGGGAGCGGCGGCTTTGGCATTACGTGAATCGAATTTCGAGTGGATTATAACTATAATCCACACTGAAACACAAGGGGACTCAACTTGAAAAAGGAGAAAAAGAACATGAGCAACTCACCGTCGAAGGGCACTGCCCTCATAACCGGTGCCTCTCGGGGCATCGGGGCTGTCTATGCGGACCGTCTCGCAAAGCGCGGATACGACCTGATTCTTGTGGCCCGTGGCGACGCGCCACTGAAGGGGCTCGCGGCGAGCCTGTCGAGCGGCACGGGACGCTACGTCACTCCGATCGTAGCCGACCTCAACGACAAGGCAGATCTGTCGAAAGTGGAAGCAAGGCTGAAGGACGATCCGAGCATCACCATGCTCGTCAACAATGCTGGCACCGCCTCGGTCGCACCGCTGCTTAATGCCGACATTCAGAAGATGGAGGACATGATTGCTCTCAACATCACCGCGCTCACGCGCCTAACCTATGCCACGGCACCTGCATTCGTTGCGCGGGGTGCAGGTACGATCATCAACGTCGCATCCGTTGTTGGCATCGATCCGGAGGCACTCAACGGTGTCTACGGGGCTTCTAAAGCGTACGTCCTTGCCCTCAGCCATTCGTTGCAGCACGAGCTCGCCGACAAAGGTATCCGCATCCAGGCGGTGCTGCCGGGCGCGACGGCGACCGACCTGTGGGAGATCGCTGGCCTCCCGTGGCAGAAACTGCCCCCGTCGATCGTCATGTCAACGGAAGACATGGTCGATGCAGCCCTGGCTGGGCTCGACCAGGGCGAACTCGTGACGATTCCTAGTCTCCACGAAGGAGACGATTGGACCCGTTTTGAGGCCGCGCGCCGCGCCATATCGAAGAAGTTCGGCAATTCCCAGCCGGCGGCTCGATATGAGATTCCGATGCGGCGGTCGGCATGACGGGGCTCGCCCTTTATGGGCGAGCAATTAATCTAGGCGATCAGTGATTTTTTAAAAGGAGTACATCATGAGTAAAAGAGCAATCGCACAATCCATCGCGGGTGCAAGCGGACGTCACGAATCCTGCGGACTCAAATTACCCGAGCAGCCATCCGCACTTGTTCACGGAACCATGTGTGAGCAGGTTCATTGGTAAGACGTGGATGCCATGCCATGAAATAGGGAAAGGCCTTGATTTCGCGAGGCGGCTCCACGACCCGCACACCAGCAATTTTAGTGACCACTTTCGCTAATTTCCGGGGCACAGTGAGGATCAAATCGGTTTGAGCGATCGCAAAAATCGCCGGCACAAAGAATGGAAGACTGAGCACAACGTGCCGCTTCACGCCAAGCTGCGCCAGTGGGCGGTCCACCATGGTTTGTTGACCGGCTAACGTTTCGACCAGGGCGTGCGGGAATTGCAGATACTGTTTCAAGGTAAGGCGACCGCTGCGAACCCGCTGAGCGGAGCCGAGGAGACAAACAAAATCTAGGCTGAAGAGCACCTCGCTCTCCAAGGCAGGAGGCACTCCTTCGGCACTAAGAGCGGTATCAATTCTGCCCGCGGCGACATCCTCATAGCCTTGCGTCTGCCACGTGGATACTTGCAGTTTAACGTGAGGCGCCGCCTGCCTTAAACGAGCCACGAGCGATGGCAGCAAAATCGTGGATGCATGGTCAGTCAAAGCAACTCGGAATCGTTCCTGGCTTCGCGAAGGATCAAACGCGACTCCACTCACCATGGCCTCGAGCCGTGGTAGGAGCGTCTCCAACTCCCGCAGCGCACGTTCGCCGCGAACGGTACGCTCATAGTTGCGGCCACTCCGAACCAGCAGAGGATCGCCGAACATTTCGCGGAGCCGCTCCAGCGCACGGCTCATGGCCGGTTGACTCAAGTGACTTCGGTTCGCCGCCCGAGTGACGTGGCGTTCCTCCAACAGCGCATGGAGCGGCACGAGCAGATTCAGATCAAGGTTCGATAAATGTACTTCACGCATGATAGACATTATAACAATGCATGTAACAAATGGCACGTGCGAGTATCTAAACAACTGTGAACGAACTTGAGCATCGGAAAACCGAGAAGGAGAGCGATCATGACAAGAAGTGCAATCATCACAGGAGCATCTGGCGGACTCGGCAGCGCGGTGGCAAGAAGGCTGGCAAATGACGGGTTCGCAATCGCCGTGAACTATTCCGGAAAGTCTGGCCCGGCTGAAAAGCTAGTGGCGGAACTCAAGGCCGCGGGCGGACAAGCCATCGCTGTGCAAGCGGATGTCACGAACCCCGCGGACGTGGAGAATCTCTTCAAGAAGACGCTCGCGACATTCGGCAGCGTCGACGTCGTTGTCCATTCCGCAGGAATCATGCCTCTTCTTCCCATCGCTGGAGGCGATGTCGCAACTTTCGACAAAGTAATCGCGGTCAACTTGCGGGGAGCCTTCCTGGTGCTCGGGCAGGCGGCGCAACACATCGCTTCGGGTGGCAGGATTATCGCTTTTTCAAGCAGCGTG
>Ga0210400_10005051_pt1 | contig 11265 bp, 4 predicted proteins | sample IncBWH26MmetaG_FD_155456 | JGI IMG/M metagenome (GOLD analysis project Ga0210400, IMG submission 155456) | Forest soil microbial communities from Barre Woods Harvard Forest LTER site, Petersham, Massachusetts, United States - Inc-BW-H-26-M | ecosystem: Environmental > Terrestrial > Soil >...
AATTGCGGAGGCACGGAGAAGCTGACGCCGACGCTGTACAACTCTGGGATGAGCGAAGATTACCAGGCGGTGCTGGAAGAATTGGCGGACGGTGACGGGTTCGCGCAGATATTTTTTGCGGGGTACTCCATGGGCGGGAACCTGGTGACCAAGATGGCGGGGGAGTATGAGAACGCCGCGCCGCGTGCGCTGCGGGGCGTTTGCGGGATTTGTCCGGCGATTGATTTGGCGGCTTCCGCGGACGCGCTGGATAAGCGCGAGAACTTTTTCTATCAGCGATGGTTTGTCAAGGGACTGATGGCGCGGTACGCGCGAAAGGCGGCGCTGTTTCCGCAGACTTATTCGCGCGATGGGCTTGGGAAGATTCGTTCGGTGAGGGAATTTGACGATGCGATCACCGCGCCGTGTTTTGGGTATCGCGATGCGCAGGAGTATTACGAAGCGGCGGGAGCGCGCAAAGTGGTGGGGCGAGTCTCCGTGCCGATGCTGATGATTACCGCGCAGGATGATCCGTTCGTACCGTACGAATCGTTTTTGGCGGCGTTGGTGGAGGAGAATCCGGCGATTCGGTTTGTGGCTCCGGAGCACGGCGGGCATTGCGGATTTATTTCGAGGCATGGCGGAGTGGAGCGATTTTGGGCGGAGGCGCGCGTGGTGGATTTTTGCGAGGAGCACCGATTCTAACGCGCCGCCGAGTTCGCGGGGCGAGTAGTGACTGCGCTGTGACCGCAAAAGCGGCGGCCCTTCGAAGCTTAGGGTACGCCAGTCCGCCGCACTCCAAATTAGGCGAACGGCTTCTCGAGGGAAGGGGCGAAGCCTGGCGTTAGGAGTTGGGCTGGGCCATCGGCAGCGATGACCATGTCGTCTTCGCAGCGAAGGCCGAATTCGCCGGGGATGTAGATACCCGGCTCGTTGGAAAACGTCATGCCGGGCTCGAGGATGGTTTTGCTTCCGCGCACGAGATAGGGATGCTCGTGGCCGTCGAGTCCGATGCCGTGGCCCAGGCGGTGGGTGAAGAATTTGTAGTCGGGGCCGTAGCCGCCATTGACGATGACCGCGCGCGCGGCATCGTCGACCGTGCCAGAGACGCGGCCGGCGCGCGCGGCATCCAGCGCGGCGTCCTGCGATTTGCGCACGAGGTCGAAGGCGCGCGAGATTTTCTCCGTGGGCTTGCCATACACGCTGGTGCGCGTGACGTCTGAGGCATAGCCTTCCACTCCGCATCCGCCATCGATCAAGACGACATCACCTTCCTTTAGCTTTTGCGGCTGCAACGTGCCGTGCGGCAATGCTGCCGAAGCGCCAAGAAGAACGAGCGCGCCGCCATGCAGATTCATTTTTGCGAAGCCGGCTTCGACAAGGTGCGCAATATCGTCTTGCGACATGCCTTCTTTGAGGGAGGCGAAGGTGGCGCGGAAGACATCGAAGGTGGCTTGGCAAGCGAGGCGCGTTAGTTCGAGCTCGTGTGCGGATTTGTGGGCGCGGCAAGCGATGGTGACGGGATCGGCGGAAACATATTCGAAGCCAGGGGCAGCGTTGCGAAGATGATCGAAAAAGGTGAAGCCGGTGGTTTCCTCGATACCGATGCGGCCGGTGCGAATGTTCTGGTCGGCTAGCGCGGCGGCGGCGATTTTCGTCGGGCTCTGATCTTCTTGCCAGATGCGGACTTCGAGAGGGAAACGGAGCTTTTCGCGGAGGCGGCCTTCTTCAAAGGCGGGAACCACGAGGACCGGGTGGCCAGCGCGAGGGATGACGAGGCCCACGAGGCGTTCGCTGAGACCCCAGCGGATGCCCGTGAAGTAGTAGAGCGATGTGCCTGGGGCAAAGAAAAGCGCGTCGTATTTTGCGGCTTGCGAGGGCGAGCCGCTGGGAGCGGGCGGCGCATCAGCCATGAGGCGTTGCGCGTGTTCGATGCGCTGATGAAATTCCTCGGGAGTGATGGGGTGAACGCGGTCGGCGGGCGGCTTCACCGCGGAAAAGGCTGGCGGAAGCGGCTCTACGTCGGCGGGAGCGTCAAGGGAGACGTGAGATTTCTGGTTAAAGGTTACCGCCGATGCGGCAATGACTTGGGCAAATCGCCGGCGCGAGAGATTACAGTCAGATAGTTCGGGAGGCATTCTCACAATCGAGAAAGATGTTTATCGTTGCGAAGGTCGCTTGTCAAGATGGGGGTGGTGTCGATTTATTATAGGCGAATTATTATAGGCGAACGATACCTTAATTCGGAGACGCTACAGATATCAGAATATAGGAGCCATAAACAATTTATAAATATGCGACGACCAGTGATTTTCGGTAAGTAAGTCCTTGTACTTCAATAGTATGGATATGAGGGTTTAAGGCGACACATTGGTAGCTAATGTGCAGCAAATCGAGATAGAAGCTCGTTTCGGGTGTGTATTGGTCTGTGTTCCTGGGCCTTTCCAGTCGTAGATTTCGGGCGCCAAGAGGGTTTCGAGCTTTGATTTTGCAAATACTGACTAGTTGATCTGTGTGGCCAACGGGAGGATATCAACGATGTACCTATTTAGAAATCATGGGCGACAGAACGGACGGCCAGGAACCTTTGGGTTCCATAATTCGGGCCCCCGGTTCTTGATAGCTGTTGCGTTGCTGATTTTCCTAGGGCTGCCGGCGCTTGCAGCGCTTACAGGAGACCTGCAAGGTCTTGTGCTCGACCCTAATGGAGCTGCGGTTGAAGGCGCGAAAATTACTATACGCAACGCGGGGACTGGAGCAGTGCGCTCGGCAATGAGCGACTCGCGTGGGGAGTACGCTACGTTGCAGCTTGAGATAGGCAACTATGAAGTGAAAATCGAAAAGGCGGGCTTTCGCACAGTCGAGGCAAGGGCCGAAATACGAAGCGGTGAACAAACCCGCCTGGATGTGAAGTTGGAGCTCGGCCAAGTCACCCAATCAGTGCTCGTCGAGGCCGCATCAGGGCCCGAGCTTGACGTGAGTTCTGCTCAGGTCAGCTCTTCATTCGATGAAAGGCAAGTACAGGATTTGCCGAATCTGGGTCGAGATCCACTGCAGTATGCGACCTTCGCTGCCGGAGTCGTACCAGTTACCAAGGACAACCCGTTCCTAGGCTCGGGGAGCTATAACTCAAACGGGCAACGCGGACGTGGCAACAACATTACCGTAGACAACATCATCTCAACCGACATTTCAACAACGGGATCTTCGGAAACTGGGACTTTCAGTCTAGATGCGGTGCAGGAAGTCAAACTGATCAGCAATAGCTTTTCCGCCGAGTTTGGTCGAAACTCCGGCTCTCAATATCAAATCATCACTAAGAGCGGAACGAACGATTATCACGGGACGGCTTATTGGTTCCATCAAAACGCTGCTTTCAATGCGCGAGATTTCTTCGACACGACTGGTCAGGTGACTCCTTTTATTCAGAATCAGTGGGGGTTCGTGGCGGGCGGTCCGGTCATCAAGAATCATCTTTTCGCGTTCGGCCATTATGAGGGTATCCACACGCGAGGGGCAGGGAGCGGTAGCGTTGCAACCGTGCTGACTCCGACGCAACAGGCCGCAATCACCGATCCAACATCCCGAGCCTTATTTGCAGGAGTAGGGGCGCCGACCAGTCCGACCAGCCAATTGAGTGGCGCAGCGCCGAACGCCGGTAACCAGTATTCCTGGTCGCTTCGGATTGATGAAAATTTCCGTGGCGGAAAAGACAGCATCACAGGGCGTTACGGAACAAATCCGGTCTCGTCAGTGAGCCCCGGCTTAACTTTTATCGGTACCAACCTGCCAAATTATGGCGCAAGCGTAGTGGACACAGATAGACAATTCTCTTTCGGCGAGACGCACACGTTCACCTCGGCGGTCATCAACCAGTTCCGATTTGGTTTCGGGCGCTCAAACCCAACGTTTGCCGCCAATACAACGCTTAAGACTCCATTCGCGCCAGAACTTACATTCAATGGTCTTCTCGATAGCCTGGGTGTGTCGAATATTCTTCCACAGGGGCGCGTTCAGAACACATTTCAATACGGCGACTCACTGTCCTACTCCAGGGGACGACACAACCTCAAGTTTGGATTTGACGCCATCCGATACCAGGCGAACAGTTTCTTCGACGCGAATTTCCGCGGCACCTTCGCATTCGCGAGCCTCTCTGACTTCCAGAATGGCATTCCGCAGTCCTACACGCAGCGGTTTGGAACATCAGTCCGCGGCAACCGTTCCACCGACTACTTTTCCTTTGCACAGGATGATTTCCGCATGACGAACACTCTTACGCTGAATCTGGGCGTGCGCTTGGAATCGTCCGGTGGAACGTCAGAAGTAAACAACATTTTGGCGAACTTGCACACGGACGTCTCGGGTGCGCTGGGCGGCGGCGGAACGGGCCCGTTGGGGACCATCGTGCTTGGAGGAAATGCTTACGATCGGAACTGGAATTGGGCACCGCGGGTTGGCTTCGCCTGGAATCCACATAGCGGAAAACTGGTTGTCCGTGCAGGCTATGGCTGGGCTTATGACTATATCTTCGGCAATCCGATCACAAACTTGCGATTCTCGGCGCCGTTCGTGCCTTCGATCACGGTGCAGCAATTTACCGGTAGCAACACCTATGCCCAGTTAGCGGCGGGCACGGCGCAGGCGCAGACGGATGCAAAGGCAGCGATTGGCACGTTTTTGGCAACCCAGAAGAACTTCGGAAGTATCTCTCCAGTGGACCCGAACTTGAAAAATCCCCGAGCGGATCAGTGGAACTTGGGCGTGGAATATGAATTTTTCCGAAGTCTTCTGGTAAAGGCCGGTTACGTGGGCACAAAGGGTAATCAACTGCTGGTATCGCGGCAGATCAACTTCGTGAACCCGGCGGTCATCCCCGCTCCGGCAACGGACGTGACGGACGAGGCGAATCGGGTCAGCCAATTCCGTAATGTATTCATCGGTGAGACGGGTAACGCCTCCGGCACGATTGTGAACAATCGACTCGATCCCCGGTTTAATACAGTAACCCAGGTTGAGAGCGCGGGAAGCTCAATCTATCATGCCTTGCAGGTGGACGTAATCAAGCGAATGTCCCACGGCTTGCAGTTTAAGGCCGCATACACTTACGGGCACGCCATCGATAATGCTTCGGACGTCCTCAACGTGCTGGTCAACGACTCTGCGACGACACAAGATCCGCGGAATCTGGCTTTGAATCGTGGAAACTCGGAATTTGACCTACGTCATAGATTGGTCCTGACGCACCTCTGGGAGTTGCCGTTTTTCCGTAATGGCAGTGGGTTCACTGGGAAGGCATTGGGCGGATGGGCGTTCACCGGGACGTGGTCGATTCAGTCCGGATTCAAGGCCAATATTTTCTCAGGCTCGCGGCGCGGGGTCAGTGACTTACTTCTTGTCGGGTCAAGCCTAGATCGCGCGAATCTAGTTGGTTCGTTCAGCAACTTCCATCCGGCGGCGGCTGGCAGTGCTGCGGCCGCGCTGATTCCGAACAGTGGCGTTCGCACCGATCCAAATAGTCAGTGTAATCGCGGTGTCAACACCTCCTCCAGTGCAACCGTGATTTGCACCAACTCTCTCAATTTTCCTTTTACGCAACCGTTGCTCGGAAACCCTGGGACGGCAGGGCGCAACATCTTTCCTCTTGCCAACTTCCAGGAATTTGACTGGGCCATGCTGAAGAATACGAAGATCACGGAGAGGTTCACGCTTCAGTTCCGCTGGGAAGTGTTTAATGTTTTCAACCACACGAACCTTTCCGGTTTCACGAATACTCTGACTTCGACATCCTTCGGAGAGTACACGAGCACAGCATCCAATTCTCGACAGATGCAGGCGGGCCTGAAAGTTATCTTTTAGTTTCAGGGGTCCAAACATCGATAGGGGGCACCGGCTGGCCGGTGCCCCTTTTCTTTTGCCTTGAGCATATTCGACGACTGGCCCTACGGGAGACTCAACGCGGGTTTAACTTAACTCAGAAAAGATCTTTCCTTATGGTACCGGTTACAGTAAGTGAGCTATATGATTATTGGCTTTTTTAGATATTCTAGGATATCTATTTTAATCTTCGCATGCTTGTTTGTATTTGGTACCGCCGTGGCGGTCTCGGAGGCCTGTAATTCCACGGGCAGCCAGAAAGGGGCCTGGACGCAGTGCACGTCTCCGGCGACCACAGTTGCGTTCGTCCCTCAATCTGTGAGGTGGATATCTGTAATACGTCCGGCTGTTTTTTCGGCAGCGATGCCTATTGTATTGATATAGCGAACTATTGCATGTTCGGGAGCTGTTTCAATTTTAGTTGAGGAGATAGCGAACCATCATGACGAACAAGAAATTTTTGATTACCTCGATTGTGTCTACCCTGACCATGATGGCAGAGCAAGCGAGGCGATATCCGCAGCGTTTCGGAACACCTGATCCGAGTACCAACCACTTGGATATGGCTTACGACGCAGCACAGAAACAAAAGAACTAAGAAGACTGCTGTCTGGGTTCTTAAAACTCTGGTTCGCAATGTCCTGAAATGCAATCGACTCAATAAACTGGCCGCGCGGCACTATCTGAATATAGATGGCCTGACTGCGGCGGATCCTCGTTTGTAGATTGGTGCTGTAACACACCTCAAGGGAAGTTAGCCGTTTTCCTTCAATCGTCGTGTCATGTAAAACTTACCTAAGCGATTTAGATAAATTTATGATAGGTTCCTGCGCAACGGTGCAATTGCGAGGGGTCTTCGATGACGTTCGCGGAGTTTTGGCCGGGGTATGTGCGGGCGCATAGCCGGCCGGGAACGAGGGTGGCGCACCTGGTAGGCACGCTTGGTGGGTGGATGCTGGTTGGGGCCGCAATTGCCGAGCGGCGGTGGTGGTGGGTAGCGGTGGCCGTTGTGCTGGCTTACGGGCTGGCTTGGGTTGCGCATTTTTTTGTGGAGCACAACATGCCCGCAACCTTTGAGCATCCGCTGTTCTCCTGGTGGGCGGATCAGCGCATGGTGTTTTTGATGGTTACCGGGCAAATGGGAAGAGAGGTCAAGCGGTACGCCGGCTCCCTGCCCCCTAGCAGCTGAAACCTGCAAGATTTGCCGCTGTCACACGAAGGAAACGGCAGCGCAGTTCTCGGGAGCGCTCCGAATCCGCAGCGTGGTCTTTCTCGGATTAAATCACACGGACAACTGGACCGATAGGCAGCCAGAAATGGCTGCTCTGCCGAACTGTCAGCTACTCCATGCGGGCGGCGAGAATCTGCCTGTCGTGAATTTCCACTTCGATGCCCAGCGGCGGCCGCACATCGGAGCCTTGCACGATGGCGCCGCGCGCCCATACGCTTCCCGGAATATTCATCATCTTGAGTGGATCGTACACCGTCCGGCTACACGGATTGCCGACCATGGGGTGTTTGGCGGCGCGGAAGTCGTAGTCGGTTCGGAGCTTCTCTAGGTCGGTGACGTACTCGAGTCGGCAGTTTCCGAACGGCGCATTGAGCGAAAACGCCCAGTAACTCGCGGGGGAGTTCGTGGAACCCGTGGGCAAATGAACCAACACGGCAGGGACGTTTTCTCCGCTGACGCGATTCTTGTAAACAAAGTCCTTGGAGCTCCAGGGGGTGACCATCTCTTCCACGCTGGCGATAGACGGCTGCGATTCGGTTGCGAGAGGTAAAGCGGCGTTGGCGTCGGAGGCTGGCGCGGGAACTTCGATCTGCGGAGTCGGTCCAACACGCGGAGCCTCGGGTGCCTTCGGAAGCATGAGCCAACGCACGAAAATCAGGGAGAGAACAAGGGCGGCGAGAAAGCCAAAGAAGCGCACCGGTTTGAAACCGGGCTGCGAGTGGACGGCCCGCGAGGGGGCGCCAGGAATTTGCGGCACGTCCGTTTTGAACCGTTCGGAGGGGGGCTGATCCGCCATTCTTCTGTACCCGTTTGATAACGGCCCCGCAGCATTACAAAAATGCCCGCAGGCAACGCGGCAGAGCCGACGGCGCTGCTCGGCAGGCTATTGTAGAGCCGGCGAAGAGCAGGAGCAACCTCCGACAGTCGTGCGAGTTCAAAGAAGGGGGTTAAGGGCGCTTTTTGACTCGAAGAGGCAAGGCTCTGAATTCTGGGGGAAAATGTTATTGAAGTGAGTACAATAAGCCATACAAGGCTTGTCTCTCCCGCAGGGTCGCCAGTACTGTAGTAAGTACCGCTCAAGAGCACCTTGGGAGCGGCTGCTCGTTCGCGCAAACATGGCCACTGATACTCGAGCTTCGGCACGGGCGTTTGTACGCAGCCTGAACATTCTGCTGAAATTCGCACGCTTGTACGAGTTCGGCCACGTGCGCACGGCGGCGCAGTTTGAAACCACATGGAAAGAGCTGCGCAGCGCTCTGGACGAAAGCGGGGGAAGCGGCGTGTTGCTCGGCGCTTCCGGCACGCAGATTTTGCTGGATGGCGTGCCGCTAGGATCCGCAGCGGGCGAACGCAGCTTCGCGCAACTGCTGATTACTTCCGGCATCGCCAGCATTCATTTCGCACCGACCTTGACGCAGCCGCAATTGGCGCGTTTTGTGCGCGCATTCCCCAGCGGAAACGCCAAGCCTTCTTCGCTCGCTGAGCAGTTGAAGCACGCGCTGGCCGGCGAAACCAGCATCAAGGTCAACGAGATTCGCTATGTCGCGGAAGACTCCTCCGTTGCTGGAATCAAGGTTGCCGCGCAACTCACGGCGAAGGCGCTGGGCGCGCACGGCGACAAGTTCCGCGACTTCTTTGAGGATCCCAACAAGATGTTGCAGATGATTCTTGCCGCGGAAAGCAGCCGCAACGCGGGTGGCGGCGGAGGCGGCGGTTCAGGACCCGGGTTCGGTCTGGGGGGCGGCGTGCCGGGCGGCGGAGGCGGAGGCACGGGCGGGCCTGGCGGACCCGGAGGCGGCAGCGGCGGCGGTGGCACTAGCGGTTCCGGCGCTGGAGGTGGCGCCGGAGTTGATCCGGGTAATTTGTGGGGTACGCCAAGGCAGGGCGGGGGTGGCGGCGGAACTGGGGTTGGTAGTGGAGGTGGTGCGGGCGGTGGAGGGGGCACCGGCGGAGGAGGCGGTGGAACTGGGTTCGGTGGTGGCGGCGCAGGCGGACCGGGAGGCGGTAGCGGTGGCACGGGCACTGGCGGTTCCGGTGGCGGAGGCGGTTCAGGGGGCGGAGCACCAGGAGGCTCTCTTGGTCCAATTGGCGCTCCCGGAGCGGAGGGAGCGGCGCCCGGCAAATGGCTGACGGCCTCGGCATTGCTGCGTGGCGCAACTGTAGGCGGAGGAGGCGGCGTAGGTGGCGGCGGGGAAGGGGGCGGCGCCTATTCCGTTGCGGAAGAAGATGTGCGCGCGATGCTTGGGCTCTTTGCGCAATTGGGCAAGTCGCGCAAAGACCCGGAAGCGCGCATGGAAGTGCCAACCTTTCAATCGCGATTAAGCGCCCTGCCGGTTCGCGCGCAATACACGTTGCAGCAAGCGCTCGCTGGTCTTGCCGCACAGGCGCCGAACGAGAAACCGGACAAGCCCATGCTGCTCAAGCTGGCCGAGCACGTGGCCATTCGCTTTGCGCTGGATAGTTACGAGCGCGGCGAGCTGCGTGTGAATGCGGTCAAGCAACTGCTCGACCGCATGAATGCGGAGATCGAAGGGCTGCGCAAAATCTTGGCTTCGCAGGAAGACCTGATGGCCAATGCGGGACTGCAGGTGCAGTCCTACACGGAGCTCCTGGACCAAGAGTTCTGGGCGCAAGTACCCGACGAGAACAAGAAGGAAGTGCTGACTTCCGATGAATCGTGGTGTGTGCCGCCACGAAACGTTCGCGCCTATCTGGAAGACATGCTACGGCGCGGCGAGCTGAAGACGGTCAACGAAATTTTGATGAAGTATGCGGCTTGCATCTCCCTGGACAATCCCGAGGCGCGCCGTACCACTGCGATTGGGCTTTCCGATTTGGCGGAACTTTATGGCAGCGGCGACGGCAGCGCGCTGATGGACGCCATCCGGCGATTGGGAAATCAGTTGGCCGTGGAGCGCGAGCCGGAGCTGCAAACCCTGGTGAGCGCGGCATTCGTGCGGCTGAGCCAGGAGGCGGCCAGCAAGCGATGCTACCCGGCGATGCAGCAGGCGCTCGCCTCGCTGGACAGCGTGGAAGCCCAGCGTCCCGGGTCGACGCAAAGCCTGCGACCGCGTATTGGCGCAGAGGAGCGCATGCCGGAATTCGTGGAAGAAGCGCTGCGCAGCGGCCAAATCGCTGACGGCATGATTGACATCTTGACGCTCATGCCCAAAGCGACGCTGCATTACATCACCAGCCGTTTTGGCCATTGCGGATTTCGGGACGATTGCGAGCTTCTTAGCAACATCGTGCGTGGGCTTGGCGAGGACGCCACACAACGCTTGGTGGAGACGCTGCAGACCGCGCCGGCGACCGAAGCGGCGGAGACTGTAGGGCTGCTGACGCTGCTCGCGCCCGAAGCGGTAGGCAAGATTCTCCCGGTGCGCTTATCGCAGTGGCCGCGCACCTCGCATGATCGCACCGTACGCCAGCTATCTTCCGCGCCGCCGGACCGCCGCGCGCAGCTGCTCGTCGCGCTCTACGATTCGTTGGATGTGCTGATCCGTCCGCTGGCTATCGACGAGATGGGAATGAGCGGACGGCCGGAATGCATTCCCAAGATTCTGGAACTGGCGGCGAACGAAGCAACGTCAGGATTCACGCGGGTGAAAGCCATCGAAGCGTTAGGCCGGCTGCGCGGCACGGCGGCCACCACCCTGCTGCTGCACATCATGGAATCGCGCCAACTCTGGCGCTGGCAGTATCCGGAAGAGCTGCGCGTCGCGTCGGCCCAGGCGCTAATGCGCATTGACGCGAACACCGCACTTGACAAGCTCGCTCCTTGCGGCTTTGACCGCAAGGATTTGGTCCTGGAGCCGACCGACCCCGATCCCAACGTTTCCGTGATTCGCCAGCGCCGCTACGCGCGCTTGAAGCTTGGGCGCAACCTGATAGCGACTACTATCAATATGCGCGAAAATTTCCGGCTTTCGATCCCGGAATTGAATTTGGGCGGCGGCGTGGGCTCCGGCGAACGCCATCTTGCGCCGGGTTCGCTCCTGACTTTCAAGATCTCGCATGGTGTGCGCAGCATTAAGGCGCAGTCGATCGTACGAGGCGCGCGGCCGCAAGCCATGGCTTTCGAGTTTGTGGAAATGGATTTGGAAGACCGCGGCAGGCTGCGGAAATTACTGATGGAGCTGGGGGGCTTGCCCCTCGCGGCGCAGGCTACGAACCGC
>Ga0210400_10005052_pt1 | contig 11264 bp, 5 predicted proteins | sample IncBWH26MmetaG_FD_155456 | JGI IMG/M metagenome (GOLD analysis project Ga0210400, IMG submission 155456) | Forest soil microbial communities from Barre Woods Harvard Forest LTER site, Petersham, Massachusetts, United States - Inc-BW-H-26-M | ecosystem: Environmental > Terrestrial > Soil >...
TCTTCTCACTGCCGCCGCCGGCCGCCGATGAGCTGCCGCCTGCGCCCGTGCTCCCTCCGCCTGTGCCGTGCGCGCCTCCTCCCGAAGCCGAGGAGCCTCCCGAAGAACCTCCGCCCCCTGATTTCAGGTCTTTTACGTTATGAGCGATGTCGCGCAGAATCTCGATTTGCTGCTCCTCATACTTGAACTTCTCCCGCGTATAGCGCTCGAGGACCTCGTAATAAACCCGTAGATATTTCTTGTCATCGTCATCCAGTCCCATCAGCCACTTGCCGTCCTTGATGTGATGGGGCTTGAGGAACTTGTGCCATTTATCCGGCACGAGCGTCTTTCCCTTGTGCAAGTCCTGGATAAACTCCGCAACCTTCCAGGCGGCAAAGGCCGCGCCATCCATGCTGTCGTAGACCAGGTCTTCCTTCTCGTCAAATGCGTGTTCGTATTCGCGCCGTACAAAAAGAATCTTGTAGCGGACGAGTTTGAGCATATCGTCTTGCAGATCTTTATCTCGCCGTGTGCCGCCGTCGTAGCTCATGCTTAATTTCTCCTTCTTGGTTGTTGCAATTTCTATTCGTGGTTCCTGCTGTAATTGGTTTGCCGTCGTCTGCTCCGCCCAGGGCGAAAGCCTTTCCAACTCCGGCGTTTGTACCCGTTGTCCGTCACTGCGCTGAGATCTCTCAAAAGCGCTTCCGGTAACTGCTTCCAGGCCCCGGCTGGCAGTACGGCTGCTCTCCTGAACGGCCTGCGCGAACAATTCGACGCCATAGACGAAAGCCGCGAAGGGTATCATCATTACCTGGCCAAAAAGCCAGAAAATGCTGACTGGTCTTCCTCCCGAATCTGCGTCGCCAGCCCTCCCCGTAAGAATGTCTCCTCCGTCTTTCCTTGGCCCTGTCGCCGCTACGCAAACTGCCGATATCGTGCGCCATGTGAACCGTTCATGAGCAGTCGCCTTCCAGACGCTGCATCAGGAAATTGAAGTCCTGATAGTGAAATACTTCGCCCAAATGGCCGCACCGCCGCAACACGTCGTAATACCGCTCCAAAGCGAGCAGACACGGACGCCGCACCAGTACGTCCCACTGCCGCGCCAGGCTGGGCGACGGCTGATACTCCGCAAGGGCTCTGACATAGGTGTCACCAGGAGTGATGTCCCAGGCCACAATCACGGCTGACGCCACCCCATTGGCAAAACCGCCATTCTGCTCCAGCAAACTGCCATGCCGCGCCACCAGGTCCTCGATGATTGCAGGTTGACGCAGGTTGACCAGGGTGGTGGCCCAAGCCAGGCCCGCGCGCATGTTCAGCCGCGCCAGCTCAGAAGGCGCATCTCGATCCAGTGAGCGCCACGGGGAGAGCAGTCCGGGAACAAAGTAAATCGGTAGGAAATATAGCGCGCGGCCCACCCCATGCCAGAAGTAACCTGCAACGTCAGGGGCCATCTCTACTAATAGCCGGTCCACGGAGGGCACCATCTCCGCATTCCAGGTCCTGGTCACCAATCCCAGCGATTCATAAGCCGCGCCGATATAGCCTCTACGGGAATTTTGGCGGCAAAGCGTGATGAATGTTTCCAGCATCCTGCGAATTTCGCACTCAGGCGAGAACGGCGTAACAGTCTGCAACAGGTGCTGCGCGAAAGATAACCCGATGCCGGCATGCATCATAGTCAGGCTATTCTCAGGAAGCGCGCTGGCGATTTCGTTGGTCAAGAGGTTGCGAATGTTTTCAGCCGGCCCCCAGAACCGATCGGCATAATCATGCCCTAACCCTTCAATGGCCCAGAGGTCAGGATACTCGCCTAGTTCATATGCCCTGCCGATGAGCCGCTCCAACGGGAAATCGGGGCCTTGTGGCACGTGCAGCAGGTCCCGTACATGCTTCACCAGATTGAAGACCTCATAGTTGTTCCGAAGCTGCTGCCACGCCAATTTGGGACTGGAGCCCAACACTCTTGCGGTTTCCGTGGCCTGCCAAGCCAAGTCTGAGCCTTGCCGCGCCAGCGCAGAAGGCGTGAAAGCCCGCAGGGTCAGGGCATCCCATGCCCAATCTACGGTTTGCCGTTGCACCTGATCACCTACCTGAAAAGCCGCCCAAACTAAATCGTCAAATTGCCGCAGGATCGCCTGCCGGGCAAAATAGAGCGATTCCTGCGCCTTTCGTGGTGTCAGCAGCATGGCAACTTCTTGCGCGCCAAGCATCGACATGGCCAGCGGAAAAGATACGACCGATTTGGTGAACTCGCGTATCATTGCTGGGTTATGGCATTGGCCCCCAGCCAGTCTCCTGGCTGCTGTTCGAAACGTTACTTGCCGAAGATGATGAGCAAGCTTGTTGCGCCTGCGGCCTGAATGGTGCTTGCGCGTCACCTCTTCTGGGCGGCCCCCAACTCCACGTGGGCCCTGTGGCAGCCGTGCCGGCGCTGGGGCTGCCCCCGTGCCCTACGCCTGCAGTGTTTTGTGGGCGACCGGGATCATTGCTCCCCCCCATCCATCTCTCGGGGTTACAGGGACCCATCATGAAGCCGCCCAGCATCATGTCCACAATGCCCCGCTGCAATTGGTCGCCAGCCCGGAAAGTCGCGCGCATCGTATCGCCTAACTGATCCAGTGTCGCTGCCGTTACCTGGTTGAAAGCATCGGTTGCTTTTGCCATAGGCTTTCCGTTTCCGGGCATGAGCAGATTGGTGACCTGTTGAACACCAAACATTGAGACCGCCCAGCTATAACCGAGCATCGACTTTGCTAGTTCGCGCATGTCTTAAACCTCCTCTTCACCATCGTGCAACGGTGTTTACATGCAACTAATAACAGCTATAGGTAGCCAGTAGCAGTTCCGTGCGATAGTGCTGCTCTTCGGACTAGACAATACCTGTGGGTGAATTTGCGAAATGCTTATGAATGGCAAGATGTCGAAGAATCAAACACTTGTCGCTGGCCCAAGGGAAATCGGAGATGAGAAGCAGCATGTATGGCTCGGGCGTGTTGCCCCGATTCCAGTCGTAATTTTGTCGATTATGCAAATCCCGGCGAGGGATGGCGATATCCGCTATCGGAGAAAAACCTGCGGAGCCTGCTCTCCCATTTTGGCAGGATATGTACGAATTTCCGGATGGCCGAACAAGAATGTTGAAATGCGGGACCACCGACCTGCAATGAGGCCGTTGGCAAGCTTACTAATTACGGCAATTCTGGAATGCAAATCGATGTCTTATTTATGTCTATTCAAAAGACTACCGCCAAATGGCAGACCTATCCTTCAACTCTCGTTATGATGTCGTGATCCTGGGCGCAGGCATCGCCGGTTTGACGCTGGCGCGGCAGCTCCTGATGTACTCGGACAAAACGGTGTTGCTGCTGGAAAAGCGTTCGCACATCCCTCCTGAGCGGCAGAAAGTCGGCGAATCCAATGTACAGGTCCAGGGCTACTATCTTTCCAAGATCCTCGACATGGAAGAGCACCTGCTCCGCGAACACTTTCTGAAATACAACCTTCGCTTTTATTGGCCCACCCCGGGACAGCCAAATACCGGCTACGAGCAGTACAGCCAGTCCTACATCAGGTTCTTGTCCAACGTTTGTTGCTATCAACTCGACCGCAACAAGATTGAAGCGGAACTGCTGAAGGTCAACCTTCAGGACCCAAAGTTCCGCTTTCAGGCAAACGTCTCTAACCTTGATGTCTCTCTTTCTTCAGGGTCCGTCCCGCATACTGCGACTTTTGAAACCGAAGGCCGTAAGGTTGAACTCCAGGCCACTTGGGTGGTGGATACCACGGGACGCGCCAAGTTCCTCGCTCGCCGCCTGGAACTCACAAAGCCGAACCCCATCCGGCACGGCTCTGTGTTCTTCTGGGTGGACGGCTTGTTGAATATTGAAAAATTGACCGAGCTGTCGCACACCCAAAGCCTGCTGCACAAGAACCGCCGCAAGCTGGGACATATTCCCGCGTGGCTGGCCACCAACCACTTCTGCGGTGAAGGCTATTGGTTCTGGGTGATCCCGCTCCAGGGCAAGACGAGTCTTGGCTTGGTCTATGACCGTGCAAAAGTGAATGAAGATGAAGTGAACTCACCCGAAAAGGTGATTGCCTGGGTCTGCAAGCGGCATCCTCTCTTCGGACGCGATCTTTCCAAACTGAAGATTGTGGACGAGGGCATGATTCGCAACTTCTCCTATGATTGCAAGCAGACCATCAGCGCCGAACGCTGGGCCTTGGCCGGAGAAGCCGGACGCTTCACCGACCCCCTCTACAGTCCAGGCGGCGATCTGATCGCGCTCTACAATACCCTGATCACCGACGCTATCCTGACTCAGGAAGAAGGTGTCCTCGCCATCAAGACACGTCTCTATGAACTGCTGATGTGGGGCCTCTATGAAGCCTATGTTCCCAGCTACGCCGTAAGCTATGAGGTGCTGGGAGATCACGAATGCTTTGTAATGAAGTACGGCTGGGAGCTGACCATCTATTTCACGTTCTATGTTTTTCCTTTCGTCAACCAACTGTTCACGGATACGGCCTTCGTGGTCCCCTACCTCGATCTGTTTGCTAAACTGGGCGCATTGAACAACAGCGTGCAGGGCTTCATTACCTCCTACTATCGCTGGAAAAAAAATCAGCCTGTTGCCCCTCGGGAGCCGGATCTGTTCGATTTCACCGGCCTTGAACCTTTGAAAAAGTCTGAAGAGCTGTTCTACAAAGTTGGTCTTTCCGCACGCGAGTGCATTAAGACCCTGCGCCATTCCATGGCTAACATCGAAAACCTCGCCCGCTTTATCGCGGTCTATGTCTATTCGGTGGTGCTGAGTGACGAGGAATTGCTCACCAATAAACAGTTCGTCGAATCGGTAAAGATCGCAAGTCTTAGCTTCGATCCGGAAGCCATGGCCCATGAGTGCCGCAACCTCGACCCCACGCGCGATCCTGGTCTGGCCAAGCTAGGCGCCGAGTTCATCCGGCAATTCCGAACCTCACGGCCCATGGACAACCAAAAAAAGACAATGCCCTCGACGATCTACGCCGGCGCCAGCTCTGACTAAGTTCTCCAAATCCGCGCGTATCCACATAATCCACGGTTAAGGTTTGCTCGTGCTATCTTGCGCGCGCCTGCATCTCGGCATTCACGGGGGCTCCCTGCAATACTCCTTCGCTGCCAAAATTGTATTGTGCAGTACTGAGCAGCCTCCGCAGCAAGGGGGCGGTCATGTAGGTGGTTACCACAGCCATCATGGTCAGTATGAAGAACATGCTCTTGGGAATCACGCCCAGGTCATAGCCAACGTTGAGCACGACAAGTTCCATCAAGCCGCGCGTATTCATGAATGTTCCCATTGAAGCTGCATCTCTCCAGGAGAAACCACTCCAGTGGGCCGCCAGCATGCACCCTCCACCTTTAGCGGCAATGGCTACCACGATGACCAGTGCACACAGTTGCCACAGCATCGGACTGGTCATGGCGCCGATGTCGGTCCGCAGGCCGGTATGCATAAAGAAGACAGGAACAAAGAAAACGTAAACGAAATCGCGCAGCCGCAGGGCCACCGCCCGGCGGAACTCATCCTGATCAAAAAGCAGCGCGCCCATCATGAACGCCCCAAAAATGGAGAAGATGCCAATCAGATTGGTGACCATAGCCGCTCCAAAGACCAGGGCCAGCACAATCGCCAATGTTGTGAATGAGATTTGGGGACCCTCTACGGACATGATGTGACGCGTCCAGCGTTTCAGCAGAGGACGCACGGCCAGCAGCAGAAACGCACCAAAGGCAAGCGTTTCGACCAGCATCTTCGCCGCGAGTGCAAAATGGAAATTAGACCGGACAATGGCATTGATCGTGGCCAGAATGATCCAGCCTGCAGCGTCGTCCAGAGCCGCTGCTGTAATGGCTGTTACACCGATGTGCGTACGGTTCAGATTGAACTCAATCAGGATGCGTCCAAGCGTAGGCAGAGCGGTGATGGACATTGCGGTCGCGGTGAAAAGGCAAAAGCCGACGGACGAAATGTCTTTTGCCACGAACGGATAAATATATCGCGCCAACAGGAGTCCACATCCAAACGGCAGAATGATGCCGGCCAGGGAAATGCCTATCGCCTTGCGCCCATGACTGCGCAAGTGGCTGAACTCAAACTCCATTCCGATCAGGAAAAGCAGCAGCACCAGCCCGATCTGGCTAATAACTGTGAGGATGTTCCCGACGGAGGGATCAAACACTCGCTGAAACAGATGAGGAAAGAACTTCCCGAACAGCGAAGGACCAAGTATCAGTCCTGCAGCTATTTCTCCGCATACGCCTGGCTGACCGGCCCGCTTGAACAGCGCGGCGAAAATCCTTGCCGTGACGATGATCAATGTCAATTGAAGAATGACTTTAAATAATATTTCTTCCATAGTTGTGAACCATCTCACTTCATCCGAATTCCCATGCCAAGCAGTTTCCCCAAGAAATTGGTGCTGAGCGAAGCAGAGCTTTCCAGCAGCAGCGCGGCCGCATTCAGCAGCGCCCGATTGTCTTCGGGTACGTCGAGATTGTTGTTTGCTGGTCCGTTGATCACAATGCCATAAGGATCAAACCTGGAGCCATGACAGGGACAGTCCCAACTCTTCTCGGTTGAATTCCAGGAAACAATACACCCCAGGTGAGGACACACCGCCGAGCGCCGGTGATACTCGCCGCGATCATCTCGGTAAACCGCCACCTTCATCCATCCACTCTGTATGGTCGCTCCCTGGCCTGGAGCGATCTGGTCAAGCGAATCCACATCCGGGTCTTTTACCCAGTCGGTAAGTTGCGATCCGACGTTGATGTTTTCTCTGGCCAGTTCTGTAAACGCCCGCAAGGTGATGCGCGATGGATCGTAGAGTTTTGCCCAGGGGTTGTTACGCCCCATGATGAGGTCCCGCAGAACAAGTCCGGCAATCGTTCCGTGCGTCATGCCGTGGCCGGAATCGCCTGACGCTATATAAATATTTTGCCTGTCGAGTGGATGCGGCCCGATGAAAGCCAGTCCATCCACCGGCTCCATGACCTGGCCTGACCAGCGGAAGGCAACAGAATCGAATTTCGGAAACCGCTCGCGCGTCCAGGCTTCAAGCCGCTCAAAACGCTCTTCAAAATTGTCCGCCTGGCCGGTCTTATGGTCTTCGCCTCCCACAATGAGCAGGTCGGTATCATGCTCTTCGCTGCTTTGCAGGCGGACATAGTGATAAGGATCAGGCGTGTCCCAGTAAAGCGCGCGCACGACTGCTCCTCGCCGCACGCGCACGGCGATCGCGTAAGTCCGGTAAGGTGCATTGGCCGTGTAGAGACCGTAAGTCTCAGAGATGGGTGCATTGGTGGCAATCACCACGGCATTGGCCAGCACTTGTGGTCCGTGGCTGATTTGCACCCGCGCAGGAGAGCCGGCGTGAACATCCTGAGCGTGGGCTGCGGTGAAAATCTTGCCGCCGCGACGCTCTATAGCTTGCGCCAACCCCCGAAGGTATTTCAAGGGATGAAACTGGCCTTGCCGAGGAAAACGGAGACATAGCCCAGTGTCAAAATGCTCGATGGGGGCTCGGGGTGCCCATTCCACGCAAATGCCCGCGCGCCGGGCCGCGTGCCATTCTTCTTCCAGTTCGCTGCAATCTTCCATTGGAGGAGCAAAGAGAAATCCGTCCAGCCTGGCAAAGTCACATGAAATGTTCTCATCTTTGAGAATTGCCTCGATCGTATCAATGGCCGCAGTGTGGCTTTGCGCTGCGAGTTGTGCTCCATCCGCGCCGTGCAGTCGTTCGAGTTCGTAGTAGCGATCATCGAGCGCATTGGAAAGATGCGCGGTGGTGCGTCCGGTCTCCCCACTGCCAATGGCACCGTCATCGAGTACGATGACCTGCTTACCTTCGCGTACCAGCATGTAAGCCGTGCTGAGTCCCACAATTCCAGCGCCGATCACGCAAACATCAGCACAGGAGTCGGCTTGCAGAGAAGGATAACGCTCCGCGCCCCCTGAATCTTCCGCCCACACGGGGGTATTTCCCGACGTGTTACTTATCATCCTTTGTATCTTCCCTTCAATTCAGAAGGAGCTTGCACCGTTCAATGACGGCTCCCAAAATCACCTTGGCTAAGAGACAAGGGAAACGAGCATCTTTGCAAGGATAGTGCGCACTGAGCCTTAGCGAATGTGTGGTTAATGGTTTTGGGGTTCCTACTTCTTTTCCTCCGCTTCCGATGCCTGCCCTTGAGCAGAGCGAAGGGTTCCTCCGTGTTTCAAAGATTTTCGTTTTTGGTTGCGGCTATGCTGCTCTGTGTTTCAAAGGTTTTGGGTTTTGGTTGCGGCTCAGTGCGCTGCTCTCTGCGCGAGGTTGCACTCCGGGTTTTGACGATCCTCGCAGGCCCTTCGGGCAAGCTTGAGGGGCGCAAATTTTCATGCCATCTCTGTCTCAACTAAGGAGCGAACCCTCTTTACAGAGGTGCACCCAGTGGGTCTGGCCTTCACTGAGGTGTTTGCCCTCAAACTTTACGGCCATAGCCTCCTTTTCATACGTCTATGTTCAAAAAGATCAAGTTGGACTTCCGCAGATTCATCGTATCGCTCGTGCTGATACTGTTTGTCTCAGCGATTTATCTCTACGCCTTCCCTTCCCCAACTTTGATTTATGAGGCAGTGGTCCTGCTGCACACAGCAACCGGCCTGGTGGCCGCATTCTGCCTCTTGAGATTTTGCTTTCGTTATCTGAAAGGGATTGCGTTAAGCGCAAAGCTCGGATGGCTCCTGCTCACGTTGGGGGGCGTTATGGGAGTAGCGTTGATATACCTGGGAACCACGCGATCGGAATTGAAGTGGATGTATGCGCATATTGCTCTCTCGCTGGTTGCGTTGATATTTCTGGCTGCGAATGGCGTAGCAATCTACCTCTCGCCCACAATCGGGACGGCATCCCTGCGCAGAGCGGGGATCGCAGTATTCGCCTTATTAGCGGTCGCCATTGCAGGTTCCTCGTGGTCTTTGCGTGAGGGCCGCTGGAAATCAAGCCACGTCATCAAGAACCCTTCCATTGCACCTCTCACTATGGATGCCGAAGGCGACGGCCCTCAAGGCCCATTTTTTCCAAGCTCTGCCCAAGTCGTGAACGGCGGGCACATACCAAGTAAGTTCTTCATGGAATCGGATAGTTGTAAGCGTTGCCATGCCGACGTTTACAACCAGTGGTACAGCTCCGTCCACCACTTTTCTTCTTTCAACAACCAGTGGTACCGAAAAAGTATTGAGTATATGCAGGAAGTGGCGGGCACCAAAGCTTCCAAGTGGTGTGGCGGTTGCCATGACCCTGCGGTGCTTTACAGTGGTTTAATGGATACGCCCATCAAGCAGATTGTCCATCGGCCGGAAGCGCAGGCGGGCCTTGGCTGCATGATGTGTCACTCCATTGTTCAGGTAAAGAGCACCATGGGCCAGGGAGATTTTTTCCTGGAATATCCCAAAATGCATGAGCTGGCCGCCAGCAAAAATCCGGTTGTCCGGGCGATGCATGACTTCTTGACCTATCTGAATCCCGAACCGCACCGGCGCGCCTTCATCAAGCCGTTTATGAGGACACAGACGGCCGAGTTTTGCTCTAGCTGTCACAAAGTGCATCTTGACGTTCCGGTCAATAACTATCGCTGGTTCCGGGGATTCAACGAGTACGATAATTGGCAAGCCAGCGGAGTTTCGGGCTACGGTGCGCGCTCCTTCTATTATCCGCCCAAGTCGCAGCAATGCGCCGATTGCCATATGCCACTGCAGCACTCTCAGGATGCCGGCAATGTTAACGGCATGATCCACTCGCACCGCTTCCCGGCAGCTAACACCGCCCTGCCGGTAGTCAACCAGGACCCTGAGCAACTGAAAATTACCGAAGACTTCCTCAAGAATAAAACTGTAAGCGTTGACATTTTCGCAATCACTCCCGCCCGTCCGCTGAGCAAGAGCGCCGCGTGGTCGCAAAGCGACTTCTCCACCAGCTTTGGTGTAGGCGAGGAGGCCGAGACCAAGATCACTGCTGGCGGCGGAGAAGCCTTGCCAGTGACCGCGCCGCTCAACCGAGTGCAGCCTGTAGTCCGGCGAGGAGACACAGTGCGCGTTGACGTGGTAGCCCGCACCCGCACCGTCGGACATTTCTTCCCAGGCGGAACCGTGGATGCATATGACACTTGGCTCGAATTGAAAGCCACTGATGATCGAGGTCAAACCATCTTCTGGAGCGGTCAGGTCGAAGATAACGGCAAGGGGCCTGTAGAGAAGGGAGCACATTTTTATCGAGCCCTGCAAGTGGACGCCCATGGACATCCCATCAACAAACGGAACGCCTGGGCCAATCGCGCCGTCATTTACGTGCGTCTGATTCCTCCGGGCGCGGCGGATACCGTCCACTACCGGCTGGAGATACCCAAGAACGCCGGCAACACAATCAAACTCCACGCGCGCATGTGCTACCGCAAGTTTGCCTGGTGGAACACGCAGTTCTCGTTTGCCGGAATACCGGACCCCAACCAACCCAAAGCGGAAGTGACTCGCAATTTTGATGATCGGCGCATGGTCTTTACCGGCAGCACCCAGGATGTTTCGGCCAAAGAGAAGCGCATCCCTGACCTTCCAACTGTTTCGCTGGCCGACGATGAAGTGACGTTGCAGGTAGTCGACCACACCGCGCCTCCGCCTGCACCCAAAGTCGTTTTGCAAGATAAAGAATGGACCCGCTGGAATGATTATGGGATCGGTCTTTTACTGCAGGGCGATCTAAAGAACGCTCAGGCCGCTTTCGAGAAAATCACCCAGATGGACCCAAAAAACCCCGATGGCTGGGTCAACATTGGACGCGCTGCGATTCAGGAAGGGGACATGGAGCGGGCACGCACCGTGCTGAAACAGGCGCTTGCCCTTAAACCTGAGTTGGCCAGGGCCAATTTCTTCTATGCGAAGGTGTTGCGGAACGACGGAGACTATGATGGCGCAGCTGAACATTTGCGCACTGTCTTGTCGCAGTTTCCGCGGGACCGCGTCGCACTCAACGACTTAGGCCGCATTCTCTTCCTGAAGCGGCAATATTCCGAGGCTATCCAGCAACTACAGGCTGTGCTGGCGATAGATCCTGAGGACTTGCAGGCAAATTACAATCTCATGCTTTGCTACAACGGTCTGGGCAATGCAAAGCAGGCGCATGAGTATGAAGTGCGCTACCTGCGATTCAAGGCGGACGAATCGTCCCAGGCTCTCACCGGATCATATCGCATCCTGAATCCC
>Ga0210400_10005053_pt1 | contig 11264 bp, 11 predicted proteins | sample IncBWH26MmetaG_FD_155456 | JGI IMG/M metagenome (GOLD analysis project Ga0210400, IMG submission 155456) | Forest soil microbial communities from Barre Woods Harvard Forest LTER site, Petersham, Massachusetts, United States - Inc-BW-H-26-M | ecosystem: Environmental > Terrestrial > Soil >...
GGTGTGGTCATCCGGAACCGGGATGGTGTCTGGTGGATGGCCGCCATCGAGCCGCCTCGGGAGCAGGCCACGGCCCCTGAGGGCGAAACCAAAGTCTCCTCAACCAAGGGAAAAGTCGTGCTGGCATTACCGAAAGGCCTGGTGGATGCCGGCGAGAAGCCACTCGAAACCGCGCTCCGCGAAGTTCACGAGGAGACGGGCGTGATCGCCGAGCTGATCGTCAAGCTCGCCGATATCAAATACGTCTATTCGCGCACCTGGGGAGACGGCCAACGCGTATTCAAGATCGTCAGCTTCTACTTGATGCGCTATCTTTCGGGTCGCATCAACCACATCACGCCGGAAATGCGAATCGAAGTGGCGTGCGCACGCTGGATTCCTCTTGACGATGCTCCCAAACTGCTGGCCTACAAAGGAGAAAAAGAAATGGCGAAACGGGCGTTGGAGTATGTTGCGGCCCATCGTGATCTGGAAGTCCGAGGTCTCTCCTGATTTCTTCAGCGCTCCGCATCCCACGCTTAAACATCCCGCATAATGTTTGCATGTCCCTTTGCAAATGTTTGTGCTACACCATTCTGGCGTCACTGATTTTGTGTATTCAGCTTCCGCTGTTGGCGGGTAAGACGCGGCCTGCCTCCACTTTGGATTCCGGCTATGTCTCAGCTCTGGCCGCCGCAGATCATTTCCTTCAGGCGTGGCAATCCGGTGACCCCGAGCAGGGGATGGCGCTGCTCACAAGTCATGCCAAGGAAGTATCCCGCACGGAAACCATGGAGAGATTCTTTTCGGGGTCCACGACATCGGCCTACGAGGTGGGCCGGGGGAAGTGGCTTAGGCGTGGACGGTACGAGTTTCCCGTGGTGCTGGTGACGCCTGCAAGACGAGATTCTCGGCGCCGCTTCTTCAGCATCGTGATTGTGAACACTGGCAACAATGACTGGGCGGTGGATAAACTGCCGTAGACGGATTGATTGCTTTACCCTGTGGCTCCCTGTGTCCCTTGTGGTTAAGGTTTTATTTGGTGAGATTCTTTCGAGGCTCGATCATGAAGCGCATTAACAAAGTTGCTGTCCTGGGCGCCGGAACCATGGGCGCGCGCATCGCCGCACACTTTGCCAACGCCGGTGTCCCCAGCTATCTGCTGGATATAGTTCCGGGAGATGTTCCGCCTGGTGCCGGCGCAGCGGCACGGAACAAGATTGCCGCCGCTGGTCTTGAGGGCGCGAAAAAATCCAAGCCTGCGGCGTTTATGGATTCTTCTCTCGCACGCTTGGTCGAGGTGGGCAACTTTGAAGACGATCTGAAGAAGCTGGCGGACGTCGATTGGATCATCGAGGCGGTGGTCGAGAATCTCGATCTGAAACGGGCTCTGCTGCGCAAAGTGGAAGCCATTCGTAAACCCGGCACCATTGTCACCACTAACACCAGCGGGCTTCCCGTGGGAAAAATTGCCGAGGGCTTCTCCGACGATTTTCGCCGCTCCTGGTTTGGCACGCATTTCTTCAACCCTCCCCGCTACATGCGCCTGCTCGAATTGATTCCAACTCCAGACGCCGACCGCTCTCTGATCGATGCCGTTTCGCATTTTTGCGACGTGCGCCTGGGCAAGGGAGTAGTCATTGCCAAAGACACGCCCAACTTCATTGGCAACCGCATCGGGACGTTTTCTGTGTTGAACGTCATGCGATTGATGCAAGAGATGGACCTCAGCATTGAAGATGTTGACGCGTTGACCGGACAAGCCGTCGGCTGGCCGAAATCAGCGACGTTCCGCACGATCGATCTGGTTGGGTTGGACGTTCTTGGCCACGTAGTCGGCAACATGACCGCGAACGTGCACGACGAACGGAGCGAGCTTTGCCTGCCAGATTTCTTCACGAAAATGCTGGAGAACAAATGGCTGGGCGACAAGACGAAGGGCGGATTCTATAAGAAGGCGAAGGGTAGCGGCAGCGAAGACGAACGGCTTGCCTTGGATTGGAAGACTCTGGAATACCGCCCCCGCCAAAAGCCAAAATTCGCTGCGCTGGATATGGCAAAGAATATCGAAGACACCGGCACGCGCCTGCGCACCCTGCTTGGCCTCGAAGGCAGCCCGCAGAAGAACGACAAACCTGGAGCATTTCTGTGGTCTGCGCTTTCCGATCTTTGGACTTACTCCGCGAACCGCATCCCGGAAATCTCCGATTCCATCGTGGAAATCGACCGAGCCATGCGCCTCGGCTTCAACTGGGAACTCGGGCCCTTTGAACTGTGGAATGCGATTGGGGTCGAGCCCACGGTTGCGCGCATAAAGAAAGAGGGAAAGCCCGTCGCCGCGAACGTGGAAAAGCTGCTTGCTGCTGGTCACAAAGGTTGGTACATCGACGAAGCAAAATCACCCTCCGGCCGAAAGTTTTGGGACCTGCAAAGCGGAAGCTGGCAGGCAGAACAGGTCCCCGCCGGAGTGTGGTCGGTCGCGGTCGCGCAAAAGTCCAACGGAGTAGTCAAGAAAAATTCCGGAGCTTCGCTGGTTGATCTGGGTGACGGTGTGGGGTGTATCGAGTTCCACAGCAAGATGAACTCACTCGGCGCCGATATTGTCAGCCTGATCTTGCAGACATTGAAACCCGGCGGCCCCGGCAACAACTTCGACGCTTTTGTCATCAACAATGACGCCACGAATTTTTCCGTCGGCGCCAACTTAATGCTGCTGCTGATGAGCGTGCAGGAAGACGAGTGGGATGATGTCGATCTCGCCATCCGCCACTTTCAAGGGATGACGCAAGCCATCAAATTCTCGCCGAAACCAGTTGTGTCAGCGCCGTTCGGGCTGTGCCTGGGCGGCGGCACGGAAATCTCCCTGCACGCCGCAGCGCGCCAGCCTCACGCCGAGCTTTACACCGGATTGGTGGAAGTCGGCGTCGGCTTGCTGCCCGGCGGCGGAGGCTGTAAGGAAATGCTGCTGCGTGCCGTCGACGGTGCAACTGCAGCGCGCGGCGGTAAGGGGTCCGGCGAAGCCCTCGCGGGCTCGATCGAAATGCTCGAAGCCATGAAGCGCGCGTTTGAAACCATCGCGACCGGCAAAGTTGCCACTTCCGCTCACGAAGCCCGCGGCCTGGGCTTTCTCAACGACGGCGACCGCATCACCATGAATCGCGAACGCGTTCTGTCCGACGCCAAAGCTCGCGCCTTGGAACTGGTGCGCGCAGGATACGAGCCTCCTGTCCCGCGCACCGATATCCCTGCTCCAGGCGAGAATCTTCTCGCCACGCTGAAGATGGGCGTTCACATGATGCGGCAAGCCAACTACGTCACGGACTACGAAGTGAAACTGGGCGGCAAGATCGCCGAGGTGCTCTGCGGCGGCAACGTCACGCCGGGCACGCCAGTGAGCGAGCAGTACATTCTCGATCTCGAGCGTGAAGGATTCAAGTCGCTGTGCGGGGAGAAGAAGACCCAGGAGAGGATCCAATACACGCTGAAGACGGGGAAGACGCTGAGGAACTAATTTCGGCCCAGTAGCTGCCAACTTTTGGGGATTGCATGGTATATATCATTGATATATACTTTGGTTACATGCCGAAGACCGACGTAGCCAAACTCTTCCAGAACGGCCGCAGCCAGGCGGTGCGGCTTCCTCGCGAATTTCGCTTTGAGGGGGACCGCGTACGCATCCGGCGCGTGGGCCAGGGAGTGCTGATTGAACCGGTCATTCAAGATCCTAAGGAATGGTTTCGCAAGCTCGATGAGTTGAATTCCGAGCCATTCCCGTCCGATCGCCAGCAACCCGTTACGCCAAAGCGCAAAATCTTCGAGTGAACTACCTGCTCGACACGAACGCCTGCATCGCGCTGATCAATCGCACATCGGCTGTAGTCCGAAGCCGTCTTCAAAAAGCTGCGAGCGGAGGAGCGCAGATCTACGTTTCGTCAGTGGTCACTTTCGAGCTGTGGTATGGCGTTGCGAAAAGCGCGCGTCAAGCCCACAATACCCAGCTGCTTGAAGCGTTTCTGGCTGGCCCGATCGTCTTGCTCCCTCTGGAACACGAAGACGCGCGAGTCGCGGGCTCGATCCGCGCTGCACTTCAAGCGTCCGGCACGCCCATCGGCGCTTATGACGTCTTGATCGCAGGTCAGGCCCTGGCGCGCCAACTCACGCTGGTGACGGCTAATGTCTCTGAGTTCTCCCGGGTGAAAGGGCTCGCCTGGCAGGACTGGGCAAAACCGTAGACCCACAAATCCGATTCACCTCCGACCCCGTACTTCCTGTGAGGCAGTAAAAATCGAAAGGAAAATTTCACATGAAGAATCGTAGCGTTGCAGTTCTGCTTGCACTGTTCACCGTAGCAGTGGCGGGATTTGGTTTTGCACAGAATCCGATGGTTGGCGGACACGATATGTCGCCCATGAAGAACATCGTGCAAAACGCGGTGAACTCGGACGACCACACCACCCTCGTGGCAGCCGTGAAAGCCGCTGGATTAGTCGATACGCTCTCAGGGCCGGGACCGTTTACCGTGTTCGCCCCCACGAACGAGGCATTTGCTAAGCTTCCGACGGGCACCGTGGACAACCTTCTGAAGCCAGAGAACAAAGATCAATTGACCAAGGTGTTGACCTACCACGTGGTGGCAGGGAAGCTCACCTCGAAAGATCTCCGGAAGCAAATTAAAGCGGGACACGGCACCGCGGAATTGACAACCGTCGAGGGCGGCAAGCTGGAAGCCATGATGCAAGGCGGCAAGATCGTTCTGAAAGATGAGAAGGGCGGCACCTCGACTGTGACCATCGCTAACGTGATGCAGTCGAATGGAGTGATTCTCGTGGTGGACAGCGTGCTGCTTCCCTAGGCTCGCTTGAATTTGACCCGTTGGCGCAAGGCGCTCGCAAGGGCGCCTCGCTTTTTGCGCGGGAATTCAGCAGACCAGCGATACAATGAAGCTCAATGCGAACATTCATGCTAACCGTTCGGACGATCGGACTCTCTATCTCTCTCTTGATTTCGGGATGTATGCCCGGCAACGCTCAATCAGCGGCACCGAAAGAGCCGCCGCCCGATGTGCCCGATGCCATCCAAGCGCCTGCGGGACTGGAAGTCGCGGTCTACGCGCACGCCACGGGATCTCAAATCTACACGTGCCAGGCCGCGGCCGACGGCAAGTTTAATTGGACACTGAAGGCTCCTGACGCCGAACTCCACGACCGCCAGGACAAAGTGATCGGACAACATTCCGCGGGCCCGAGCTGGAAGTTGAAAGATGGCAGTGAAGTTACCGGAAAGGCCGCGGCGCACGTCGACTCGCTGGATCCCGATTCCATTCCGTGGCTGCTGGTGAATGTTGTGAGCCACGCGGGAAACGGTCTACTCAGCAGTGTAACGACGATTCAGCGAGTTCACACGCATGGTGGCAAGGCTCCCGCAGGAGGATGCGACGCCGAACACAAGGATGCTGAAACCAAGAGCGGTTACACGGCGGACTATTACTTCTACGCTCCGGCGAAGTGAATGAAGGTACGCGATGTCATCAAGCGTCTCGAAGAAGACGGCTGGCGGCTAGCTCGAACCAAAGGCAGCCATCGGCAGTTCCACCATCCGTCAAAGCCAGGAACCGTTACGGTCGCTGGACATCCCGGAGTGGACATTTCCGCCCGGAACATTGAACAATATCCTTAAGCATGCGGGACTGAAATGAAGTATCTCGTTATCTACGAGAAGTCGCAGACAGGCTGGGGGGCCTATGCGCCGGATCTCCCTGGGCTCGGAGTAGCAGGCACGACGCTGGATGAAGTGAAGGAACTTATCCGCGAGGCGATGGAGTTTCACGTCGAAGGCATGCGGCAGCACGGCGACCCAATTCCCGCGCCCAACGCGACAACGGAATACATCACGGTGTGATCCCAGGCATGAGTAAAGGTTGCGCCTGAAGCGTACGGTAGCCGTCAAGCATCAATACAACAACGGTATTACGCGAGATTTTTATGCGTGAAGTCATCATTGCATCATCCGTCCGAACCCCCGTAGGGCGCGCCTACAAAGGCACGCTTCGCGCCACGCGACCCGACGAACTGGCCGCCATTGCCATCAAAGGCGCGCTGGATCGTGTGCCGCAACTTGATCCTAAAGAGATCGAAGACGTGATCCTCGGCTGCGCCATGCCCGAGGCCGAGCAAGGGATGAACGTTGCCCGCATCGCCTCGCTGCGCGCCGGACTGCCGGTTGAGGTTTCGGCGCTCACCATCAATCGCTTCTGCTCGTCGGGATTGCAGTCTATCGCCATGGCGGCTGAACGCATCATGAGCGGGGGCGCAGAGGTGATCGTTGCCGGTGGCACCGAGTCGATGACGATGATTCCAATGGGCGGCCACAAAGTTTCGCCGAATCCGTGGCTCGTCGACCACTATCCCGATGCGTATTTGAACATGGGCCTCACTGCCGAGCGGCTAGCCCAGCGTTTCGGCATCACCCGCGAAGCGGCGGACGAATTCTCTCTGCGCAGCCACCAGAAGGCGCTGGTGGCCATCCAAGCCGGTAAGTTCGACGAGGAAATTGTCTCCGTGCCTGTCAGCTTTACGATTCCGAACGGGTCGAAACCGAAACGTCAGGAAATTGTTTTCAAAATGGACGAAGGACCGCGCACCGATACTTCACTCGAAGCTCTGCTTTCGCTGAAGCCCGCCTTCCACGCAAAAGGCACCGTGACCGCCGGAAATTCTTCACAGATGTCCGACGGCGCCGCGGCCGCGGTTGTGATGTCTGCGGAACGCGCGAGAGCTCTCGGCATTAAACCGCTTGCGCGCTATGTTTCCTTCGCCACCGCCGGATACAAGCCCGAAGAAATGGGACTCGGCCCGGTATTCGCAATTCCAAAAGCCCTAAAGATGGCTGGGCTGAAGCTCTCCGACATCGACGTGATCGAGTTGAACGAAGCCTTCGCCGCGCAGTCTCTGGCTGTGATCAAAGAAGCCGCTCTCGACCCCGCGAAAATAAATCCCAACGGCGGCGCGATCGCCTTGGGACATCCGCTGGGTTGCACGGGAGCCAAGCTCACGGCAACGATGATTCGCGAACTCAAGCGCCGCAATGGACGATACGGCATGGTGACGATGTGTGTGGGCGGCGGCATGGGCGCGGCCGGGATTTTCGAAAATCTGAATTAGGCCGTTGGTGGCGCTATAATCTGTCGCAGGGAGGAAGCCCTCATGTCAGTCTTCCGTCTCCTGCATCTTTCATTGCTGAGTACAATCGGTGTAGCCTCGTTGACGGCGCAGTCTTCGTCCGAGCAAACTTTCGCCGTAATTCAGTATACGGATTCCTGGCGTTCGCACTTCTCGGCGGATGCCTCTTCACCAAATCTGCAAGATCATGAGAACCACGCTCAACTGATGGATCGCGTGCGCATTGACCGACATAAGCAGCGGTCGAACCGTTCGACCTTGCAGGTTCTCATTGATCCTGATTTCGAAGTGCAGGACAACACCCTGTGCTATTCGATGCGCACATACAAGGTTGCTCGCGACGATCCGCAATCCGATTCCATGCACCGAGCCGGCTATTCGACCTGCCAGCCTGCGATGCGATTTCGGACGCAGACCATCGAGGGAGTAATCCTTCCCTAGCAGCCAGGTCTTGCCTTAATGCGGCAACTCTCGAAAACCTCGTGTGACAATTCTCTACTGAGTCTTTACCCTCTTTTACTCGGTTCTGCGCTAGCTTCTAGACAAGAGTTGTCTAACTGGTAAGAGGTGCTTTATGCGGATCTCTAGCCTGGTTACAGTAGTGATGCTGCTCTCCTCTGCTGCATTCGCACAACATTCTTCAACGAATAGTGCTCCGAGCAGTCCACCGCCCAACGCCGCTCCCAGCAGCCCTCCACCCGCTTCGGCCCCGAGCGCTTCGGCAAGCGCTTCGTCCAGCGGCGCTTCGAGCGCTGCCTCGGCTAGCGTGTCACACAGCAGTGCCCCGATCAGTCCCAGCCCGGTCACTACTCCCGAAAGCCATGTAGCTCCGATGCCAAGTACATCGGGCAGCCACGCCTCGGGCCCACCCTCGGATTGGAACGCCGGAAAAGCGGTATCTCCGGCGCGCTCGTCCGACTCGATCGCCGGGCGGGTAGTCCCTGGTGAAAAATTGTCTGGCAATGAGGACAGAATCGTTGCCTCTCCGCGCATCGGGGAGACTCAGCCAACAAGGGAGAAAGACGGCAAGACTCCTGAGTCGGATCTCCGGCGGCGAATCTGCCCGAACGGCCCCTGCAAGGAGCCTCAGCCGAAGACTGTCGAAGCCGACTTTCGCCGCGTCTGCAAGGACGGATCCTGCGTAAAGTGTCCGCCCGGACAGTCGCCGGGGAAAAAGGGGACGTGCGTGGCTAGTGACACTCCAACTGACACCGCATCTACCTCATGCCCACCCAATGAGTTCTGGAATGGGGGTAGCTGTGTCGACGTCCCCCGGTGCCAACCCGGGGAATCATGGAATGGGCCTGCGTGCGTAGACAATGGTCAATGTGCGTCCTTTAGCTCGAGAGCGAGCTTGTTAACTGCGGAGGCTGTAGGCCTTCGCAGCGACATGGAAGCTGCCTGCGCCAAGGATCCTCGCGAGCAAGAGTGCATCCGCCTTACGCAGAGTCACGATGGTGTGGTGCAACGCTACGGAATGTTGCTGAACGAGGCTCCCGGGAACTGCCGAACAACTCTACCGGACCCCCTTTCTCTTTGAATGTTGGCAAAGAAAGTGACCAAGAACCGGGCTTTGATGGCTGCCGCGCGCTCGCGTCTGCGCGAAAGTGCATGCACGGGCTGCGTTGCTGACGGGGAAGCCCACAGTTCCTTCGGCTCTATCATTTCCGACGAATCACGCATTAGAATGAATCGTGCTCTTCAGCGTTATGGCTGAGCTCTAGCGGCTCTAATTTTCGACGAATTTTCCAAAGCAAAAAGAAACGATATGGCCACGACCACCTCAGTTCCCAACACCAGAATCTCCGGCGGCAGTTTCCTGCTTGAAACCCGCCGCCCTGAAGAAGTCTTTACGCCGGAAGATTTCACCGATCAGCACCAGCTTATCGGACAGACGGCGGAAGAATTCGCGAACAATGAAATCCTGCCCAACGCCGAGAAGATCGAGCACAAGGATTTCTCTATTTCGCGCGACCTGCTGAAGAAGGCCGGCGAGCTCGGCCTGAGCGGCGTTGAGATCCCTGAGGCGTACGGCGGCCTCGAGATGGATAAAGTGACCGCCGCCGTGATCGCCGACCACATCGCGAAGTACGCCGGCTTTGCTACGACATGGGGCGCGCACAGTGGCATTGGGTTGCTGCCAATCGTCTATTTCGGCACCGAGGAGCAGAAACAAAAGTATTTGCCGCGTCTGGCTGCCGGCGAGATTGTCGGCGCTTACGCGCTGTCGGAATCAACCTCGGGCTCCGATGCCATGAACTGCCGCACCCGCGCCGAGCTTTCTTCCGACGGCAAGCACTACATTCTGAACGGCGAGAAAATGTGGATCACCAACGCCGGCTTCGCCGATCTGTTCACGGTCTTTGCCAAAGTCGACGACAAGTTTTCCGCCTTCCTGGTGGAGAAAACCTTCCCCGGCTTCTCGGTGGGCGGCGAAGAACACAAGATGGGCATTCGCGGATCGTCCACTTGCCCCATCATCCTGAATGATTGCAGGGTGCCGGTGGAGAATTTGCTCGGAGAGATCGGCCGGGGGCACGTGATTGCGTTCAATATTCTGAACATCGGCCGCTTCAAACTGGGCGCCATGTGCATAGGCGGCGGCCGCGTGTCGCTCGAGAACGCGATTGGCTATGCCAAACAGCGCAAAGCTTTCGGCAAAGTGATCGCGGATTTCGGCTTGATCCAGGAGAAACTCGCCAATATGGCCACATTGCTCTACGTCGGCGAGTCTTTGGTGTATCGCACCGTCGGCATGATGGATGTGGCGCTCGGCGAAGTCGACAAGTCGAGCGCTGACGCGATGAAAGAAACTCGCAAGGCCATCGAGGAATATGCAGTCGAGTGCTCGATCATCAAGGTTTGGGGTTCGGAGATGATCGACTACATCGTCGACGAGTCCATGCAGATCTACGCCGGCTACGGCTTCGTCGAAGAATACCCTGCTGAGCGGGCTTATCGCGACGCGCGCATCAACCGCATTTTCGAGGGCACCAACGAAATTAATCGTCTGATCATCACCGGCTTTTTGCTGAAGCGCGCCATGAGCGGGCAGTTGCCGCTGATGCCCGCGATCAAGAAACTGATGGACGAAGTGCTGTCCGGTCCTTCGATGGGAGAAGAACTCGAAGGAGCGCTCGCCGAAGAACGCAAGCTCGTCGGGCAGGCTAAGAAGCTTGGCCTGTTTGCCGCGGGAGCCGCTACGCAGAAATACATGCAGGCGATTCAGGACCAGCAGGAAGTCATGGGTGCGATTGCCGACATGACGATCGAAAGCTACGCCATGGAATCAGCGGTGTTGCGTGCGCAGAAAATCGCAGAGACAAAAGGCGAGGCCGCCGCGGCTCTGCCCATTGCAATGACGCGCGTTTATCTTTCGCAAGCGATGGAGAAGATCGAATCAGCGGCAAAAAAAGTTATCGCAGCCGTCGCCGACGGCGACATGCTGCGAACCCAGCTTGCCATTCTGCGCCGGCTCGCGAAGTACGAACCGTTCAACACCATTGAACTGCGCCAGCAGATCGCGCAGAAAGTAATCGAGCGCGGGAAGTACACGCTGGCGTAAGCGATTACCTACGAGGGCACAGGGGGACACAGGGTAATTCATCATCTTTGTTCGCCTTGCATCTGATACAACTTTTCGGATGAAAGCTGCATTTTTGTTCTTCGCAATCGCTTTCGGACTGCTCGCCTCCGCAATGTCGGTACTCGGCCAGTCCAGCCTAGCGGTGTCTACCAACCTCGCGCTCACTCCGCCCATGGGCTGGAACTCCTGGAACAAGTTCGCTTGCAACGTCAGCGAGGACATGATCCGAAGCATGGCGGATGCGATGGTGAAATCCGGCATGAGGGACGCCGGCTACCAATACGTCAACATCGACGACTGCTGGCAAGTAAGCCGCGATGCCTCAGGCAACATTGTCGCTGATCCGCAGCGCTTTCCGCACGGCATGAAGGCTGTCGGCGATTACATTCACTCGCTGGGGCTGAAGTTCGGCGTCTACTCTGACGCTGGCTCGAAGACTTGCGCTGGGCGGCCCGGCGGCCTCGGTCACGAATATCAGGACGCCATTCAATATGCAACCTGGGGCGTGGACTATTTGAAAT
>Ga0210400_10005055_pt1 | contig 11262 bp, 11 predicted proteins | sample IncBWH26MmetaG_FD_155456 | JGI IMG/M metagenome (GOLD analysis project Ga0210400, IMG submission 155456) | Forest soil microbial communities from Barre Woods Harvard Forest LTER site, Petersham, Massachusetts, United States - Inc-BW-H-26-M | ecosystem: Environmental > Terrestrial > Soil >...
ACCAGTACGGCAATTATCTCAAGGCCGACGGCATCCGCTATGGCTTTGGTTCAGTCTGGGTGACTGACCATGGCAAAGGGGAGTTGTGGAGGATTGATCCGACGAAGATGAGGAACAAATGATCCGCTGACCCGCTCTTCAGCGGAATGCGAGCCTGACGATCAGGTAAATCAGTGACAAAACTACAATCAGGAGCAAGAAGGCGGCGAATGGCCGCAACGATTTTCGCATGGCGGTTTTCGCGGTGGAGTTCGCTGAAAATTTTGGCTTTCGCAATTTATTTGCTATAATAAGTCAGCCAACTGTCCGTCATCTTTCTTAGTGAGACACGGTGCAGGGCCCAGGCGATTAGCGAGGACGTGGAAGTATCCGCAACGGGGAACCGTTGCGTTTCGTGTTTTTGAGGAGTTTGCGACCCTCTGCCGATTCTTGGGTGGATTGGGTGACCTTGGGTGGAAATGGGTGAACATAGGGGGAGGGGGCGGGTAGGGGTACAGGTACAGACCGGGCACATCCCTGACAGAAAGACCGGGCGGATACCGCCGAGGGTACCGACAGAGGGCTGCAAGAGTGTATGTGCCACAAGAGTTGCCGCAGGCGGGGCGCCTGCGCTCCATGAAGCCTGCCGCTGCTCAGGGACTAAATCGGAAGTCCGGGTCAACAGGGTTGAGGGACACCACGTGGAGGCAACTTTCGTCCTAAGGTGAATGGCTGGACTGAGGGAACGGAATGGGAACTTGCGTAGTAACATGCAGATAGAAGCATTGGAGAGATCTGATTGTGGCAACAAACGGCACAGAATTCGAGTCGGTAAGAACGGTTTCCGTGGTGCGCCATTACAAGCTGGGGCGCACGCTGATTCCCGCAGTGGATGGCGTGAGTCTGGCTGCCGGACGTGGAGAGTTTATTGCTCTCCTAGGCGCTTCAGGATCGGGCAAGTCGACGCTGCTGAACCTGATTGCCGGGCTGGATCGGCCGGATTCCGGCGCGATCGTGGTGGAAGGCTCTGACCTGGCCACGATGACGTCCGAGCAATTGGCGCAATATCGGCGGCACACGGTGGGAATGGTTTTTCAGTCGTTCAACCTGGTGCCGACCATGACGCTTTATGAGAACGTGGAACTGCCTATGCGCTTTGCTGAAGTGAAGCGCAAGGAGCGTCGCGCCCGTGTGGTGGAAGCACTGGAGCGCGTGGGGCTGAGCGACCGCATGAAGCATCGGCCAAGCGAGATGTCCGGCGGAGAGCAGCAGCGGGCGGCGCTGGCGCGAGCGCTGGCCAACCGTCCGAAACTTTTGCTGGCGGACGAGCCTACGGGCAATCTGGATTCGAAAACCGGCACGGAAATCATGGACCTGATTCGCGAACTCAACCGCACACTGGAAATGACAGTCATCATGGTGACGCATGAGCGTCCCCTGGCCGAACGGTATGCCAACCGCCTGGTGTTTCTGGGCGACGGAAAACTGGTAGGCGAATCAGTGAATGAGCTGGAAAAGATTGGAGTGGCACGGTGAGAGCATACGATTTGATTGAGCTTGCCGGACGCAACCTGCGCGAAGCGGGTTTGCGCAATTCGCTGACGACGCTGGGCATTGGCGTGGGGGTGGCGTCGCTGGTGGCCATGCTGTCGCTGGGCATCGGGCTACAAAAGCTGGCGACGAAGCAGCTGGGGCGCTCAGGATTATTTGATACGGTGGTAGTTACTGCGCGCGGGGATTCGCGCGGGCCACGCTTTGCGCAGGCCGCGCCGGTAACGGCGCAGGCGAAGCCGCTGGACGATGCGGCGCGGCACAACTTTGAGCAGATGGCCAATGTGGCTGAGGTTTATCCCAACTTCAGCGCGGTGGGCGATGTGCGACTGGAAACCGACAAGACCGGCAATCACTTTACGGTGGTGGGAACGCTGCCGCAGTCGGCGCGAACCAGTGAAGCATTCGACGATGTACAGGGAAGTTTTTTCTCGTCAGGAATTGCCGAGGAAGCGATTATCCTGGGCGATTTCGGACGCGACCTATTGAACCTGCCGCGGGAACCGCGCGGCACCGACGTGAAGCTGACGCCGGAACAGGCAGACCAGTTGCTGGGGAAATATATTGTTGTGCGCTATCACAAGCGCGAAGCTGGAGAGAGCGCTCCGCTGGCGGGCAAGACGACAAAGAAGGGCCAGCCTGATCCGGATGATGTGGACAGCTCAGACGGTATTAAGGCAGAAGACGCGCAGTCTTTCAATCTGGTGCCGAAGCAGTTGAAGCTGAAAATTGTTGGGATTGTATCGAGCGAGCCTAATCGCGGATTCCGGCAGGGCCGGACGCCGGTGTTTCTGCCGCTGGCGCTGGCCGAGTCGCTGGACATGGTGCAGGCCGGTGAACTGTGGAGCACGTTGCGTCCTTCCGATACGAAGACCTATGTGGCGCTGATCGTGCGCGTGGGACGAAGCAAAGCCGTGGCCCAGGTGGAAGACGACATCAGGAAGCAGGGATTCAGCACGTTCTCAATTCTTGACGCGTCCAAGGGGATCACGCGATTCTTCACTTTTCTCGATCTCTTTCTCGGGATCTTCGGCAGCCTTGCGCTGGCGGTCGCGTCTTTGGGCATTGTGAACACGCTGGTGATGGCGATCCTGGAGCGCAGGCGCGAGATTGGAATCATGAAAGCGCTGGGCGCGAGCGACGGCGATGTGAAGCGAATCTTTTTCTTTGAAGCCGGGTCGATGGGAATCATGGGCGGCGCGCTGGGCGCGGGCCTGGGCTGGACGATTGGGCGCGTTATCAACTTTGCCACAAACATTTATCTGCAGCGGCAGGACATCAAGCCGGAAAACTTCTGGGTGGTGCCAGTCTGGCTGGTGGCGGCCGCGCTGGGCTTCTCCGTGTTCGTAAGCATGTTTGCTGGACTGTATCCGGCATCACGGGCGGCACGGCTCGATCCGGTGCAGGCGTTGCGGCATGACTAGCAGCTTTTTGGCTGCTAGCTGCTAGCCTCTAGCTTTGGGCCTGCCCGCTGAGTGACTTTGAAATTACTGTGGGGGCAGGAGTTTTAGAACCCGTAAATTTGATGTCGCTCTGTTTATCTGACTGAGTTGTTGGCCAGGAGCTAGAGGCTACGAGCTAGTAGCTAATTGCTATTCTTAATGTTCATGTCGAAATATTTGCTGTCATTTTTATTTCTTGTTTTTACAGTCAATGCTTTTGCGGCGTCGCGCACGCAATGCGGCGCGATGAAGAGCAAATACGTTCCGGGACGCATTGGCTACTGCGCCATGCTGCCGCCCAGTTATGACGGGCATCCGGGCAAGCGGTTTCCTGTGCTTTATTTTCTGCATGGGCTCGGCGGCGACCAGAGCTTTCTGGCTTCGAGCGGAGCTTCCAGCGGGATTGAGGAAGCGTGGGAAGACAAACGGCTGGGCGAATTTGTGATCATCACGCCGCAGGGCGAGAATAGCTTTTACATTAATTCACGCGATGGTCACATTCTTTACGAAGACTTCTTTATTCGCGAGTTTGTGCCGCAAATGGAGCGGCGTTTCAGATTGGCAGGCGGCCGCGCGGGCCGCGCGATCGGCGGGATTTCCATGGGCGGGTATGGCGCACTGCGCTTTGCCTTTAAGTATCCGCAGATGTTTGCGTCAGTGGCGGTGCATATGCCGGCGCTGCTGGAAGAGCTGCCGCACGGGTCGGCAGATGTGGGGCTGGGTGCATTTCTGGGAAACGCGTTTGGCTCGCCCCTGAATGAGCGCTTCTGGAAAGAAAACACGCCATTTGTTTTTGCGCGGACAGCGAATCTGCAAGGACTGAAGATTTATTTTGATTGCGGCGACCAGGATAATTACGGCTTCAACGCGGGCGCGCGCCAACTGGACAAGCTCTTGACCGCCCGCCATGTGGCGCACGAAGCTCATATTTACCCTGGCGGGCATGACTGGCAATTTGTGTCGCAGCACCTGGATGCGTCGCTGGCATTTCAGTCGCAGGCGCTGGGTCTGACGAAGTAAAGAGATGACGAAGTGAGAATTCGAGGAAAGCTATGAGATGGCTAATCGCGTTTCTGGCTCTGGCGGGCATGGTGGCTGCTGCTCTGGCCCTGCGAGAGCACTATCGCACGGAAGCATCGCCGTGCAGCATTAATGAGAAGTGGGACTGCGGCACGGTGAATAAAAGCAGGTTTGCCGTCATCAAGGGCGTGCCTGTGGCGGACATCGGTATTGCCGGTTATCTGCTGCTGGCCGGTCTTGCGATCGGGAAGCGGTGGCGGCTGCTGGCGGCGACGGCGGTCCCGGGATTGGCATTTTCCCTTTACCTGGCCCACATTGAAAAAGACATTCTTGAAGTCTGGTGCATTTACTGTGTGATTTCCCTGGGAATGATTACGTTGATTACGCTGCTTTCATTGATCGCTCTTGGGATGAACTGGCGGAAAGGACCGCTACAAGATGGCCGTTCTACATGATCCGAACCGGCAGTGGAGTTACTCAGCGGCTTCGGTTGCCAATGCTTCAATGATTGCGATGTTCTTTATCAGCTCATCGGGCAGCTTGTGACGCCGCTGTAGATATTTCGGGCTGTTGTAAGAGATTGAGCATCTGCCGTTCGCGTCTTCCGCGACGAGAAGTTTCAGCGGGAGATCAATGGCTATCGAGGGAGAAGCCAGCATGAGTGGTGTGCCGCCCTTGGGGTTGCCGAAGATCAAAAGTTTTGTATCCGGCATCTTCATGCCGATCGTCGCCGCTTCGCCGCTGTGGTCGATAACGGCAAAAAGTTTGATGCCGCGACCGACAAGCAGTGATTTGATTTTGTCGACGGCTTCTTCCACATTGCAATTGGCGGCTTTGGTGACGATGCCATTTTCTGGATTCATTTTTTTGCCTCGTGCGAAGTCGATTAGCGTCGAGCAAGAGAAATGAATGTGTTTTCCACCTGCTTCCAGACGCTGGAGCCGGGATCGACGATTTCAAAGTGTCCAATGTTTGGAAGCGTGATGAGCTCAACGTGTTCGCCGGCTTTTTTCTTTTTCGCGGCGTAGGACTGGCTGATTTCATAGGGCACTGAGTCGTCGGTTGTGCCGTGGATCAGCTTTTGTGTGGCTTGGGGGATAGGACGCTCCGCTGGCGACGCTTCACGATAGTGGTCGGGGACGTCAGTGGGTGAGCCGCCGAGAAAAGCCGCGGCAGCATCATTGCTCAGGTGCAGTTCCCAGGCGCGATGCAGGTCGAGCACGCCGGCGAGTGAAAGGACGTGGGTGACGGAGCGCTCAAACGCTGCGAGGCAGAGAGCCAGGTGGCCGCCGGCGGAGTGACCGGCAACGCAGAGTTTTTTGAGGTCGAGTCTTGCGAGGGAATCATTTTTGTGTGCAAGCAAGGTATGGTAGGCGCTGCGGACGTCCTCAAATGTTCCGGGCCATCCGCCACCGGGATTCCCCACGCGACGGTATTCGATGTTCCAGGTTGCTATACCGGCTTTTTGCAGCGCGTGGCAAAGATGCCCGGCGTACGTGAGATCGTACTTCGCGCGCCAGTAACCGCCGTGGATGAAAAAGACAATTGGATGAGGACCTTTTCCCGCAGGAAAACGAACGTCCACGAATTGATTGGGGTCCTGTCCGTATGGAAAACGCAGATCGGGATCGGGCGGTTTCTGTTCCAGGATGGCTTCGCTCTGCACGCAATGCAGTATAGAACAGCGGCGTCGGCGGATGGTGGAAGTCGAGCAGGCCGGAAGCACTGCTCGACTCTGGTAAGCGCGGAAGCGTTTATTTTGGCGGCTTTGACCCGCCGGCATCTGAATGCGATGCCGGGGCCGATGGTGCTGGAGCCGACTGTGCCGGAGGACTGGAGCTTGCTCCGGACGAATTGTTACTTGAGCCGGATGAAGAGCTCGAAGAAGAACCGGATCCGGATGACGACGAATGGGAACTGGAGCCTGTGGATGATCCGGAACCGCCGCCGGAGCTGGAGGAGGACGATCCGCTGCTGCGATCCGAACCGTGTTGCGAAGCGCCAGTGTTGCCTGCGCCTCGCGTGGCGCCCGCATCTGGATCACCCCGGTGGCCATTTCCGCCATCGTGTTTCGGAGGGTTATTGGCGCTGGGCGGATTGTTTTTGGGCGGATTGTTGTATGGCGGCTCTGGATGTTTTTTGTGGCGATATCGATCGTTTTCCTGGTAAGCCTCGTTATCGCATGAATTAGTTCTCCCGGATTGAGCTGGCGAGCCATTCAAGCGAGGGTTGCAGCGACCAAGTTCGGTTTGTCGCTGGTCACGCAACTGCCGCAGGGCAAGTTGCTGCTGATTTTTCAGGTCGCGACAAACGTCGGCATTCTTGCCGTTCGTCTGGCGGCATTGAGCTAGTTCATCATCCTGGCGTTTATGCAGGTTGTTCACTTGGCTATCGAGATCGTTTCGTAAGTCCTTGCAAGGATTTTGGAGTTTAGGCTCACGCGCAGCAAGTATTCCCGGCGCGGTGAGCAGGAGGGATCCGACTACAAAGGAAAAGCGCTTCCAATGGTTGTTCATACGAGCATGCCTCCCTGGCGCTTCCTATTTGGCTCCGGAGAAGGCATATTTGCTGGTTTTGATTTATGAAGATTAGTTGAGAAGGATGGCGTTTCTAACCGACTACTTTTCCGCGAAACATGCGATAGATGAACACATAGTAACCCACTGCAAGCAGCATGCCGAAGCTCCACCAGATCAAGCCGTAAGACAGTGAATATGATCCGGCGGCTGCGTTGTAGATGGTGATATTAAATGCGGGATCGGTGGTCGAAACGAGGAGATTGGGATAGACGGCTGCTGCGGCGCCCACCAGCATGAAAATCAGGTAAGCGCAGGACGAAAGAAATGCTCCTTTATCCTGATTACGGCGTCGATGCAGGTACATGGCAATCAGGCTCAGACCAACAGCAGCGGGAATGACATACAGAGCAGGAAATTTGCGGTAGTTTGTAAGAGTGTCCGGCCGAATGGAGAGCGTCGCCCATAAACTTAGTAGTGTCACCAGAACCAGAACGGGCCAAAGTACGCCGGCGACGCGGCGGGCGCGCATGTTGATTTCGCCGGAAGTTTTAACCGCGACGTAATGTGCGCCGTGAATCGTTAAAGCAAGCAGGGCTACTATGCCGGCGATCACGGTGTACCAATCCAGGATTCCGGGTTCGGCGCCCGTGCGCCCGTTGGTCCAGAGCGAAAGGAAAAAATAGCCTTCTTTATTCAGAGGTACGCCGCGAATCACGTTGCCCAGCGCAGCTCCGTAAAAGATCGTTAGCAGAATACTGGAGAGAGCGAAGCAGCCATCAAAGAAGCCGCGCCACACGGTTCCTTCAAGATGCATGCGTAACTCAATGCCAATGCCGCGGAGAATCAGGAGCCATAGAACGATCATCAGCGGCAGATAAAAACCACTGAAGCCAGATGCATAAAGCAGAGGAAACGCGAAGTACAAAGTTCCGCCGCCGGCAATCAGCCAGACTTCATTGCCGTCCCACACAGGGCCGATGGTGCGAATCACGGTGCGGCGCTCCTGGTCAGTTCTGGCGATGAACAGATGCAGGACGCCGGCGCCGAGGTCGAAACCATCGAGCACTACATACGCGGTGATCATTATCGCCACGAGCCAGAACCAGATGAAAAGCATTGGTCGATTTCTCCTATGCTACCGTGATCGGATTACCAGCATTGATGGCGGCTTCGTGCTCGGCGCTTGGGCCGTGCGCGATCTCGCGGTTCATCAGCACCAGGAACAGAATCGCCAGCACGGTGTAAAGCCCCATAAAGCCGAGCAGCGTAAACAATCCATTGCCCGCATGGACATATTTCGAATAACCGTCAGTGGTACGCATGAGTCCATAAACCAGCCAGGGCTGCCGGCCAATCTCGGCGGTCATCCAGCCGGCGGTGTTGGCGATATACGGCAACGGCAGGCAAAGCATGATGATCCAGAGCAGCCAGCGCGATTCATACAGTTTCCTGCGCCAAAGCAGGAACACTGCTGCGGCCATCACGGCGATGAAGATTGTCCCCAGCCCGGCCATGATGTGATAACTGTAATAGAGCAGAGGAATATTCGTGGGCCACTGGTCTTTGGGAAATTCATTCAGGCCTTTGACTTCGGCGGTGGTAGTGCCATAGATCAGGAAGCTCAGAACTTTGTTGACCACCAGCGGATTGTCAATGCGCTGATGCTCTTCGTCGGGCTGTCCCAGTATCACGATAGGCGCGCCGTTCTCTGTCTTGAAGAGGCCTTCCATCGCCGCAGTCGTCACGGGTTGGTGACGCGCCATGTATTTGCCATGAAGATCACCCGTAGGAAAAATTTGCAGCGCGGAAAAAATTACGCCGGCAATTACTCCGACGCGCACAAACACGCGCGCGTGGTCCGCGAACTTTCCTTCCAGCAGGTAATACGCGCCCACGCCGGCCATCACAAACGCGGCGGTAATCACAGATCCGCTCATGTTGTGCGCGTATTGCAAGATCGCCCACGGGTTCAGGAGCAGTCCCCAGAAGCTGATTACCTGAAAGCTGCCGTCTGCCGCACGCTGGAACGCTACCGGATGCTGCATCCATGCGTCGGTAACGATGATGAAATATCCGGAGAGCCATGATCCAAAAAACACCAGGAAGGCCGCCCACCAGTGCGCTTTGGGGCTCAGGCGTTTTTCTCCGTACAGAAAAAGCCCCAGAAACGCGGATTCCAGAAAGAACGAGAATACGCCTTCCATCACCAGCGGCTGGCCGATCACGCCTCCGGTGACGCGCGCAAAATGCGACCAGTTAGTGCCGAACTGGAATTCCATGGGGATTCCGGTAACGACGCCCAGAATGAAATTGATGCCGAAGATTTTTGCCCAGAAGCGCGCCGATTGATTGTAGATTTCATTGTGCGTGCGCAGTGCCAGGGTTTTCAGAACCACGATCAGCAGCGCCAGCCCCATGGTGAGTTGCGGAAAGAGATAATGAAATGTTGCTGTAAAGGCAAAATGAAGCCGGTGAATCAGCAGGGCACTATCCATCCATACTCCCTTGTCGGTCTTGCCTGCATGCAGCTTGCGAGTGGACACAACAATCGTATTGCGCGCTGCACGCACACGCAATGACCGTTCGTAAATTAAATGGAATTTGTAACCTGGCGCTGTGATTTATCTCACACCACGGGGATTGCCATCATGCCCGGGAGAACATCACTTTGCCAGTCCGCTGAGCATCACGATTCCCAAGGCGAGAATGAGCAATGAAACCAGCCTGCGGAAATAAGTCTCCGGAATGCGCGCCAACACCTTTCCGCCGGCCAGCGTACCAATGGCGCCACCCGCCACCATGATCGCAATCCAGAGCCCGAGCTGATGTACAGTTTCAGGGCTGGTAAAAAAGTAAACCGGCATGCGCGCGCCATCCACTACGAGCGCGATAGCAGTCGCAGTAGCAACGAACGTCCTGGCTTCAAGGTTGAAGCCCAGAAGTGCCGCGGAGCGGATCCCGCCCTGATTGCCGACAAGGCCCCCCAGGATCCCGGACACAGCTCCCCCCAACCATGCGGCCTTGCGGCCGAATTGCATCTTTTTGGAGATGCCTGTCAGGCCCGTGAGCCCGGCAAAAATCAGCAGAGAGCCGAGAATGTAAGCCAGGATCGGGCTGCTGAAGCGCGAACCCAGCAACGCGCCCAGCAGTCCTCCACAGGCGCTGGCAATGCCAAAATTCTTAAGCACTTGGGCTTCAATGTTGCGCCGCAGAGTCCAGAAGCGTATGGACGTTGCGACAAAATGGGGAATCGAAACTGCCACCACGGCTTCTTTCGTCCCAACACTCAAAGCCAGCAGCGGCGTGAGCACACTGCCGATCCCGAAGCCTGCCAGCGCGGCGATCGCTCCGGCCAGAATCGCGGCAACGAAGAGCAGCGCTGCCGTCATTTCGCAGGGGGAAGCGTTGGAGTGAATTGACTGATGTCGTAAATGCCGAATTGCTTTTCCAGTTCGGTCACCTGGTCCACGGCCATATCAAAGCCATCGCCGCCAAAGGTTTTGCGCTCAATGCTCTCAAACTCTTCACCCATGGCGTCATACTCATGTTTGCTGACGATTTTGTGCAGCGCAGGGAAAAGCACCGTGTCTTCTCGCGCCTCGTGGGGCCGATACATACGGTTAAACGCTGCCATAGACGTGCGGAGCGTTTCCGTGTCTCCGCTTTTTGCCGCGGCCACGATTCTTTCCGTGACGCGCCGTCCCATGGCGTGCTGCGCGCGCAGGTTCACCGTCAACTCAATGAGTTTGCCGGCCTGTTCGAAACGCGGAAAAATGTGGTCTTCTTCCAGCTTCTCGTGGTAATCCTCAATAAAGCTCTTGATGATGCCGGCGGATTTCGTGACTACCGCCGGGTCAAACTTTTCATTGGCCTGGATGCGGCGGATGGTCTCGTCATAGATCAGCAGAACGCGGTTCAGAACGCCGTGCTCGCGCATGAGGTCTTCATTAGTGGAAACGTCTTCCTCAGCTTCTTCCTTTTTCTTTGCGGCCTTCTTCGGAGCTTTTTGCTCGGCCAGCGCGGCGAACGGTATGGCCAGTGTAGAGCTGGCTACGGCTGATGTTCCAATAAGAAAATTACGGCGTGATGTCTTCATCTCGAGTCCTCAATGGGTATGTGCATTGCCTGTGGGACGCACCCGTATAAACAATATAGCTCCGGCGGGATGTTGTCCGTAAATCGGCGTAAGAAAATCAGGTTTGTTATAGAACGTCACCTGGCCTCCCAGAGCGGTTGCGAGACCGGGGATCAACGGAAAGTCGTGATCATATCCCACGGTGTAAGCCTGTATGCGGGCAAGGAACTGCTCGTCGAACCCTGGGGGCTCAGCCTGTTTTCCCAGCAGTAACTCGTTGGTGCGATCAGCGCTTTCGATTCGTGTCCACACGTGGTTGTGCTCAGCAAATTGCAACGTAGATTCCGCCAGGTAGCCGTTGGAGATCTGCCTGCCCTGCAATACTCGATTGCGGCCCCACAACAGCGTGGAAGCCCAACTGCCATTGAGCAATGGCCGGTTGTAGCTCACTGATGCCGTCATGCGTTGAATGTCATCCGCCGCAAGCAATTGTTCCGGGCTGGTGAGATGGGCAAAAGAGTATTGCGCGCTCCAGTTCTGGCCCGGCTGCACGGTGAGGCGCGTTGACCACGAATCGACCGCGCCCGAATCTATGTTCCAACGAAATTCGTCGGGCTCGCGGCCGTGGAATCCGGAGAACTCGATGCGCGCTTTCTTATAAGCCAGGCCACCTGTG
>Ga0210400_10005057_pt1 | contig 11258 bp, 11 predicted proteins | sample IncBWH26MmetaG_FD_155456 | JGI IMG/M metagenome (GOLD analysis project Ga0210400, IMG submission 155456) | Forest soil microbial communities from Barre Woods Harvard Forest LTER site, Petersham, Massachusetts, United States - Inc-BW-H-26-M | ecosystem: Environmental > Terrestrial > Soil >...
GATTGATCTGGATCCAACAGATCCGTGTCACTGGTCATTATTGACGACAAGCCCGCAGCTTGGAGTTCGGCGGAACTTGCCAAGGCGAAGGAAGCCGTGTTTGGAACTGCTCTAATTCGCGTCTATTCGCATGAATTCGCGGCTAAATTCTTTTTTCTACCTGACAAAGCGTCCCAGCTACGTTGCAAGATGTCTTTCAGCGGAGTTTTTCCGTGGTCTGGAAAGGGTCAGGCACCTGCTACCCAGATCCTCTTGGCGGCGGTGAGGCCCAGCCGGACAGGTCGATCTGCAATCAGCAGGGTAACTGTGCTGTCGTAGTTCTGCGACTGAATACTGATATGCGTGCCGGGACGGATGCCTTGCTGGTCAAGGAACTCCAATAGCTTGCGGTCGCGCTCATAGATGGCACTGATACAGTACTTCTTTTTTGCCTGGGCCTCGTTGAGCAGGCAGAGGCCGCGCTTACGGCGTTCGGCGTTGCTGAGCATGTTGAAACTGTTGCCGTGGGGACAGGTCTCGCTTGGCCCCAGTTTTTCAACCAGTTTTTTTTCAAAGGCCGGAGAAACGGCATGTTCCAGCCGCTCAGCCTCATCATGAACCGCATACCAGGGCATGTCGAATATCTCGGTAAGCATGCGTTCGATCAGATGATGGCGAAAAATGGTGCGCTGGGCAATCTCGCGTCCCTGGTCGGTCAATCGAATGCTGCCGTCTTTGGTGACCCGCACCAGGTTATCTTTGGCCAGGCGTTTGATGGCTGCGGTTACCGCGGGGCGGGTAACGCGTAGACTTTGCGCAAGAGCGGCAGGAATCGCCGCTTCTCCCTCCGCTTCAGCCCCTGCAATGGCCTTCAAATAATCTTCTTTTGAAATCGTAATCATGATCCGGAAGTTATTATCTTGTAGCGGACAACCGTACAACTAGCAACGGTATGAATTGCGGAGTATATCATGTGAGTTAACACAGGTTAACATCACTTAATATATGGGCCACAAGATAGGCCGAAAGATAGGCTTTGCTATCGTGAGGAAGGAATAGATTCACTTTGCCGAAGTTATAGTAAAATTCCCGCGACACAGGGACATAGGCGGGAATGTCGCTCGCGGAAAGCAGGCGACGCAGGTCGGTGGCGCCCAAGGATGCTTTTGAGCTTATGCCATCCTGAATGGCATTTTTAGAAATAACGTAGCTACCTGGAGACAATCGAACCATAACATAAGATGGCGTATAGTGCCGCTGTTATAAACCGTCCAAATTTAGGGGTAAATTCCCCTGGTCACGCAATCAAATCTCGCCGCAGCGTTGCAGAGAAGAGCAGCAGCCGCAGGAAGCCCTGTGAGCGCAACGAATGTGTGGTTTTGGCGGCTCGGCTGTGTTTTGATACATGAGGTGGAAGGGTCATGCTTTTCCGACCCATACCCTGGCCGCTGCGGGCATTCCAAGGCGGACGGTGTTGTGTCCAATCCCGAGCGTGATGGTGTCGTCGTAATTGCGCGCTTGAACGGACAAGCTGGTTCCAGGACGGATACCTTCCTGTTCAAAGAATTCCAGTAATTTCCGGTCACGCTCGTAGACACTGGCCACGCGGTATTTCTTGCCCTCCTGGGCCTCGCTCAGCAGGCTTAGCCCATGCTTGCGGCGTTCGGCATCGCTGCGCATGGTCAGGCCATTTCCGTGCGGGCATACGTCCTTCTGTCCGAGCTTTTCCACCAATTTTTTCTCGAACGCCTGTGAAACCGCATGCTCCAGCCGCTCGGCCTCATCATGGACCTCGTACCACGGCATGCCGAAGACCTCGGTAAGCATGCGCTCAATCATGTGATGGCGGAAGATGGTGCGCTCCGAGATTTCGCGGCCCTCGGTGGTGAGTTGTACGCGGCCATCTTTGGCCACCCGGACTAGTCCATCCTTCGCTAACCGCTTCAATGCGGTGGTGACGGCCGGACGTGTAACGGAGAGCCAGTTCGCCAGAGTTGCGGAAATCACAGATTCTCCTTCCGCTTCGGCCTCAGCAATTGCTTTTAGATAGTCCTCTTTGGATACCGTAATCATCGTGAAATAATTACCGAATTAGCCTCTCTCCCGGAGTCTAGCCTGTTGTTTAGCTCTGCTGTTAAGAGCTTTCTTACTAACAGGATAACGCAAATTGCCGTAAAAGTAGAACAAGAATCGGCGCAATCCGTGGAAACCAGTAACAACGAAGGGAAAAACGCCCCGGTTGGGGGAATCGGCTTTTCGGGGTAGAATGTCGCCATGGCTTTTCGGGCAGCTGCACCAGCTTTCACCAAGAAAACAACCAAGACGCCTCCTCCGGATGAGACCGGCATGGAGTCCGCATATCTAAAGGGCCTCGGCGAAAAACAGAGTCCAGTGACCGTGAAATTGCTCTCGGGAGAGACCTTCCGGGGCTGGATCGAATACTACGACGTAGCTATGATCCGCCTGACCCGCGACAACGGCCCCAATCTTTTTATCTTCAAACACGAGATCATGTACATTGCTGAAGATAGCGGGCGCCGTTCCCGTTGATGAATGCCCCACTGGACTATCTCACTCCCATGCAGGATATGGCCCGCGAGGCCGGTTCCTTGCTCATGTCGTACTTTGGGAAGGTCGCCATCGAGTACAAAGGCGATGCTGATCTGGTTACGGCTGCGGACCGCAACGCCGAAGAGCTTATTGTGGCCCGCATCCGCAAGCAGTGGCCGGGACATGATCTGATTGGCGAAGAGGGCACGCGCCAGGAAACCGGAAGCGAATTCCGCTGGTATATCGACCCGCTGGACGGCACCACGAATTTCGCCCACGGCTATCCGGTCTTTTGTGTCTCCATCGGCCTGGAGCACAGGAACGAGCGGATTGCAGGCGTAGTTTTTGATCCTACCCGGAATGAGATGTTTGCCTCGGAAAAGGGCGGGGGCGCTCGGCTGAACAACCGCCCGATCCACGTATCTAAGACAGAGCGGTTGGCCGAGAGCCTGGTAGCCACAGGTTTTCCCAGCCATAAGCGGCACAAGAACCCCAACATCCACTTCTACCACCAGATCACGCTGCGCTCTCATGGCGTGCGCCGAGGTGGATCGGCGGCCCTGGATCTTTGCTATGTGGCGTGCGGACGTTACGATGCATTTTGGGAATTCAACCTGAATTCCTGGGACACCGCCGCTGGCGTCTTGATCGTGGAGGAGGCAGGAGGCAAGATAACGAATTTTGCCGCCGGACCTTTTGCCATCGACAGCCGGGAAGTGCTCGCCAGCAACGCGCTGCTCCATGATGAATTGGTGACGGAGTTCGCCAATATCTTTGAAGGCCGCGTGGAAGGCATCCCTTCTGCGGCATCGTATCTGTCCCGGCGCTAATGCGGTTCCACACGGGCGCAGGGATATCTGTTTGTGGCCACGCAGGAGTCGCATCTGGCATATCTGCGGGGCCATCGGTCGAGCAGAACTGGGCAGCACAGGTGGAGTTGCTGTATCCCGACCACCGGTGGAAGAACGGCCCTTTAGGCCGTGTTTCGAGTAAAAATACAAAGGGCTTTAGCCCTGGCGCAAAAAGGCTGGTGGCTACACCAACTCGGGACCTGCGCTAAACGAAATCCACGCAAATCCTTAGCTGGACGTCATTGCGCTGAGTGCTGACCGCTCTCCAACAATTTACCCCGTAATGTTGCTGTGGTAGATCAACTCTGGCTACCATGCCAACAGACGCGATGAAAAAGCGCCTGGGCCGAATACCGTTCGCCCGAGCATTGAAACCATGTTTAAGGCGAAGGTTGGCACCGCTGGTATCCGTGCCAGGAAACTTATCCGTGCCGCGGAAAGCCAATGTTTATGCGGTTTGTCACGCTGGCACGGATAAATGAGCGTTTTGCTTAACGTCCCAAGGGACTGCCAGAATAAGCTCTTTGACAACCGAATATTTGAGATAAGGGCTGGCCACGATGTGGGAGTGTGCCAGCCCAGGGCTGTCGAAATCAATAGTTACCAGTTAGTACCCCCGGTCCTTTTGGATACTCCATGGCTACCCCATGGCTACTCGTGAATTAAGTAAGTAGCGACGTCATGGCCGGTTCAATCAGCGTTGATCAGCGCGAATCAGCGGTAAGTTATTTCTGGTGCATCCGGGCCTTGCGGAGCTTACCGTATAATGCTCAGAGCATTCCCTAGAGACGAACCTTCACGCCGTGTCTACTGTTCCTGGCCAATTTCCGGCATTTGAAATCAAGCGCCACAAGGTGTTCCTGGCTTCCGTTTGCATCCTGGCGATCAGTGCGGTGACGGCCCTGATCCAACTGGGATCCCTTGGTCCGTCAGATGTGGTTTACGTGTTTCTCGCAGGGGTAGTTGTCCTGAGCTCATTTGCTTTCTTGCTTCATCCCTTCGTCAATCTTGGGCTCACGGTGTTTTACCTGATCGGCACGATAGCGTTCCTGCTGGAAGCGGGTTTTGTCTCCGTTGCGATTGCGGTCCTGCTCATTTGGAACTGCTTCGCGGGGATCGTGCTGGTTTCGGGTTTCAAGCTTCCTTTTCCGCCTGGCTCTCTCCGCGTGCCGCTGCTGCTGTGCTTGATTGCGGCCTTCGGAGCCGTCTACGGAATTGCCCGGGGCAATCGTGCCTCTTGGGCCATGGGGGACGGTTATCAGATAGTCGAGTTCGCCTTACTGTTTTTTCTGACACAGGTATTAGTGAAAACCGAAAAACAGTTCCAGACCATGGCAAATGTCATCGTCGGCACTGTCATCGCGGCATCTGCGCTGCAAACAGCGGATGGGCTCATGGGCGCCAGCTATCTTCCTCACCTGAACCAGAGGGGCGTTGATGTGGCCCGAACCATCAACCTGAATGCGCCCATTGCCTTCGTCGTTTTACTGGCCACGCTTACCGTAGCAAAGACCAAAAAATGGATTCTTGCGGGTATGGGCATTCTGGCTGTCAATCTGATCTGGAGCTTTACCCGCGGGCTGTGGGTGGCCACATTTGTCTCCGCGCTTTTCTTGCTGATGCTGCTGCGCAGCCGGGCCAGGCGCACGATACTCAAGTGGGCCTTTGCCTCCTGCCTCATCGTGACCCCGGTTTTGTATGCGTCAGGGCTGGGTTCCGTCATTGTCGACCGCATCGGTTTTAGCGTTGTGCAGTTCAGCAGCGCATCGGAAGAGAACCAAGTCCAGTCCGGAAGGCGGATACTCGAATACCTTTTGATCTTGCCGCAGGTTGCTGAGCACCCCATTGTGGGAAAGGGCCTTGGAGCAACTTTTGAAATTGCCGGAGATGCGATTCTTGAGGGGCCCAAAGGCGAGCAGGTTGACCATCACTATATTCACGATCTTTACTTGCAGGTTGCCTTCCGGCTTGGCGTTCCGGTCTTGATCATATTTCTCGTGCTGCTGTGGAAGTACTTCCGGCGGTGCATAAAAAACTTGCGCACTCTCAACCTGTCACCGGAAAACTCCGCGGTGATGGCCGGGCTGATCGCTGCCATGTTGGGAGAAGCCGTGCTGTCCCTGACCTCGCCTACAATCCTGAATCATCCAACCGCAGGATTGATTGGCTGCATCATGGCGATGACCGTGACTGCATTGCGGCCGGGTTTGAGCAGAAGACCAGAAGATTTAGCCGCGAATTAACGCGAATGAACACGAATAAAGGCAAAGAGAAGAAATTTATGCCTCTGGCTTATCTATTTCGTGTTTTCTGGTTTTCCTATTCGTGTTGATTCGCGTTAATTCGCGGCTAGTAAAGATCTCCGCATTATTGCGTTTTTACAATGAGTCCTTGTCCAGTGGGAAGGGTGAGAATCTTAAAGCCGAGTTCCTGGGCAAGACCGTCGAATGCCTGTTTTTGGGGATGGTAGGCAGGGCCCCCTGCGTAATCGTCAAGAAGTACAATTGCTCCGGAGATCATGCGCGGCCAGAGGCGACGCACGGCTTCAATCTCCGGCTCAGCGCAGTTCATATCGATGGAGAGATACGAGATACGCTCCGCATCAATGGCGGAGAGTGTATCGGGCACCATGCCGCGCACGATCCTGGCCCCAGGGTAGGGCGCGAACGTTTTCACCACGTCAGCATAGCAATCCGAATACATGTCGCGATTGACTGGCGCAGCTTGAGAGCCCTGGGGAAATCCGCAGTAGGTATCAAGCAGGAAGAATCGTTTGCCCAGAGTGTTGAAATCCAGATACTCCATGATCGTCAAAGCCATGCCGCCCCGGTTCACTCCACACTCCACAAAATCTCCAGGGAGGTTCGCGGCATGGGATGCGGCCCAGCAAGCTGTGTACACGCGCCAACGAGGATCCATGTTCATCCATGAACCGGTCGATTTGCCCTTGGCATAGGCCAGGGAGAACTTCTGGTCATTAAGGAAATCGGCGGTATGGCGGGTAATCAGGCCGTCCGCCATGTATGTGCGATAGAGAACCGTTGCCGCAAGTTCAGCAAAGGACGGAAACAGTCTTCTGAGCCAGCGGCCTAAGCGCATGCGCCTAAATCTTACTACTTCACCACGCCCTGCAGCGGCGAACTGGCGGTTGCATAGAGTTTCCGGGGCATTCTGCCGGCCATATAGGCGGCCCGGCCGGCGAGCACCGCATATTTCATTGCCTCAGCCATCAAAATAGGGTTTTCGGCATGAGCGATGCCAGAGTTCATGAGTACCGCGTCCGCGCCCAACTCCATGGCAATGGACGCATCAGAGGCCGTGCCCACCCCTGCATCCACGATCAGCGGGACACCTGTAATCATCTCCCGCAAGATCTGAATATTAGCGGTGTTCTGGATACCCATTCCGCTCCCGATCGGCGCGCCCAGAGGCATGATGGCGCTTGCGCCGGCATCAATAAGACGTTTTGCAACCACAATATCATCAGAAGTATAAGGAAGAACGATAAACCCTTCCTTTACTAATATACGGGTGGCTTCTATGGTTGCCTGGACATCAGGATACAGGGTCTGCTGGTCTCCAATGACCTCAATCTTGACCCAGTCGGAAAGGCCGACCTCTCGGCCCATCCGTGCGGTGCGGATGGCCTCCTCTGCCGTGTAACAGCCGGCGGTATTGGGGAGAAGGAAATACTTTCTGGTGTCGATATGGTCCAGCAGCGACTCTTTGGTGCGGTCGAGATTTACACGCCGGACAGCGACCGTGACCATCTCCGCCCCACTCGCTTCTATGGCGCGGGCCGTCTCCTCTCCTGACTTGTATTTGCCTGTGCCGACGATCAGGCGAGACCGGAATTGCCTGCCTGCAAGAAATAACGGGTCCATGAATTCTATTGTAATGAATGCACCGGGAGATGAGACAAATCAGGGCATGAGTTTACTCGTGGCCCCTGCATAAAAAGATATCACCGCAAAGGCCGCTAAGGACGCGAAGGGAAAGCGGGCGACGAAAAGCGAGATCTCTTAGCCACGAATTAACGCGAATGAACACGAATTCACACGGAAAAAAGCAAGAGGGTTAGCGGCGTAGGGCTGGTTGGTCAATTTACCAATTCGGACAATCCGGCAAATCCGGAATCATCCCACCGGGGCCGTTTCCACCGGATGCGGCTCCTGGTAGATTTCATCGATCTGTTGCTTGTATTTGCTTTCAACGACCCGGCGCTTTAGTTTTAGCGTTGGAGTGATTTCGCCGGTCGCGATGGAAAATTCGTCCGGCACCACAATGATTTTCTTGATGGTCTCAAAGTGGGCCAGGCTTTTGTTGAGGTCTTCCACAATGCCCCGGTAGAGTTCGCGCACCTGGGGTTGATGCACCAAATCGTCGTGTGAGGAGAAGGCAACTCCGTTGGCCCGTGCCCAGTCTTCCAGAAGAGGGAAGTGGGGGGAGATGATTACGGCAGCATATTTGCGCTTGTCTCCAACCAACGCGGCCTGCCCAACCAGCACATTGTTCTTCAAGGCATTTTCAATGGGCTGGGGTGCGATGAATTTTCCTCCGGAGGTCTTGATCAGGTCCTTCTTGCGGTCGGTGATGGTCAGGAAGCCTTCGGCATCCACCTGGCCGATGTCGCCGGTCTTAAACCAGCCATCGGGAGTAAAAGCAGCCTTGGTTTCCTCCGGCATGTTCCAATAACCTTTGAAGATGGAAGGACCTTTGACCAGGATTTCACCATCTTCAGCAAGCTGCATCTGAATATGGTCCACGGGCTTGCCCACGGTTCCGACCTTGTACGCTTCGCGCCGATTGGAAGAAATGACTGGCGAGGTTTCAGTAAGTCCGTAGCCTTCAAAGATGGGAATGCCAACCCGCCAAAACCAGTCGGCCATGTCGTGCCCCAGGGGCGCGCCGCCGGAGACATAGACCCTGCTGCCTCCGCCAAACAAGTTGCGCACTTTTGAATACACCAGTCTGTTGGCCAGCTTCCATGCCGGGCTCGCCGGTTCCTCGCCGCGTGCGACCTGCTCTTTGTGCCGCTCCCCAACCTTGAGGGCCCAACTCAAGATTCGCCGCTTTACTCCCCGGGCCGCTGTGCGTTCTACTTCCTGGCGAATCTTCTCATAGACGCGCGGAACGGCAACGATGATGGAGGGCTTGGATTCGTGCAGCATGACTGGGAGTTGGCCAAAGTCCGGGCAGTAGGCGATGGTCACGCCGTTCAGGAAGCAGACGTAGTCCAGGTGGCGCGCGGTCACATGCGAGAGCGGCAGGAATGAAAGATATGTGTCGCCGGCCTTCCACTCAAAATTCCTGACCGAAGTTGCGGCATTGGAGGTAAGGTTCAAATGACTCAACATCACGCCCTTGGATGTGCCCGTGGTGCCTGAGGTATAGATAAGGGTCGCGATGTCGTCGGGCTGCACGGTGCGGGCTCGTTCGTCGAACACCGGATCAGCTTCCGGGGAAGCGTGGTTCAGAATCGACCACATGGGGATGACATTGGACTCCTCTACGTCATCCATGATCACAACTTTTTCCAGCTTGGTTTGCAGCTGAATGGACTGCACCTTGCGCAGTTGCTCCAGGTTGGAGACGAAAATTGCGCGCGCTCCGGAGTTTTGGAGGAGATAGAGTGTCTGTTCCGCTGTAAGCGTGGTGTAAATGGGCACGTCGATGATGCCGCTGGTCACGCAGGCAAAATCGGCGATCATCCATTCCGGCCGGTTTTCGCTCAGTATGGCGACCCGGTCGCCTCTTTGAATTCCCCATTGCTGCATGGCCCGGGACACACCTGCGACATAGCCGTAATACTGGCGCGAGGAGATGGCTTTCCAGGCACCTCCACTCTTGTATGTGACATGGTGTTCTAAATTGTGCGCAACGGAAGCAAAGAAGATGTCAACTAAGGTCCTAGTTTCCATAGTTCGTCCCCGGCTCAATGCCCTTTAGAACAATGTCCACAATTACGTCGGCCAGGCTGAAGAGGTGATTATCGCGGTCGCGGTCCCGGTCAGAGAGGATCCAGGTAGTCACGATTTCATCCACTGCGCCGAAGAAGCAATGAGCGGCAACGGTCACAGACAACTCCGAACGAAAAACCCCGGCCTCCTGGCCTTCGCGCAGGACTCTCTTGATCAGGTCAAAATACTCCACCAGTAATTTATGGGAGAACTGGCCCAGAAACTTGGCGCTGTGGCGAAGCTCAGTCTGAAATACGATGGCCAGGTCGCGGTTCGAGCCCAGGGCCTCCAGGTGGAGGTAAGCCATCCGCCGAAGCTTTTGCCGGGGGTCGGAGATATCGTTCAGAGCTGTGCGGGCCCTTTCAATGAAGCGGTGAAAGGCGGAGTCAATGGCCGCCATGAGCAGCTCGTCTTTGTTCTTGAAATAAAGGTAGATAGTGCCGTCGGCCACGCCTGCCCGGTCGGCAATCTCCGAAACCCGGGAATGAAAAAAGCCATGCTCCGCGATGACCTCAATGGCTGCATCGAGGATGCGCTGGTACTTGTCCGAGCTCCCGTTAGCCGGCTTGATGGCTGTTTCAGTTGGTTTTTTCACGGCGAAGTTAATGAATCTAATTGTATTGCCAGAGTAGCGCAATGCCAAAATTGAGGCGTTAAGGAGGCGTGAGCGGAGCGGGAGTCTCCTGCCGAAATCCTGAGCGGCAGCGAAGGATCAGGGCCGTTATGCTGGTTGTAACGAGGATTTTGTTCTCATTTCGGTACACGCAGTGGGTCCTCGGCTGAGAATTTGGTAATTGGGTAACCCTGGTAATTTCGTAATTTGAAGATCAAAGGCGAAATCTTCAAGTACTTTGAAGGATATCAAGGCGAAGCCCTTGCTAAGTTGGTTGGGCTGAGTAGCGTCCGCAAAGTGGAAGAAGGGAGATAGCATCACCCGGCGGCCTGATTCCGATACCATTCCAGAAAAGCCCGAAACGCCTTGCCTCGATGGCTATAGTTGGCCTTCTGCTCCGGGGAGATCTCGGCAAAGGTCTTGCGCAGATCGGGGAAGTAGAATAAAGGATCATAGCCAAATCCCTGGTCTCCTCGGGCGACGGTCAGTAGCTTTCCCCGGACCTCCCCGGCAAAGACGTTGAGGGTTGCGCCCTTCTTTGCGGCCGCAATCACGCATACGAACTTGCCCCATCGGTTCTCCTCCGGCAACTGCTCAAGTTGCCGGATCAAGGCGCGGTTATTGTCTTTATCGTCCGAGTTCTGATGAATATCAGGACTGCCCCGCAATCGGGCCGCGTAACGTGCGGAGTGTACCCCCGGCGCTCCGTCCAGGGCATCCACGGCGAGCCCGGAGTCGTCCGCCAGGACCAATTCTCCTGAGAAATCTCCGGAAAGATAGCGGCTGTAATGCTCTGCCTTGATGCGCGCATTTTGCTCAAACGTATGGCCATCTTCAACCGCCGCAGGTACGTTCTTAAAGTCGGGAAGGGGTTCTACCTCCACTCCCATGCCGGCGGCAGCCCCGCGAAAATCACGCAGCTTGCCAGGGTTGGTCGTGGCTACAAAGATTCGGCGCGCAGGCGGCATGTGTATCATGATAAACAAGTACGAATGCAAGAAAGCGCAATGCGAACGTTCTTTAAACGAGTTCTGAATTATTAAGGATGAGGAGGCAATGTTGCGGCGGCTGCAGTTAGGCGTAGTTGGGCTTCTCCTGGTTCTGAGCGGTTGTGTTGTCTCGCCCCGTAGAACGGTGGGCGGCGGTGGTGGCGGAGGCGGTACGGGTGGTGGCGGAGGCGGTGGTGGCGGGGTGGGCAGAATCTATGTCTCAAATGCCGCCAATAACAGCATTGTCCGCTTTGACAGTGCTTTGACTGTAAACGGCAACGCAACGCCCGGCGCCACGATTGTCGGCTCGTCTACA
>Ga0210400_10005059_pt1 | contig 11256 bp, 8 predicted proteins | sample IncBWH26MmetaG_FD_155456 | JGI IMG/M metagenome (GOLD analysis project Ga0210400, IMG submission 155456) | Forest soil microbial communities from Barre Woods Harvard Forest LTER site, Petersham, Massachusetts, United States - Inc-BW-H-26-M | ecosystem: Environmental > Terrestrial > Soil >...
CCGAGAAAAAGAGCGCGCCGGCTGCCGGTGCGAAGCCACTCGTACTGGAAGGAAAATCCAGTCAGCGTCAGAAGCAGGATGTAATTGTTCTCCTGCATATTTTGGGTGTAGTGCAGATGCGTGGTGCAGAACAGCAGCGCCAGGACGCCGGCAACGGCTTGATTCACGCTAAAGCGCAACTGGCGGAGCAGTCGAAAGGCAATCAGCGCGGTGAGCACGGTGACCAGAATGTTGGTGCTGTAGGTGACGATGATACTGCGCACGCCGGGGTCGTCCTTGTATCCGGAGAAGATGTGCCAGTGCGCGACCCAGGTGGCCACCAGATCGGAGGGCAGCATGAGCAGCGATTGTCCAATGCCGTACCAGCTATAGAGCCGTCCGCCGCGGCCATGGAGGCCGAAGTCGGGATATTCGTCGGGAAACACCTGGGGCTGCGAGGTCCAGAGCCAGTGTGTAGTCTGCAGACGGGCCGTGGTGTCGGCGGTGCCCAGTTCGCCCGATTGCACGACGAAGGCAAGCAGGCCCGCCGTCAGGCACAGAAGGAATAAAGGATCGCGCAACCAGACGCCCCAGCGTGAAGTCATCGTTGGGATGGTAGCAAAACTGGCAGGGCCTTCCGACATTCAGCGGAGAATCGCGTAGCGGCGGGCGTCTGAGGTCTGCGGTAGACTGTAGCGGGAAATTTTCATGGCCAAGTGCGCATCCTGCGGATTGGAATTATCCAGTGCCGCTCGTTTCTGCCTGTCCTGCGGAACGCCGGTTTCGAATACCGACGACGTGGCGACGCTGGACTTTACGACCGCGACTTCGCCGTTGCCGCCGCGGCCGCCGTCGAAGTCATCGTCTTCATCCTCGTCGCGAACGTCCAGTTCCGCTGAGTACTTGTTGAACGAAGGACGATTTCTTCCCGGACGGCTGTTGGCATCGCGCTACCGCATCATTGCGCTGCTGGGAAAAGGCGGCATGGGCGAGGTCTACCGCGCCGACGACCTCACGCTGGGGCAGGCGGTCGCGATGAAGTTTCTGCCTGACCAAGCCGGGCGCGACGAGGGACTGCTGGAACGCTTCCGCAACGAGGTGCGGATGGCGCGTCGGGTCTCGCACCCTAATGTCTGTCGCGTTTACGATGTGGGCGACGTCGATGGCCAGACTTTCTTCACCATGGAATATGTCGATGGTGAAGATCTGGGCTCCCTGCTGCGGCGCATCGGTCGGCTTCCGCCCGACAAGGCGCTGGACATCGCGCGTCACCTTTGCGCCGGACTGGCGGCAGCGCATGCCAAGGGTGTACTCCATCGCGATCTGAAGCCCGCCAACATCATGCTCGACGGGCGCGGGCAGGTGGTGATCACAGATTTTGGTCTGGCGGGCGTGGCCGAAGATATCCGCGGGCAGGAGGTGCGGAGCGGCACTCCGGCTTACATGTCTCCCGAACAACTATCGGGCAAGGAAGTTAGCCCGCGCAGCGACATTTACTCGCTGGGTCTCGTGCTGTATGAAGTGTTCACCGGCAAGCGGGCTTTTGCCGAAAAGCTGGCCGAGAAGCTCGCCAATTCGCCGAAATTGGTGGCAGCGGGTATCGACCGCACGCCCAGCCGGCCTTCGTCGGTGGTGAAGGATCTGGATCCGATTGTGGAGAAGGTCATCCTGCGCTGCCTGGAGATTGAGCCCAGCGCGCGTCCGGCGACGGCCCTGGCGGTGGCGGCGGCGCTGCCGGGGGGCGATCCGCTGGCAGCAGCTTTGGCTGCGGGAGAAACGCCGTCGCCGCAACTGGTTGCGGCGTCCGGAGAAACCGCGGGCTTGCGTCCGCGAATTGCGGTTGCTTGTTTGCTCTTCGTGCTGGCCGGACTGGCGGTTGGGGCCTACCTCACCATCCGCTACAGCGGGATTGAGAAGATGCATCTGGAACTGACTCCGGAAGTGCTGGCGCACCGGGCGCGCGAAACTCTGGCGCAGGTCGGCTACCCGGAAAAGCCCGCGGACAGCGCGTTCGGCTTTGATTACGACACCAATTTTCGCGACTCGGTGGAAAAAGAGCAGAAGACCGCGGCGGACTGGGATGAAATCATCGCCGGGCGGCCGACCATGCTCCAGTTCTGGTACCGCCAGAGTCCAGACCTGCTGGGGGCCACCGATTACCGTGACATGCTGCTGATTCCAGGTATCGTCGGTGAAGAGAATCCCCCGACCACTCTCTCCGGCATGGTCAATGTGAAGCTGGATGCGAAGGGCCGACTGATTTATCTGCAGGCAATTCCGCCGCAGAAGGATGCGTCCGCAACAATGTCTGCTTCAAATTCCGCATCCCCGGATTGGAGTCCTCTCTTCACCGCGGCGGAACTTGACGTCGCAAAGCTGCAGCCAGCACACCCCGAGTGGACTTCCCTGGGAGCAGCCGACGCGCGCGCAGCATGGACGGGCGTGTGGCCGGGAACGACGCGGCCGCTGCGCGTGGAAGCTGCGGCGTGGCACGGCAAGCCAGTGTTCTTCGCCATGATCGGCGAATGGAACAAGCCGTGGCGCATGATCAATCCCGAATCAGCGGATGAAAAGAAAAACCGCGTCGGCAACATCATCGGAATTTCGCTTCTGATCGCCATCTTGGGGGCGGGCGCGTTTCTGGCACGCCGCAATTACCGGCACGGGCGTGGCGACCGCGATGGGGCCCTGCGCCTGGCGATCGTGATATTCGTGCTCGAGCTGGTGCTCTGGCTGTGCCGGTCGCACATCGTTGCGGGCTTCGAAGCCTTCGGCTACCTGATGCTCACGATTGCCGCAGGACTGCTGTGGGGCGGCGCGATGTGGATGTTGTATCTGGCGATCGAGCCTTGGATTCGGCGGAACTGGCCGCAAGCTATTATTTCCTGGAGCCGGTTGGTCTCCGGGCAAGTGCGCGACGCGGTGGTGGGGCGCGACATTCTGTTCGGAGTCGCGTTCGGCACGCTCTGGCTGGTGATCGTTGAGGTCGCCTACATTCCTCTGGCGCGCATCGGTGCCCCGCCTCCGCTGCCCTCCTCGGCATATTTGCTGGGAGGGCGCCACGCGCTGGGCCAATGGGTGACCCAGATTCCGTTCTCGATTTTCGGAACGCTCGAGTTCTTCTTCATGCTGCTGGGACTGAAAGTGCTGGTCGAGTTCCTGCTGAAGCTGGTGGGCCTGAAGGGCCGGCGCGGCGATTGGATTGCCGCCGTGTTGTTCGTGGCAATCTCCGTCGCCAGGCGATCGCCAGATATCTCGCATCTCGCAGTCGACCTCCCGGTCCTTCTGCTCATTTACGGCATCCTGGCGCTGATTGTGCTGCGCTTTGGCCTGGTGGCTCTGGCGGTGGGAGCCTTTACCGTGGACATGCTGGGCAACGTGCCCTTCACCGCCGACTTCTCGGCGTGGTACGCCAGCACGGCGTTGCTGGCGCTGCTGAGTGTGGTCGCCCTGGCGGGCTGGGGATTTTATCACTCACTGGGCGGGGAGCCGCTGTGGCAGGTGGAGGAGTAGGGGAGTTGGAGGTTATACTGGGCGGCGCGCGATTAGAACAGTTCGACACTCACTCCCTGCACGGAGGCAGAGGCGAGTCGGGCATCTCGAGTCAGCAGGGATCCGCCGAGTTGTTCGGTGAGCGTAACGTACGCCGCATCATAGGCTGACAGATTGTGCCGGAGCCGCCAAATGTGAGGCAAGAAAACAAAGTGAGGATAGCGGGTTATGCGAAGGTCCTGTAGATCCTGAAGCGCAAGATCGGCGCGTTGCGCGGAAATCGAAGATTCCCGAACCAGCCTGCGCAGAACCTGGGCAACTTCAAGGTCAAGAAGATGCGGAGCATGCAGAGATTCGCCGCGCGAGTAAATTCGCGTCTCAATTCGTTGCCCTACGGCGGTCTGAAGAAGCCAGTCAATCGCCGCAGATGCGTCCAGGACGATCACCGCGCCTCGCGCTCTTCTCTCACCAGCCGCGCGGTATCCAGGGCGAGCGTGACTGGTTTATGGGCGTGCAGACGTTCCCGCAGTTCCGCGAGCGTGGGCCGCTCGGCGATCTCCTTGATTTCAGCCAGCAGGTAGTCCGAGAGGGACATTCCGGCCATAGCGGCACGAGCTTTCAGGCTGCGATGCAGGGCATCCGGGACGTTACGCAGTTGAATCATCTTTGGCATGTGATTAGCATACTTGCATGTGGAGCACATGTCAACTTCCGTCACCGTACTGCCTTTCCTCTTTTCCTCACATCAAGCCGAACGCTTTTTTCATGGCATCGGAAGTCACGGCGCAGGCTTGGTCCAACGGCAGAGCGCGCAGAGCTGCATTGAATGGCTCGGCCTGGATGGGGCCGTCGTAACCAATCTGGAGCAGTGCGTCGAGGAATTGCTTGACGGGGATGACGCCGGTGGCGGCGGGCAGTTCCCGGTTGTCGTCGCGGTACTGATCGAGCGTGAGGCCCGTGGGAGCATCGTTCAGGTCGACGGTGATCACATCCTGCCGGCGCAGTGCCAATAGATCCTGCTGCGTTTCTTGCGCGTTGAACCAATGCCAGCTATCGAGCTGGATGCCGAGGTTATCGGTGCCGATGGCGATCAGCAGTTCCTTCATTTCACTCAGCGTATGAATGAACGGCTGCTTCTGGCTTCGCCACAGCGTACGCGGGGAGACGTATTCCAGCCCGAGTCTCTGGCCATGATCGGCGAGAACCTGCGCGCACAGCCGCAGGCGCTGGGCATGCTGACGAAAATTCTGCAAATAAGTGAGTTGGTCGCTGCAGGGCATGATCCAGGTGCTGACCCGCCAAATTCCGGCTCGCTGGAGAACCGCGGCCGTAGCCGGAAGTTTCTTCAGGTCGGAATTGAAGGTATCCGAATCGTTGCGGAATTCGACTGGCAGTCCGGCCGCTCCAAACTTCAGATTTCGTTTCTGCAGATCGTCGAGGAGCCGATGCAGTGCGTCGTCATTTAACCCAGCAAGATAGCCGGCATCGGGGTCCAATCCTTCGAAGCCGCGCTTGGTGGCTAGTTCCAGGGATTCGGGGAAGGTCGCGTGAAAGCCCAAGCGCCCCAGGCTGAGGATTGCGTAGAACTTGCGTTCTGGAACAGTCGCGGCTGCGATGAGCTTGCTTACTGTGGAGAGCGCGATGGCGGTAGCGGCGCCTGCGGCCAGGAAGTGGCGTCGAGTGGTGGGATTGAACATGGCGGGATGATTGTAGATCGCCGCTACACCTTCCCGCTGCTCGGAGGGTCGCTCGCTGCCATCGAAAATTGGGGTATCCCCCTCCCCCCTCGAATCCTTGGAATCATCAACTTAGGGCGGGGACAATTCGGGTTCACCCAACCGTCACGGCCTCGACCATAATTACAGGATTTAAATTGCGGCACAAGGGTAGATGTCACAAGGGTGTGCTGTGGAAAACGGACGGCTGCTTGAAGAGGCAAGATTCCCTCTCTACCGGCTGCCTCGGGAACAGCGCCTAGCTCTCGAGGCGACCTTTCAGAACCTCTCGCACATCCCGTCGGCCTTGCAGGATCGCGACCACGTGCAGAGGTTTAGTGTCGGGCCGGTAGACGATGAGATAGGAATAAACTGGAAAGAACTTCACCGGTTCGTCCGTGAGATCTTTGCGCCAGTGACCGATGCCTGGACTTCTGGCTAGCGAAACGATCTGGTCGCGGAATAGCCGATTCGACCCGATCAGCGATCTCTTCGCTGCTCTCCTTCTTGATGTAGCGCCAGATTTCGACAAGATCGAGCGCGGCTTCCGGCGCCAGAACGTAACGCCCTCTCATTCGGGCTGGGCTTTCAGTTTCGCCAGATAAGCGTCGAGTTGGTCTTCTGGAATCCCCTCTCCGCGGTCGAGTTGCGCGATGCCACGGCGAATCTTGGCATTGATCTCGTCCCGGTTCTCTAGAAGCCAGCGGTCCTGTTCTTCCTGCGTGTCGAGCAAGCGAAGCAGGACTTCCTCGACGCTTCTGGAGCCGGTGGCTTGGAGCTGCTTTTGGATTCTGGCTTCCAGTGATGGATCGCGGATTTCGATGGTCATAGCTAGCTCCTTTGGTTTAAGGGTACGGGAAAGAGAGGGGTGAATCAACAAAATCCCCGGAGGGATTGAGCCGTTGAATCCCACTTCTCGCAAAGGAGGCGAGAAGTGGGGCACCCGGCATCCAGTATTCGCTCTATGAGGCGTTCCTCTTTTTTCTATTCGATTTCGTCTTCGATCCGTCCGTCGGTGTCCGGCGAGGCGGAATGTAGTGAAATCGAATCAGATATATGTTATTGCCCTTGCCGTGCTTTGCGACTTTGAGCAGATCGAGTACTCCAAGGAAGCCGGATTCCCGCGCTAGCTCTGGAGTAATATCAGGAAACCCGATCGGTGTGACCGACTCGATTTCTATCTCGCCGTCTCCCATGCGATAGCGGCGGCCTTCCGCGACATGGGGGCTGGTCCAAATCCTGACGCTGCAAGTGATGTCGCCGCGAACCACTCCTTCGCGAAGGCGCTTTGCAAAGACCATGGGCTCCTCTGACCGAGCAGTGCGGGATGCGATTATATCCCGTCATTTCAGGCGAGAGGACGGGGGCCGTGGCCCAACTCTGTCATCCTGAGCGGAGTTGGCGATCGCGAAGCGGGCGACGACGCAGTCGAAGGAACCCCTGCACGCTGGGACTAACGATAGCGTCTCAGTTCTCACCAGGCGGCCCGGAGCAGTGGTGGAAGCGCCTTTCGGCTTTCGTGGAACCGCGGGCGGGGATGGGGTCCTTCGACTGCGCGGCTGCTTCGCATTTCGCGAAGCAGTCGCTTCGCTCAGGATGACAGGGGTGTGGAGTGATCGAGAGTAATCAACAGAAGGGATGGGCCGTGGCATCCCGCTTCTCGGAAAAGAAGCGAGAAGTGGGGCACCCGGCCTGTCGCCAACAGACTGCCGACATTAGCGGAGAATCCCTCGCATCTTCTTCTATCTGCACGGCATCTAAACCTTGACAATGATTCACTCAGGTCTTAGCATGGTCCGGAGCGCAATCATCACGACATTGATTACAAAGCACTTACTTAGATTGGGAGGAGCATTTTATGGGAAAGATTATCGGAATTGACTTAGGCACTACCAATTCCTGCGTGGCGGTGATGGAGGGCGGCGAGCCTAAAGTGATCGCTAACGAGGAAGGAGGGCGGACTACGCCTTCAGTGGTCGGATTCACCAAGACTGGCGAACGGTTGGTGGGGCAGGTCGCGAAGCGGCAGGCGATCACCAATCCGGAAAATACCGTCTATTCGATCAAGCGGTTTATGGGGCGGCGCTACGACGAAGTCACGGAAGAGATCAAGATGGTGCCCTACAAGGTGGTGCAGTCGGGCGACCATGTTGCCGTGATGGCGCAGGGCAAGGAATATACGCCTCCGCAGATTTCGGCGCTGATTCTGCAGAAGCTGAAGAAGGCGGCGGAAGACTATCTCGGAGAGAAAGTGACCGAGGCGGTCATCACCGTGCCGGCGTATTTCAACGACGCCCAGCGGCAGGCGACCAAGGATGCCGGACAGATTGCCGGGCTCGACGTCAAGCGCATCATCAACGAGCCGACGGCGGCCGCGCTGGCCTACGGCCTCGACAAAACCAAAGACGAGATGATTGCGGTGTATGACTTCGGCGGCGGGACTTTTGACATTTCCGTGCTGGAAGTCGGCGAAGGCGTGATCGAAGTCAAGGCTACCAATGGCGACACGCACCTGGGCGGCGACAACCTGGATCAGCGCATCGTCGACTGGCTTATTGACGAATTCAAGAAAGATGAAGGCTTAGATTTACGTGGCAAGGGGAACGAGATGGCCCTGCAGCGCCTGCGCGACGCGGCGGAGCGGGCCAAGATCGAGCTTTCGACCACCATGGAGACCGAAATCAATCTACCGTTTATTACGGCGGATGCGGGTGGCCCGAAACATCTGGTCAAGAAACTGACGCGGGCGAAGCTCGAGGGGATGGTGGAAGACATCATTCAGCGCTCTGTGGGTCCGTGCAAGCAATGCTTGAAAGATGCGGGCGTCGAGACCAGCAAGATCAACGAAGTGGTGCTGGTCGGCGGACAGACGCGCATGCCGCGCATTCAGGCGCTGGTGAAGGAATTGTTCGGCAAGGAAGGCCACAAGGGAGTGAATCCCGACGAAGTGGTGGCGATTGGCGCGGCGATTCAGGGTGGCGTGCTGGGCGGCGAGGTGAAAGATCTGCTGCTGCTCGACGTGACTCCGCTGTCGCTGGCGATTGAAACGCTGGGCGGGGTGGCGACGCCGATGATCCCGCGCAACACGACGATTCCGACCAAGAAGACGGAGACGTTCTCGACCGCGGCCGACAGTCAGACCTCGGTTGAGGTGCATGTGCTGCAGGGCGAGCGGCCGATGGCGGCGCAGAACCGGACTCTGGGCAAGTTCCACCTGACCGGGATTCCTCCGGCTCCGCGGGGCGTGCCGCAGATTGAAGTGACGTTCGACATCGACGCCAACGGCATTCTGAACGTGACGGCGAAAGATACCGCCACTCAGAAGGACCAGAAGATTACGATCACGTCATCTTCTGGGTTGTCGAAGGAAGAAGTCGAGCGCATGGCGAAAGAAGCCGACGCGCACGCGGCCGAGGACAAGGCACAGCGCGATTCGATCGAGGCCAAGAACCAGCTCGACAGCATGGTCTACAACATCGAGAAGATGCTGAAAGAGCAGGGCGACAAGATCTCCGGCTCGGATCGCGGAGACGTCGAGAACGCCGTAGCCGACGCCAAGAAGGCGCTGGAGTCGAACGACAAGGCGACCATGGACAAGGCCCGCGAAACGCTGACCGCAGCTTCGCACAAGCTGGCCGAACAGATGTACAAGGCCGCGCAGGCGACGCCTGGGGCGGGCGCAGGCGCGGGCCCGACGCCCGGAGCGACTGCGGGCGGCGACCACAGCGGCAACGGTCAAGCCAAGAAAGACGAGGGCGTGATCGACGCGGAATACGTGGACGTGGAAGACAAGAAGTAATGTGACAGCAGCTGCAGTCAGCGGGGGCGCCTTTAGTCTGTCATCCTGAGCGGAGTGGATGCTTCGCGAAGGCGAAGCATCCACGGAGTCGAAGGACCCCGTTCCCGCTTGCAGCGAGATGGTCCTTCAAGGGAGTTCTCACGAAGACGTCAAGTGCGTCGTGGAAACTCCCTGACACATCCCGGCTAGGTTAAGAGTTACGGGGTCCTTCGACTGCGTTGCCGCCCGCTTCGCGGACGGCAACTTCGCTCGGGATGACAGAAATTGGGTGCTGTAATGAAAGACCACGAATACTTCGTGTACATCGTATGCAGTCGATCGGGAACGTTGTACATCGGGATGACGAACAGCATCTACCGCCGGGCTCTTGAACACAAGCACGGCGAAGTAGCGGGATTCGCCAGTAAATATCACTGCGATCGACTTGTCTATTACGAGAGCTTTGACGACGTTCATAAAGCGATCGGTCGCGAGAAACAGCTGAAAGGCTGGACACGGGCGAAGAAGATTGCGCTGATTGAGTCGCGGAACCCGCGGTGGCATGATCTGGCTGAGACGTGGGGAGCACAGATGGCGTTTGCAGGGGAGTCAATCAAGAAAGTGTCATCCTGAGCGGAGTCGGTGCTTCGTGAAGCGAAGCATCGACGGAGTCGAAGGACCCCTGGCATGCTTGCAGTCAATGAGACTCGGAAAGGAGTTCTCACGAGCGTGCTGAGTGCAAAGTGAGAACTCCTTAGTAGGCCCGCCCTGGGAATAGCTTGCACTGGGTCCTTCGACTGCGCGAGATGGTTCGCTTTAGCTCACCATCCCGCTTCGCTCAGGATGACAGGACTTTTGGATGAGCGGAACGATAAGACAAGACTGGAGAAACGAAGTGGATTTTCAGGTGAATGGGGAAACTTATTTTTTGAGCCTGGCCGAGGATGAACGGCGCTGGCTTGTTCTGGTGGAAAGCGCCACGGGAACGCGGGACGTGCCTGTCTATGTGGACGATGCGGAGTCGGACGATTTCAAGCTTGTCGTGGACGATAAGGAGAGGCGAAAGATTCTGAATTAGACTCGGGTTGCAAGTGATTCGATTTTCAGATTGCGCTCGTCAGATTGCGCTCCATGGCAACCACCCCTAAAAAAGATTATTACGACATTCTCGGCGTGAAGAAGTCGGCTTCGGCCGACGACATTCGCAAGGCGTTCCGCAAGCTGGCGCGGAAGTATCATCCTGACGTCAATCCCGGGGACAAGTCGGCGGAGGAGAAGTTTAAGACGCTCTCCGAGGCCAACGACGTTCTCAGCGATCCCAAGAAACGCAAAATCTACGATCAGGTTGGGTTCTACTCCGACAATATCGATCCCGCGACGGCGGAGGCTTATGCCCGCGGGGGCGGCGAGCCCGGCGGCGCGGGCGGATTTCCGGGCGGGTTCCAGGGCGGAAGTGGCGCGGGTGGTCAGGGCGTTCCGTTCGATTTTGGCGGGTTTGATTTCTCTGATCTCGTCGACAGTGCGAGCCGGGGGGCGCGACGCACCGGCGGGGGGAGTGGGGGCAGCAGCTTCCGCGACATTTTTTCGGGAATGTTTGGCGGTGGGCGCGGAACCCCGGAGGAAGAAGGTCCTGAACCGGGCACCGACCTGGAATATCAAGTCAACGTTCCCTTCTGGACGGCGATCCGCGGCGGGGTGATGCGGCTGAACATTTCGCGGCACGATACTTGTCCGACTTGCCATGGGCAGGGGTCGCTCGAAGCACCGGGGAAGTGTCCGGAGTGCAACGGAACGGGACAGATTACGCAGACCGGCGGGCGGATGAAATTCAACGTGCAGTGTCCGCGATGCCACGGAACGGGAAAGAATCTGACGGTTTGTCCGACTTGCCATGGCGAAGGAACGGTCACGAAGACCGAGCCGCTGGAAGTGCGCATCAAGGCCGGGACGCGGGACGGGCAGCGAATTCGAGTGCCGGGCAAAGGAAACGCCGGGGGGCACGGCGGGACGGCGGGCGACTTGTACGCAATTATCCGGACAGAGGAGCACCCGATCTTTCGGCGCGACGGGGATGACATCTACCTGACCGTGCCGGTGAACGCGACCGAGGCCGCGCTGGGGGCGAAGATCGAAGTGCCGACCATTGACGGGCGGGCGCTGCTGAAAATTCCTCCGGGGACGCAGTCGGGGCAGAAGCTGCGGCTGCGGGAAAAGGGCGTCCCGTCGGCGACGAAGGAGGGCGTGCGGGGGGACGAGATCGTGGAGATCACCGTCACCGTGACCATGCCGCGC
>Ga0210400_10005060_pt1 | contig 11254 bp, 13 predicted proteins | sample IncBWH26MmetaG_FD_155456 | JGI IMG/M metagenome (GOLD analysis project Ga0210400, IMG submission 155456) | Forest soil microbial communities from Barre Woods Harvard Forest LTER site, Petersham, Massachusetts, United States - Inc-BW-H-26-M | ecosystem: Environmental > Terrestrial > Soil >...
TGGCACAGTGTCGGCGCGCGCTTTCAACGGCCATGGCCAAATGCACCCGGCGCAAGCCGCCTAGTATCCGGCGTCGCGCTGCATGATGTCGAAGGCCGCCACCGCCGCGCGGGTCGCCGGATCGTCGTCGCCGTGAACGCGGCGGCGGGTGTCGACGACCTGCTGCTGCAGCCAATAGGCTTCGTCGCGTTCGTCCATTTGCCACAGGATCGCCGCGAGGTTGCCCATCGCCGCGAGGCTGTCGCCGTCCTCCTCGCCCCACAGCCTTGTCATTCCGGCGATCGCGCTCTCCAGCAATTCGCGCGCGCCTGGGAGGTCGCCCTCCGCCGCCACCGTCCCCGCCAGGTTGTTGAGGGCCCGCCAGGTGTCGCGGCCGTCCTCGCCCCACACATCGGGGGCCAGCTCGACGATGCGCTGCTGCATCGCGCGCGCTCCGGCGAGATCGCCATATGCGCCGATCGTCGTCGCCAGCTTGCCCATCGCCTTCAGCGTGTCGGCATGCGCTTCGCCGAACAGCCGCAGCCGCGCCGCGACGACGTGTTCTTCAAGCGGCCGCGCCGCCCCGAGCCGGCCCTCCTTCCACAGCAATTCCGCCAGGTCGAGCATCGCCGCCAAGGTGTCGGGATGCTCCTCCCCGAGCCGCTCCCGCAACTCGGCCACCCGCGCTTCCTGTCCGGCGATGTCGCTCATCCCACGCTCAAAAGCCGCGTTCCGGCGAAAGCCGGGACCCATCCTGGCCCAGGGCTCGGGCTCTGAAAAGTGGGTCCCGGCTTTCGCCGGGACACGAGAGTGAGGCGAGTGGCCTTGCCGATTGGAACAGTTGTGTCCTTCAATGCCGCGAATGGGTCGCGATAGGGGAGCCCCGGCAGATGGGCATGACGATCATCGAGAGGATCCTGGCGCGGGCGAGCGGCACCGCCAAGGTCTCGCCCGGCGATCTCGCGGTCGTCGATGTCGATCTCGCCGTGCTGATCGACCTCAGTTTCTCCCGCGGCTCGTGGCGCGAGGTGCTGCAGGTGCACGATCCGGACAAGGTCGTCGTCGTGTTCGACCACGATGTGCCGGCCTCCAACCGCGACAGTGCCGCGATGCATGTGCGCGGCCGCGACTTCGTGCGCCGTTTCGGCATCCGCCGCTTTCACGATGTCGGACCCGACCAGGGCATCAGCCATGTCGTCGTCGCCGAGAACGCCTACTGTCTGCCCGGCACGGTGATGGCCTGCTCCGACTCGCATACCTGCAGCGCCGGGGCGCTCAATTGCGCCGCGCGCGGGCTCGGCGCCCCCGACCTGCTCTACGCCCTGACCACCGGCAAGACCTGGTTCCGCATCGGCGAGACAATCCGCTACGATCTCGAAGGCCGGCTCGCCGAGGGTGTCTCGACCAAGGATCTGTTTCTACACATCGCCGGGACTTACGGCGACCACGCCAACCAGAATGTCGAGTTCGGCGGCTCGGCCTTGCCCCATCTCGGCATCGACGCGCGGCGCACCTTGACGACGATGGGCGCCGAGCTCTCCGCCGAATTTTCGACCTTCGAGCCGGACGATGTGCTGATCGATTACGTCAAAGCGCGCAACCCGGCGCCGTTCGAGCCGCAATACCCCGATGCCGATGCCGGCTACCGCGCGCGTCATACGATTGATCTCGACAAACTATCGCCGATGCTGGCGCTGCCCGACCGGGTGATCCGCAACGCGGTGCCGGTCGAGGAGGCCGCCGGCGAGCCGATCCAGCAGGCCTTCATCGGCTCCTGCGCCAACGGCACCCTGGACGATCTCGCCGAGGCGGCGCGGGTGCTCAAGGGCCGTCATGTGGCGCCGGGCGTGCGTCTGCTGGTGACACCGGGGTCGCAGCGTATCTTCGCCGCCGCGGCGAAGGCCGGCTATGTGCAGATTCTGCTCGAGGCCGGCGCGGTCGTGACCCCGGCGACCTGCGGCGCCTGCTATGGCGGGCATATGGGGGTCCTCGGCCCGGGCGAGACCTGCATCACCGCCAGCACCCGCAATTTCAAGGGCCGGATGGGCGATGCGACGGCGCGGATCTACATGGCCTCGCCGGCGACGGTGGCCGCCTCGGCGGTCGCCGGCCATATCGCCCACCCCGCGAGTCTATAGATCTCGCTGTCATTGCGAGCGAAGCGAAGCAATCTCCCGCCGATCTTGCACGCAATGTCAGTTACTTAACTCAAGGAGTTAAAGCGGAATGGCAACAGGGCGGGTGTGGAAATTCGGCGACGACATCAACACCGATCTGATGTTGCCGGGGCCGCTGTTGACGGCGAGCGAGGAGGAGCAGCGCCGCGCCGTCTTCTCGGCCAACCGGCCCGGCTGGGTCGACGATGTGCGGCCCGGCGACATCATCATCGGCGGCCGCAATTTCGGCACCGGGTCGAGTCGACCGGCCGCGCGCTCGTTGCGCAACCTCGGGCTCGGCGCATTGCTCGCCGAATCGATCAACGGGCTGTTCTTCCGCAACGCGGTCAGCTTCGGCTTCCTGGCGCTCGAATGCCCCGGCATCCACGCTGCTTTCGACGAGGGCCAGACCGCCGAAATCGCGATCGACACCTGGACCGTGCGCAACCGCGATACCGGCGCCGAGCTGCCGGTATCGCCCGTTCCGGAGCAGCTTCTGTCCCTGATGACGTCAGGCGGCATCTACCCGCTGCTGGAGAAGCAGGGGCTGATCGCCCCGAAAGCGGCGTCGTAAACTCGGCTCAGATGCCGTCCAGCGTAATGTCGTGGTCGAGGATCACGACCCGCCGCTGAAACCGCCACATGCCCGCGGATTTGACCAGGTCGCATTCGTAGCGTCCCGGCGCGAGCAGCTCGCTGTTGCCGTTGCGGGTCAGCACGTTGAGCAGATAGCAGGTCGCCCGCGCGCGGTCGCCGTCGATCTCGACCGCTAGGTTGGAGATCACATGGCGCAGTTGGGCGCCGCGCTCGCGAAACCGCGCGAACCGCTCGGCAAAGGCACGGATCGCGGCATGCCCCGAATGGCGGCCGACCGCCGGGCTGTCGAGCGAGCCGTCCGGCGTGAAGCAATCGACGATCGTCTCGACATCGCCGCGGTCGAGCGCCGTCGTGTAGCGCACAAACAGATCGTTGATCGCGAGCCGGTCTTCGAGATAGCCGAGAGACACCATTAACTCCCAGGGAGATTGCTTCGCTCCGCTCGCAATGACAGCCCGGGATTGTCATTGCGAGGAGCGCAGCGACGAAGCAATCCCCCTCCGATTACGCCTACTCGATCGGAATAAAGATCGAATGGCGGATCTTGTTCTCGACGTGATCGGAGAGGTGGCCCTTGCCGGTCGTGTCCTCGACGAGGATCACGTCGCCGGCGGCGATGAACCGGCTTTCGCCGTCACTGGCGGTGATCTTCACCCCGGCATCGAGGTTGACGATGTATTGCCGGCGCGGGGCCGGGTGCCAATCGACATTGTGCTCGGCCTGGGTCTCGCGAAAGATCACCCCGGTCGCCGGCAGCTTCCTCGACAATTTGCTGCCGCGCCGCTCCTCGGTCCACTCGACCTCGATGTCGCGGAAATGCGACTCGCCCTTGGCATCGGTGTAGAGATTGTGGATCCGCATGCTGTCCCTCCCGGATCGGTTTTTGATTATTCGGCGGCGCGGGCGGCCGGCCTAGACTGCGTGTTTTCTGCCGCGAACAACGGCATCACCTCGCGGGCAAAGCGGCGCAGGCTGGTACGGCCGCGCTCGCCGCCGCCTGAGCCGCCGCCGTTGATCAGCACATAACCGACGCCGACGCGGCGCAGTTCGTCGAGCTTCTCAGCGATCTCGTCGGGCGAGCCGTAGATCGCGCTGTTGCGGTTGACGGCATCGGGGTCGCCGGTGGCGCGGTCGGGGCCGCCATGCACCGTGCCGTCGGGCCGGGTCGCGAGCTTCAGCTGGCGCACCCGGTTGGCGAGGCGCCGTTCGAGTGCGGTCTCCTTCTCGGCCGCATTATCGGCGACAAAGAAGGCGCGGGTGACGCCGACCTGCATCGGGTCGAACCGCCTTCCCTGCGCCTCGACCGCGGATTTGTACGCGGCGATCGAGCGGCCGACATCGGCGGGCGAGGCGTATTGCCCGAGCAGCAGGTGATAGCCGCGCTCGGCGACCTGGCGGACCGAGCTTTCGCCGCCGGCGCCCATCCAGATCGGCGGATGCGGCCGCTGCGCGGTCGGCGGCTCGACGACGATCTTGTCGAACTGCCAGTAATGGCCCTGATGCGAGAACGGCTCGTTCGCGGTCCATGCCTTGACGATGACGTCGAGGCATTCGTTGAAGCGGGCGTCGGCCTCGTCCATGTCGACGCAGAAGCCGGCGAATTCGTTGTAGCGATAGCCCTTACCGATGCCGAAATCGAGCCGACCGCCGGACAGGAGGTCGAGGGTCGCTGCCTGCTCCGCGAGCAAGACCGGGTTGTGCCATGGCAACACGATGACGGCGGTGCCGAGCCGCAATGTGGTGGTGCGGGCGCCGAGCCAGGTCAGCAGGTTGATCGTCGCCGAGACCTGGCCATAGCCGGTGAAATGGTGCTCGACGACAAAGGTGCCGTGAAACCCCAGCCCCTCGGCCTCGACATTGTATTCGATGAAATCGCGGAAGCCTTCGCTGCTGTCGAACTCGGCCGCCTCGGATGGACCGGGGCGCCGCGCCGCCGCGCTGCCGAACAGACCGAACCGCATCGTACCATGCTCCTTGGCCGCAAAACCGTCGCGGCGAGAGTAGGCGCGGTCGCGCGATGTTCAAAATGCCGCTTCTTTATCGCTGTCATAGCGAACTGGCATGGCCCGCGTGATTGCATTGATATCATTCTTGGAATAAATTGGGCCATGGCACAGATCGTGATCCGCAACATCGATGATGCCGTGCTCGCCGCCTTGCGCCGCCGCGCCGCTGCCCTCGGCACATCTACGGAAGAACAGGCGCGTCGGGCGCTCGCGCGGGCCGTTGGGCTGGATCGCGAAGACGCGGTTCGAAGGCTCGCTGAAGTGCGCCAGAACATTGGCCGCGTAGAGGGTCCCTCGGTTGTCGATGATCTCCGTCGCGACCGCGACCGCGACTTGGAATGACGTTTGTCGTCGATGCGAGTGTCGCGCTCAAATGGGTCATTGAAGAGGATGATTCAGAGGAGGCAACGGCACTGCTAACTCAAGACCTGCTCGCCGCTCCGGATTTCTTGATGGTCGAATGCGCCAACGTATTGTGGACTAAAGCACGGCGGGGCCTGCTTCGCCGCGAACAGGCGCGCGCGGCGTTAGGGGCCATTCAGGCGGCGCCGATCGAATTGCTGCCGAGCGCGGATTATGCGGCAGCCGCGCAGGCGATAGCGTTCGATCTCGATCAGACCGCCTATGACAGTCTTTATTTGGCGGTGGCTTTGGCGGAGCACGCGACCATGGTCACCGCCGACGCTGCATTTGCAACCGCCGCCGGGCGGCACAGCTTGTATGCAAAAGCCGTTCGCCGGCTGTAGGCGTGAAGAGTGACTGCTGCCGGGGTCACGATGAGCACGGATCGGGTTTTCGAGAGTGTCTGGGACGTCCTCGAGTCCTCGCCGGCCGAGGCCGCCCGCATGGAAATGCGCTCCGATCTGATGATTGCCATCCAGCACGCGGTTGCGGGCTGGGGCCTTACTCAGGCCGCAGCAGCCAAGCGGTTGGCAGTAAGTCAACCCCGCTTGAATGATCTGTTGCGGGGGCGGGTCGGCAAGTTCAGCTTGGACGCGCTGGTCGGCTTGGCCGCGCGGGCCGGCCTCAGCCCGCGTATCGAGATCAGCCGGCCGGTCGCTTAGTCCAGTGACATTAGGCTAGCCCTCTCCCGCAATGCGGGAGAGGGATATTGCTCGGCCCGGCCGCTACGCGCGCGCTTGGTACAGCGGGCCGCGGATGATCTGGCCCGGGAGCGCGTCGGTCAATTCGCCGCCTTCCGCCAGCACGGTGCCGTTGACCACGACGTAATCGATGCCGACCGCCTCGCGCTTCACCTCGATGCCGCCGGCCGGCAAGCTCGCCACCGGCTCGCGCGGCTTCGGCGCGATCGTATCGGGATCGAAGATCGTGATGTCCGCGACCTTCCCGGCCGCGATAAAGCCGCGGTCGGTGATGTCGTGCATCAGCGCCGTCTTGCCGGTCAGCCGATAGACCGCCTCCTCCAGGGTCAGGGCTTGCTGCTCGCGCACCCAATGACCGAGCAGCTGGGTGCTGGTCTCGTGCCGGTCGGCGGTGTGCGGCCGGCCGCCGCCGTCGCTGGTGCCGATCACGGTGAATTGCGAGCCGAGGATGTGCTTCTGCACTTTCGGATCATGGTTGCGGTCGATCGTCTGGAAACAGGTCTGCAGATCCTCGTCGAGCGACAGGTCGAGGAAGGCATCCATGATGCCCTTGTTCTGCTCCTTGGCGATCTGCTCGATGCTCTTGCCCTCGAGATGGCGGTTCTGACCCTTCGCCGTCATGAACACCTCGACGAGGTCCCAGCGCCGGTTGAACATCCCGCGGGCGCGACCGCGCCGGTCGGTCATGCCGCCCGCCTGCTCGACGGTGCCTTCGACCGCCTCGGCGGACATCGCCTGGCGGATTTCCGGGTCGCGGAGGGCGCGCATGCGATCCTGATAAGGGAGCGCCATGACCTTGTCCCAGGTCGGCATGCCGCGGAAGAAACCCTCGGGATGGGTGATGTCTTCGTCCTGCGGCACGTTGAGGCCGCGCTCCAGGTTGAAGATCGCGCCGGCGACGGTCGACAGGCACGAGCCGTAGCAGCGCGCGCCGTTCTTGAACCCGTCCTCGAGCCACTTCAGGTGCTCGACCCACTCGTCGGGATTGCCGATCGGATCCGACATCAGGTTGTAGATCGATGGCCGGCCGGTGCGCGCCGCCAACTCGCGGGCGACCGCGCGCGTCTGCTTGGTGCCGCCCGGCGCGCCGCCGGCGACCTGGAAGACGCCGGTGCCCAGTTCGCCGAGCACGCTGGCGAGCGCCCAGCGCTCATCGTCATCACAGTGGCCGGCGGGGTCGCCGCGATCCTTCGGCGCCGTGCTGAAGCCGAGCGCGCCATCATACATCGCCTCGCGGATCAGCCGCTGCATCGCCGCGATTTCTTCTGCGGTGGCCTTGACGCGTTGGTCGGAGGCTTCGCCCATCACATAGCGGCGGATGCCGGAATGGCCGACCAGCGTGCCGACGTTGATGCCGCGCTTCTTGCCAAGCGCATTGAGATAGTCGCCGACCGACTCCCAGGTCACGTCGACACCGGCCTTCAGCACGGGCAGCGGGATCTGCTCGGCGTCGTAGAAAAATTCGAGATACCACTCGCCGTCGCCCGGCCGCACCGGAGCGATCACCTGGCCGCACTGGCCGACGATGACCGTCGTGTGGCCGTTATGCACCCAGGAGCCGCAATAGGGGTCCCACACGGCCTGCGGATCGAAATGGGTGTGATGGTCGATAAAGCCGGGCGCGACGACCCGCCCGGCGGCATCGATCGTCCGTTCGGCGGCCGCGCCATTGGATTTGCCGACCCCGACGATCTTGCCGTCCTTGACCGCGACATCGGCCTGAAACGCCGGCTCGCCGGAACCGTCGACTACGCGCCCGTTCTTAATAAGCAGATCGAATGCCATGGCTTTTCTCCCGTTTCGGGGCGCAGCCGCCGCGATGGATCGTCCCGCGGGGCCCTTTTAGGCTCTTGTGGTCAGCACGCCTTGTCCAACCATACCGTTTATGGCATCCCAGGGGGTGCGACAACATGTTCTGTTGCGCAGCGGCCCGCACGTTTCCGCATGGCCGCCCTGGGGTCAGGCGATGCTCACCGCGACCGTGCCGATCCCGGCGAAGGCGCATTCCACCCGGTCGCCGCGGTTGAGCGGGAATTGCCGGGTGAACGAGCCGCTCATGATGTAATCCCCGGCCCGCAGCCGCTCGCCGAATTCGGCGAGCTTGCCGGCTAGCCAGACGACCGAGTTGAAGGGATGGCCCAGCACCGCATCGCCGCGGCCCGTCACCACCTCGGCGCCGTTGATCGACACAAGCGCCTCGACCTCGCTCAGCTCCGGCAGCGCGTCCGGACCGATCGGCGCGCCCAGCACAAACGCCTTCTGCTGGGCGTTGTCGGCGAGCGCCAGGGCCAATTGGCGGGTCAGGTCGCCGCGCGTTTCGATGATCTCGAAGGCGGGATGGATGCGCGCCACCGCGGCCGCGACGTCATCGCGCGTCGCGCCGGCCGGCAGGTCGCGGGCGAGCACGATGCACAATTCGTTTTCGAAGCCGGGCTCGATCAGCTCGTCGCGGCGAAAGAAATGCCCCGATTGTTTGAGCCCGTCCGCCAGCAGGCAGCCGAACACCGGCTCGTGCACGCCGAACTGCTGCTGGATCGCGCGGGCGGTCAGCCCGACCTTCCAGCCCATACGCACCACGCCGCGAAGCCGTAGCCGCGCCAGCAGGATGCGGTAGGCGTCATCAACCGCGAGCCGATCGAACCATGCCTGCGGAAAATACTCGCCGCCACTCGCGGCCGCCTCGAACGCCGCAGCCGCCGCCTGGATTTCGGCCGGATCCACGACGTGACCGCCGCTATGACGCTGCGGCGAGCCGTTCGGACGCGGCGAGCGGCGCCGCGCCGGCCGCGTCGTAGAGGTGGCACGCGACCAGCCGCCCGCCGACCGAGGCAAGCGCCGGTTCCTCCTCGCCGCACCGCGCCATCGCGTGCTTGCAGCGCGGGTGAAAGCGGCAGCCGGCGGGCGGGTTGAGCGGGCTCGGCACTTCGCCCTGCAGGATGATCTCGTCCTGCTTCTCGTCGGGGTGGCTCGGCAGGGCGGCCGAGAACAGCGCCTCGGTGTAGGGATGCTTCGGGGCACGGGCGAGGGTGCGCGCCTCACCCTGCTCGACAATCTTGCCGAGGTACATGACCGCGATCGTGTGGCTCATATGCGCGACCGCCGCCAGGTCATGCGCGATGAACAGGTAGGACAGCCCGAGTTCCTCCTGCAGATCGCACAGCAGGTTCAGGATCTGCGCCCGGATCGACACGTCGAGCGCCGACACCGGCTCGTCGAGCACGACGAGGCTCGGCGACAATGCCAGGGCGCGGGCGATCGCGATGCGCTGCCGCTGGCCGCCCGAGAATTCATGCGGAAACAGGTCGGCCGCGCGGCCGGGCAGGCCGACCATGTCGAGCAGCCGCAACACCCGCTCGCGCACCTCGGCGCTGGAAAGTTTCTCGTTGGTGACCAGCGGCTCGGCGATGATCGCGGCGATCCGCATGCGCGGGTTCAGCGAGGCGTACGGGTCCTGAAACACCGCCTGGACCGATTTGCGATAATGCCGCCGGCCGGCGGTATCGAGCTCGCGCAAATCGCGCCCCTCGAAGAGCATCACGCCGCCGGTCGGTTCCTCGAGGCCGAGCACCAACTTCGCTGTCGTCGTCTTGCCGCAGCCGGACTCGCCGACGACGCCGAGGGTCTGCCCGCGCTCGATCGAGAACGAGACGCCGTCGACCGCGCGCACGACGCCGCGCTCGCCGCCGAACGCGCCGCGTTTCGCCGAGAAATGCTTGGTGAGCCCCACCGCCTCGATGATGGCCATCACACCGCCTCCCGGCGCAGCACGGGCTCGGCGGGGCTCAGCATCGGCGCGGCGAGCCAGCACCGCGCGGTGCGGCCTTCTTCTGACACGGTCGCGGGCGGTGCCATTTGAAGGCAGCGGTCGATGGCCCGCGTGCAGCGCGGCGCGAACGAGCAGCCCGGCGGCATTTTCGACAGGTCAGGCGGCTGCCCGTCGATCGCGGTCAGCCGCTGCCGGTCATCGCTCATCCGCGGGATCGAGTTCAGCAACGCTTCGGTATAGGGATGCGCCGGCGCATTGAAGATGCGCGAGACCGGCCCCGACTCGACGACCCGCCCGGCATACATGACCGCGAGCTGGTCGCACATCTTGGCGACGATGCCGAGATTGTGGGTGATGAAGATCAGCGCCAGGCCATGCGCCCGCTGCAGGTCGCGCAGCAATTTCAGGTACTGCGCCTGGATCGTCAGATCGAGGCTGGTGGTCGGCTCGTCGGCGATCAACAGGCGTGGTTCGCAGGAGATCCCGATCGCCCCGACGATGCGCTGCCGCATGCCGCCCGACATCTCATGCGGGTATTGCCGCACCCGGGTTTCCGGCGACGGGATGCGCACCGCCTTCAGCAACTCGCGGGCGCGGTTCCACGCCGTGGCGCGGCTGGCCCCCTCATGCACCCGGATCGACTCGCCGACCTGGTTGCCGATCGTGAACAGCGGGTTCAGCGAGGCCATAGGGTCCTGCAGGATCATCGCCATGCGGCGGCCGCGGATCCTCTGCATCTCCTCATCGGATTTCTGCAGCAGATCCTCGCCCTCGAACATCATCTTGCCGCTGACGATACGGGCGGCCGGCGGCAAAACGCGCATGATGGTGAGCGCGAGGGTGCTCTTGCCGGAGCCGGACTCGCCGACGATGCCCAGCGTCTCGCCGGCATGGATGCGCAACGACACGTCGTCGACCGCCCGCACCACGCGGGTGCCCTGGGCGGAGACGTAGTGGGTCGACAGGTTCTCCAGCTCGAGCAGCGGCGCGTTTGGCATAAATTGTCCCTGGGCTCAGAGCTGGCGCAGCTGGGGGTCGAGCTTGACGCGCAGCCAGTCGCCCAGGATGTTCGCCGACAGCACCATCAGCATGATGGCGCATCCCGGGAAGATGGTCAGCCACCAGCGGCCGACCATCAGGCTCTGCTTGCCGTCCGACAACATCAATCCCCAGGCCGGCTGCGGCGGCGGCACGCCGACGCCAAGGAACGACAGCGTCGCTTCGGTGATGATGACGACGCCGAGCATCAGGGTGCCGAGCACGACGGCGGAGTTGATCACATTGGGCAGGATGTGCCGCCGCATGATCGTCCATTTGGAGCAGCCCGCGACAATCGCGAGGCGTACAAACTCTCGCTCCTTCAAAGACAGCACCTCGCCGCGGATCACCCGGGCGTAGCGGGTCCAATAGGTAATCCCGAGGATGATGACGATGTTCCACATGCTCGGCCCGACGATCGCGGCGAGAAAGATCGCGAAGGTCAGCGCCGGCAGCGCGAGCCAGGTGTCGGTCAGGCGCATGATCAGCTGATCGACCCAGCCGCCGAGATAGCCCGAAATGATGCCGAGAACCGTGCCGACCACCCCGGCGAAGAGGACGGCGGTGATGCCGACCACCATCGAGACGCGGGCGCCGAAAATCAGCCGC
>Ga0210400_10005061_pt1 | contig 11254 bp, 10 predicted proteins | sample IncBWH26MmetaG_FD_155456 | JGI IMG/M metagenome (GOLD analysis project Ga0210400, IMG submission 155456) | Forest soil microbial communities from Barre Woods Harvard Forest LTER site, Petersham, Massachusetts, United States - Inc-BW-H-26-M | ecosystem: Environmental > Terrestrial > Soil >...
GGCGAATCATACGATTCGCGAGACGAGCATGGCCTTAGACCTTATGGAGGCCGTGGATCGCTTCAACGCTCACAGCAGCTACAAGCTGAAGGTGCGCATCAGCATTGATAGCGGCGCAGTAGCGACTGGTGCCGCTGATAAACCCCAAATCACCTACGACCTGTAAGGAAACCAGGAGGAGCCCGCTCCTCCTCAGGAGTCCTTCCGAGCCGCGCGCCCTCCGCTGATCATGCCGTAGCTCTTGAGCTTGCGATATAGCGTCGCCGAACCGATCTGGAGCTGATCGGCGGTGCGAGTCTGGTTTCCGCCGTTCAGCTCAAGCATTGCAAGGATATATTCCTTCTCGATCTCTTCAAGCGACCGCACCGCGCCGTTGGCGACCAGGGGTTTGAGAGACGCTTGGCGGACCTCCTCGGGCAGGTCTTCTAACTCCACGCGACTCCCAGGGGCAAGCGCGGCTGCACGCTCCATGGTGTTCTCGAGCTCGCGCACATTGCCCGGCCAATCGTAGCGCAGGAGTTGGTCGGCGGCGGCCGGGGTAAGGCCTGATATTTTGCGCTTCATCCACAGCGCCGATCCCGCGAGCAGCACTCGCGCGAGCGGCAGAATGTCGTCCCGACGTTCGCGGAGCGGTGGTACATGCAGTTCGACGACCTTGAGCCGGTAGTAAAGGTCCTGCCGGAATGTGCCTGCTGTAACCCCGTGAGCAAGGTCGCGGTTGGTAGCGGCCAAGACTCGCACATCGATCCGGCGGTTCTTGTTCTCGCCGACGCGCCGGATCTCGCGCTCCTGGAGCGCTCGTAGGAGCTTAACCTGCATGCCTGGCGAGACCTCGCCGACTTCATCGAGCAGGAGCGTTCCGTTGTTGGCGGCCTCGAACAGGCCCGGCCGGTCCTGGGTCGCGCCTGTGAACGCGCCGCGCACATGTCCAAAAAGCTCACTCTCAAGGAGCGTCTCAGTGATGGCACCGCAGTTGACCGCGATGAACGGGCCCGCCGCGCGCGCGGACTCCTCGTGAACGAGCCTCGCGATTCGCTCCTTGCCCGATCCGCTCTCGCCGGTGATGAGAACCGTAGAATCCACCTTTGCCACGCGGCGCGCCAAGTCGACGACTTGCCGCATCGCTGGACTCTTGGCAACTACCCCGAGAGTCTCTTCGATGTCCGGCGCTACGCGGATCAGCGCCCGTTGGTGCTCACGGTGTTTCCGCTCAGCCGCCTTTAAGGTTTCCATGACTCGGTGAAGCGATACATCCAGGCAATCCTTGAGGCGGTTCGGATTATAGAAACGCAGCTCCTCGGCGTGCTCGTCACCCCAGGCCTCGCGAGTGCGCCCGAGCAGATGGCAACCCACATCGCCCTTGCCCATGCAGCGGTCTTCGAGAACGAAGATCTCCTTCCCGGCGGTCCGGCTGAGATAACCGCTGATGAGTCCGCTAATGGTCCAGCACATTGGCGCGTCGGCGCGACCGAAGTGCAAAAGATGCTGCTCCGCCTCGTAAGAGGCAACGAGCATCACGCCTTCCTTGGAGAGCGGATCTTTGCTCCCAGACCCAACTCCAAAGAGGCCCTCAAGGGTGTGGATGCGTGTGCCCGCGTGGCGCCATTCCTCGCCACTGTCCCACTTGAAATCGGCCTGCATGGCCTCAGCCATGCGCCAACCGTGCGCGAATCCGAACTGGGTGAGCACAGTGCGCGCGGCAGTGAGGCCGAAATTCTCGACAAGGTATTTCCGTAATAGCCCCATCGCCACCGCATCAAGAAGGATCGCGCGCTGTCCGGCGAAGCGGATCACGCCCCCTTCCGGGTCCAACTCCAACAGCTCCTTATGATGCAGATCGTCGGCGCGCATCGGCTGATTCGCTCCTTCAAATTGAAATGGAGTGTACATCATTTTGATTTATTTTTTTGCAAAACCAATAATTAAAAATTCATAAACTATTTAAAATAATTAACTTAGTGTATTGGCTTAGAACGTGCCCTTTCCAGAGCATTCGGGGTGGTCCACCACCGGTGGGTTGCTCTCCGGATTCTTTGCCACCAGGGAGTAATTATGACAATGCATACGAAATCTGTTTTGAACCCGGGAGCCGCTTTCCTTCTCATGCTTTCGTTCACCGCCTGCGGGGGTTCCGGCAGTAGTGGTGAGGCCTCGAATAAATCGGCGGCTCCGCCGCCAACGGTCATGTCCAATACTCCCCTTAGCGGCGCCGCAGGCACCGCCACCAACGGGAGCGCCAGCGCCACTTTCAGTGAGGCGATGAATCCCACCACGCTCACCGCACTCACATTCACGCTGACCGCCGGGCCTGCAGCTACCCCTGTCCAGGGCACGGTGATCTACGCTAACTCAAAAGCGGTGTTCTGGCCGGCCGCCCATCTCGCGAACAACACCTCGTTCACAGCGACGATCACCACCGGGGCCAAGAGCACTACTGGCATCGCTCTCGCGGCGAAGCACGCCTGGACCTTCACCACCGGGAGTGCCATGACAGCAGGTGTTCCCGTGGATCTTGGAACAGCTGGCGACTTTGCGATCCTCTCAAAGAGCGGGATCTCTACAGTTCCGACTTCCGCCATCACGGGAAACATTGCTGTCAGCCCTGCAGCTGCCACCTACATCACGGGATTTTCGTTGATCGCGGATTCCACGAATGTCTTCTCAACCTCCACGCAAGTCACTGGGAAGGTATACGCGGCTGATTACGCGTCTCCCACTCCAGCTAACCTGACCACAGCTGTCGGCGATATGCAGACCGCATTCACTGATGCAGCTGGGCGCGCACCTGATGTCACTGAGTTGGGCGCTGGAAACATCGGCGGGCTGACCCTCGCCCCGGGCGTCTACAAATGGAGCAGCGGTCTGCTGATCCCGACGAGTGTCACGCTCGCAGGTAGCGCCACAGATGTTTGGATTTTCGAAATTGCCCAGGATCTGACCATGAGCGGCGCCACGAGTATCGTCCTGACGGGTGGTGCATTGCCCAAGAACATCTTCTGGCAGGTAAGCGGTAAGGTGGATATCGGAACGACGGCGCACTTTGAAGGCGTCGTTCTGACTCAAACGGCAGTCACGCTGCAAACAGGCGCGTCGGTCAACGGCAGGCTGCTGGCTCAGACGGCGGTCAGCATTGACGCCAGCACCATTGTTCAACCTGCCCCGTAATCAGGTTTCCGAATTTACGCCAACGCCCACCAGTTCGCTGGTGGGTTTTGTTTTGTGGTGACTGGTTGAGACGGAAGATACCTCAAGATCTATACTCCACCAGGACTTATGACCACTACCGCGAGTTCACCAAACGCCCGATCGGCGACGCACGGCGAGACAGCCAGGCAATGATCGTCCTCACGGTCGATGACCGCGACGCCGTCGATGCAACGCTAGCAAAGGCGGTGGCGGCGGGCGGTCACGCCGATCCCAACCCAGCTCAGGATCTCGGCTTCATGTACAACCGCCATGTTGAAGAACCCGATGGCTACGTTTGGGAAATCGTATGGATGAACCCGGCAGCGAACGCCTAAATGTAGAAGACCAGCAATGAGCGCGACTAGCCCGACCGCCGCCTCTTTGATAGGCGACACGAAGAAGTCCCCGCTGGGCAAGGGCTTGGTGTTGATATGGCCAACGGGGTTCGAACCCGTGTTATCGCCGTGAAAGGACTTGAACGGTTCCTCACGGCAAGCGTCCATGTCTGGGACGAGGTCTCCCAATGGCCAAGCCCCCCTCCCGCGCCACCCCACCCACAGCCGACCTGGAGCTTCTGGGCAAATTGTTGGATCCAGACCTCCGAACCCGGTGGAAAGCAGTCTTCAACCAGGTTCCTCCTATCGGCTCTCGCCGCGACTTCCTCTTGGGCAGCTTGGCCTACCAGCTGCAACAGCAGGCCGCTGGTGGATTGAAGCCTCAGGTCGAGAAGACCCTCCGAGACATAGCCCGTGGCTCTGTGGGGACTAGTTCCGTCGCTCCGATGTCGTTGGGTCCCCTGAAGCCTGGCACGCGCCTCCTCCGTACCTGGCAGGGCGAGAGCCACGAGGTGCTGGTACTTGAGAAGGGGTTCTCCCATCAGGGAAGGACCTACGCGAGCCTCTCGGAGATCGCTCGGGCCATCACCGGGGCACGGTGGTCAGGGCCGCTGTTCTTTGGACTGAAACTCCCGAGCCCGCCCAAGCGGCTGCCCAAGGGAGGGCGCTGAGATGGCGGGCGAGACCAAACGATCCCTCCACTGCGCGATCTACACCCGGAAGTCCTCGGAGGAGGGTCTCGAACAGTCCTTCAACTCCCTGGATGCCCAGCGCGAGGCCTGCCTCGCCTACATCCAGAGTCAGAAGCATGAGGGGTGGAAGGCTGTTCCTGCTCACTACGACGATGGCGGTTTCTCGGGAGGAACCCTCCAGCGGCCCGCGCTGACGAAACTGCTGGAGGACATCTCAACCGGGAAGGTGGACCTGGTGGTGGTCTACAAGGTGGATCGCCTGACGCGGTCGCTCTCCGACTTCGCCAGGATCGTCGAGGCCTTCGATGCGAAGGGCGCATCCTTCGTCTCAGTGACGCAGGCGTTCAACACCAGCACCTCCATGGGACGGCTGACGCTGAATGTGCTGCTCTCCTTCGCCCAGTTCGAGCGGGAGGTCACCGGCGAGCGCATCCGCGACAAGATCGCCGCCTCCAAGAAAAAAGGCATGTGGATGGGGGGACTCGTCCCCCTGGGGTACGACATCAAAGACCGAAAGCTGGTTGTGAACTCTGTCGAGGCTGAGGTGGTTCGAGGGATCTTCGATCGTTATCTGGCCTTGAAGTGCGTCCGGACCCTGAGGGCCGAGTTGGATGGGGCCGGGGTGATGAGCAAGGCCCGTGTGAACCTGGAGGGGAGGCGATCCGGTGGCCAGCCATTCGGGCGGGGTGCGCTCTACCGGATTCTCCGGAATCCGATCTACCTGGGTGAGGTCCGGCATCGGGATGCGTCCTACGCCGGTGAGCACGAGGCCATCGTGACCCGGGAGGTCTGGGATGCGGTTCAGCAGACCCTGGCCGAGAACCTGCGGCGCCGGAATCGAGGCGAGGGCATGAAGAGCCCGAGCCTCCTCACCGGGCTCGCTGTCGATGACCAGGGTGCTCGGCTGGTGCCATCCCACACCCAGCGCCGCCAGCGGCGCTACCGCTACTACACCTCCCAAAGCTTGGAAGGGACCTCCAAGGGTGGTCTGCGCGTTCCCGCGCACGATCTCGAGGAAGGGGTTTGGGGTCGGCTTCGGACCTTCCTGTCCTCCCCCGTTGAGGTGCTCAGCACCCTGGGGGATGTGCAGGGGAGACAGACGCAGGTGCTCCAAGCGGCTCAGAGGGTCATTCTGGATTGGGAGTCGGGATCACCGTCTGCTCGGCGAGCAGAGCTGCGAGATCTCCTCCATCAGGTGGCGGTGTCGTCCTCCGGGCTGACGATCCAGGTGAAGGCGAACGCCCTACGCTCCAGGCTGGGCTTGGCGGACGATCCAACAGAAGGATCCCCGGTGCTCATCACCCTGGAGACGGAGAGCCGCTTCAAGCGGGGAGGCCGCGGACTGCGATTCGTGATTCCCGGTCCAGGAGGCGCATGGGGGGAAGCCCACCTGGACCGGCCCCTCATCCAGACCGTGGCCAAGGCGCGGGCCTGGTACGAGCAGCTGATCTCCGGCCAGGCCAAGACCCGGGAGGAGATCGGCCGGAAGCATGGGATCTCCGGTCAGCAGGTGGCCCGGCTTCTGCCGTGCGCTTGGCTGGCTCCGGACATCGTGGAGGCGATCCTGGACGGGCGTCAGCCCAAGGGCCTGACCGTCAAGCGGCTTCTGGAGAAGGTCCCGCTGGATTGGGCTGAACAACGGCGGGTTCTGGGTTTCGAACCCAGGGCCTGAATCCCAGCCATTCACCTACCCCAGGGCCTCCGGAGAAATCCGGGGGCTTCACGGCTTTGGGGACTAGAGATGCACCCTCTCCAGGTGAATCCCCAGGGCCTCGGAGCCGCGCCGTGCGGGCGCTTGCTCCTAGGACCTGGGGATTGTCGCTGCTAGTGCAGACTCGTTGGCGGTGGGAGTGGGATTCGAACCCACGGAGGGTTTCCCCTCGCCGGTTTTCAAGACCGGTGCCTTAAACCGCTCGGCCATCCCACCTTTCGTCTTCCATGATCCTCAGAGAGCGGCCTGCGCCGCAAGTTCCCTTGAGCGGCGCGGCATCCCCAGGTAATCTAATCCCTTCGGAGAGTTGCCGGAGTGGCCGAACGGGCTCGCCTGCTAAGCGAGTGTATTGGGTAAACCAGTACCGGGGGTTCGAATCCCCCACTCTCCGCCAGAAAAGGGCCGCCGCAAGGCGGCCCAGGTTTTGGACGGAAGGCGACGCCTTCAACGCCCATTCCTTCCGTGGGACAGTGTTGCCCATGTTCTTCCGTCTGCTCGCTCTGCTGGTCGCCTGCGTTTCCTTAGGGGCCCAGGATGGGCCCTATGTGCAATGGCAAGGCGACCAGGCGCGGATCTTCAGCATCGAGGACGGGAAGCTGGTGACGCGTGCGGCCCGCGCGCCCTTCGACCTGCCGTTACCAGGGATGCCGCCGATCCTGCTCACCGGGAAGACCATCCCGCCAGACGCCGCGGCGTTCCCGGCGCCAGGAAAGATCCTGGCTGTCAGCGACATCCACGGTCATTTCGATGACCTGCTCACGCTGTTGAAGGCCCATGGCGTCATTGATGACAGGCTCCATTGGGCCTTCGACAAGGGCCACCTCGTCATCGCCGGGGATGTCATGGACCGCGGGGACCAGGTGACACAGGCCTTGTGGTTCATCCGAGGCCTGGAGATTGGGGCGAAGCGGGCGGGCGGGCGCGTCCACATGCTCCTGGGCAACCACGAGAACATGGTCGCGGCCGGCGACCTGCGCTACACCAACCCGCTCTACACGGACGCGCCGGAGGGCATGCCCAGTGTCGTCGAACGCTTCGGCGCCGATGCTGAATTCGGCCGCTGGCTCCGTTCCAAACCCGCCTTGCTCAAGCTCGGCCCTTTCCTCTTCCTGCACGGGGGCGTTTCTCCGGAATTGGCGGCCCGCAAATTCACGCCGGCGATGATCAACGCCACGCTCCGCACCCACTTTGGCGAGCGGGCGGGCAGGGGCGCCGACGACGCCTCGTTCCTGCTGGGCTCCCAGGGCCCGCTCTGGTTCCGTGGCCTCATACCCGGAGAAGATGGCGAGGTCACAGACGCCCAGGTGGATGAGCTCCTGGCCTACTTCGGCGTCCGGACCATCGTCGTGGGCCACACGACCGAGGGCAGCGTTGAGGCGCTGCATGGCGGCCGGGTCTACGCCATCGACGCAGGCCTGAAGGAGGGCCGGGGCGAGGTCTGGATCTGGGAGCGCGGCAAGACCTATCGCGGCCTCAAGGACGGCCAGCGCGTTCCGCTGGACTAAGGCGGGTTTTTCGCCCGCGCCCCCCAAGCCCCTCTGGCGATGCCCAGGCCCCTGCCCCACAATCGGCGGATGGGAGACTCAGGGCCTCAGGCCGTGCCCGCCACGCCCGCCCCCACCGGGGCGGTGGTGCCTGGCGCGGCCTGCCTCACGCTGGGCGGGGCCTTCGAACGGGTGAAGACGGCCTTCCTCCGCCACCATCCGGACGGCGACCTCGATCTCCTCGAGCGCGCCTACCGCGTGGGCCGAGCCATGCATGAGCGGCAGCTGCGGCGCAGCGGCGAGCCCTACTTCTTCCATCCGCTGGCGGTGGCGTTGAGCCTCGCGGAGTGGCGGCTCGACGCCGTGAGCATCGCCTGCGGCATGCTCCACGACACGGTGGAGGACACGCTGCTGACCCTTGGAGAGGTCCGCGCCCAGTTCGGCGATGAGGTCGCGGAGATCGTGGACGGCCTCACGAAGATGGCGAAGCTGGCCTTCACGGACCGGCATCTGCTCAACGCCGAGAATGTCCGCAAGCTCCTCGTCGCCATGGGCAAGGATGTGCGCGTGCTGGTGGTGAAGCTCGCGGACCGCCTCCACAACATGAAGACGCTGGGGGCTATGCCGGAGGAGAAACGCCGTCTCATCGCGCGGGAGACGCTGGAGCTCTACGCGCCGCTGGCGAACCGGCTGGGCATGGGCGCCGTGCGCCTGGAGCTGGAGGACCTCTCCTTCGCATTCCTGGAGCCGGAGCGCTTCAGCGAGCTGAAGGCCGCCGTGGAGCGCAAGCGCGCCAAGCTCGCCGACACCATCGAGGACATCCGCCTCCTCCTGGAAGTGACGCTCGCGCAGCAGGGCGTGAAGGCCTCCGTCACCTGCCGCGTGAAGCACTACTTCGGCATCTGGCGGAAGATGGACGCGCAGGAGCGGGCGCTGGAGGATGTCCACGACTGGCTCGCCTACCGCATCATCTGCGCCGACCGGCCCGGCTGCTACACGACGCTCGGCATCGTCCACGGCCTCTTCAAGCCCATCCCGGGGCGCTTCAAGGACTACATCAGCCTGCCGAAGGAGAACGGCTACCAGAGCATCCACACCTCCGTGCTCATGCCCTCGGGCGACGCGTTCGAGATCCAGATCCGCACCGAGGCCATGCATGCCACGGCGGAGGCCGGCATCGCGTCGCACTGGACCTACAAGGACGGCCGCATCGCCAACCGCGACGAGATCAACCAGGCCTCCTTCCTCCGCCGCATGGTGGAGCTGCACCAGGATTCCCGCGACAGCCGCGACCTCGTGGCGAACCTCAAGGGCGAGCTGAGCTTCCGCACCATCCAGGTCTTCACGCCGCGGGGGGACCTCCGCGCCCTGCCCGAGGGCTCCACGCCCATCGACTTCGCCTACGCCATCCACACGGAAGTCGGCCACCGCTGCGTGGGCGCGAAGGTGAACGGCCGCATGGTGCCGTTGCGGCAGCCGCTCTCCAACGGCGACCGCGTGGAGATCCTCACGCGGCCCGACCACAAGCCCAGCCGCGACTGGCTCGGCTTCGTGAAATCCGCTTCTGCCAAAGCGAAGATCCAGGCCTACATCCGCGAGGAGGAGCGCGCCCGCGCCATCCATCTGGGCCGCGAGCGGCTTGAGAAGGAGGCCAAGGCCGCGGGCATCCGGCTGGAGGATGCCGATATCCACGCCCAGCTCACTGAGCGTCTCAAGACCCTGCGGCATCCCAACTGGGACAGCTATCTCGCCGCCGTGGGCTTCGGCCGGGTGAGCCCCCAGCGCCTGCTGGAGCCCTTCCTCCCCGAACCCGCCAAGCGCAAAGCGAAAACCGCCAAGCTGGCCATCGACGACGCCATCGTGGTGGACGACACCAGCGGCATCCTCTACAGCATCGCCTACTGCTGCAAGCCTATCCGCGACGATGTCATCACGGGCTACATCACGCGCAACCGCGGCGTGGCCATCCACCGCGCCGATTGCCCGCAGCTGGCCAGCACCACGCTCCACGCCGAGCGCCGCGTGAGCGTCACCTGGGGCAAGGGCGGCGGCGTCTTCGACACGGAGATCACGCTCACCACCGAGGATCGCGCGGGCATGGTGGCGGCCATCAGCGAAGCCGTGCAGAAGTCCGGCATCAACATGCAGCGCTTCCAGGCCGCCAGCGAGCAGGGCACGGGCCTCTTCCACATCGCCCTGCGGGTGCGGGACCGCTCCCACCTCATCGACCTCATGAACGGCCTGCGCAAAGTCCGGGGCGTCTTCACCGTGGAGCGCGTGAAGGGATCGATCTTCGGGAAGGTGCAGTGAGGCCCTGGACGCCACCGGAGGGCGGCCCGCGCGTTCCCTGGGCCCGCATCGAAGCCAGCCTCCGCGCCGCCGCGCGCTCCGACCATCCTTTCAAGATCAGCCAGCGCATTCCCGAGGACAGCCGCCGCGCCGCCGTGGCCGTGGTGCTGTGGGGCGACGCGGAGGGCGCATCGAAGCTCGTGCTCGTGCAGCGGGGCTTCGGCGCGCCGCAACACCCCGGCGAGATCGCCTTCCCCGGCGGCATGGCGGAACCCTTCGACCGCGACCTTCCGGCCACCGCGCGAAGGGAACTGCGCGAAGAACTGGGCATCACCGACGCCTGGGAGATCGGCTGCTTCCCCGATGGCGTGGCCAAGGCCCGCGTGCGCTTCACGCCCGTCCTCTTCCGATGGGAGACGCGCGAACCACGCTTCAACGTGGACGCAGAACTGGAGCGCGCACTGCTCATGCCCCTCGCACCCTTGTTGGACGCGCCCTGGAGCGTGGAAACCCTGGACCGCCAGGGCCTCGCCCTGGAAGTGCCTCGCCTCGAACTGGACCTGGGCGAGACGATGCCCACGCCCCTCTGGGGCGCCACCGCCTTCGTCCTCAAAGCCTGGCTGGATGTGCTTGCTCGCGTCTGAGACCGGCGAGGTCCTCCGGCGTGTCAATGTCATCGCCCGCCCATTCCGCACCGGGAAGTTCCCGTAGAGGCAGTCCGTCCATAAGTCGGCGCAGGCTTTTCGCTTCCAAGCCTGCGAGCTCAGGCAGGAGCGCGGAGGCGAGGAAGCCGCCAAGCGGCTGACGGTGGCCATCTCGGACCGTGACCGACCACGCCTCTCCTGCGGCCTCGGCTTCTGCGAGCCAGGAAGAAAAGGCCTTGTCCGTCCACCGCACCTGATCGCAACCCGCCACCCACCAGCGCCGTGCGGGGGGCGGGCCGGAGGCGGCCCAGGTTCTCAGCGCAACGGCGGGACCTTCGCGGGGGTCGTCGAGACGCGGCAGATCCGGATAGTCAGGTAGCGGCTCGCCGATGATCTGCACGGGGCCATCCGGCACCACTGATCGGAACACCGACACGAGATGTCCACCCCAGCTTCCGCCCAATGGATGAGAGCGGTCATGCTTGGGCCCGCCCAGGCGCTCGCCGCGCCCGCCGGTGAGCAGCGCGAGGCCGCAGCGGGGGATCACTCCGTCTCGCGGATCCACGACCAGGCCGCCACCGAGGAAGGCATGCCGATGGTGCCCGCCGCCAGGGCCACGACCTGCTCCATCTCCTCCCGCGTGATGCCCGCGGCGAGCGCCTTGCGCGCGCTGGCATGGACGGGGCCTTCCTTCTGCGCGCCGATGGCCACCGCGAGTTTGAGAAGCCGCTGCGTCTTCGCGTCCAGCGGACCCTCCTGGCCCGCCTCCGCGAGCGCGCCCCAGGCCTCGCCCAGTTTGGGAAAGCGCGCGATGAAGTCGCGATAGGTCTGCGGAGGTTTGGGGACCTGGCTCATGGGGTGGACCCTTCGCGTCGAATGCCCCATGAGAATAATCGAAGAGCTTCAGGTTCCC
>Ga0210400_10005062_pt1 | contig 11254 bp, 9 predicted proteins | sample IncBWH26MmetaG_FD_155456 | JGI IMG/M metagenome (GOLD analysis project Ga0210400, IMG submission 155456) | Forest soil microbial communities from Barre Woods Harvard Forest LTER site, Petersham, Massachusetts, United States - Inc-BW-H-26-M | ecosystem: Environmental > Terrestrial > Soil >...
CGATTTCAGCAGTGGGATCAGACCCCCCGCGCGTAGCATATCGAGCAGCAGGCCAGACGGCGCGCGGCCCTGAATGGATTTACCGGTGGTCAGATTCTCCACAATACCGGCTTCAATGTTCACCCGGATGCGATGGCCGGTTTCCACCAGATTGTGGATTCCCGGCGCTTCCAAGAGAGGCAGCCCGATCTCCGGACCGTTGCGATAGAAGGTGCGCGAGAAAAACTCGGCGATCACCGCGCCGGCCCCGGTCGCCTTAATCGCTTTGGGTGCGATGGCGCGCCCGGAGGAGCAGCCGAAATTGCGTCCGGCTACGATGATGTCGCCCTTCCGCACGTTCTTGGGGAATTCGGAATTGGCGTTTTCGAGGACGTGCTTCACCATTTCGCCCATGCCGCGCATCACGTACGCGGTGGGCGTGATCATGTCGGTGGGGATGTTGTGCCCGAACTTCCAGCAGTTGCCTTCCATGATCAAGGGAGCGATTGGGGGAGTCATTTATGCTCGTACGGGAACCGGCACAGCACGCGGCGCGCTCAAACGTGCCGCGGCGAAGAACAGGAGGAACGCAACGCCGCAGGAAAGCAGATCCACACTGAACGAATTCGCGTAGTTGTGGGTTCGATCGAAAATCATCCCGGCGACCAGGCCTCCCGAAGAAGTTCCGACCCCGAAGAACATCATGAACAGCCCCAATATTGTGCCGACCTTTTCGGTTCCAAAATGTTCGAAGGCGATGAGCGGCGGCGCGTTGAAGACGCCTCCGTATCCCAGCCCGAACATCGCCGCCGACCAATAAACCACTGGCGAGGCCGGCATCACCGCCAGCAGTCCGCCGATGCCCAGCGCCAGGCAGACGATGCTCCACAGCAGCGACACGCGGGACGAATACCTATCGGCAATCGCTCCGCCGCCGATTTTGCCAACCGCGCTCGCGCCCAGCAGCATGCTCAAGGCGAATGCCGCGTTGGTGGGAGTCACCCGGTGTCCAGTCATATACAGCGCCAGATGCTGCTGGATCCCGGTGAGCGTATGAGCGGCGAAAAACAGGCCAAATCCGAACATCCAGAACATGGGAGTCTTGATCACGTCGCCGGCCTTAGCCAAGGTGTGACGATGTGTCGCCGCAGGCGATTGCGGCGCAACACGCGTTCCTCGCACGAGCACCAGCGTGACTACGAACGGAATCGCCAACAACGCCGCTAAAGCGACAAACGCGTAAGACATACTGAATTGCTCGATCAGTTTCCTGGTCAGATTCGGCGCGATAAAACCGGCTACGCCGACACCGGCGTTGATCACACCGACGGCCAAGCCGCGTTTGGTTGAAAACCAGGGCGCGATCAGCATGGAGGTCGGCACCAGCGATACCGCGGCGGTGCCGACTCCTAACAAGACACAGAACACGTAATACCGCGTCAGGCCGGCGATGGTCGAGAGCAGCGCCAGCGACACCGCGCTGACGCACATGCCCGTCAGAAGGACTTTTTTGGCCGAGAACCGGTCTGTGAGCCGTCCAATGAACGGACCCAGCACGCCGATCAACAACAGCACGATCGAGCCGCCCGCCGACGCCTGAGCCGCATTCCAGCCGTATGTTTTTCGTAAAAACGGATAGAAGATCGGGAGCGAAAATAATGCGAAGGAAAACGCCACCATCAGGATGGTGAAGGAGGCCGTTAGAACCTGCCAGCCCGCCACCGTCTGACGTTGATTCGACACGCTTAGAACGACCTAACCTTTCGCGACTGCTATGTTAGCAGAAGGGCTACAAATTGGGATTTACAATTGCCGAAAAGATTCTCGCCGCCAAGTCCGGGAAAACCTCCGTGCGGCCGGGCGAGATCGTCGACGCCTACCCCGACCTGGTGATGAGCCACACGGCGACGTGGCGGTCCGTGAGCGTGATGGAGAAGGTCGGCGCGGCGAAGCTCTACGATCCCGACCGGCTGGCGGTGGTTCTGGACCATATCGCTCCCGCCAAAACCGAGAAGAACGCGACCGATCAGCAGGTAAGCCGCAATTTCGCGCGCACCAACGGGATCAACAAGTTTTACGATGTGGACGCGGGAATCGCGCACCTGGTCCTGATGGAGGCGGGCCATGTCGCGCCGGGCGACCTGATCGTGGGCACCGATTCCCACTGCACAATCTACGGCAGCCTGGGCGCGCTCGGAACCGGCATCGGCTATACCGAAGTCGCATCAGTGTGGATCACCGGAAAGCTATGGATGAAGGTTCCGGAGACGTTCAAGATCAGCCTCACCGGAAAGCTCGCGCCGGGCGTTTATTCGAAGGATCTGATGCTCCATCTGATCGGTAGCCTGGGCGCCGATGGCTGCGGATACAAGGCGGTCGAATTTCACGGCGACGCCGTCACCGGCCTCAGCGTCTCGGAACGCATGACCATGACCAACCTGGCCATGGAAATGGGCGTGAAGTGCGCGTTCGTGCCACCGGATGCGAAGACCGAAGAATATCTTCACGGACGCCTGGATTCATCCAAGCGCTATCAGCCGGTGTTCGCCGACGCGGACGCCGTGTATGAAAAAGAACTGTCCGTCGATTTAGGCCAGCTCGAACCGATGGTCGCCTGCCCGCACGAAGTTCAGAACACCAAAGCGATTCAAGCGGTCCGGGGAACCCGTATCGACCAGGCGTTCCTGGGATCCTGCGCCAACGCCAAGTATGAAGATCTGGAAGTGGCGGCGCGCATACTCAAGGGCCGCCGCGTTCATCCGAATGTGAGGTTGATTATTACTCCCGGGTCGAAGGAGATTCTGCTCGAGGCGTCGAAGACCGGAGTTTTCCAGACGCTGCTTGAAAGCGGGGGGATGTTCACCAATCCTGGTTGCGGCGCCTGCGCGGGCGACGGCGGAGTTTTGGCCGAGGGCGAAGTCTGCCTGTCTACGGCAAATCGAAATTTCATCGGACGCATGGGGAGCAGCAAGGCCGAGATCTATCTTTCGAGCCCTGCCACGCTGGCGGCCTCAGCGATCAAAGGCGTGATCTCCGATCCTCGTGAATTTTTCTAGGGGAGAGTTTTTCTGACATGGAGTCAACGATACAAGGCCGCGTCTACAAGTTCGGCGACAACATCAACTCCGACATCATCATTCCCGGGCGTTATCTGATCTACATCGATCGTGAGCGTCTTTCGCAGCACGCGTTCGAAGTATTGGGCGAGGGATTTCCGGCCAAGTTGCGCGAGTTTCAGATTCTGGTGGCAGGCCGCAATTTCGGATGCGGAAGCGCGCGCGAACAGGCCGCGACGGCCATCCAAGGGCTCGGAATTCAGGCCGTGGTAGCGTGCTCCTTCGCGCGGACGTTCTATCGGAACGCGATCAACGACGGGTTGCCGATTTTCGAGTGCCCCGAACTGTATCCGGACGTCAAGGAAGGCGATTCGCTGCGAATCGATCTGGCCGCCAGCGAAATCCACCTTCGCGACAAGCAGTACGCGTTCCCGCAACTTCCGGACTCGGTGAAGAAGATCCTGGAACTCGGCGGCCTGGCGAATTACCTAAAAACGCAGTTAGCGGGAAGTTGAGCGCACAGGGCGGGGAGGATGTTGCCGCGCTCCGTTGTGCGCGATTTCAAGAAGTTGAGATAGAGTAGGTCCCATGCGCTGGTTTCTCTTCGCCGCCCTTATCGCGTCTGTATTTGCTCAAACACCCGCCCCCGATTCTGCTGCCGGGAAGTGCACCGGCATGCCGAAGCCCTTCGCTCCCGGCGCGGGCGATTGGAACGGATGGGGCGTGGACGCATCCGGCTCGCGCTTTCAGCCGGCGCCCGGTGTCACCGCGGCGGACGTGCCCAAACTCAAACTCAAGTGGGCTTTCGCGTTTCCGGGTCCCGTCAATCAGCGCAATCAAGCCCAGCCGGTCATCGTCGGCGGGCGCGTGTTCGTGGGCAGCGCCAGCGGCACGGTGTTTTCGTTGGATGCCGCGACCGGCTGCACTTATTGGACCTACGACACCGGCAACATCGCGCGCACCGCGATTCAAATCGTGAAGCTGCCGAACGAGACACGCTGGATCGCCTATTTCGGTGATAGCGGCGGAACGGCGCACGCAGTAGACGCGCAGACCGGCCAACTGATCTGGAAAACGAAAGTAGACGATTTTCCGCTAGCTCGTATCACCGGATCGCCGGTGTACAACAACGGACGGTTGTACGTTCCCATGTCCTCCGGCGAAGAAACCGGATCGGGAGCGGCCAATTATGAATGCTGCAAGTTCCGAGGCAGCCTGTCCGCGCTCGACGCCCGCACAGGGAGCGTGATCTGGAAAACCTACACCATTCCGGACCCGCCCAAACAGTACAAGACCACGGCCGATGGAAGAAAGATGTTCGGACCGGCGGGCTCGAGCCTCTGGTCGGCGCCTATCATCGACGAAAAACGCAAGAGGATCTATATTGGCAGCGGCAATTCCTACACCGGAATCGAGCTCCCAACTACGGACGCCATCCTGGCTTTCGATCTGGAAACCGGCAGTCTGCTGTGGTCGAACCAGGTCACGCCGGGCGACAACTGGGTCCCCGGCTGCCCTCGAAGTGCGCTGTGCCCCGAGAATCCCGGCGACGATTACGATTTTGGCAGCTCGACTCTGCTGCGCAACGTACCCGGGAGCGGCGGCGGACGCGATGTGATTCTCGCCAGTCAGAAATCGGGCGTGGTTTATGCTTTGGATCCTGAGCAGCGCGGCAAAGTGATCTGGAAGACACGGATAGGTGTCGGGAACGGCTTGCTGGGCGGAATCGGCTGGGGCATGGCCGCCGAGGGACAGACCGTGTACGCCGCGATCGCCGATATCAACAAGCCGGACGGGACCCCGGGACTCTACGCATTGAAAATCGATACGGGCGAAAAGATCTGGAGCACTCCGGCACCGCAGGGCGCTGGCAATCGGGCGCAGTCATCGGCGGTTTCGGCGATGCCTGGAATCGCGTTCTCGGCGTCCTTTGGAGGACACCTGCGTGCGTATTCGACCAAGAACGGCGAGATCGTGTGGGATTTCGACGCGGTCAAAACATTTGATACTATCAACGGCATCCCGGGCAAGGGCGGAGCGTTTAACGGCGGCGGCCCGGCGATCGCAGATGGAATGGTGATCGCGACATCCGGTTACGCATTCGCCGGCGGGCAAGGCGGGAATGTGCTGCTGGCGTTTTCGGTGGACGGAAAGTAGCCCTTAGTAGGCTGACGTTGGCGGAAGGCCTTCTCCAAGCAAACGATTTAGTCTCTTGGTGATGTCAGCAAGGTTCTTCTCTATGCGTCTCTGGTACTCGAGTTCTTCGCCAGCGTGCTTGCGCGCTTCCTGACGCCATGCAGTTTGTCGTTTTTCAATCTCAGCAAGCACAACGAGATCTCTCCGAAGCTGGTTCATCGATTGCTCGTGGCTCATACTACACACCCATGATCTCGATGCCCGCTTCAGACGCTGCACCGGTCGTGACCTGCCGCGCGGCAGCCAAACCAATGCTGCATTATACTCACTAAGGCATGCTCCGGGTTTTGCTCTTAATAGCGCTTTCTCTCGCGGCGCTCGCTCAGGATTATAGAGCCGAACGGACCACCGATCACGGCATCCCCGTGGTGCGCCTCGCAGACCCGGCCAACGGAGTCGAAGTGGCCATCGTGCCGTCGGTCGGCAACACCGCTTACGAGATGAACGTGCATGGGAAAAACATCCTGTACTTCCCCTACGCCGACGTGGCTGAATTTCAAAAGAACCCGCAGTTGAGCGGTATCCCTTTCCTCGCTCCGTGGGCGAACCGTCTCGATGAACAGGCCTTCTGGGCCAACGGCAAGAAGTACGCATTCGACATGGACCTGGGTAACGTTCGGGGAGCCAATCCGATCCACGGACTATTGGCGAGCTCGCCCTATTGGCAAGTCATCAGTGTTGCGGGGGACAAGCGGTCGGCGCGCACCACCAGCCGCCTGGAGTTCTGGCGATACCCGGAGTTGATGGCGCAGTGGCCCTTCGCGCACGAATACGAGATGACCTACACGCTCAAGGAGGGTGTGCTTGAGGTGCGCGTGACCGTTACCAATCTGAGCAGCGATCCCATGCCGGTAGCGATCGGATTTCATCCCTACTACCGCATCCCCGACGTCGCGCGGGACGAGTGGACCGGGCACATCCCGGCGCGCCAACGCGTAGTCGCCGACAATCGCCTGATTCCCACCGGCGAATACCGCGCCATGGACATTCCCGAGAAATTCCCGCTGCGAGGCCGAACTCTCGACGACGGCTTCATCGATCTCCAGCGCGACGCCGACGGCCGCGCGGTGTTTTCCATCGAATCCGGCAAGATGAAGGTGGAGACGCTCTTCGGACCCAAGTACCCCGCGGCTGTCGTATGGGAACCCAACGCTCCCAACGGCCAAGCGCAGCCATTCATCTGCTTCGAGCCGATGAGCGGCATCACCAGCGCAGTGAACCTTGCCCACCAAGGCAAGTACCCGGATTTGCAGCTCATCCCGCCGGGCGGCAAGTGGAGCGAAAGCTTCTGGATCCGCGCCAGCGGCATCTGATTTTTCGGACTGGTGTTATACTGACCCGTGACCTGGAGGCCGTGTATGCGCCCCGGAGGATGGATCCCTAGTGGAGGCGAGTATGTTCAAGAAGGTTCTCATTGCTGCAGCGGGACTCGCGACCGTGTTGGTGTGGGTGGTTTCGGCACAGAGCGATTTGAAGTCCGTGGTCGACAAGTCCATGAAGGCCATGGGCGTCGAAAACGTCAAGACCCTCACAGTTTCCGGCGAAGGCTGAGATGGCGCGGTGGGCCAGCCCTACAGCCCGTTTTCGGACCGCTGGCGCTGGACCGCGAGTAAGAACTGGGTCCGCTCGGTCGATTTCGACGCGAGAGGCTGGCGCGATGTTCGAGATCGCTCCGAAGGGGAACCCGCCAACCAATGCGGCGGCGCGGGAACCACCTGCCCGGCGCCCTCGCAAAACGGCGCGGTTGCGGTCACCACCGCCAACAACTTCAATAACCAGATTCAGTTTTCCATGCTGCCGTTAGGCTTTCTGAAGATGGCGCTGGAGAAGAACGCAACGGTTTCGAAAGAGAAGAAATACACCGTGCTCAGCTTCCCGATGGAAAACGGGACGGCCTTCAAGACCAATGTGAAGGGCTATATCGACGACAAGGGAATGGTCGACAGAGTCGAAACCATGATCGACCAGGGCATGCTGGGCGACGTCAAGTGGGACGCGACGTTTAGCAACTATAAAGATTTCGGCGGCGTTAAGTTTCCGACCAGCATCGTGCAGCGGCAGGGTGGTCCGAAGATCCTCGAAATGGCGGTTGCCGATGTGAAGGTCAACCAACCCGTGGATATGACGCCTCCGGCCGGGCGCGGCGGCAAGGGCGGTCCCGGCGGCCCGGGCGGTGCTGCAAAGGGCGGTGACGGCAAGGGCGCTCCCCCGGTGTTCGCGGGCGGCGATGGAAAAGGTAAAGCTGGCGACGGCAAAGGAAAGGGAGGACCCGGCGGTGCTCCCGGCGGCGGACGCGGCGCTCCCGCGGCCATCGAGAGCGAGGATCTCGGCGGCGGCTTCTGGCTGGTCACCGGCGGATACGGCGCCGTGGTGGCCAATTTCAAGGACTACATCATCGTGATCGAAGGCCCGTCGGGCGACATGCGCGCGGACCAGATCATCTCCGAGGCCAAGCGCCTGGTTCCCGGGAAGCCGATCAAGTACGTGATCAACACGCACGCGCACTTCGATCACTCCCAAGGGCTGCGGGACTTCGTAGCCGAAGGCGCCACGATCATCACGAATCAGGGCAACAAGGGCTACTACGAGAAGGCTCTTGCTAATCCTCACACGCTGGTTCCGGACAATCTGCAGAAAAAGAACCCCAAGCCTAAGATCAAGGTGGAATACGTCGGCGACATGAAGAAGATCACCGACGGCGAACACGAGATCGACCTCTATAAGGTGATGAACAGTACGCACAACGCCTTTATGATGATGGCGTACTTGCCGAAGCAGAAGGTCCTGATCGAGGCGGACGAATTCAACGTACTGAACCCGATCCCGACCGCTCCGGTACCCAATCCGAACCAGTATCAGGTGAACCTGCTCGCCAATATCGAGCGGCTGCACCTGGATGTCGACCGGATCATCCCGATTCATCTTCCGAATCCGGGGACTCGCAAGGTGCCGCTGACGGAATTGAAGTTCGCAGCGGGCAAATCGTAAGTAAGCGTTTGCCGCCGCCCACATAGGCGATCGTTCCGGCCGCGGGATCCGCGGGAACCTGCTGTACTGCTAGCGGGTGACGCCCGATACGCCGGTCTTTGAAAACGAAGTTCGCTTTGCGCTGGTGCTGTACGGCGGAGCGTCCCTGGCGATCTACATTCACGGGGTCACTCAAGAGTTTTTCCACTTGGTTCGCTCGACGGCTGTGGACGCGGAAGGACGGCTCATTTTTAGCGATGTCGAGCTTAAGGGAACCGAACGGGTTTACCGGAAACTCGCGAGCGCCGCCGATGGAACCGTGCGGACGCGGTTTCTGGTGGATATCGCATCGGGAACGTCGGCCGGAGGCATCAACGCGATCTTTCTGGGGAAAGCCTTCGCTAACGGACAAACACTCGAGCAGGTCAGCCGCCTGTGGCTCGACCAAGCCGATGTGAACGATCTCTGCAATAGTGCCAGGCTTCCGCGCAGCCTGCTGAGCAGCCAGACGATGCATTCCCGGCTCCTGGACGCCCTCGAAGGCATGGAGCGCGACGGAGCGGAACCCTGCTCTCTCCAACATGAGATGGACGTGTTCATCACCGCAACCGATATTCAGGGCCTCGAGTTGCCCATCCAGCTCGCCGACAAGACGGTATTCGAAAAACGCCATAGGAACGTGTTTCATCTGCGTTTGGGGGACGGCGAGAATCATTTCGCGCGCGAGCGGAATCCGTTCCTGGCGTTCGCGGCGCGTGCTACGTCGGCCTTTCCATTCGCGTTCGAGCCGGCGTGCCTCGGACAAATCGATGGGGCACGGCAGTTTTTTCCTGATTATTCCGAGAGTGGATATGCGGCGCGAGCCTTTGGTGACGGCGGGTATCTGAATAACAAGCCCTTCACTCATGCCATACAGGCGCTTTCCCAGCGCAGCTCCGACCTGCCGGTCACACGGAAGTTGATGTACGTCGAGCCATCGCCCGATGAGAATGCCCAGCCGGACAGCAACGATCCGGCAGCGCCGCCGGACGTTCTCCGGAACATAGTAGATGCGTTGCTCACGCTGCCCCGCCAGGAAACGATTCGAGAAGACCTGCAGCGGGTGATCGAGCGGAACCGGCTGATCGAACGGGTTCAGGAGATCACCTCGCACGTGGACGAAGACGTCAGAGAGTTCGTCGGGCGCTTGGGAGCAGCCGAATACCAGCGCCGAACTTTGGCGGACGAAATTCGCGACCGCGGACCGGGCTATGCCGGGTATCATCGGCTGAAGGTCAGGGCTGTGACCGACGATCTGGCGGCGATGCTGGGACAACCTTACGCCGAAGTGGACGCCTGGCGGCGGGCGCATTATTCAGAACACGATCCGGAGCACAGCGAAAGCACTTTTCTGTTGGAGTATGATTTGGCATATCGCGAGCGGCGGCTGCGATTCTTGTTGGCTAAACTCACGGACCCCAACAAAAAACGCGAGTTGAATCGGATCGTCGCGACCTTGAAAAGTCTGCGCCGCCGGGATGTCACGGCAGCGGCAATCGTAGACCGTTTCCGCGGCACTTTCATTCGCGCGGCGGCGGACGCCGAGGCGTGCCTCGATTCGGATTCCCGCCGCTGGTTCGATCAATTCGAATACTACGACCAGATCGTGTTTCCGATCTTCTACGAAGCGTCGGTGGGGGAAGCCGAGGTCTGTGAGGTTTTCCGCATCAGCCCTCGGGACGCCACCAGCATCCTCGATGAGAACGATCCGGCGGAAAGGCGGCGGAAACTGGCGGGCACGGCCCTGTTTCACTTCGGCGCGTTCCTAAATCGCGAGTGGCGGCAGAACGACCTGATGTGGGGACGCCTGGACAGCGCGGAGCGCATCATTCGCGCGATTCTGCCGCCGAACTCAACACAGGCGAAGGCGCTCTTCGATGAGGCGAATCTGGCCATCAAGGGAGGATCCGAATTCCGCGAAGTCAACCGCAAGCTCCGCCGTTTCACCCGCCTGAAGCTCGGCTTCCGAGCCAGCCAAGTCGTCCTAAGAATGCTGGCCGGCTACCTGATCAGAAAGCGCCAGTAGCCGGTATACGCGATCGCAATGGCAGCCACAGCCAACACCGCCGCCAGCCATAAGAGGAACACCTTCCATGGGAACTTGCGGCCCTCCCGGCGGAGCACCAGTAAATAGCTCGCGAACACACCCAGGAAGTACAGCAGGATCATGGGCACGGCGAACAGCGTCAGGTTGAATGCGTCAGGCGAGGGCGTGATCACCGCCGCCAGAATCACGATCGCCAGGATGGCATAGTCGGAATGACGTATGAGAAAACTCGGCGAGGCCACGCGGATCAGGGTCAGGAAGAAGATCAAGACCGGCAACTCGAAGATCACCGATATTCCCAACATCACGTTGACGAAATTCGTGAAATAGTCGTCGATCGAAATGAGGGAAGTTACGTTGGCATCCTCGCCGATGCCCAGGAGGAAGACCAGGGCGTAGCGAAACGCGACGAAGTAAGCAAACAGGCCGCCGCACAGGAACAGCCCGCCCGTAGACACGATAAATGGCACGGCCCACTTGCGCTCCCGCGGATACAGACCCGGCGAGATGAACGCCCAGACCTGATAGATCACCCACGGAAAGGCCAGGAAGATAGCGGCGACCAGCGGCGTCCAGACGTAGATGATGGAGAATCGCTCCATCACGCCAATCGCGATAAACCCGCCCCTTCCGATGGCCTTAAACGCGGCCAAGCCCGGCGCTTGAACGAATTTCCATAGCTGGTTCGCGAACAGCATGCATGCGGCAAATGCCACGCCGAATCCGATCAGAGCGCGGATGATTCGCGTGCGCAGCTCCTCCAAATGTTCGAGGATCGACATGCGCAGCATGCCGTCGTCTGAACCTGCCAATGGCTCCGACACTTGTTGTGCCATGACAACCTCGGTTTTGTGCTTCTGAGTCGGCGCCTGGAGCTGCGGAAGCGCCTACGTGTGGAAGCCGGCTACTTGCCTATTACTTCACAAGAAACGGCCAGCGCAAGACGAAGCGATAGTGGTACTCCACGATC
>Ga0210400_10005063_pt1 | contig 11252 bp, 9 predicted proteins | sample IncBWH26MmetaG_FD_155456 | JGI IMG/M metagenome (GOLD analysis project Ga0210400, IMG submission 155456) | Forest soil microbial communities from Barre Woods Harvard Forest LTER site, Petersham, Massachusetts, United States - Inc-BW-H-26-M | ecosystem: Environmental > Terrestrial > Soil >...
GGAGGTCGCTGGCGGCCCGGTCTGTCTCGCGGCTCGCGCCATCGTCAATGCGGCGCATCTCCCAGCGGGCGGGCGGCGCAGATCGCAGGGGATCAAGAAAAGCGATTGTCTCCATTTGCCTGCTCCTGTTAGCGCGAAGCGCTGCGGCTGCCGGCAGATCAACTCTTGTGTTGGATCGAGGATAAGGGTGACGTTGGCTTGAGTCCTTGGTCGCCGGCCTGGGTGTCCAGATCAAATTTGGCCATTCAACGTATATGCCGCGGCCGCCAGCGGCTCTTGCACGATTTTGCTGTGCGCGGAACAGATTTGCTTGAATTTGCCACAAACGGTTCGGTTGCCTTGCTCAGGAGGGGCACCGGCTCCGGCGGCGTCGCACGCTGACAGCCTGACCCAAAAGGTTGTCGCCGCCGGCGAACGGCTGTTGTCGGTTCGACGAAGGGACATTTCGCCAGCACCAGCCGGAACGGCCGAGAAGCGCCGTTAGCGGCCATTCTAAGGATCGCGAGCTAACCGCGGGGTTCGACCCCAATTCGGACATTCACCCCGGTACTTTCGCGCGAAAAACCGAGCCGTCATTTCTCCGGCATCCCCGCGAGCCGCAGGCCCTTGAAATAGGTGGCCTCGTACAAGGCGTGGATCTTCGGCATCCCGTAATATCCGGTTGCCTTCAAGCGCGCGATACTCGAATAGCCACCATCAAGGCTCAACTGACGGGCTTCGGCGAGTTCGACGGCGGCGGGTTCGGTCTGACCTTTGAGGGCATAGGCGCAGGCCAGCAATGCACGGACGCCCGGTTGCGCCGGTATCGCGCTACGCGCCTTTTCGAGCCAGCTAACCGCCTCGTCGGAGCGCGATTGCAGGAGATGCGCCTGACCGATCAGCATGTACCAAATGCCGATTACGGGATCGCGGGGACTGAGGCCGATTGCTTGCTCTACGAGCGGGATCGCCTCCTCTATCGGCCCCGCGTAGAGCTTGCACCAGGCAATAAGGGCATAGGCGCGCACCCAATTGCGATCGAACGCGATTGCCGTCTCGTATTCGGCAATGGCCTCGGCGTATCGATTCTGCGCCCGCAGCACCTGGCCTTTGGCATAATGCGCGAGGGGGCTGCGGTGCGAGGCGGCCAATGCCTGCGCCGCCAAGCCGTTCGCGCGCTCGATGTCGGCGGCGGCCGTGTCGGTCAAATGATCGAGAATTCGGGCCGAGAGCGCGGTCGCCAAGTAGCTCTGCGCCGCGACTGAACGCGGATCGAGCGCCAATGCCCGTTCGAACAGGCCAATCGCCTCCGTGCGGTTCTCGCGCGATGCCGGCGTCATCGTTGCGGCACGCCCCCGCAGAATGTAGTCCAGCGCTACGGGATGCTGGGTCGGGCGGGCGGCTTCCGCACCGACGAGCTCTATATTGAGCGTCACCGCGATCCGCCGGGTGATCTCCTCTTGCAGCGCGAACAGGTCGCCGGTCTCGCGCTCGAACCGCTCGGCCCACACATGCCCGTCGGTCTCGGCGTCAATTAACTGGGCGTTGATGCGGACCTGCTTGCCCGACCGCTGGACGCTCCCTTCGAGCACATAGCGTACACCCAGCTCGGAGCCGATCTGCCTCGCGCTGACCTTCCTTCCCTTATAGGTGAATGCGGTATTGCACGAAATGACGAAACTGCCCGCGAGCCTTGACAGATCGGTTGTCAAAGAGTCGGTGATCGCGTCGGCGAAGTATTCCTGCTCCGGGTCGCTGCCGAGATTGTGAATGGGCAGCACGACGATCGATAGGCGCGGCGGTGGACGTACGCTGCGTTGCTCAAGCGTCTCGACACCCGAGCGGGCATTGGTATCGTTTTGCATCACCCCGCCGGTGAAGCAATACCCGCGGCCAGAAATCGTTTGGATGCAGCTGCCTTCCAACCGGCCAGTATCCAAGACCCGGCGCAAGATCGAGATGTGTACGGTAAGATTGCCGTCCTCGACCACCGTCTCTGGCCAGACCGCTTTGATGATCTCATCCTTCGGGACGATGTCGCCAGCACGTTCGAGCAGTACGCCGAGAACCGCGCGTGCGCGCGATCCTATTGGGATTTGAGTGCCGGTATCGAGACGGAATAGGGCGCGGCGACGCTGGTTAAAGCCGAACGTACCTAACAGCAACATATCAGCCGAGTTGAGCGCGTCCATGCCTGCGCTCCCACTGCAAATCCGACGCGGGTTCGCCAAGGTAAGCCAGTTCCCGGTATTTGGAAATATTTGGAAAAATTAAGGGGCCATCACATAGCGCGCCCGCCGTCGATCGGGGTTAGATCGGCGGTCCTGGCCAAACCGGCGTAGGAAGGGAGGCGACTACCATGAAGCGGAAAGCACTATGGATCGTAGGTATTGGGGTACTCGGCAGTGTGGCGATGCTCACCGTAGAGCAGGGATTTGCCGATGACGGCGCTCCAAAATGCACCCTGGCAACCCTCAAAGGGCGGTATCTATTCGCTGCATCAGGAGTGGGGTTCCCCCCGGTCTTTGGGACCACAGAGCAGTCGGTAGGCAACGCCGCCGGATATCATGTTTTTAACGGAAACGGCTCGGGCAAAGATTATGTGACATTCACCCTCAATGGTATTGACCAGCATGTACCTTCTCCTAATGACTTTACGTATACTCTCAAGTCAGATTGTACGGGAACCTACTCTCTCGTACCTTTAGGACAGGGACTGCCGACCTTCGACATATTCGTTTCGCCCAATGGCGACGAGATGACGTCAATCAATACAGATCCGGGCAACGCAGCCTCGTATACGCCGAGCAGGCGGGTGTGGCCCAAGTAGGAACGCTCGGCACAAGCTGCTTCGCGGCGAACCCGCCAGCCTGCTGCGAACATTGCGAATGGCGGGTTCGGCGCTGAGCCGCCAGCGGAGCGGAGAAAGCCTCCGGTTTCCACCCACAGCCGACCTTGTCATTACTCTCACCACAGGCAAGGTCGGCTGTGGGGCAAATTGGGCGGTTGCTGCCGCCAAGGCTGAACGGCTCTTTTCGGTTTGCGAAAGCGGTCCCTGGCTGTCGATGATTGACGACCGGGACTTTTGAGACAGGCTCTGAGCCTCAAACAGCGACTATCTGCGGGTCTTTGCGGGACCACCGTTGTTTGCGGCGTCACGCGGTTAGCGGAATGCGCCGTCTTTGGCGCCTTCTGGCGCGCTCAATTGGCCAGGGGCGACGCGCCTTGCGCCGCTGATCTCATTTTGAATCCTGCTCTTCGATCCGTTGACGGCGAGCGTCAGATGACGCCCTCCTCTGCGAGCCGCTCAACGTCGCTTGGGCTGCGGCCGAGCAGCTCGGTCAAGACCCATAGATTGTCCTCGCCGTAGCACGGCGCGCCGCGATTGATCGGGCCGCCGATATAGGCCGGGGTCTTGCTGAGCTTCATCGGCAGCTCATAGACCGGCCAGGTGCCGATCTTGGTGCCGCTGACCTCGGTGAGCCATTTCAGGTGGCGCAGCTGTGGGTCGGTGTCGACGCGGTCCTCGGCGTTCTGGCACACGCCGGCCGGCACCCCGGCCTTCTGCAGCTTCATCATGCAGTCATAGCGGTCCTGGGTTTGCGTCCAGGTCTCGACCGCGGCGTCGAGCGCGTCCTGGTGCTGCAGCCGGGTTTCTAGCGTCACGAAGCGGCGATCGTCGAGCCACGCGCTCTGTTCGGACACTCGCGCCAGCGCCTGCCATTCGTCATCGGTGAAGCAGGCGATGGCGATCCAGCGGTCCTTGCCGGCGCAGTGATAGGCGCCATGCGGCGCCGCCGGCTTGTACGGCGAGCGGTTGCCGTAGCGGTGGAACTCGCGCTCGTTGGCCGCCCAGTCGAGGATCGTCGCGCCGGTCAGGAAAATGCCGCTCTCGCATTGCGAGGCGTCGATCCACTGCCCCTCGCCGGTGCGCTCGCGGTGGTAGATCGCGCCGAGCAGCGCCAGCGCGTAGCCATAGGCCCCCATCCAGTCGAGATAGGAATAGCCCCAGCTCACCGGCATCGCCGGCTCGGGCAGCCCCGACATCTCGGCCTGCCCGCCGAACGCCCCCGCCACCGGCCCGACCGTGCGCATCCGCCCGTAGGTGCCGTGCGCGCCCATGCCGGATTGCTGGATGTAGATGATGTCCGGGCGGATCGACTTCATCACGTCATATCCCAGCCCCAGGCGCTGTAGGACACCGGGCGAGAACCCCTCGGCCACGACGTCGCAGACGCGGATCATGTCCTTGGCGATCTCGAGCCCTTTCGGATGCCTGATGTTCAGCGAGATGCCGCGCTTGCCCGAATTCTTGTTGAGGAAATTGCCGCCCATGTCCGGGTCCTTGACCCCGGGCAGCGGCCCAGTGGCCGCGTCGCGCGCGGCGCGGCCGCCGACCGGCGCCATTCCCGCCAGCCGCGTGTCGGGATTGTCCTTCCACTCGACCTTGTAGCTTTCGGCGCCCATCGCCGCGAGGAAGCGGGTGCCGCCTGCCGAGGCGAGAAACCAGGCAAAATCGAAGATCTTGATCCCCTGCAGCGGGAACGGCTTGTTGTGCAATGCCGAGAGGCGCGGGTTCTCGACCTTGCGCGGGCTTGCGGGCACGCTCGGGTGGCGCCCCGACTGCCCTAAAGATGCTTCGCCGAGCACCGCCTTGGTGTCCTCGCCCAGGAGTGGCGCCCGGCGCCCGACCTGCCAGCTCGTCTTGTTGCTGAGCCATTTGCTGGTCGGGTAGGGAAACGAACGCCCAAGCTCAGGATGCTCGACCTCGGCAAAGGTCTTGCGTACCCGCCAGTGCTCGTCGAGCGCGTTCTCGTGCGGCTTGCGCAATGGCGCCCACAGCAGCCCGGCATCCTGCGCCTCGCGCCACGGCATGTCCTTGTAGGTCCAGGCGCGGACAAAGCGCTGCACGATATCGAGCATATGCGAGCGGGCCTCGTCGGCTCCCGCCGTGCCCGGAACCTGCCGCGCCCGCAAATCCACCTCGGGCGCCGGCGGCTGCAAATCCGCCTGCGCGTTGTATTTGCTCAACAGCGGCACGAGGTTCTTCAGGTCGCGCGCACCCATGCCGTGGGTGATAAACCAGCGGCCGTCCTTGGTGTGGCAGATGCTGGGCGAGTGGTTCGGCCCCTCCGACGCATGGCGACAGGTCAGCCGCCACAGCGGCACCCGCCGGCAGACCCAGTACATCAGATCCTGCTCGGGGTTCTTCGACACGGCTTCGTGGATCGCCAGCGAGACGTCCTGCCCTTCGCCGCTGCGCTCGCGGTGGATCAGCGCGGCGATGATCCCGGTCGCCATCTGCTCGCCGGCGATGTGATAGGCGTGCCAGATCTGCGGCGCGATCGGCGGCGTGTCGTATTCGAAATTCGGATCGGGGTCGTAGCCGCAATTCATCATCGGCCCGCCGAGCGCGAGATGGATCAGATCGGAGCTCTTCAGCTCCTTCCACGGCCCGTCATCGCCAAACGGCGTCATCCGCGCGGTGACGAGTTGCGGGAAACGCGCGTTGAGCGCCGCATGGTCAAGCCCCAGCACCTCGTTGAGCGCGCCGCAGCTGGCGTCGAGCAGAATGTCGGCGCCCCCGAGCAGCCGCAGCATATGCTCGCGCCCTGCGGGCTCCTGCAAATCGAGCACGACCGACTTCTTGTTGCGGTTGTAGTTCCAGAAGAACAGCGAGCGTTCGAGGCCCGGCTCGTCGGCGAGGAACGGCCCGATCCGTCGCGTCGCATTGCCCTCGGGCGGCTCGATCTTGATCACCTCGGCACCGAGCCCGGCCAGCAACAGCCCGGTATATTCGGCGCGCTCGTCGGCGATCTCGATGACCCTGAGCCCCTGCAGCATGCCCGGCCCGGCATTGCCCATCATCTCGCCCGGCCCGCTGGACAAAGAGCTTGCCGAGATCCCCGCTTGCGTCGCCAAGGCGTTCTCCCTTCAAATGTATCCGGCAACTGTACCCGGGCTTCCCCGAAAGCGGACAGAGGATACTCCGGCCGGAGCCGATGCGGTCAAGCCGAGGCGATCGACGATGCTGGTGAGACGCGGCGAGCACACCGATCTGGAGGCGCGGGCGAAAGCCGAACCCGCCGACGATGTGCTGACGCGCGACTACTACGCGCTGCGGCCGCAGATCCGCCTGACAGCCGATGCCAGCGATCAGCCAATACAGCCGGAAACGCCCACAGAAGTGACGCTCGACGGCAATGACGTCGCCAGGCTGGTCGAATGCGCCATCCGGCATCCCACCCCGAATATGCGACATGCCGTGCTGGCGGCGATCTGGAACCACCCCGACTCGTTCCGCCAGATCTTCCAGTTCGGCCTCGATGCGCCCGCCGGTTTTCCCGAAATCCGCCAGATCGTGGCGGCGGCGCTTGATAAGGTCGCGCCGGCATCGGAACCTGCGGCTTCGGCCGGCGAAACGCTGCTCCCTCGGATGCCGTTGCCGGCGCACTTGAAAGGCAAAACAGAATGAGCGATTGGAGCAAGGTGACCCGGCCGATCCCGGTGCCGAACGAATGGACCAGGCCGTTCTGGGATGCCGCCAAGCGTGGCGTCGTGGAATTGCAGCGCTGCCAGAGCTGCGGCCATTTCCAGCACCCGCCCTACGCGACCTGCACCCAATGCGTCGCGACCGACCTGAAGTTCGAGCCGGTGCGCGGCCTCGGCACGATCTACGCCTACACGATCATGTACCACACCGGCGACAAGCGCTTCGCCGCCGCGGTGCCCTACGCCAGCATCATCGTCGAGCTCGACGACGCGCCCGGCGCGCTGATGGCCGGCAACCTCTTGGAGGCGGAATACACCGAGGCCAAGGTCGGCCGGCGCGTCGAGATCGTCTTCGAAAAGCTCAACGACGACATCACCCTCCCCCAGTTCCGCCTCGCCCATAGCGCACCGCAATGAAGCTGCAAAACCATCCTGCGTCCTTCGAGACGCCCGCTATGCGGGCTCCTCAGGATGACGAGAGATTTTTCGTGGCATCACAGAAAACCGTCATCCTGAGGAGCGCTCGAAGAGCGCGTCTCGAAGGACGCACGGCGCCAATCCAGCCCTGAGAGGCAAGACCCATGTGGGAGAACCGGTGCAAGGTGGCGGTCAGCGGCGTGGGCTTTTCGAAGGTCTCGCGCACCGCCGACATTCCGCTCGCGGCGCATGCGCTGACCGCCGTCAGGGAGGCGGTCGCGGATTCCGGCCTTGCGATGTCCGACATCGACGGTCTGGCGACCTATCCGGAGCTGCCGGCCACCGGCCACGCGGAAATCGACGGCATCTCGATCGTGTCGGTCAACTGCATGATGGCGATGCTGAAATTGCCCAGCCTGACCTGGCACATCCAGGTCGGCACGACCAACATCGGCGGCGCCGTGCAGCAGGCGGTCAACGCGCTGCTCGCCGGGGTGTGCAAATACGCCGTCGTATGGCGGGCGATGCACAACCCGCGCGGCACCTACCAGAACCTGCCGAGCGGCATGGCGGCCGGCGCCACCCAGTTCACCGCGCCCTACGGCTTTGGCGGGCCGGGGCAGGGGATGGCGGTCGCCTACACCCGCTGGCTCGAGCGCCACAACCAGAACCGCGAGAAGATGGCGACCCTGGCGGTGACGCAGCGCAAGCACACCCAGCACAACCCGCACGCCTATTTCCACGGCACCGAGCTGACGCGCGAGGACTACCTGGCCTCGCGCATGGTGGCCTATCCGTTCTGCCTGTTCGATTGCGACATCCCGGTGCAGGGCGCGGTCGCGATCGTGCTGACCACGGCCGACCGGGCGCGCGACCTGAAGCCGAAACCGGCCTACCTCGCCGGCTACGGCCAGCGGCTGCATTTCGAGGTCGCGGGCCGCATCGGCAGCCTGTCGAGCTACATGGCGGGCGGCAGCAGCTCGGCGAAATTGACCTGGGAGCGCTCCGGCTTCACCCCGAAGGATGTCGACGTCGCCCAGATCTACGACGGCTTCTCGGCCTCGGTGATCTACGGCCTCGAAAGCTACGGCTTCTGCGGGGAGGGCGAGGCGCTCGATTTTATCCAGGACGGCCGCATCGAACTGGACGGCGACCTGCCGCTCAACACCTTCGGCGGCAGCCTCGGCACCGGCCGCATCCACGGCCTCTGGCACATCATCGAGGGCGCCTTGCAGGCCTCCGGCCGCGCCGGCTCGCGCCAGGTCAAGGACGCCAACGTGTCCTTCGTCGGCGCTAGCGCCCCGATCGTCACCGGCACCACCTTCATTTTTGTGGGCGAACCGTATTGAGGACGGGTAGGGGCGCTTCTTGGTGCCTATTCGATAGCGCGGATGGGTAGCATTCTGGGCCTGCGCTCACCGTTTCCAGAAGAAAGGGCAATCCGGTAACTTACCATCCACTACTTAGCAAGCACCCGCGAGAAATGGAAAAAATTTAATGCTGCCCGCGACAGAAGAGGAGAGAGCCGGAGTTATAGGGTACTACTTATCGCAATCACCCAACGCCGAAGTGACCTTCCTTCAAAAGGTGTACTCTGAGGCAATTATCGGTCACCGACACGATGTATGGGATGTCCATGCAAATGATGGACGCTGGTGGGTGATTACCAATCCAACGAACCTTTATTCGCAGGCCCAATTCCCCAACATGGACCTTGCGGTCACGTTCCACATGGGGCTCTGTCTGCGGATACCTCGGACGCAGGAGCAACGGAAGTCCGACCGAAATATTATCCCTTTTGGGGGTGTCTTCACGAAACTGCGCGAGACGTCTGATGCGCTAGGCCAAGCTCAAAACGTTTCTGATTATCAAGCCATCGGCATGCGCAGCCGGGAAGCCCTTCTTGCTTTTGTGGGGGCAGCCCAAGACGTTGCCGAGTGGACCAATGAAGCGAGACCCAAGCGCGCTGATTTCCGAAGCTGGATTGAAGTGATATGCAACATAGCACTAGGTGGGGCGGGTCAAAAGGAACGCCGCCACCTATTCAAATCGCTGCTAAATGATGCCTGGGTATTTACGAACTGGCTTACACATGCTCAGTCGGCAACTTGGCACGATGCGGAGGCAGCGCTGACGACAATCGAGCACGTCCTTGGGCTGGCCACATCACTTGTACTCCGTCACACCCGTTCGGTTCCTGAACAGTGTCCTGATTGTGGCTCTCCGCATCTATCACCGGAAGAAGGTTGGCGCGACGACGTGCCCGAGATCGCGTGGCAACGCCCGGTTTGCCCCGATTGTGGCTGGACCGGGAGGCCTGTTCCGGTGGGCGAACGTCCCTCCGAGCCGGAAGGAGAAGAGTTGCTCACCCGCGACGGCAGCAATGATGACGAGTGCATCGTTCCGACCGCTCCGCTCACGAAATTGGACAAGCCGGGTGGCGTGTAAGTCACACGCATTCGTAACGCGCTCCGACTATGGCCGGACATGCCACGGACGACCGATTTCGCTTGAAAGTCGGTCGTTGCGTTGGCGGCGTAGGGCGGCCGGAACTTCAGCGCTTCGTGCCGCAGACGACCCCGGTCCGCGCCGGGGCCATCCGCCCTACGCCGTTCTGCGCGGACGTGCGGCTTAGCGGTTCGGGTAGCAGTAGCCGTTGTGCCAGTGGTAGCCCCAGGCACAGCCTCGCGGCGGGGTGCTCCCGCCCGACAGCATATTGCCGGTGCCGCTCAGCGTTCCGGCCGCCGTGCCGAGCGCGCCGCCGACCACCGCGCCGACGGGACCCGCCGCCGAATAGCCGCTCCGGGCCCCGGCTGCCTCGCCCGATACCGCGCCGGACACCGGGTTGGAATAGCCGAGCGGCCGGGTCGGCTGACAGACGCCGCCGTAAAGCGTATATCCCGGCGCGCAGGGATATTGCGCCATCGCGGCGGTCGATGCGCCGGCGGCCATCGCGGCCGCCATCGCCAACATCTTGAGTGTCGTTCGCATCGTGATCTCCTCGAGCATCCGGCGCGCAGAGCGCCGGTCCTGCGAGGTGAACGGGCGCGAGTTAAATCGCGTTCCGCGTCTGCGGACGCAGCGCCGCTGCGGGCGATGGAAATGGGAGCCTTGTAAGAACAAAAGAGGAACATATATTAGGCTTCTCGTCCCCCAACGCTTGCCGAAGCCCGCTCTGGCCGATGCCCCAAACCACTGCCGATCCGCCGCCTGCCGGGCCGTTTCCGGGCAGACGAAATTCCCTGCTAAATCGCGAAAAATTCCCTGTTGGCAGGGAATTTCGCCAAGCGCTGCATCGTGTCGCTGCTTTTTGCTGCTTTCCGGAAGCGGAATCCCGCGATTTCAACGGGTTGGTCCTGATCTTTCTTGGCATCGCGCGGGCGGACGCGCGCGCGCGCGCGAAAGGCAGCGGCATCCGCCCCGCGGATTGCGGCCGCCGGAGCAGCCAGCGAAGCAGCCGCCCATCAGCGGCCGCATCAGCCGCCCCGTCAGCGCACCGGGTCGAGCACCACGACCGGGATCTCGCGCTCGGTCTTCTTCTGGTAATCGGCGTAGGGCGGCCAGAATTCGAGCGCCTTCTCCCACAACTTTGCCCGCTCCGCGCCGGTGGCGGTCCGGGCCCGCGCCTTCATCTTCGCGGTCCCGGCCTGCACCTCGACCTCCGGGTTGGCGAGGATGTTGCGGTACCAGCCGGGATGTTGCGGCGCGCCGCCCTTCGAGGCGACGACGATATAGCTGTCGCCGGTCTTGCCGTAGAACAGCGGAAAGATGAACCGCTCTCCCGATTTGCGGCCGGTCGTCGTCAGCAGCAGCGCCGGCACGGTCAGCTCCGGCCGGCCCGGCTGGGTCATCTTGTACATATGCCCGTCGGTGCCGCCGCTGGAGAGATAGCGCTTGGTATGCTCCACCATCCAATCCGGCAGGTTCGGCGCCAGCTTGGCTTCGGTCATGCTTTGAACTCCTCCTTGCGTAGGGCGGAAAAGCGCAGCGCATTCCGCCAAATGGCGTTTTCATCGGCGGATTACGCTTCGCTTATCCGCCCTACGGTTACCGTCACAAGTCGCCGTTCGATCCTCGCCATCCGCGTCCCGGCGAAAGCCGGGATCCACTCATCCGCTTCTCGGATGCTGGACGGTGGGTCCCGGCTTTCGCCGGGACGCCGGGAAATGGGGTCTCAATAATGCGTCACCCAGGGGCTGTTCAGGGCGTCCTCGATGCGGCGGTGGCGGGCCCGGATGACATCGGCCGGGACGGCGCCGACAAAGGCATAGAACGTCTTCGTGCGGATCGCGTCGACGACGCGTTCGCCAACCTTCATCGGATCGAGGCCCGTTGTGGCGAGGCGTTCGGCCAGCACTCTCTCG
>Ga0210400_10005064_pt1 | contig 11251 bp, 28 predicted proteins | sample IncBWH26MmetaG_FD_155456 | JGI IMG/M metagenome (GOLD analysis project Ga0210400, IMG submission 155456) | Forest soil microbial communities from Barre Woods Harvard Forest LTER site, Petersham, Massachusetts, United States - Inc-BW-H-26-M | ecosystem: Environmental > Terrestrial > Soil >...
AACGGCCGAGCTTTACCACGAGCTTGACAAGGCCCTCCAGTACCGTGACTTCACCGAGAGCACCATCCGCCGCATGGCTGGTCAGCAGCGCCGCTACATGGGGCGCACCGCTTCAAGTCAAGCATGGGTCGTAACGCGCAATGGACAGACCGAGCGCGCGACGTTCGAGGAAGCTCTTGCAGCCGTGGAAGCCAGAGATCCCTCCGAGCGCGATCTCTCTATTAGCAAGACCGTTGCTCAGGCGCTCAATGAGTTGAGGGGCGCAAAGAGCGGGATCATTCAGATTCGGGACGACATCAAGGCGATGGCCGATCGCTACACTGGCTGGAGCCGCTTCTTCCTCGTCACGTCTTCCAGCGGCCACATTCATTCTTCGATGCACTGCTCAAGCTGCCGCCCCACTACGTCGTTTGGGTGGATGCCCCAGCTTTCTGGCCAGACCGAAGCACAGGCAGTCGAGGCATGTGGGCCGACTCTCTGCTCCATCTGCTTTCCCGAGGCTCCTCTCGACTGGCGGAGTGGCAATAAGATTTCGAAGGCTAAGGCCGCTAAGCTGGTGGCATAGTCATGGCAAAGAAACGCAAGACCCAAGAGAATTTCGTCCATCGTCCCACCTACGATCAACTGCGACAGAACATCGCCGAGGTCATTGCTGAGGAGCGGGAGCTACCCTCCATGAGTGGTAGCCAAAGCCTTGCGGGTCTTACCGACGATGAGGTCACGGCTGATCGCATCCTCGTAGGAATTCGTGAGTGCCGATTCTTCGTGTACGAATGAGCCAGTTTGAGCGTAGACTAAGAGAGCGCGAGATGTGCTATACTCCTCGCATGGATACAATTGAGACTGAGGAGCCCGAGCCCAAGGAGCCGTTCTCATCGTTGCTTGACGAAGACTACACAGAACAGGACGCAGAGGCACCGCCGCATGAGTGATATGAAGAGCATCCAGTCGGTGAAGCGCCGAGGACTCTAAGCGATGTCTGTATTTCTGAAGCGACGCACACGCCAGCAACAGCGGGCTCGACTAAATGAGATCCAAGAGCACGGCTTTATCGAGAGATGGGAAGAAGTCGATGGCCGCACGTTCCTGGTTTATGCACCCTGTCGATATGGTCCATACACACTCAAAGAAATGGATGCGTGGCTAGAGGGAATCGATGCTATGGGCGTTGGAGGAGTGCGGTGATCCGCTTCGATATTACTATCCATTATCAATTGGCCTCACAGCCAGGAAGAGCAGAATATAAGGCTGCTCGTAACTACGAGCTATTCTTTTCATCTCTCGTAATTACAAATGCCGACGGAGACAAAGATGTATGGGCTCCTGGGACATGGGAATCGATGTCGGTTGCACATAGGAACTACAAGATGCGTTTGATTGATAAAACACATAATCGTAAAGTATGCGAGGATGCTGGAGTAAATCCCGAGTATCTCAATTATGTATTTGGCTTGGCCGATTAGAATGAACTCAGACGTAGAATGCAAGATCATCGAAGCGGCTGGTCCGATTGTGCTTGTGGTGGTGCCTAACTGGGAATACGCTCGCATCCTGGCCGACAACCTGCGTGCGCAGTACAAAGACCTGGTGACAGGCAGCATGGCGAGACTGCGTATCGAGGGTGGCAAGGAGATCCGGATCATCTCGGCATACAGCCCTCTAGCGATGCGAGGCCAACGAGGAGACGATCTGATTATTCACCCACATATCTACGCTCCGGCAGACATCCGCGACATCAACGAGCTTCTATCAGTTTACTCCGTCAAGTTGAGTTTACAAGTTGACATTTATGATATACCAACAACAGGCGACATATAGTTAGACGCGCGAGGGGTGGCATGCATATGGTATACTTGACTAAATGAGCAGTCGTCAAGTTGCTTCTCGACCCTCGTATGTCTATTTCATACAGGCTCAAGAGGGAGGTCCAGTAAAGATTGGATGGACGTATAACCCTGTACGTCGTCTCAAGGATCTTCAGTCGGCATCGCCTTACAAGCTCGTGATCAGGAAGCTGGTGCCGGGGACGCAAAGACTAGAGCATTACCTGCATCAGCGTTATGAGTCGCATCGCCTTGAGGGTGAGTGGTTCGAAGCTCAGCTAGATATGCCGGGCTGTCTTCATGTTGACGGACTGAGCACGGCCAATTGGCTTGATGACGATACGAAGGTGAGGGTCTTTGAACGAGAAGCACAAGAGCAACGAGAGGCCGCACGAGCTTATCGGCAACGACAAAAGCAACAAGCGAACAAACGAGTTTGGCGTAATCGTGCTTTTGAGCAAGCGACCAAAACGCTGCTAGACTAAGGACATGAAGATTAGCCGAGCGCAAGCATAAGCAACTTATACTTGCCTTGCATGGACAACTACGGATATCACACCACAGTCAGCGGCGTCAAAGGCGACCGGACACAAGTCATCGAGCGCACCAAGACTCTCGTGCCTCTGGAGGATGCCAAGGCGCAGTTGATCAAGGCGATCGAAGAGGCCGACGAGGGCACGACGCTTTCGCTTAGCCTGCATGCCAGCCAATGGCATTGAGCCATGGGCTATGAGAAATAAGCACGAAGCAGCGTCCCTAGATGCACGGGGCGATACTTTGTCATCTCCACGCATAGATTGACGTGACCGACGCGAGCAGGTGAGCCCGCAGTGTCCGGTCCCCAACCATAGCCACTGTTGTGGATGTGGCCATGGATGCGCAGGTGGTTAGGCTCGGCTTTCTTCTCCAGTTCGTAGTGATCGAAGCTTACGTATCCATAGTCGGGCAGATGAATGCCGAACGACGGCACGACCTGAAAGCCGCACCGCTCGTAGTACGCGGGCTTCTGCTTGTCGTGGTTCCCGAGCACCAGGCGCTTGTCGCCAGGCAGATCGGCGATGATGCGAGCCCATTCATCGAAGTCAGCGCGGTAGGCCACATCGCCCAGGTGCAGCAGCATGGCGTCAGGGGGCACAAGGCGCGTCCACTCCTGCACCATGAGCGCATCCACGTTGGGCGGACGGCAGCACAGCCGAGTGATGTTGGCGTGGCCGAAGTGCGTGTCGGAGATCAGCCAGGTGTTCTCGATGTCAGTGATCACGAGTTGATCCGGTCCAGGCGATAGAAGCGCGCAAGCACAAGCTCAACGGCGTTGTGGAGATTGGCTTCGAGCAGCGCAGCCGACTCATCGCTCAGCACCAGCGAGTCGCGGCCTAGATCAACCTCAACCATGACCTCGTGCTCAGTGATCTTGGTGCGATAGGTAGCGCCAGGCGTCTGGCATGCAGTAGCGAGCGCCATCAGCTACCCTTGGTCGTGATGAAGTGGGCATGGCTGATCGAGCGGCGGATAGCGATGGCCGGTGATCCACATGCACTCGCAGTCGAGTTCGAGCAAGCGCCGCAGATAAGACTTGATGGCACGCATGGCTCATAGTATAGCGCAAGCAGCGGCAAGTCGCTAGGACTCAGCGTAGGTCACGAACACGGGCGTGGTCAACTCGCGACAGTCAGCACGAGAGCAGCACCAGCCACGATCGGTCTTGATGAGCGAGCGAAAGATACTAGCGGGCCGATGACAAGACCAACAGTGATGCTTACGCTCAGTGGTGGACCAGAGCAGAGCCATCATGCAACCGCAGCGTCGTAGGTGGCCAAGACCTTAGCGACCTGCTTGCCACTCAGGCCATAGACCTTCGAGCCATCCTCGTTATGGGCAAGCACACGAGGGCGCACGCCCAAGCCTGCGCTGCTGCGCCCTTGCATGGTGGCAGCAAGATCCTCGTTGGGATCAGTAGAGCATGTACGCAGGTAGGCGATGAGCGGCGGGTCAGTCATCAACACCAGTATAGCACGCAAGCGGCGGCAATGCGCTCGGACCTAGTAGATGCACTAGGCTCTGCATCAGTAGCAGCATACGCTCCAGTCCTCCCCCGATGTACGTAGCTCATGCCTGCCTCGCCTGCCCGATTAGCCGTATCTCCTATCCAACCACTCCACGGACGCTCCCCACTCAGGCGTAGTTGTAGCATAACCTATCGCTGTAACCTATTCACTCATTCACTGTCGCTGTGAATAAGAGTGAATCAGTGAGAGCGCAGCGAACCAATGAATGTGTGACAGGCTGAGCACCTAGCATAGTCCACGCTCTGTGTCAAGCGCAGCACACAGCGCTGCTAGCACACCAGCGTGCATATGTCAAACACCGTCCGTCATTTAGGGAGTTCCCTATGATTGAGGAGGTTTTATAGGGCATCGAAATCGCGGAAAGTCATATGGGGGATACCCTGTAGCATAAGCGCGCTGCGGGCGGGGAGGACCCAATAGGGGTCCCATGAGGACTCTCCTTGAAGCGGGTCCTAACGGGTCCTTAGTGCAGCGAGCTAAAGAGAATCGCTGCGGCGATCAGTAGGCCGATGACCGTGAAGGCCACGTACCGCGAATCGAACTTGGCTGCCGCTCGTTCGGTCTGTCCTGACACATACGCCGTTACTGTAGTGCCGAGTTCCCTCAAGCCCTTTTCGATCGCTTCGTGCCGCGTCGTGTAGGCATCCTCGCGGACGTAGTTGGCCCGCTCGTCTCGCCACTGGTTGAGGATGTTGTTATGGGACTCGTCTCGGAGGCGCTGATTCTCTGTCGCCAAGAGCAGGGCATCTTTGCGAGCGTTCTCTGAGATCCGTAGGGCCTCGGAGCGAAGCTCGTCTTCGCGGGTATAACGGCGGTCCCGCTCCTTGTCGAACTTTTTGCGATAGCCCATGGTGACTATTACCCGTACGCGCAAGCATGCTTTGCGCAGCGGGTCCCATTTGAGACTCCAGGGCCACGCCCAGTGTGGCGGGCAGGTACACTATGGGTCCTCCCTGCGGGTCCTATACGAGATCCAGACCGCTGCGGTCCTGATGACGGATGCCACCGCTCGGTTGCTATACTGGAAGGATGGATCTCAAGCACATACACCCAGATGACGTTACGCCCGATGGGGTGCGTCTACCGCGCTTCGTTGTTCGCATCGCCCAGACCCGTTCTCCAGCGCGAGAGTACTACCGCCTTCAGACCAACTTCGCTGAGTTGATGCCTTACGCGGTTAGGGACGAACCGATTCCCCTCTCTGTGATCGAGACATTGCCGGAACCCGACGACGAGGCTCCCGCCATGACCTCTCAAGACGCCGAACGCTTTAGGGTAGCCCTAGCGTCTGAGACGCATCGACACAAAGAGGCTGTCACGAGGCTCGCGGCAGCAGAACGCGACCGGGATCGCTACAAGAAGGCCCTCCATGCGATTGACGGCCTTTGCGCCGATGAGGAGTTCGAGTCCTTGACCCGCGTCCAGCGGATCGGGGAGATCTTGGATGACGCTCTCTATCCCGAGACGACCGTCCATGCCGGTCATAGGGTCAAGATCACCAGCGGGTCTATGACCCTATGGGGCGATATGGGCCAACTACTTGAAGTCAAGCCAAGCTGCTTCGGTGACGTTGGGCGTGTCAAGCTGGATTCAGGACCCACCATCCGCGTGCCGATGTCTGCCCTAGAGATCTTGTAACTCGATACGAGATATCGTCAAACGGGAGCGAAGATCTGGAGGGTACCCCTCTGCCCCACCACAATGAACTGCCGCGCTGCCACAGGCCGTCTCCCGGTTAGAACCGCGATGTACGTGTTCGCCCATGTGATCTTGCCCTCATCGATAGCGCGCTGGACTGCCGTCGTCTGATGGGTAAGGGGATCTGCTTGAGGGTCGGCTAGGCTGCAAAACTTGACCACGAGGGTCCCATCCGGCTCGAAGATGTCTACGTATGGGTGGAACATCAGTACGTGAACATCTCTTGTAGCGAGCGAATACCTATGCCACAGACCTCGCACTCTGCATCCTCCGGCACCTTAGTCGTTCTATGCACGGGAGCGATGCGGAAGAAGTCTTTGTCCTCCGGCAGCATCTTGGGCTTGTCAGCGGCGCACCAATAGACAGCATGACCATCCCAGTCGCGGCCTTCGTCATGGTCCAGCACCGGGATGCGACTCGGCTCTGCTAGGATCTCATCTACCGACGATCCAAGAGCCGCGTGACGAAACGAGCGCTGCACAGGCGACTCCACCTGCATATACGCTATGACCATCGGCCGTCTTCTCATCGAACCGCGCTCAGTAGCGGATAGCCGACAGCACGCAGTCCCTCGTTGGCGATATCGATCGTTTCCTGGTCGCGGTAAAGGTAGCCATAGAACGCAAGGAGCATCGCGCCGTCAACGGCCTTGTCAATGCTCCTCTGTCGTTCCTCGCGCTCGCGTTTCAGTTGAAGTAACATCTCAACGCCTCAGGCCACTCGTCGTCCTTGTACACGTCTGAGAGCGGCCCACAACAGCGCACGCGGAAGCAGTCGCGCCCCTGGCACTCGTGGTGACAAGTTCCGCCGTCCGGGCAGAAGGGAGGCTGACCCAGGCTAGCTTCCGTAATCGGGTCGATCTGCGTCTGTACGTTATCCACTCGATCGTGTCCCGGATGACTGTATACGCAACCTCTCTCGTGCCTATTGCTAAAGGCCGCGCCGCAGGCTCGACATTTCCTTGGCTCCTCCTCGAAGTGAAGCAGACCATCCGTCTTTCCCCAGCCCTCCTCGATGTCCTCGATCCTAACCCGGCTAGGTTGATTCGCGCCCAGATTCACTTTGGCGAAGAAGCATTTGCCGTGCTCGATGGTGTCGCGCATCGATTCCGGGAAAGACCGCATATTGACGCTCGCGCAGCCTGCGGGGAGGTCAACTCCGGCTGGAGTGCAGCGCACTGTAGCTCCATTTGAGCCCCACTCGATACTCTCCACATACACGACGGTGCGGTGGAGCTTTTCCTCACTCATCGACCAATGCTCCTTCTCGGTTGATCCTGTAGGTTGTTGAGGGAAGGATACCGATCGAGAAGACCAGAATGTCCTCTGCTTTGCTCGCCTCAATGAACCCCGGTCGCTCTTCCCAGGCGGAGGGCTCTGCCTCCCCCTCCCGCAGCAAGTCAGCAGCTTTGCGCAGTTGACGCGCGTTCGCCTTAACGCCGTTGCGGAGGATCACACTGCCTCCAGTTCTCCGATCCCGGCGTTGTCCACCAGGTGGCGCGCTGTGATCTCTAGCTTTCCGCTCGACACTAGCATGGCAGCAATCATATCATAATCTGCGACCTAATGGGCGATGATCTTTGCAACCCTCCATTTCGTCAGCGAAGCTGCTCAGGCTGGCGAGTCCGTCGTGATCACGTCCTGGGTCGAATTGCTCACGATATCCGTGGTAACCAGCGGCATCACCGCGTTTTGGGTCAAGCACAACTGTCACGAACATCGCTGTTGGCGTCTTAGTTGGCACCCGGACGCAGAGGGACATCCGATCTGCAAGAAGCACCACCCAGAACATCCGTCACGCGGCCTCTGGTGGGCAGTCAAGCACTTCTTCAAGACGGGGCAGTTTGGGGACCACGACCATCCTCGTCACTCAAGCCACGTCTCTTGACATAGGATAACGATTTCTGCTATCATGGCGGCATGCGCTACCGACTGAGGCTCCGCCGATACAGAAGACGCCTCCTCGGAGGAATGTTCGAAGCCTTCGGCGACAGACCCGCAACACCCGGAATCCTGCGCTCCACACGCACGCTGTGCAACGCCCTGAAGTGGGCGGAGCGAGAAGGGATCTACTCGTGAGCGATTGTTCAGGCTCCATGTCAGCGTACATGGATGGCCCGTGGCGCTGTGCTCACGGAAGCTGCATGGGCCGCTACGACGACTGCGGCGCTAAGGCTCGCAACAAAGCTGAGCGCGAGTGGTTGGAGAAGGCTCAAGCGGAGTTCGACGCGCAGGAGGGTCGATGGGACCCCTACCGACTCATGATCCTGCGGATCGTTGAAGAACCGGAGCCGGAGGTCAGCATCCAAGAAGCTCGCCGAGAGCTTGGTACGTTCCGATGATCCGGAGCAAGCTCGTTCCTCAACTCACCCGGCGCGAGTACGACGAATGCCGTTCGCTCACCCTGAGCGGCCTTAGTATGATGCGCGATCAGCTTCAGTGGGACCGCGACAAACAGACTGACTCGCGGGCTATCATAGTGATCGAGAACAACCAGATCATCGCCTGGGCGCTCGTGCATTCCAATTCCGCGTCCAGCAACGACAAGAGCAGACGCATCGCCTACTTCTACGTCCACAAAGACCACCGTCGTGAGGGTCATGGGCGTCGGATCTATCGGCACGCCAGGAGGGTTTGCGGGGAGTTCGAGGTCTGTCCATCCAACGACATCAACCGCGCGTTCTTCCGTTCCGTGAAGGCCCACGCTGCGCCTGGATGGCGCTGGCAATACTAGCTTGACATCCGCTAACCACTTCTGCTAAACTATCGACATGACCAAAAAGGACTACATGGAAGTCGCTCAGGTGATCCGCCGTCGGCGTACCGCGTATAGCGATGTGCCGTCCACGATCTCTGTCCAAGGGCAGCAGCTTCTTGAATCGGCCGTCCTGGTCGTGGACGAGACGACGCGCGATCTCGCGGATCTCTTCCAGAAGGAGAACCCACACTTCGACCGTGACCGCTTCCTGATCGGAGCGGGGGTACCGCGATGATGACTGAGACTGAGGCAAGGGCAATTGCCGCTGTCCTCTACTACGGACGCATCGACTGGTCCAGCGAGCCCGAGTTTGGCCACCTGGAACGAGTGGCTAACAAATGCGAGCCGCGCTCGCGCGTGGTGGCATGGCTGCACGATGCGGTCGAGGACGGCCTGACGACTTTCGGGGCGCTCAAGAGCGCCGGGATCAGCGACGTGGAGTACTCGGCCCTGTTCCTCCTCACCCGCATGCCGGAGGAAAGCTACCTTGACTACATTCGCGGTATCGCGGTCGCTGAAGGCGAGGCTGGCGAAATCGCCACGGAAGTCAAGCTGGAAGACAATGACGATAACTGCACGCGCCCATGCCCGGCTGACAAGCAGGGGATGCGCCAGCCCGGCGGTCGTTACGACAAGGCCCGCAAAATCCTGAGAGGCGAGAAGAAATGAAGCATTCTGATCTAGACCTAGAGAACCCCGAGTACCAGGAACAGGATGAATACCGCGTCCGGCGCAGCCGGAACGAATGCACCTGCGACCTGCTCACGCCGTTTGGTCATGTGACCTGCTCAGCCTGCAACGAGATGACACCGGAAGATCAAGCTGATCTTTTGGAGATCGAGCTACAGCTAGAGTACGGCTGGTAATGCCCGACCAATCTCCCATCGCTGCCGCTGATGCACCCGGCGACAAAGACATCGTGCAGGTGCTCATGACGGAGGAAATGGCACGACGCTTCGAGGAGCGCTGCTTGGGTGTCAATACGCGCGGTATGACTCGCCTGAGCCCTCCGATACTCTTCAGCGAGGACGATTTGCCGACCTACATCATTCAGATCGATCCGCCCTACGTAGAGGTTTCGCCACAAACGTGACACGATTGGTCGTGTCGTAAGGCGTCAGTTATGGTACTTTATCGCCCAAAACGGCGATAAAGCGTCATTTATGGTGCATTAGACGCCGTACTCGATCAGAAGGTTCTCGTCGCGCATTTGCTCCTCAAGCCAGTTGTCGATCTCGACCGTGGCTTTGGCGTGGGCTTTGCGAATCCAGAGTTTCATCTCCTTGGATTCCGCCATGCGCCTCCATGCGATCTTCTTGTTTTGCCCCTGGGTACGCTCCTCGCGGCTTTCTCCGCGAGCACCGGAGGCCCTGTGGATGATCCTGACGCCAGTGTCGCGCTTGTCTTTGTTCTGCCCGCCCTTGCCGCCGCAACGGAAGGTCTGGACATCGCAGTCTTTGATCGTGATATGCAGTACGCGCTCGCGGGCCATGATGCTATACTAGCAGTGTCAGCGTCGAATCAGCGGTCAGCGGTTGAAATCCCGTGTGCATGCCTGAACTGAGGAGTAGCGACCGTATCCCTCAGCGCTGACCTTATCTCACAGGAGCTTTCGCCAACGTTGCTATCTGGCACGCCATCAGTTCGATGTAGCGCGCCATGGGTCCCCAGACTGTTGCGTCGGTGGACCACAGGTCGGACAGAGCTTTGCTCCTCGTGAGCGGCGTGCGCGCCTCGTAGTCTGCGCGCTCCTGCTCCTCCCGGTAGTAGGCATCCCAGCACTCAGGAGCTTCGCACCACCAGGCGTCATCCATCACATCCGGGGAGCCGCAGTAGAAGCATGTCTCAGCCATTGGATAGCTCATGTGCCGTCGTACTCCTTGATGACATCGCGGTAAAGCTCCCACGCCATATTGTTGAGCTTCCAGGCGCGATTGACGAGCTTACGTCGGTTAGCGAATCCTTCCGAGCGCTTATTGCGATCGTTGAGGAGCGACCAAACCTTGGTCGCTTGCTCGTAGAGCTTCTTTAGCTCAAGCCGTAGCTCTGGGTCGCTCATAGGTAGTGTCCATTTCGTTACGTTCTAGCTCGGGTGCGTGCTCCCACCGAGCCCTGAGAACAATGTGATGCTCCGCTCTGCCGCACTTCTTGCAGCGTCGGGCAGGCAAAGCCGCAGTGGACTCCTCGTGAGGCTCCCAGACGTGCAGGTGGAACCTCACGGCGCGATCCTGCCTCCGTCCACGAACGCCTTGGCCGTGACCGGCATCTTCTTGAGGAAGATCTCCTCCATGGCGGCAGCGTAGTCTTTGATCTCCCGCTGCGCCGTAGGTGCGTTGCGGAGGCTCAGGAAGGCCATGAGCGACCGCGCGTTGCACGTCCAAAGCATCTGGCTGTAGGTGGCAACCGGGAGCGCTGCGCGAGCGATCTCCTTGGCAACGCCTTCGCTCATCAACGTCTGATAGATGCTGTACGAGCGCCTGTAGCTCATGTCGAGCATGTCACGGATCGCCTTGGCGTGTACCTCGGGCACCTGCTCGTAGGTGTAGTGTCCCGGCTTGCCGACCTGTTTGCGGCAGTGCTCGTCGTCGGGCAAGTAGAAGTCTGGTTGTAGCTCCACGTACCGACCGGATTCCTCATTGATCGAGATGCCGATTCGATGGCGATGCCACTCGCGGAACACGAAGATCGGAGCGCGCACATGGAACTGGAAGTAGTTGTGCTCAAACGGCGTCCCGTGCCGGTTCGTCATGAGGTAGCGGAGAAGGCCGGAGTCTTCGTTATTGAGACGCACGCCCTTTTGGCTTCCCGTCTCGTAGTACGTGTGTTCCCATTTGCTCTCTTTGTCGTACGACACACGAGCCGCATTGACAACGGAGAGATCGCTTCCGGCGAACTCGACAAGGCGCA
>Ga0210400_10005065_pt1 | contig 11251 bp, 8 predicted proteins | sample IncBWH26MmetaG_FD_155456 | JGI IMG/M metagenome (GOLD analysis project Ga0210400, IMG submission 155456) | Forest soil microbial communities from Barre Woods Harvard Forest LTER site, Petersham, Massachusetts, United States - Inc-BW-H-26-M | ecosystem: Environmental > Terrestrial > Soil >...
TCAGCCGGGTGGGTGCCGGTGATGAGGGGGAAGTCGAAAGCGGTGTTGCCGCTCTTCGTTACATAGCCGATAACGCCACGGAGCGAGTCGAAACCGGAATAGGCGGAACCGGGGTAAAAGTAGACATCCTCGGTGGAAGTGCCGGTCGTGATGGTGCCCCTGGTGAAGGTCAACTGGCCTGATGTCGTGTCGCCGATAGAAAGGCGGTTGGCGAGGATAAGGCCGCTCTCATTATCGAGATTGATATTCAGGTTACGGAATGGTTGGGTACCCGAAAGGGTCTGGGCGCCGAGGCCGTCGAAGTAGGTAATGCCCTTGCCAGCGGGCATGGAGGCCTGGCTGTTGACCAGATTGCCGGTGATATGGACGGTCCCATCGTTCTGATAGTCGGCGGCGGCGGTATTGGTATAGCTGCTGTTGATGAACAGTACACCGGAAGTGCCGACGTAGAAGGTGCCGGTATTGTAGAATTGGGCGGTTGCCGCGCTACAGCTTATCGCGGTCATCAGGTAAAGGAGCAGTCGTTTCATGTACTTCGTTTTTGAATGTTGGGCTGGCGTTTAATCCACTATTCTATAGTGGAGTCGCCAGCCCTGATAATTATTTTCTTCACTCGTTACGAACCAGATCAGCACCGAATTTCCCCAGCTGGTGATGGGCGGCGGAATTTTATGTCCGCTAAAGATGGCCAGGATCGGGTCTTTTGTGCTGTTGCCATTAAAGATATAGACCTGGTCGATCTTTGGTTCGGTATCGAACTGTTCGAAATTAATTTTGATCTTTTTGCCGGCCGGTGCGGTGAACTGCCATTTACAATCGTTGCGCCCGGTATAGTTAGCATCCCCACTGCCGTCTTCCAGGAAGCCCTCCGAGCCAGCTGTAATGTCGACAGTGCCGCCGCAATACAGGGTGCTCGAGTCGATGGTCATAACGGACCAGGACCACCAGGGGCCGGGCTGGGCAAGTGGCGCGTGAATGGCGGCGCCGGATTGGGCAAGCCGGACCCGGTTCGCGGCAGGACCCGAACTGCGCATGGGCTGCACCGTTGTATTGGAGCCATAGATATAGACCGAGTCGGCGATGGCGATGAAGGGATAGCGTAATTTCTCCTTTCTGACTAAGGTATCGGTCCTGTGGCCGTCGCGAAAGAGTGACATCCGAACATTGGGTAAGGCAGCCACATTAGCCTCCGGCGACTGCAGGATGAATTTTATGCCCGTGTAGCGGCCGGTCGGCTCGATCCGTACAGGGATGGCCGGTTGGAGCCAGTGGAGATCGACAAAGCCCTGGGTTTGGCGGAGGGCAGGGGCTTCGGGGGTATTGCCGATTGGGGCGATTGCCCCTGTTGCAGGCATCGCCTGCGGCGAGCCTCCGGCGACCGAAGTGGGCGGCGGAGCCACGTTGCCTTCAAGGGCGTCGCGGATGGCGGCCACATTGACAAGGCCGGCCCCCAAATTGCCGGCATACAACATATTGGCGCTGTCGAGCGGCTCGGCGGTATTTTTCAGCAGACGTTCTATCGCCGCAGGGGAGAGGCCAGGCCAGGCCGAGCGAATGGCAGTTACGATGGCGGCCACTACGGGCGCTGCCGCCGAAGTGCCGGAAAGCCGGGCGTTGGGAGTCTGGCTAAAAGGATTGTAAGTGAGCAGGGAGTCGCCGGGCGCGCAGATATCCACGAAGGTACCATAGTTGGAGACCCGCATCTTATGGCCGTTCAAGTCGGTGGCGGCGACGTCGATAACGGCAGGGAAGGCCCCCGGATATTGGGGCTGCATCGCTGCGAAGTTGCCGGCGGAGGCGACGATGAGGATGCCCTTGGCCTGGGCCCTGGCGAGGAGGGCTTTTTCATCCGCCGATTGATTGGGGCCCGCCCAGCTGCAGAGAATGATGTCGGCCTTTTGTTCAATGGCATATTCGATGCCTTTATAGCCGTCCATAACATAGTTGTTCATCCGCTTGTCGGAGACGGCTTTGACCGGAAGAATGCTGACACCCGTGGGAGCGCCGGCGGACAGCTGCAGCAGCGTCTGCCAGAAGACCCCGAGCACGCGGGTGCCGTGGGACTCTTTGTCAACGAGGGCCCTTGCGGGTCGTACGTCTTCATCATTGTCGCCGAAGTCCCAGCCTTCATAGTCGTCCACCTTGCCGTTATGGTCGTCGTCGATATTATTGCCGGGGATGTCGCCGGTATTGTGCGCGATGTAGGCGGCCCAGCGAGGATTGTCGATATCAAAGCCGTCGTCTATGACGGCCACTTTGACCGGATGGCGGAAGGTCGCAAAGTGGGCAGCTTTGTCGAGGCCGAGGAGCTCCCAGACCCGGGTATTGACCAGGCTGTCCTGGGCCCGCCCGGCGAGGGGCTGGAGCACGAGGATCATCAGGAGCCTCAGGATCAGTCCGATGGTATTCTTGCGGTTCATGATATCGGTTAACGGCTAAAAGTCATGGTCTCGGAACCGCCCAACTGACCGATTACATAGCTGCTGGTGCCGTTGCTGCCCTGGTGGACCGGCACCCTGCCTTGCAGGTTGGGAAGTGCGAAGGTGGTCTGGCCGTCGCCGCCATAAGTGGTGCCAATCAGGTTGAACACGGTTGCGTACTGGGAGATCGCCAGCAGCTGTCCATCACAGAGGGCAAACCCTGTCGGCGCAAAGTTGCAACCCATCATGTAAATCTCACCTACATAGGGCTGTGTTGCATCGCTTTGCGACGGATAGATGCCGAATAAACCAAAGACGTAGTTGACGACCAAATAGGGCTGGTGGTTGTCAACGGTCACGCTGAAATGCTGGACGGCGGGCTGTGTATTCACCCAGTTGTTGCCGTCCCAGGTAAGAAGGTCGCCGGATAAGGTGCCGGGATTGATCTGGAGATTATTGGTCTTTATGGTGAGCGGGGTCGCGGCGGTATAGGTAATGCCGGCGGCCGGTGTTTCCCATGCGCTGCCCGTCCAGACTATAAGGTGGCCCGTTAGGGAATCGGTGACTACCATCCCTTTTTCGGCCGCGCTGAGGGACCCGGATAGCGTCGTTTGCTGGGCCGCCGTCAGCCGCGGAAAGAGGACACCCTTTGTTGTACTGCTGATATCCAGGACGGCATGGCTGTCGGGGCTGGTCGTGCCCATGCCGATGCTGGTCTGCGCCGTGGCCGGCCGGAAGGCTGCCAGGATCAGAAGGAAGAGGGAGGTATGGAGTAATTTGCTACGCATAAATCGTGGATTGAGTGATGAATTACATTTTTACCGGGTGATGGTGGCGGACTCAGAGCCGGCGGATTGTCCAATGACAAAGCCATTGCCCTGGCTCATCGCCACGCGGCCCTGGAGGTTCGGCAGCGCGAAATTCGTGGTGCCGTTGCCGCCATAAAAAGTCCCCAGCAAAGAGAACAAGGCCTGGTTCTGATTGATCGGCAGCAATTGGCCATTGCACATGGCAAAGCCCTTGGGCGCGAAATTGAAACTATATATTTCGATCTCCCCAAGGAAGGGCTCGCTGCTGCTCCTGGAAGGGAAAACGCCAGCCAGCGCGATACAGAAATTGATGGTAAGGAAAGGTTGGCGGTTGTTTTCTGTGATGCTGAAATGCTGGACGGCGGGCTGCATATTGACCCAATTGGTGCCGTCCCAGGTGATCAGGTCGCCAGATTGGGTGCCGGGGTTGAAGGCGACCGTATCGACACGACTGATAGAGAGGGGAGTGGAAGCCGTGAGGAGGCCACCCGAAGCATCTTTCCAGGCGACGCCCGCCCAGCAAAGCACTTTACCGGTGATGGAGTCCCGGATCAGCATCCCGGTCTCGCCGCTGCTGAGGATGCCCGCCAAGGTCGCTTGCTGGGCGGTGGTCAGACGCGGCAGCAGCAGTCCTTTTTGAGTAGAGACAAGATCCAGCATAGATTGTGAGTCAGGAGTGGTGGTCCCGATGCCGGTCTGGGCCAAAAGCCCCGACCAGCCGAAGACCGCGAGCCAGCAAAGGGAAAAGGAAGTAATTATTTTTTTCATATCGGGCTATTTGAAGCGATGTTTTAATGTGAGACGGTGATGGTGGCCGAGCCGCCGGTCTGCCCCTCGACGAAGGGGGAGAGACCCGCTCCATTGCCCATGCCCATCGGTATAGCGCCCTGGAGGTTTGGCAGGCCGAACGTGGACGTGCCGTTGCCCCCAAAGGTGGTACCCAGGAGCGAGAACAAAGCCGTGTTCTGGCTGATAGACAGCAGCTGGCCGTTGCACTGCTGCCAGCCCAAAGGAGCGAAATTGAAACCAAAGAGCTGGATCTGGCTGACAAAGGGAGTAGCGTCGCTGCGGGCCGGGAAGATACCGTTGACTGCAATACAATAATTACCTACCAGGTAAGGCTGGAGATTGCTCGCCTCCAGGGAAAAGTGCTGGACCGCCGGTAGCATATTGACCCAGTTACTGCCGTCCCAGGTGATGAGGTCGCCGACACCGGTGCCCGCATTGAGGGATATCTGGTTGGTGGCACTCACTGCGATGGGAGCCTTGCCGGAAAGCTTGGCCGGCGAAATGAAACTGCTGCCGCCCCATACCCAGAGCGTACCGCTTGCGGAATCGGCGATCAGCATCCCGGTCTCGGCGGACGTCAGCAGGCCGCTCAGCGTCGTCTGCTGTGCTGTGTTAAGTCGGGGTATGAGGACGCCTTTTGACTTGCTGTTAACAGTGAGCACAGCGTTCGCGTCGGGTGTGTTGGTGCCGATGCCGATCTGACCAAAACCAGTATGGACGAAGATCAGCGCCGCGAGAAGCAGCAAATTGCTGCGGAATAAGGTATGCATAGCAATTCTTTTAGACGTGATGGAATAAAAATGAGTGAAAGGTCTTTTTAAGGATAATTGCTCTAGAAAGGGTAAAACAATAAATTAGATCTTCTTCAGGAGTTCCAGTCAGTGTAGTCTGTATACCAGGTGCAGGGGGACGAATGTATATATTTTAATGGATATATCATAGTGAATATACCGGTTTTTTTGTTCATGGCTGGGGATGTGGGTATCTTTGGAGGAGATAAATTCCGGCATGGATCCATCGACAGTATCGTATCTCACCTTTGGTAGTGTATTAGTCCTGGCCGTTATTTTTGACCTGGGTCTGTTGAGCAAAAAAGGCGCAACCGTTTCCATAAAAAAAGCGCTGTTTCAGACGCTGTTCTGGGTAGCCCTGGCCATGGTTTTTTTTGGTTTCCTCTGGCTGGAGAATGGCCATAAAACAGCCCTCGAATACCTCAGCGCGTATCTGATGGAGTGGAGCCTCAGCATCGACAATATCTTCGTCTTTCTCCTCATCTTCTCCTTCTTTCGCGTCAAGCCAGCCTATTATGCCCGGGTGCTTCTTATTGGAATCCTGATGGCGATCTTTTTACGGATACTGTTTATTACGGCAGGTATTGTGCTGGTCAATCGCTTCCACTGGCTTTTGTATATCGGCGGCGCGGTATTGGTTTATAGCGGGGTCAGCATGTTCCTGGCAAAACACGACGAGGGAGTGGACATTGAAGACAACAAGGTTTATAAATTCCTGCGCCGCCTGCTGCCGCTCACCGGAGAGGACGGAGGAGGGCGTTTTCGGATCATAAAAGACGGCCGGAGTAAATATACAACCTTGTTTGTGGTCGTCGTACTGCTCGCGACGACGGACATTGTTTTTGCCGTGGATTCCATCCCTGCGGTGTTTGGCATCACACAGGAAATGATCGTCATCTATACCTCGAATATCTTCGCCGTGCTCGGACTGCGGTCGCTGTTCTTTTTACTGCGCGGCGCGGTGGACCGGTTTACCCATTTGCAGCAGGGGATCGCCGTAGTCCTGGTCTTTGTAGGGTTGAAGATGATCGCGGAGATCTTCCATGTGTATCTGGCGGTATACGTTTCATTGCTGGTGATCCTTGTTTGCATCAGCTCCGCCGTCCTATATTCCTTATATTCGGGAAGGAGTAAGTCTTCATGAGCTATACCATCCGTCATATCGCCGGCATTGTAAAAGGAGATTTCCTGCGGTTCCGTGGGGATGACACGATCGACCACCTGTTGCTGGACAGCCGGCGGCTGATCTTTCCGGCCAGCTCCCTGTTCTTTGCATTGCGGGGTCCGCGCCGGGATGGACGTAACTATTTGGCGGAACTATACCGCCGCGGGGTGCGGAATTTTGTCGTACAGGAAAGAGGGGGGCTGCCGGCAGACACGGGTCCGGCGGCAGATGCGGGCTCGTTGGCGGATGCGATGCCCGATGCCAACATTCTTTTCGTGACCGACACGCTAGTCGCCCTGCAGCAGCTGGCTGCATGGCACCGCGTACAATTCTCGATTCCGGTTATCGCGATCACCGGCAGCAACGGCAAGACAATTGTGAAGGAATGGCTCAACCAGTTGCTCGAAGCCGACTATCATATTGTTCGAAGTCCAAAGAGCTATAATTCCCAGACAGGTGTGCCGCTGAGTGTCTGGCAGCTGCAGCCCGCCCACGAGCTGGCCATCTTTGAGACCGGAATTTCCCGCCGCGGCGAGATGCGCAGGCTGGAGGCGATCTTAAAACCAACGATCGGAATCTTCACCAATATCGGCGAGGCGCATAGCGAAGGCTTCGGCAGTCTGGCGGAGAAAGCAGCAGAGAAATTAGAATTGTTTGCGGGGGCGGATGTGCTGATCTATTGTGCCGATCAACCGGAAGCGGCAAGGGCGGTGAATGATTGGATAGTGAAAATGGCGGACCACGACGTTGAGGATCCGCCTCTTCGTTTTGGATGGGGGCACGGACACGATGTTGCGGTCAGGATCGATAGTATTGAAAAGCAGAACGGATGGACAAAGATTACTGGCTACTTCCAGGAACAGGATCTTTCCTTTTCCATCCCTTTCACCGACGATGCTTCCATCGAAAATGCGATGCACTGCCTGGCGGCCTGTCTATGGCTGAAGCTGCCGATGGAAAAGATCGCCAGGCGGCTCCGGCAGCTGGCGCCAATTGCGATGCGGTTGGAACTAAAGAGCGGCATCAACCATTGTTCCATCATCAATGATAGCTATAGCGCCGACCTCAGCTCCCTGGCTATCGCCCTGGATTTTCTGTCCCAGCAGCAACAACACGACCGGCGCAGCGTCATCCTTTCGGACATCCTGGAAAGCGGCCGGCCGGAGGAGGATCTCTATGCGGAAGTTGCCCGGGCATTGCAGCAGAAAAAAGTGAACCGGCTGATCGGCATCGGTGAACGGATCAGCACCAATGCGGAACGTATTGGCGAATGGTTCGACGGAGAGCTTGTTTTTTACCCGTCGGTGGCGGCCTTCCGCCATGATCTGCATCGTCTGCATTTCTACGATGAGACTATCCTCCTGAAAGGAGCGCGGATCTTCGAATTTGAAGAGATCGACCGGCTGCTGACGGAACGGATCCACCAAACGGTGATGGAGATCGATCTGAACGCTATGGCCGGTAACCTGCGCGCCTATCGGCAGCTCTTGCAGCCGGCTACCCGAATAATGGCGATGGTCAAAGCTTTTGCCTATGGCAGCGGCAGTTTTGAGATTGCTAACCTGCTCCAATTTCACGGAGTCGATTATCTGGGCGTCGCCTATGCAGATGAAGGGGTTGCCCTTCGAAAGGCTGGTATCCGCGTGCCCATTATGGTGATGAATACGGAAAATAGCGGGTTCGATTCGCTGGTACAATATAATTTAGAACCGGTGATCTATTCATTTCCATTGTTGCGCTCCTTTGACGGGTGGTTGAAAAAAGAAGGAATTCCAACCTTCCCCATCCATATCGAACTCGAGACGGGAATGAACCGTTTAGGATTTCCGGCGCAGGAATGGAACGACCTTCTGCGGGAATTGCCCGCTACGGCATTAAAATTGCAGAGCGTTTTTAGTCATTTTGCGGCGAGTGAAGAGGCACAGCAGGATGCGTTCTCCCTGCGGCAGGCTGCTGCCTATCTCGATATGGCGGCCCGGCTGGAAGAGGCGCTCGGCTATCCTTTCCTCCGGCATATCGCCAACTCAGCGGCGATTATTAGGCTGCCCCAACTGCAGTTGGACATGGTGAGACTTGGCATCGGTCTTTATGGTATCGACCCTGCGGCCATGGATTCAGCGGGGATCGCTGAGCTGCCGTTGCAAGAGGTGTCAACGCTTAAGACGACGATTGCTCAGATCAAGTATTTGCAGGATGGAGATACGATTGGGTATAACCGCAGAGGAATGGCGGTGGAAGGCACTGTGATTGCCACCGTCCGTATCGGTTATGCCGACGGGTATTCCCGTAACCTGGGGAATGGTGCGGGTAAAATGTGGGTCAGAGGACGGCTGGCGCCCACTATTGGCAGCATCAGCATGGACCTTGCGATGATCGATATTACGGGCATTTCGGGGGTCAGCGAAGGCGACGAAGTAATCGTTTTTGGTAAGGAACTATCCGTCAGTCAATTAGCCATTTGGGCCCAGACGATACCCTATGAGATCCTTACTGGAATCTCGCATCGGGTAAAGCGGATTTATTTTGAGTAGAGTGACAGACAGGACGACGCCCAATGGGCAGGATTAAGTATATTTGGCACTTATTTTAATAATAATATAAGAAGTGAAGGCGAGAACAATATTTTTACTGGTTTTGCTCATCATCGTAGCAGACCAATCTCTGAAAATTTGGGTAAAAACGCATATGCCGCTGAGTCATCCGGCGGATTTTTATCGGGATCCGGTCTCCCCCTACGACAGCGGAATAAAGCTGCTCGGCCAGAAGGCGCAAGTTTATTTTGTCGAGAATGAAGGCATGGCATGGGGATGGAAATTTGGCGGTTCCTGGGGTAAGATGGCACTGACACTTTTCAGACTGATAGCGGTCGTCTTCGGCGTATATTATATCCAAACGATTATCAAAAAGAAATATCACCGGGGTTTTATCATCTGCGCCGGCCTCATCTTCGCCGGCGCCCTGGGCAACCTGCTCGATAGTATGTTTTACGGACTGATCTTTGAGCGAAGCACCTATGACCATGTAGCAAAGATCTTTCCGCCCCACGGCTATACCAGCTTTCTTCATGGGCGGGTGGTGGATATGCTGTATTTTCCACTGATCAATTCTCATTATCCGCACTGGATGCCGTTTGTAGGAGGAGAGGAATTTGAATTTTTCAGTCCCGTCTTCAATATTGCCGATGCTTCCATCTCCGTCGGCGTAATCGCCATTTTACTTTTTCAAAAGAAATTCTTTCACCGGCATCCTCATGAACAACCCGCTCCTGCCATGGAGAGCTCCAATAACGTTGACGCCGTCCAGGTGTAAAGGGTACCCGGTGAATGCGCTATCCCCCCATCCCCTGGAGGTTGATCAATTTTAGAAAATCGTCTTTCTTCCGGCGGCTGACATCGATCTCATCCCCATTTTCCATGATAACCCGGCCCCCGTCCCCACGCAGATATTTCTTCACATAGTTGAGGTTGATGAGGTGTACGTTGTGTACCCTGCAGAACCTGAATGGCAGTAGCATTTCCTCGAATTCCTTCAGCTGCCTGGTCACCAGCAGGGATGGCCCCGTCACGAAAAATATCCGCGAGTAGTTGGAATTAGATTCGATGCGGACAACATTTCTGATCTGGATGAATTCCAGGCCCTCCCAGGTGGGCACGGCTATCCGGTTTTCCTGGTTGACATTTTTATTCAGCGACTGCCGCAGGACATTCAGTCTTTCCTGCGTCGCAACGGACAACTGTTTGGTCAGCCTTGCCACAGTCTCGCGGAGATCGGGGATGGCAATCGGCTTCATCAGGTAATCGAATGCGCTCATCCGAAGCGCTTCGATGGAATAATGGTTGTAGGCCGTTGTAAAAATGATCTCGGCCGTGTAATCCCCCAGCTCATTCAACATCCGGAAACCGTTCATATGCGGCATTTCGATGTCCAGGAAGATTACGTCCGGATTGTGGTGCCGGATCAGGAAGATGGCCTCACCCGGCTGTTCGACGGCAGCGACGACTTTCAGCTCCGGGCAAAACTCCCGGATCTTCTGTTCCAGATTCTCCAGGCTGCTGCGTTCATCGTCGACCAGAATGGCATTTATCGGATCCATAATAAAAAGATTATACTGCTTTGATCATTACTTCCACCTTCGTCCCAGCAGCTGATCCGTCTTCGTTCGACAGGTCGGTGATGTGGACACTGCCCTCCGAATGCTGCTGATGGCTGAAAATATGTATCCTGTTCTCGGTAATGGCAAGTCCGACGCTGCGGTGATTGGGTCTGTTCATCTGTCTCACCTCCTGCGCCCGCCGGCGGCCGATTCCGTTGTCCTGGATTTGATAATGGATATAGTCTCCCGACAGAAAGGCCGTAACCAGGACACAGAGGTCCTTCCTTTCACTGAGGCCGATGCCGTGGATGATCGCATTTTCGACATAAGGCTGGATCAACATCGATGGGACCCGGTATTCACCTTCCATCAGCTGCGGGTCAATGCGGGCCTCGTATTCGAATTTATTGTTGTAACGCAATTTTTCCAGGTCTATATACAATTGCAACGCCTCCATGTCCTTTGGAAAAGGTACCAGTTCATTGCGGCTGCTGTTGAGGATCATCCGGAAAAGACGCGCGAACTTATTGAGGTAGTCGCTGGCCAGCCACTTCTCATTTTTCATAATGAAATTTTCGATGCTATTGAGGCTGTTGAAGATGAAGTGCGGGTTCATTTGGGCGCGAAGCGCCTGCAGCTCAGTATCGGCCATCTTTTGCCGGAAAGCCGCTTCCTGCCGGATGCGACGGATGCGCATCCTCACCAGCACTACCAGCAACCCCAACAACGCCAGCGCCACCAATGATTTGAACCACCAGGATTGGTACCAAAAAGGTTTGATCACGAAGATCAGTCGGTCGGTCGGCATGAACCCTCCTGTTATCTTGTTCCCGCCCCGGACCGTGAGTTCATACTCGCCTGCCGGCAAGTTGTTGAACGAAAGCCGGCCGTTTTCCAGTTGGACCCAATCGCCGGAACCGGGTGCGAGCTTGTAGAAGAACAGATTGTTCTCCGGCAGGTCGTAGTTGATCACGTCAAAATTGACCTGCAGGTTGTTTTGGTTGGGTCCCAGCGTCAGACGCCTCTCCCCCCGCGGACCCATGATGAAATCCAGAGCCTTGTCCCCGGCAAAGGCGTCCATGATCTTTGCCGTGCCTGCAACATTATAGTCCATCAAACGGTCGGCATGGAACCGGACCACTCCCCCCATACAGCCCGCATATACATCGCCGTTTGATGCCGTG
>Ga0210400_10005066_pt1 | contig 11247 bp, 13 predicted proteins | sample IncBWH26MmetaG_FD_155456 | JGI IMG/M metagenome (GOLD analysis project Ga0210400, IMG submission 155456) | Forest soil microbial communities from Barre Woods Harvard Forest LTER site, Petersham, Massachusetts, United States - Inc-BW-H-26-M | ecosystem: Environmental > Terrestrial > Soil >...
GGGGGGGGGGGGGGGGGGGGGGGGGGGGGGGGGGGGGGGGGGGGGGGGGGGGGGGGGGTTGTTGGTTTGGGTGTGGCGGGGGGGGCGGGGGGGGGGGGTGGGGGGGGTGCCGCTGGCGGCGGGGGTTTCCGTGGTGGATGCGGTGCGGGGGCTCGGGGTGCCGGGCGGGGTGGTGGGGGTGAAGTGGCCGAATGATGTGCTGGTGGGGGGGCGCGGGAAGTTGGCGGGCATTCTTGCCGAGGTTGAACCGGCGGCGCGCCACAGGGACGGCGGGCCTCATGCGGACGGGCTCCCGGCGCCGCAAAATTCTTCGGCGGCCGACTCCGGAAACCCTGCCCCAAAACAGCTCGTGGGTGGGCGGGCGGGATCCCTCTCCGGGCGGGTCGCCGTGGCACTCGGAATAGGCCTCAACCTCGCCATCGAGGCGTTCCCCGCCGGGGTCGAGGGCGCCAGCCTCCACACCCTGCTCGGCCGCTCCGTCCCCTGGCACGAGGCCCTCGCCGCCGTGCTACGAGCGCTGGGAGAACGCCTCCGCGAGCTGGAATCCGGTGGCATCCCCGCAACCGCCGCAGCCTGGCGCGACCACGCCGTGGGCCTGGGCCAAAAAGTGACCGCCCACACCCCCACCGGCACAATCCGCGGCACCGCCCTCGACATCGCCGACGACGGCGCCCTCCTCATCGACACCCCCCAGGGCATCACCCGCCTGCTCGCCGGTGACGTCCACCTGGAACGCCCCGACTAGCTGACCGTCACCGACCCATCCATCCCCGGATGGAACGTGCAGTGGAACTGGTACGTCCCCGCCTTGGTGAACTTCACCTGGTACTTGTCCCCACCGTTCATGGTGTCCGACGTGATCGACGTGTACTGATCGAAGGTGACGTTGTGCGCGATCGACCCGGTGTTGTCCCACTCGACCACGTCGCCGACCTTGACGGAGGCGCTGCTGGGCTGGAACTTGAGGGCGTCGACCTCCTTGAGGGTCGCTGCGCCGGTCTGGCCGGTCACCTTGGTGCCGACGTCTCCACCACCGGCCGCGCCGCCACCCGTCCCACCCTCACCGGCGGGAGGACCATTGCCGCAGGCGGCGAACAGCAGCGACGTCGCCACGCCCAGGCACGCGACGCCCAGCCGAGCCTTCATCATGTCGATCGACCTCCGGAGCCTGCACCCCGTCGTGGGGTATAACGTCTACGCTTCGGTGCGGAATCTTAGGCCAAACACCCTATGCCCCGTCCCCTCACGCGCCCCCGGCGCGCCGCCCATATGATCGGCGATCGAGCCGCCCTCCTGCAGGCCTGCCGGTGAGCCTGGCCGAGCCCGCCATCGCGGTCGAGGACCTGCGCAAGAGCTACGGCGACCGCGTCGCCGTGGACGGCGTCTCCTTCACCGTGCAGTCCGGCGAGGTACTGGGCATCCTCGGCCCCAACGGCGCGGGCAAGACGACGACGGTCGAGATCCTCGAAGGCCTGCGCACCGCCGACGGCGGCGCCGCCCGCGTCGCCGGCATCGACGTGCTGCGCAACCCCGAGGCGGTCAAGGGGGCGGTCGGGGTGCAGCTCCAGGCGTCGAGCTTCTTCGACCAGCTCACCCTCGCCGAGCTGCTGGAGCTGTTCGGTGCCATCTACGGCGTCGCCGTCGACGCCCGCGCCCTGCTCCGACGCGTCGACCTCGAAGACCGCTCCGCGTCCGAGGTGCGCAGGCTCAGCGGCGGGCAGCAGCAGCGCTTCGCGGTTGCCGCCGCACTTGTCAACAACCCGCGCATCCTGTTCCTCGACGAGCCGACCACGGGCCTCGACCCCCAGGCACGCCGCCACATGTGGGACCTGGTCCGCTCCTTCCGCGCCGACGGCACCACCATCGTGCTGACCACCCACTCCATGGAGGAGGCGGAGCTGCTCTGCGACCGCGTCGCCATCATGGACGCGGGGCGCATCGTCGCCCTCGACACGCCCGCGGCGCTGGTCGACGCGCTGCTGGCGCGCGGCTTCCGGCGCCCACCCGCGGTGCAGCGCGACGCGACCCTGGAGGACGTCTTCCTCGACCTCTGCGGCCACGACCTGCGCGATGGCGACGAGCCCGCAGCCGCGGCCCCCGAGGGCGGCAGGCGGAGGCGGCGACGGTGAGCATCAGCGCACCGCCCGAGCAGCGTCCCAGCGCCGCGCCACAGTCGCGCCCGCGTGCGCCGCATCGCGCCCGGGTGAGCGCACGCCGCGCCCTGCTGGTGGCGTCGCTGAAGATGTTCTACCGCAACAAGCACAGCATCTTCTGGACGCTGCTGCTGCCGGTGATCATCCTCGGCGTCTTCGCGCTGCTCAACCTGGGGGGTGGGGTGACGGCGCAGCTCGGCGTGGTCGACACCGTGCACACCGCCAGGTCGCAGCAGCTCGTCGCGGAGTTGGAGAGGAGCGCATTGGTGTCAGTGCACACCGGGGATTCGCTTGCCGGCGAGCAGTCGGCGCTGAGCAGCGGCGACCGCGACGCGCTGCTGGTGATCGGCGGCAGGGGGCCGGCGCTGACCCTCAACAGCGCGCGGTCACGCGAGTCCGCGGCGGCCCGGCTGGTCGTCGACGACGCCGTCCGCCGCACCGGCCAGGTGGCCGTGGCCTCGCCGGTTTCAGTCACAACTGTCAACAACGGCCGCAACCAGGGCTACACCGACTTCCTCATCCCCGGCATCATCGCCCTGAGCGTGATGCAGACGGGCCTGTTCACCGTGCTCTACACCTTCGTCCACCTGCGCCAGCGCGGCATCCTGCGCCGGCTCAAGGCGACCCCGCTGCGCGCCGCCGACTTCCTCGCCGCCCAGGTGGGCACCCGCCTCATCCTCGCCGCCGCGCAGACGCTGATCCTCATCCTGATCGCGCTGCTCGTCTTCCGCATCAGCATCTACGGCAACGTCGCCTGGCTGCTGCTCGTCGCCGTGCTCGGCGCGGCGGTGTTCCTGGCGCTGGGCTTCGCCATCAGCGGGTCGACGGGCAGCGTCGAGTCGGCGGCGCCGATCGCCAACGCCATCGGGCTGCCGATGATCGTGCTCAGCGGCGCCTTCTTCTCACGCGGTGGCATGCCCGGCTGGCTGCACGGCATCACCGACCTGCTGCCGCTCACCTACCTGGTCGACGGCCTGCGCCACATCTCCTACGACGGCTGGGGCCTGCTCGACATCCGCACCGACCTGCTCGGCCTCGGCGCCTGGCTGGTGGTCAGCGGGCTGCTGGCGGTGCGCCTGTTCCGCTGGGAGCTGGACTGATCAGCTGCGGCTAGGCGCCGGCGGGACGGCGCGAGTAACGCAGCGCCAGCACGGCGGCGACGACGGCGAGCACGGCGGCGAGGCCGGCGGTGCGCTCCCAGTGGGTGGGCCTGGCGGCCACGGCGACGACCACGGCGACGACCAGGAGGGCGGTGACGATCCAGGCGATGAGGGCGGCCCTGTTCATGCGCCGCAGACTACGCGATCCGCGCGTCGCGGCGGACTCAGATGTTGCCGCCCGGCTTCCAGAGCTCGGGCGGCGGCCCGGCGGGCGCGGGGCCCCAAGCGGAAACGCGAAGGTGGGTGCTCTTTTCAGGCGGGTCGCTGCCCGGTGGCGCCGCGTTCGATCTCCGCCTCGTCGTCGGCGGGGTTGCCGAGCAGGCGCAGGAAGATGATCGAGATGGCCACGAAGTAGACGATGTTGCCCAGGCCGAACATGATCACGCCCGCGATCTGCTGGTCCTGCACCGCGGAGATGCCCCAGAGCCGCGGGGCGCGCGCGTAGAAGTCGTAGGCGGGCGTGTTGAGCAGGGCGAAGATGAAGCCCAGCGCGGTGGGAGGGACGCCGGCCAGGCCGAGCATGGCGATCTTGGCGAAGGGGCTCACCGTTTTGGTGTGCTCACCGCGGAGGGGGTCGACGATAGGCCACCAGAAGATGACGCCGACGCCGATGAAGGTGAGGTGCTCGATGATGTGGATCCACTCCGTGGTGAGAGTGGCGTCGTACCACGAGGGGATGTGCCAGATGAGCAGCACCGCGTTGAAGATCAGCGTGGCGGGCCAGGGGCGGGTGAGGAAGGTCCAGGTCTTGCGCCAGCGGGGGGCGATGGTTGCGGGGAGGGGGCGCATGCCGGCGATGCCGAGGAGCACCAGGGGCGGCGCGACCATCATCAGGACGAGGTGCTGCACCATGTGCAGGGAGAGGAGGAACTGGTCGCCGCCGGTGTCGATGGGGGATTGCAGGGCGATGAAGCCGCTCAGGATGCCGGTGGCGAAGAGGTAGGGGCGCCAGGTGGGGCGCTTGAACCAGGGGGTGGTGTCGTCGTCTGCGCGGATCAGGGCGCGGCGGGTGGCGGTGATGTAGACGATGGCGAGCGTGGCGAGGCCGAGGAGGACGGTGGGGTCCCAGGACCAGTTGGTCAGGGAGAGGGTGGCGTGATCCACGGCGAGGTCAGATTAGCAAGGCGGCGGCGCCGGTACCGGGGGCCGCCGCGCTTCGCTGGCGGCCAAAAGATTATGGTGGCAAAATCCCGCGGCCAAGGATTTAGGCGGCCAAAGATTTCGGCTTAGTCGCGGCCAAGGATTTTGGCGGCCAAGAATTGGCTTAGTCGGGCAGCTCGTGGAATTCGTTGCGGGCGCCGCGGAACCAGGCGTAGAGGCTGCCGATCAGCCAGATCAACCCGATCACCCACACCCAGGTGGCCGACAACGTTCCGATGAAGCACATCGCCAGCGAGAACGCCACGTTGATGGGCGCCCAGCTGTTCGGCGGCAGGTGGATGTCGTGCGCGTCGTGGGCGTGGTCGTCGGCGGTGTGGTCGGGGTGGGCGTGGTCAGCCATGTCGCGAAGTGTCTCCCGTGGCTACACGGTGTGCAGGTAGATGATGGCCCAGAGGAAGGTGATGCCGAACATCATCAGCAGCACCAGGGTGAGCACGATGCCCATGCGCATGTTGCGCCGGGCGAGTTCCTTGTCCATGGGTGCGGGCCTCCTTCGTGCCTATCCGGCGAGGACGACGCTGTCGAGCGCCGCCACCGCGAAGAGCAGGGCCAGGTACAGCAGGGAATAGTGGAACAACCGGCCCGCCGAGCGCGCGCTGCCGTCGCGCCAGGTGCGCACCGCCAGGGCCAGGAAGACGCCGTCGAGCACCGCCGCGCCGGCGAGGTACACCCAGCCGAGCGCGTGGGTGAAGACCGGGAGCAACGTGACCGCCACCATGACCACGGTGTAGAGCGCGATCTGCTGCCGCGTCTGCTTGTCGCCCTTGACCACGGGCAGCATGGGGACGCGCGCGCGCTCGTAGTCGCGGCGGATGAGCAGCGCCAGCGCCCAGAAGTGGGGCGGCGTCCAGTAGAAGATGATGGCGAAGAGGAAGAGCGCGCTGACGCTGAGGTTGCCGGTCACCGCGGCCCAACCGACCAGCGGCGGCATCGCCCCCGCCGCGCCGCCGATGACGATGTTCTGCATCGAGGTGCGCTTCAGCCACATGGTGTAGACGAGCACGTAGAAGAGCAGCGCGCTGAGCGCCAGGGTGGCGGCGAGCAGATTGGCGAAGGTGGTCAGGACGGCGAAGCTGGCAACTTCCAGTGCCATGCCGAAGAGCAGCGCGTGCGTCGCGTCGATGCGCCCCGAAGGGATGGGACGGCTGCAGGTGCGCGTCATCTCCTGGTCGATGTCGCGGTCGAACCACATGTTGATCGTGTTGGCGCCGCCCGCGGCGAGCGCGCCGCCGGTCATGGTGGCCAGCACCAGGCCGAGCCCGGGCCAGCCCCTGGCAGCCATCACCATGGCGAAGAACGCGGTGATCTCCAGCAGCACGATGATCCGCGGCTTGGTCAGGGCGACGTAGTCGGCGACGACCTCGCGCGTGGCGCGCGGGCGGCGGACGGGCAGCTCGAGGGCGACGCTCACGACGGCACGGCCTCGCGACGCGTGCTGATGCTCGGTGTGCGCGTCCCCGCTGCCGGTCTCGGCGCCAGGCGCACCGCGCCGGGACGGGTGAGCAGCGCCAGCAGCGCCGCAGTGGCCCACAGCAGGCTGGCCAGCGCGAGGTGGATGCCGCGCGCGTAGCCCGGCAGGCGCGTCTCCACGACCACCGCGCCCGCGACGATCTGCAGCAGCAGCGCCACGTTGACCGCCATCGCCGCGATGCGCACCGGCCGGACGCCCTTGAAGGCGCGCATCACGCGGGCGACGCTCCAGCCCAGGAACAGGGCCACCACGCCCGCGACGAAGCGGTGGAAGAGGTTGATGGTCGCGTAGTGCGAGCTGTCGATCTGGAAGCCGTTGCCACAGAGGGGCCAGCCGTTGCACGCGTAGCCCGCGCCGTTGGCCACGACCAGCCCGCCACTCAGCACCAGCACATACGTCGAGACGGCGGCCCACACCATCTGCTTGGCGCTGCGCCGTTGACGGTCGTCCTGGGCAGCCGCCGTCTCCCCCGAGGAGCCGGGCGCAAAGATGGCGACCGCGGCGGCGATGAGCACGCCGAGCAGCAGCAGCGCGTTGGCCAGGTGGGCGAGCACGATGCCGCCGGGCAGGTTCCACTCGACGGTCACGCCGCCGAGCACGATCTGCACGATCAGCAAGCCGACGACCGCGGTCGAAGCGCGCACCACCCGCGGCAGGTGGCGGTAGCGGCGCCACGCCCAAATCGCCAGCGTCACCACCAGCACGGTGGACACCAGGGCGAGCATGCGGTGCGAGAACTCGATCAGCGTCTGCGGGTCCGCGGGCGGAACGAAGCCGCCGTGACAGAGCGGCCAGTCCTGGCCGGTGACGCCGCAGCCCTTGCCGCTGCCGCTGACGCGCACCACGCCGCCCGCGACCACCAGCAGGTACGTCGCGACGACCGCTGCGACGGCCGTCCTGCGGAAACCGCGCGAGGGGCGACGGAAGCCACGCGAGGGCGTCCCACCCGAAGGGACGCCCGGGACCGGGTTCATACCGCGGCAGGCCTCGCCGAGCGACGCAGGTCGCGAACCGGGCGGGCGCTGCGCACCTCGGGCACGACGTCGAAGTTGTGCTTCGGCGGCGGCGACGTGGTCGCCCACTCCAGGGTGTTGCCCTCCCACGGGTCGTCAGGGGCGTTCTTGGGCGAGCGCAGGGAGACGAAGAAGTTGATCAGGAACACCGCGACGCTGACCGCGATCAGGAAGGCGCCGAAGGTGCTGATCGAGTTGAGGTCACCCCAGCCGCGGTTGTTGTTGTACGAGGCGATGCGGCGGGGCATGCCCAGCATGCCGAGGATGTGCATGGGCATGAAGGCGAGGTTGAGGCCCAGCAGCATCAGCCAGAAGTGCAGCTTGCCCAGCTTCTCGTTGAGGAAGCGGCCGGTCATCTTGGGGAACCAGTAGTAGATGCCGCTGAACACGCCCATCACGCTGCCGCCGAAGAGCACGTAGTGGATGTGCGAGACGACCCAGTAGGTGCCGTGCAGCGCGTAGTCCACCGCCAGCGAGCCGACGTAGACGCCGTCGACCCCGCCGATCAGGAACATCAGTAAGAAGCCCACGGCGAAGAGCATCGGCGTGTCGTACCGGATCGAGCCGCCCCACAGCGTGGCCGTCCAGTTGAGGATCTTCACCCCGGTGGGCACGCCGATGATCATCGACGTCGCCGAGAAGAAGGTCTGCACCGCCAGTGGCAGTCCGGTGAGGAACATGTGGTGCACGAAGACGATGAAGCCGAGCACCGCGATGACCGCCATCGAGTAGGCCATGGCGCGATAGCCGAAGATCGGTTTTCGCGCGAACACCGGGATGACCTCACTGATGATGCCGAACGCCGGCAGGATCATGATGTAGACCGCGGGATGTGAGTAGAACCAGAAGACGAGCTGGTAGAGCAGCGCCGCCCCGCCCTGGTTGACCACGAAGAAGGCGGCGCCCGCCTGGCGGTCGAGCAGCACCATCAGCAGCACGCCGGCGAGGAACGGCGAGGCCAGCACCACCAGCGCGGAGGTGACCTCCATCGACCAGGCGAACAGCGGCAGGCGGAACCAGGTCATGCCCTTGGCCCGCATGTTGTGGATGGTGACCAGGAAGTTGATGCCGCCGAACATCGAGGAGATGCCGAGCAGGTGGAGGCCGAGGATCCAGAGGTCCTGGCCGACCTGCGGCGAGTACGCCTTCTCGGTGAGCGGCACGTAGCCGGTCCAGCCGGCGGAGCCGGTGCCGCCGAAGAGGAAGCCGCTGTACATCACCAGGCCGCCGAGGGGGATCAGCCAGTAGCTGAGCGCGTTGATGCGCGGGAAGGCCATGTCGCGCGCGCCGATCATCAGGGGCAGCACGTAGTTGCCAAAACCGGCCAGAACCGGGATGACCCAGAGGAAGATCATCGTGGTCCCGTGCATGGTGAAGATCTGGTTGTACTGGGCCTCGGTGAGGAACTTGTTCTGCGGCTCGGCGAGCTGGATGCGCACCAGCAACGCCATGATGCCGCCCACGATGAAGAAGAAGAACGTGGTGTAGAGGTACATGATGCCGATCTTCTTGTGATCGACAGTGGTGAGCCAGGACAGGATGCCCTTGTCCTTGTCCCAACGGGTCGCGTGGCGCGCCTGCTGCAGCGGCGCCTCCATGACCGCCATCACTGACCTCCGGCTTGCTGCTTGGCCACCCACGCCTGGTAGTCACTCTGGGAGAGGGCGTGGATGGTGAAGTCCATGAGCCAGTGGCCCTCGCCACAGAGCTCGGTGCACGCGCCCGTGTAGTCGCCGGGCTTGTCGATCTGCATCCAGGTGTGGTTCACCTGGCCGGGGATGGCGTTCATCTGACCGTTGATGTTGGGCATGAACAGCGAGTGGTTGACGTCCTGGGAGCGCACCTCGAGGGCGATCGGCGTGTTCACCGGGACGTAGAAGTCCTTGATGGTGGTGAGCTCCTTGCCGTTGGCCTTCTGCACGCCGTAGTCGAACATCCAGTAGAAGCGCACCCCGGTGACCTTGATGGTCATCGCCCCCTGCGGCGCGCTGGCGATCACGCCCATGTTGGCCGCGGTGAGCCCGAAGAGGCTGACCAGGATGATGAAGGGGATGACCGTCCAGCCGATCTCCAGCTTGTTGTTGCCGTGGGTCTGCACCGGCTCCTCGTCGTCGTGCTTGCGGCGGAAGCGCAGCGCGCTGTAGAGGATCGCCCCCGACACGCCCGCGGTGATCACCACCGACACCCAGAAGAGGGGCCAGAACACGTCGTTGATGTGCTGTCCCACCGGCCCCTGGGGGTGCAGTGGCGACACGTCCACAAAGGCGACGACGTTGGTGACGGTCACGGGCAGCAAACCCCCATGTGGTCCGTGGGACTGATCGCGCGCGGAGGGCGAATCATGGCACCCGGGGAAAGCCGTCGTCAAACGGCGCCGCGCTGATGTGAACGGCCCAACGGGCGAGCACGTCGCCGCGCTCGCCGGCGCGCCGGACGTGGGGCGAAGAGCCCAAGGTGGGCGAGTGCTCCGGGAATGCTCCCATGACGGCCGCGGCGCCTATTTCATCCAGGGACGGGTGACCGTCCTGATCTGCTGCTTGACCACCTCGGTGACCGCCACGTTGGTGAGCGCCGCCTCCTCCCAGGTCCCCCGCGCCGTGGGCACCTTCCCCGGGTCGGGGATGGGGCGGCCGCCGGGGTCGCGCAGCGTCTGGTCGCGACGGGCGCGCCGCGGCAGGGCGGGGAACTTCATGGCGGGCAGGAGATTACCAGGGAGGAATGCCGCCCCGGCGAGCCAGTCAGCCGACCTCGACCATGCCCAGCCGGATGGCGTACCTGACCAGGTCGGCGTTGCGGTGGATGTCGAGCTTGGTCATCAGCCGGGTGCGGTGGTTGTGCACCGTCTTCACCGACAGGTCGAGCATCTCGGCGATCTCCCGCGACGAGTGCCCCTCGGCGATCAGCTTGAGGATCTCCTGCTCGCGGGCGCTGAGCCGCTTGCCCGGGGCGCCGGGGTCGGCGAGGCCGGCGCCGCGGTCGCTGCGCTGCAGGTAGTCGGTCATCAGCGCCTTGGCCAGGTAGGGCGACAGGTAGGAGTTGCCCTCGTGGGTCGAGCGGATGGCGCTCATCAGCTCGACGCCGCCGCTCTTCTTGAGCACGTAGCCCGCCGCGCCGGCGCCCAGGGCGCGCAGGAAGACGTCCTCGTTGTCGTGCATGGTCAGCACCAGCACCCGCACCGCGCCGTCGCGCTGGACGATCTGCCGCGTCGCCTCGATGCCGTCGAGCAGGGGCATGGTGATGTCCATGAGCACCACGTCGGGATGCAGCGCGGCGGCCTGCTGCACGGCGGCGCGGCCGTCGGCGACCTCGCCGACCACCTCGATGTCCGGCTGGGTGGCGAGCAGGGAGCGCACCCCCTCGCGGAAGAGGGCGTGGTCGTCGGCGAGCAGGACGCGGATGTTCTTGCCCACCGGGACCGGCTCCTCCTGCCTCACGACGCGGCGACGCCGAGCAGCTCAGCCCCGGCGCGGTCGAGCGGGATGCGGGCGCTGACCCGCGTCCCTCCGCCCGGCTCGGAGGAGACGTCGACGCTGCCGCCCACGATACTCGCGCGCTCGCGCATGCCGGGCAGACCGAGACCGCTTCGCGACGCGCCGCCCTCGGCTGCCGCGGGGGCGAAGCCGACGCCGTCGTCGCTGATGTCGAGCCGCACCGCGTCGGCGAGGAAGCGCAGCCGGACGTGCACGCAGCCCGCCCGCGCGTGCTTCTGCACGTTGGCCAGCGCCTCCTGGGCGATGCGGTAGAGGGCCAGCTCGACCGCCTGGGGCATGCGCCGGCGCCGTCCCTCGATCTGCACGTCGGCGCGCAGCCCGGCGGCGGCGACGCGGTCGCGGACGTGGCGGTTGAGCGCGGGCAGCAGGCCGAACTCGTCGAGCGCGGGCGGGCGCAGCTCGGTGGCGATGCGCTGCAGGTCGCCGAGAGCGGCGTCGGCGAGGCGGCGCAGCCGAGCCAGGGTGTCGCGCAGCGCCGCGTCGTCGCCCCCGCCGGCGGCGAGCGCGTCGGCGGTGTCGACGGTGGTCATCAGCGCGGCGAGGAGCTGGTTGGCCTCGTCGTGCAGCTCGCGGGCGACCCGGCCGCGCTCCTCCTCCTGGGCGCGGATGACCATGTCGGCGAGGCGCTGGGTCTCGGCGCGCTGCCGCTCCAGCGACGAGGCCAGGGCGCGAGTGGCGTCGAGCTGGGCGGCCAGGTCGGCGGAGAGCTGCAGGTTGGCGGCGGCGACCTCGCGCTGGGTGCTCAGCGCGTCGATCAGCCTGCGCTCGGCCACCTGGAGCTGCGACGCCGCCGCGCCG
>Ga0210400_10005067_pt1 | contig 11247 bp, 7 predicted proteins | sample IncBWH26MmetaG_FD_155456 | JGI IMG/M metagenome (GOLD analysis project Ga0210400, IMG submission 155456) | Forest soil microbial communities from Barre Woods Harvard Forest LTER site, Petersham, Massachusetts, United States - Inc-BW-H-26-M | ecosystem: Environmental > Terrestrial > Soil >...
CACCGTCAGGTTCAACACTTCGTGAATATTCTTCCCGCGATACCGCACCTCGAGCACGGTCGGCTTGTAGCGTGTGCCCTTGCATTCCTCGCAAATCAGTTCCACGTCGGCCAGAAACTGCATCTCTACCGTGACCGTGCCGTCGCCCTGACAGGTCTCGCAACGTCCGCCGGGAATGTTGAACGAGAAATGTCCTGCCCCGAACCCGCGCTTTTTGGCCTCGGGCAGGGAAGCAAACAGCTCGCGCATCGCATCGAAGGCCTTGATGTACGTAACCGGATTCGATCGCGGCGTGCGCCCGATCGGCGATTGATCGACCAGCACGACTTCCTCGATGAACTGATCGCCCTCCAGGCTCTCCCAACTCGCCGCCGGACCTGTAGCCCCATTTCCGGCTTGCTGCTTAGCCGCCACCAATGCCCGGTACAGCACCTGATGCAGCAGGGTTGACTTGCCCGAACCCGACACGCCGGTGATCGCCACCAGCATCCCCAGCGGAATGCTGATGTCCACGTCCTTCAGATTATTGGCGCGCACTCCGGAAATCTTGATCTGCTGCGCTCCTGGCTTGCGTCGCAGCAGCGGCGGCTGAATGCGCAGGTCTTCGGAAAGATAGCGCCCGGTCAGCGAAACGGGATTGTGCAAAATCTCGTCGTAGGTCCCCTCGGCAACCAGCTTGCCGCCATTCTCGCCCGCTCCCGGCCCCAGGTCGAGAATCCTATCCGCCGCTCGCATAATGTCGGGATCGTGCTCCACCACCAGAATCGTATTCCCCAGATCGCGTAGCCCGTGCAGAATCTTGATCAGCCGGTGCGTGTCCCGCGGATGCAGCCCGATCGACGGCTCATCCAGAACATACAAAGTCCCCACCAGCCGCGAGCCAAGAGAAGTTGCCAGCTGAATCCGCTGAGCCTCGCCGCCTGAGAGCGTCGAAGACAACCGGTCGAGAGTTAAATATTCGAGGCCGACATCATTCAGAAACCGCAACCGCTCCCGAATCTCCTCTAGCAACCGCTCGGCAATCTCCGCTTCCTGCGGACTCAATTCCACCTGCTCAAAAAAGCGCAGCGCATCCTCGACGGTCAGCGCACACACCTCGCAAATGTTACGCCCCTTGATCTTGACCTGTCGGGCCTCCAACCGCAGCCGCGATCCGTTGCAAGTCGAGCACAGCGAATATCCACGATAGCGGCTCAAGAATACGCGCACGTGCAGCTTGTATTTCTTGCGCTCCAGGTGATTAAAAAAACCGCGCACTCCAAGAAACTTCCCCTCGCCGTTGAGGATTAAATTGCGCTGTTCGTCTTCGAGATCTGCCCACGGCACATCGAGTGGAATCCCGGCCGCCTTGGCAAACCGTTTCAGATCGGTAAATAGCGGGCGATACTTCGGCTTGGTCCACGGCTCAATCGGACACTCGGCAATCGTCTTCAGCTTGTCCGGAATCACCAGATCAAGATCAAAATCAATGGTGTTCCCAAATCCCTGGCATCGCGGGCAAGCCCCATACGGATTGTTAAAAGAGAAAAGCCGAGGCTCCGGCTCCTCATAACGTAAGCCGCACTCCTTGCACTCAAACCTCTGCGCAAACCGCAGAATCTTTGCTTGTGTGGAGCGGACGCCCTCACCCACGTCTGTCGATCGCTGATCATTTCCCGGAATCTCAAAAATAACCTCGCCCGCCTCCCGATAAGCAGTCTCAATCGCATCCACCACACGCGCCCGGGATTCCGCAGAAACTACGAGCCGATCGACCAGAACAAACACCGGCAGCTCGAAGTTAATATCGAGCAAAGATTCCGGCGTAGAAAACTCGTAAACCTCCCCCGCCTGATAAAGCCGGTTGAACCCCGCCTTCCGCAACTCAAACAACCGCGTCTTCAAAGCCTCGGTTAGGTGAACTGTGGGTGCCCCATTTCTGGCGTTCTTTGCGAGAAAGCCTGCCCTGAGCTTGTCGAAGGGTGGGGATTTTGCTGTGGCTTTCTTCGACTTCGCGGAACGAGAAGGTTCCGCTTCCTGCACCGCTGTCGCAGTTCTCACCAGAGGAAACAAAACCTGCAATCGCGTCCCCGGATCAAGCGCCAGAATCACGTCCGCAACTTCGTCCACCGTATCTTTCTTGACCTCGCACCCGCACTTCGCGCAGTACGTCCGCCCCACCCGCGCAAACAGCAGCCGCAAATAATCGTAGATCTCCGTCGCGGTCGCCACCGTCGACCGCGGATTCCGTGTCGTATTCTTCTGCTTGATCGCTACCGCCGGAGCGATTCCGTCAATCGTGTCCGCGTCCGGCTTTTCGATGCGCTCCAGAAATTGCCGCGCGTACGCCGACAGCGACTCCACATACCGGCGCTGCCCCTCGGCATAAATCGTGTCAAAGGCCAACGACGATTTGCCGGACCCGGAGACCCCGGTCACCACCGTAAGTTGATTGTGTGGGATATCGAAATCAATGTTTTTGAGGTTGTGAACGCGGGCCCCGCGCACAACAATGCTTTCCGTGGGATTCGAAAGACTGAGCGTAGGGTCAGAAGACATCGGGTCAAGGCTCGGCACGGTCGCACGCGAATCCCGAGCGCAAGCGCCCAGAGCCCTCCGCGAGCCCTACCGAATCTTTCTATTATAAGGGATCAAATCGGCGGCATTCCAATGACGGCGAGCGAGACGTTGCGCGTCTCTACAAACACGGGGTTATCTATTTAAGCGCGGATTCCGAGTCGTTCTCTCGATCGCGCCGTTTTCCGTATCGGATGGCGAAGGTGAATCCGAAAACCATGATGCCGACCGGAGGAGCCAGCATCACCAGAATCGCGCGATTGAGCGCCCGCTGACCTTCCTTCGGCGTAGCCTTGGCATTCGCAACACACATGGCGCAGCCCTGGGCGAAGGCGGGAGTGATCCCACACGCTAGAATCAAGGCCAACAGCGCCCAGCGAAGCTTTGATCGCAAATTCATATACCCACTTTAACTCTGCTGAATGCCCACGCCACTTGGCGGAGGTTGGACCCGGTCCGCATCCGGGAAGAAGAAGAAATACATGATGATGAAGCACCCTGTCACCGCGATCACCAGCATCCAGCGCATGATCGCTTTCTCAAACTTCAGGTGCATGAAGTACCCTATGATCAGCGCGGACTTGATGATCGACAGAATCAGCAGGACTTCGAGCATGTGCCGGGGATCTTTAAATACCTGGTTATAGCCCAGCCAAACTTCAATCGCCGTCAGTACCAGTAACGCTCCCCATACCCAGAAATACTGCCCCTTGCTGTCATCATGTGCGGCTTCGTGCATTCTGTTTCCCCTCGCTTTTTGGGCGGAGCAGCGCTTCCAGCGCTGCGATAAACGCCATTCCTGTGGCGGGCTTTCAGCCCCTAGCCCCGCATCGCTACACAATCCTCGTCGACATCAAGTAAACCAGCGGAAAAATAAACATCCACACCAGATCGACGAAGTGCCAGTACAGCCCGGCAACCTCCACGTCCTGCGCATCATAGTCTTTCGGTTTCAAAAACAGGATGATCGACGCCACCACAAGCGCAATTCCCAACGCGTGAACCGGATAGTGAAACACGTTAGTGGATGGGATCAGCAACGCCCCGGCAATCCAGAGCACCGCCAGCGCCGGCAGAAACCACTTGCGAAACGCCACTACTCCCAGGTAAATCACGCCGATCGTGACGTGCAGCATGTGCATCGCCGTCAGCCCGAAGAACGTCGCCGAAAACTGCGGCGTGCTTTTCGATACGTCCGCCAACTCGCCCGTCGTCGTGCCCGCGCCAAGCTTTAGAAACCATGGAATGGTCAACCCCTCATCAATCAGCTTGCTCCACTCCATGCCGTGCAGCACGATGAACGCCGTGCCGAAGGCCATGGTGGCGAGCAACCAGTTGCGCGTCCAGGCCCGGTCGCCGCGCTGCGCCGCGAACACTCCCATCACCATGGTCAGCGAACTCGACAGCAGGCACGCCGTCATGATTGTCGCGTTGGTGATGCTGGCCACGTGAAATGGCGTTGGCCACGGTGTCGTGTAAATTCGGTTGTAGCTGAAGGCGAAAAGCAGCGCTCCGAAGGTTAGCGAGTCCGAGGCTAGAAACAGCCACATCCCCACCTTCTTCGAATAAGCTCCAAACAGCGGAGCCTCGTACTCCCCCGGCAACCCGTGCGGCGCGGCATGATCAAGCGCGGCGTCAGCCATTCTTCAAGTTCCCCTTTCGATTCGGCCTTGAAAGGGCGCGGCCTTAGCCGCGCCGTCCCCCGTCACACTCCTAGCGGCTTTAGCCGCTGAGGAATTTCACCTCGCAAAACTCAACAACCCAAACACATAAATCCACAGCACCGCCATGAAATGCCAATACCATGCCGTAATGTCCACCACAATCCGCCGCGTCGCGACCGGTCGATGCAGCAGGGAAGCGCTCGCCGCCCAGAGCAGCGCAATCACTCCTCCAGTCAAGTGCAGCGCGTGTGTGATGGTCAACAGAAATGCAAACGAGCTGCTGGGATTCGTGTCCACGTAAAACCCGCGGACGTGCAGTTCCCGCCAAGCCAGCCACTGCCCGGCTAGAAAGGAAATCCCCAGCAGAACCGTAATCCCCAGCCAAGGAAACGAATCAGCATTCCCCGGCAAAACTCCTGCCGACGAAGCCATAGCGGCGTTTCGCGCCGCCTGCCGTCGCGCCAACTCAATGGTCGCGCTGCTCACCAGCAGCACAACCGTATTAATCGCCAGCAGCATCCAAGGCAGATCTACCTGGCCCCAATCCCGCACATACGAATTCGATGCCCCATCAAAAGTCGGCAGCCCCTGCCGCACGATGTACGCGCTGGTTAGCGAGATGAACACCATGCAGACGGTGGCAATCCCGCAAACCAGCCCCAGCCGCGCCCGCCGCAAGCGCGCAGGCACGCTGTCGAACTGTCCAATCGCGGTCGCTGGAGTCATCGTTGCCATAACCTATCTAATGCGCCGATCCCGTAGCCGGATCCGTCTGCATCACATAATCCTTTGCGGCGCCCGGCACACCGTACTCGTAGGGCCCGTGATTGACCACCGGAGTCACGCCGCCAAAGTTGTCGTGTGGCGGCGGAGTCGTGGTTGTCCACTCCAGCGTCGTCGCTTCCCACGGATTGTCGCTGGCCTTCGGCCCTTTGAACATGCTCCAGAACAGGTTGATCACAAAAATGAACTGCGCCGCAATCGTGATGATCGCCGCAAACGTCATGAACTGGTGCAGCGGCATCAGCTTCTGCAGGTACGCCACTTCCGTGTATTGCGAATACCGCCGCGTTCCACCCGCCAGCCCGAGATAGTGCATCGGCATAAAGATGGCATACGTTCCCGCCAACGTCAGGAAGAAGTGAACCTTCCCCCATGTCTCATTCATCATGCGCCCAAACATTTTCGGGAACCAATAATACGTAGCGGCAAACATGCCAAAAATCGCCGCCACGCCCATGATCAGGTGGAAGTGCCCGACCACAAAATAAGTGTCGTGCAGCTGAATATCAAGCACCGGCTGCGCCAGAAACGGCCCGCTCAGCCCGCCCGAAACAAACAGCGACACAAAGCCGATCGCATACAGCATCGGAGTCTGAAAGCAAATGCGCCCCTTCCACATGGTGCCCAGCCAGTTAAACGTCTTGATAGCTGAGGGCACGCCGATGCACATGGTCAAAATCGAAAACGCAAACGCCGAGTAAGGGCTCATCCCGCTCATGAACATGTGATGGCCCCACACCATGAATCCGAGAAATCCGATCGACAGCATGGCGTAAACCATCGCCTTGTACCCGAAGATCGGCTTGCGCGAGAACGTCGAGAGAACTTGCGACGCGACGCCCATCCCCGGCAGAATCGCGATGTAAACTTCAGGGTGTCCGAAGAACCAGAACAGATGCTGCCACAGCAGCGGCGACCCGCCCTTGTGACCCATGATCTGCCCGTTCACGACCACGAGCGGAACATAAAAGCTGGTGCCGAGATTGCGATCCATCAGCAGCAGGATCCCGCCCGAGAGCAGCACACCGAACGCCAGCAACCCAAGAATCGCCGTGATGAACCACGACCAGCAGGTTAGCGGCATGCGCATCATGGTCATGCCCTTGGCCCGCAAATCGAGCGTGGTCGTAATAAAGTTCAGCGCGCCCATCAGCGACGCGACACAGAAAATCGCAATGCTCGTAATCCAAAGATCAGCCCCGAGTTGTTCACCCGGCCCGGCCGAAGGCAGCGCGCTTAGCGGAGCATATCCAGTCCACCCATGCAGCGGCGCCCCGCCCGTCACGAAGAACGCCGCGATGATCACGACAAATCCCACAAACGTCGTCCAGAACGAAAGCATGTTGAGGACAGGGAACGCCATATCCGGCGCGCCAATTTGAATGGGCAGGAAGTAGTTACCGAAGCCGCCCTGCGGTGCCGTGGTCAGCACGAAGAACACCATGATGGTGCCGTGCATGGTCAGCAGGCTGAGATAGGTCTCAGGCTTGATCTCACCTACCAGCGGCAACACCGCCGCCGGCCAGACCAGGTGAATGCGCATCAACAACGACAGGAACATCCCGACAAACACTGCTGTGAGCGCCAAAAAGAAATACTGAATGCCGATGACTTTGTGATCAAGGCTGAAAATATATTTCCGAATAAAACCCTGAGGACCATGTGCAGGGGTCGACATTTATTGTTTCTCCGCCTCCCGGGCCGCCAGCCACTTATCGAAATCTTCCTGGCTGACGACGTGAACCATGCCGTGCATTTTGTAGTGACCCAGCCCGCAAAGCTCGGCGCAGGCAATTTCGTACTCCCCAATCGCGGTTGGCTTGAAGTGCATGTGAATGTTCAGCCCTGGGACCGCATCCTGCTTGAAGCGCAGCGACGGCACAAAGAAGCTGTGGATCACATCCACGGCCCGCAGGCTCACATCCACTTCGCGGTCGACCGGCAGATACATTGTTCCGGTAACCACGTCATCCTTGGCCGCAGGATCGGTCTGGCTCAGCCCGACCGCAGCCTCACCGCCCGCCGATGGATCCATCAAATTCGGACTCGTCTTCCCATATTTCCCGTCCGGTCCCGGATAGCGGAAGTACCACGCAAACTGCATCCCCGTCACTTCCACCTGCACCGCCCCGGCTTCGGCGGGATCAAAACGCTGGCTCGCCCACACGCTACTGCCCATCAGATTCAATCCAATGAACAGAATCGCCGTAAGCAAAGTCCACACCACTTCCAGCGTCGTATTGCCATGCGAATACGAAACCGCCGGCGACGAGGGACTCTCTTTGTATTTCCAGACGATGTAGCCCAATCCGAGCTGCGCCGCCAGGAAAATGATCCCCATAATGATGAAGGTGAGAGTGAATTGCCGGTCGATAAATCCCGTGGACGCCGCCGCTCCAACCGGCAGCCACCATGTCTTGGCCACGAAGAAGTATGTACTGGCCAGCGTGATCACCCAGATCAACAGCAGTAACGCGAGGCCCATTCCTCAGCCCTCCAGAACCCTAAGGACGACACAAAAGGATTTCCCCACGACCGTTGCGGCGTTCGACAACGCAAGCACCAGTCGGCGGCGAGTGTAACACAGCCACGCGTGAAATTTGCAACCGGCTCCTGAGGAAAACCGTTAGCTACGTGTCAACGCGGATTCTGGCAGATCACACAAACCTTACCTCGACGTTGTGATCCTGAGCGAAGCTGTCGTGCGCGAAGCGAACGGCAACGCAGTCGAAAGTTCCCTCGAACGCGGCCGCCTACCCGGGTCAAAATGCCTTTCCAATCCGTGTCAATCCGTGAAAATCCGTGGCGAACACTTTACTTCTCCGTCCACTCCGGCACCCGTCCCGGAGTCCACGGCGCTCCCGCTGCCTCCATATCCTTCTCGAGTTTGGCAAGATCAACCTCTACCAGCGTATGCAACTTGGCCAACTGCTCTCCAAACTCGGCCGCCGCAATGTTGTACGAGTCCACATGCGACTGCGTTGGCTTGGCCAGCGAGAAGCGTTCCCCTTCCAACACCGAATTCACCCGCTCGTTGATCGACGACGCTACCGGCTCGCTGCGCCTGGCGATCTCGACATCCCCGCGCAACGCCCGCAGAATCTCGCGATCCCGTTGTTCAATTCCGTCGGCAACGCTCCCCAGCTGTTTCTCAACAGCCGGCGTCTCCCGCAAGGCTTCGCGAATCTCCTTCAACCGCGCCTGCACTTCCTCGGAAGTATGCAGCGCCCCAGAGACTGCCCGATACAGCCGCGTCACCTTCCGCAAGAACTCTCCCTGCGCCGTGCGATCCGCTGCACTCATCCCCGTCGCTCCCACGGTTACCACTTTGAACGACTGCGGCCCACCAAGTTCCGTCACTGCTCCGTCGACTTTGTCGAACATCCGAACCGAGTAGCTTCCGGAAACCACCAGGGGCCCCTGATCCGCCGCATCCGGAAAATCCTCTTCGCCGTCGCCGGATTTCTCTTTCACCTGCGCCGCGGGATATCGTAGATCCCACGCCACCCGCTGAAATCCCGCATCCACGCCCCCGTCCACGCGCCGGATCGGCGCCCCACTCTCGTCATACACCACAAAATAAACTTCCGGCTTGGCCTCCTGCGCCTCCGCCCTCAACTCATCATTCGTCGGATAGGGAAGCGTCTGATTCTTCTTCGCCGCGTCTTTTTCCGCCTCCTGCCGCTTCTCCTTCTTGGTCTTGATCTTGTCCTTCATATACGCGGTAAACACAGCCCCGTACGGAGGATTTTCCGCGCTATAAAACGCATCTCCCTGAAATCCCTTTTTCGGCCCGCCCAGCGGATGCCGCTCTACATAAAGCAGAGCGTCCTTCACCGGAAACACCGCCGCAGCCTGCTCCGTCGACCCAGCTTTCATCTGCCGCAGCGGCGTGATGTCATCCAGCACATAAAATCCGCGCCCAAACGTAGCGATCACCAGATCGCCCTCGCGCGCCTGAATCACCATGTCGCGCACCGCAATCGTCGGCAGCCCGCCCTTCAGCCGCACCCAGTGCTGGCCGCCGTCGATCGTGAAAAACGCGCCCAACTCGGTCCCCGCAAACAACAGACTTGGGTTCACCGTGTCTTCCGCAAACGCCAGCACCGGACCGCTCTCCGGCAGATCGCCCGCAATCGAAGTCCACGTCTTGCCCGTGTCCGTCGATTTCAGCAGATAAGGTTTGAAGTCCTCGTTCTTGTGATTCTCAAACGCCGCGTAGACCGTATTCACGTCATGATGCGACGCCGCCAGCCGGCTCACATACGTCATGTCCGGGACGCCCGCAAACTTCTCATACTTCGTCCATGAAGTGCCGCCGTCGCCGGTCACCTGAATCAATCCATCGTCGGTGCCCACATAAATCAGCCCTTCCTTTTTCGGCGACTCCGACAGCGCCACAATATTTCCGTAGAACGAAGTCGACTGATTCTTCGCCACCGCATCCGGACCCCACACCTTGCCCATGACCGGCAGCTTGTTGCGATCAATCTGCCGCGTCAGGTCCCCGCTGATCGCCTTCCACGTATCCCCGCGATCGTCGCTGCGAAATAATTTGTTGGCCGCAAAATAAAGCCGCGTATGCGCATGCGGACTAATGATGATCGGCGAATCCCAATTCCAGCGCAGCGGCGGCTCACCCTTGCCCTCCAGAGGCTGCAACACCAGTTCCTGCCCGGTCGGCTTGTCATACCGCACCAGCACCCCATACTGCGACTCCGCATAAATTGTGTTAGCGTCCACCGGATCCACCTGCGAGTGGAACCCGTCGCCGCCCGTGGTCACGAACCAATCCGAATTCACAATCCCGTTCAGATCGCGCGTGCGCGACGGTCCACACCAGGAGAAATAATCCTGCGTCCCCCCGCACACGTTATAAAACGGCGTGGCATTGTCCACCGCCACGTCATAAAACTGCATCGTCGGCAGATTCGCCTTGAATTCCCAACTCTTCGCGTCGTCGAAGGTCGCGTACATCCCGCCGTCCGAGCCCAGCAGCCAATGCTTGGTATCTTCCGGATCAATCCACAGAGTGTGATTGTCCCCGTGATGATTCACCTCATTCACCTTGTGCAGCGTCTTGCCCCCGTCCAGCGACTCGCGCAGCGAAACGTTCATCACAAAAATTCGATCTACATTCTTCGGATCGGGCGCCACCCGCCCGTAGTACATCGCTCCCTGATCGAACTCGTTGCGCCGCTCCCAGGTCGCGCCCTTGTCGTTCGAGCGAAAAATTCCACCCTTCGCATCCGCCGCTTCGATGCTGGCGTAAACCACATTCGGATCCGCTGGCGAGACCGCCAGCCCAATCCTGCCCATGTCAACCGATGGCAGCCCCGACTTCAATTTGTTCCACGTCGCGCCGGCGTCGGTCGATTTATAAATCGCGCTCTCCGGCCCGCCATCAATCAGCGTGTAAACATGCCGCCGCCGCTGATAAGCCGCCGCATAAACAATGTCCGGATTCGAAGGATCGATCACCACATCCACCACGCCCGTGTTCTCGCTGATGGTCAAGACGGCTTTCCAATTTTTCCCACCGTCCGTAGTCTTGTACAGTCCGCGATCCCCGCCCGGCCCCCACAACGGCCCTTCCGCCGCCACATACACCACTTTCGAATCCCGCGGATCAATCACCACCCGCCCGATGTGCTCCGACTTCTTCAGCCCCAGATTTTCCCAACTCTTCCCGCCATCAACCGACCGGTAAATCCCATCGCCGTAGCTCACACTGCGCTGAGAATTGCTTTCCCCCGTCCCCACCCACACCACCGACGCGTCATTCGGATCCACGGCCACCCATCCAATCGAATACGATCCCTCGCCATCGAACACCGGAGTCCAGGTCGTCCCGTCATTCACCGTCTTCCACACTCCGCCCGACGCCACTCCTACGTAATACTCAACCTTGTTCTTCGGATTCACCGCCAGCGACATCACCCGCCCCGAAGATGCCCCCGGCCCAATCAAGCGGAATTTGAGCCCGGAGAAAGTATCGGCGTTCATCCCGCCTTTTTTTTCTTCCTTCGGTTCTTCTTTCTTTTCGTCCTTCTTCTGATCTTTCTTCGCCTCCTTCTTCCCCGGCATTGTCGCGGGTGTGGACGGAGTCTTTTTGTCCGCGTCTTTATCCTGCGGAGTTGCGAAGAGGTTGGAAAGCGCGAAAAACAGGAAGGCGATGACGACGGCGAGGCGGAATTTCACAGCAGGCTCCAGTCAAAGGATTTCCAAAGCCGATATGTATACA
>Ga0210400_10005070_pt1 | contig 11244 bp, 16 predicted proteins | sample IncBWH26MmetaG_FD_155456 | JGI IMG/M metagenome (GOLD analysis project Ga0210400, IMG submission 155456) | Forest soil microbial communities from Barre Woods Harvard Forest LTER site, Petersham, Massachusetts, United States - Inc-BW-H-26-M | ecosystem: Environmental > Terrestrial > Soil >...
CGCGTTTCCTGCCGCAAGTTCTCCATCATCTTGAAGATGTTGTTGTAGGCCGTCTCCCGCAGCCGCGCCTGCACCATCTCGATGTCTTTGGTGATCGCCGGAATGTCGGGCTTGACCTCATACAACGGGAAGAACTTCTTCTCCCCGTTCGCCGTGTTGAAATACGTGATCTTGCCGGGGTTGGTCGATGACGGCAGGTTCATCAGGCTCACGTCCGCGCCCATCGGTGGCCGGTTGACCTTCTCGATGCTTTCGGCCTTCTGGCGGGTTTCGAGTTGGAGTTGGATGGTATCGGCCAGCATCTTTTCCCCAACCCCGCGCCCATACGGATCGTTGGCCTGGGTGTCCCAGCGCGAAACCGCAAACGGCTGGTCGTGGAAGCCAGCGACCGACAGCGGCTTGTTGTCCTTCTTGCCGCGCACCCAATAAATTTCGCGCCAGGTGAAGCCGCCGGGAACGACGCCGACAGGCGGTCCCATGCCGTTATCGGACCCGATGGCAAAGTTCGGCTCGATGCAATGGCCGATCACGCTTTCATATTCCAGCGCGCCGCCCTTCTGGTTCCACATCTGGAGAATATCGTCGGAGCAATTCTCCGGCCCGAACATCTCCACGATCTGGCTGACCGTCATGCGAAATTCGCGGTAGAGAACCTCATCGCTGAAATCAAACCCTGCGCCCAGCATGTATTCCCCAGCGCAGGGCGTAAAGCAATGCAGGATTTCATCGGCATCGGGGTAATCGATGATCGGCGCGGTGCCGAAGAATGTCAGGTCGCTATAATGCTGGTCCTGCGCGTCGTAGAAATTGCTGTGATCATAAACATACCCGAGATTCTCGGTCATTTCCTCGTAATAGCGTTGGCCTTGTCTATCCAACTCGAAATTGGGGATAGCTGGTCCCAAGCGCATCCATTCGCGGTCGGGATCAGTGAGCCCGGCCATCAGACCGGCGGCACAGACTTCGCCTGCAAGCGTGGCCGTGCGGTCCACAATCGAAAAGTCGTTGCGCAAACCATTCTGAAAGGTGTTTCCAGTGATGAACGCATAATATCTCCACGGCGCTTGATAGCGAGCGATTTGGCCCCAGACCGACCAGTGCGGCAGTCGCCATGTGTACAGCGCCTGGAATCGCGACTCACAATGCTGGTACATCGTCGCCCATTCCTTGACGGTCTGGTCGGACGGTTTGGTTTCTTCGGCGTCGGCAGGGACAGTTGCTAGCAGGGTGGGCGAGCCCTTGGCGTAGTAGGGCGTATCTTCCTGCTGTGGTTTGTAGCGGCGAGCGGTGGCGGCCATTTCTATCCACCGAGTAACGATTTGGTCGCCGTAGTCTGCGGCGCTGCGGCGCCCTTACCCCCCGTCACGTCGGTTCCGGAAAACCCCGCCCCTTCTGCGCTCGCGAGCTTCTGACGCTCTGCCGCGCCTGCTTCGGCAATGGAGGGTTGTGCAATCTGTGGCGCAGCCGGGGGCGGCGGTGCAGGCGGTGGGGCTTTTGGTGAGCCGAATAGGAATGAAATGGTCGCCTCCTATTAATTCTTCGGCGGCGGTTCTACCACCACGATTGGGATACCCTGAAACGTGGAATGGCCCACGCTGCCTTTGGCCGTCATGGTGGAACGTCCGCTGTCTTTGGCGGGGATGACCCCCAAGTCAGGGACGGCGGCTATGGCGTCTGCGAATTCCTTGTCGCAGCGAATCTCAAGTTGTGGGTTCTCGCCCGTGTGGCCTGCGGTCAGCGCACGCAGCATCTTGCCCGCATCAGCATCCTTGGGTGTCGTGTACGTCACATTGCGCCAAGTATCGACAAGGGATATTTCCATGGTCAGGCCCTCATTTGTAAAATTCGCTGTACGGGTCAAATGGCGGTTCGGCCCTTATCTTTGCCGGACGATAAGCTGCAGGATTGCAGATGGCCACGCTAATGCCCGTCCGGATAAGGTAGCGTATACAATCCATCAGGTGGTCGTTTTCCTTCACGACGGCGCCTTTCTCGTTCCTTCGATACATACGGTATTCGGCAAGAAAATTCACTAGGGTTTTAAAGACCTTGATCCTGCCAGTGGAGAAGCGCTGCCACACATCGAAGATGCCAGCCTCTACGGCGTTGTCCGCTGGCGTCAGTCGCAAGCCAAGATCCACATAAAGCGAGAGTAGCTGGGTGCCGTCGGTCTGTGTGCGCCCCCGCGCTGCTGGGTCAATGACGCCGTTCATCCACTCCCCGCGCGACCTGACGGCGGCGGCATGAATGGCGGGCTCCGCCTGGCCACGATAATGCTCGGAATAAAGATAGGCCGTGTCGCTCTCCGGGTCATAAGCCATCCATAGAGCGGCGGTCCTGTTCCAGCCAACATCCATCGCATATGAGCGCGGCCAGTATTCCGGGAACACTATAGGGTCAATGACAAATTCACTCTCAGGGATGGGGTAGATCGCGCCGCTACCGAGCTGCGGAATCCCCCTGGTGCGAGCATCGCGTTCGTGCGAGGGGTACGAGCCGATGAGTTGGTCCCGTGCTTCTTTGGAGAGATGCGGGGCATCTTCCCATCCGGCCTGCACCACAAACTTTGTCATGTGAGCCACGCCCATCTTCTGCCATAGCTGATCGCGTATACGCTCTGGACATGAACGCCGTATTCTTTGGCGATTTTAATCTTGCTTTCACCCAGCGCGGCGCGGTTCCTGATATCCCGCACCATGGTTTCGGCTAGCTTCACATTATGGTGCTGGCGGCCGCGTTTCGAGGTGCCGTGAAGCACTCGATCCATTTGATTGTCGGATCGAGAGCCCCATCGGAGATTTGTCCAATGGTTGTTCGACCGCGTGCCGTCATTATGACAGCCCTCCGGCTTGTCAGGCGGCGCTGGCCCGACAAAAGCTTCAAGCACTAGCCGATGGGCTAACACTTTCCGCGTTACGCCATCCTTCCTTAAGAGGTGAATTTTATAGCCGTTTTCCTTTACGAAGCCGCGCAGAAGACGACCAGCCTTCGTTGTCTTGCTCGCCGTAATCCGGCGGGCGTCCCCGCACTCGCTAATTTCATAATCCGGCCATCCCGGAATGACGCGCCACTCCATAATCACCAGCCCCACGCCATTTTGCGTAATTCTTCCGTAGCTGGATACGCGCCGCCTGGCAGAAATTGCAGCACGGTAGCAGAGATGCCCTTGAGCGGCGTGAACGCACACAAGACCAAGCCGTTTGGCTGGCCTGGGACAGTCGATAAGGTGCGGGTCAGCATTTCGGTATAGATCGGCAATGGCGGTTCTTCATCCAATAAAGCTAGATCGACGGCAGATGCTTGGAAGCTCTCGCGCCCTTGTTCATATGCTTTGAACAGCAGGCGCGACATGCCGCCAGTGCGGTGTTTGATTTCAACGAAGTCCAAGGCGTCTGGCACACCACTTCGCGATGGCGCCCGCAAGATGTTGGCCGCCGGTATAAGCCCAGTTCCGCGCGCTTCGGCTGGCCCCATGAGCGTGGGCTGAAGCGATTCGCGAACCGCTTTAACGTCCTCGCCAGCGGCCCATGCCACGATTGGCCTTGTGAACTCAAAGCCGTCCCACCATTTCGGATAGATACCCGTGAGATGACACGCGCCCTCGTAGCAGATGCAAAAGGATTTCCCAGTGCGGTTGCCGCCGATGAACGCGCGTTCGTTGTGAACAGCGCCAGCCGCAAAAAATTCCGTGTGCTTGGGGTAAAGATCGCGGCGTAGGGGGCCATCATCGGGATAAAGCTCGTAGAGCTTGCGTTCTTTGGATTTCTTAATGGCGCGTCTGGTCTGTTCCGCTAGAAGGGCTGCTCGGTAGCGGGCTTCCAATTCCGGTCTGGTCAAGCTCTGCAAGCTGGGCTGCGAGTTCAGCATCACTCAATTCCGCAATGCGGCGAACTGTAACATCCATAGATTGCATAGCCTTACCATGCCCGCGGTCAAGCAGTTCCTTAAAAGCGCTCACCCGCGCCTGCTCCGATTCAGCCTTGCCAGCACCATCGTCCAGGAGCCCAGCGAGCGCCGCCAAGCCCCGGATTGCTCCGGCGGTATATTGCTGCGCCAGAGCCTTAACATCGGCTGTAGCCTTGTTAGGAGCGCCCTTCGGCCTACCCTGACCAGATGTGGAACTTTTCGCCATAAACAGCCTTATTTTGCGGTTAGCGTATACAGTTGGTCATGGATGTGTGCTGGCGTTTGTTGGGGTCATTGGTTCTGGATATTCACGGCCATAGCGGTTGCGGAAAGCGCCGTGCCCACAGGATGGCCGGTGTTCGTCGTAGTCAGTGTGCCGTCGCCATTGGAATAATATTGCGAACCGGCAGTGAGCCCTGACAAGCCGGTTATTGCACCCGCGTTCTGGAGCGTGACGGGATTACCATTTGTCGCGCCTGCGGCGGTCACGCCGATTGGACCGCTTGCGTTGATGGTATAAATGTTGATGACGCGAGCTTGAACGGTCGCATCAAACATCCACAGAACCGCCAGCGCGCGGGAGCCATCTATCGGGAAAAGCCCGTAGCTCCAGACGCCCGGATGTATTATTGGGGGTGAGATGTTGCCGCTTGTGTCTTCCTCAAAGACGTTCCACTCCGCATCTTCCCAGACAAAGTGCGTGGCGTCCACGGCTGCAATCGGCGGCATTCCATAAGTTACGTTGAAGTATTGTTGCGGCGGTAGACTGCCGGAGCCTGTGAATGTGCCCGCTATCGGCTTCCCGAAGGTCGCAGTGATTGTCGTTCCGCTCACCGTACAGATGGTCGGTTGCGTCCAACCTTGCACTGAGGCAAACGCGGTAGCGCTTAAGACAGCAAAATATGGCAACGCACCGATTGGGCCTATGACGGCCTGTGTTCCAGCCGTGATTGTCGTTCCTGAGACGGTGGCAACTGCGGCATCAGTCTGATAAGTGTTATTGGTGATATTCAACCAGCCGACAATGAACGAGGTGGCGCTCAACTTAGCCATCGTGAAATTAGTCGAGCCGACAGTGGTTCCCATGTCTGTCTTGCTGCCGAAGGTCATGGTGTTGCCGGAAACGGTCGCGGCATAGAGGCCGATGGCTGTCGAATCCTGCGTCCCAAACGCAACGAGCGAGGAACTCAATGCTATCGGCGTGAGTCCCACTTGAGCCGCCGGGAGTGTTCCGGTGCCAACCGCTGTTCCGAGGGTTATAGTGCTGCCGGAAATCGTACCGGCAACCGCCCAGCTTTGGCTTCCGATGTTGTAGGCCAAAACGAACGTCGTTGCCGAAAGAATGGCAAAGCTGGACTGGGACGCCGCCGATGGGTAGCCGCCCGTGATCGTGACAGCGGTGCCCAGCGAAATAACGCCGCCGCTGATTGTTCCTACTCTGATCTTGATGTCGGCCCCGGAAGTATAAGAATAGATGAACGAGGTCGCACTCAGCGCAGCGGCATCTATAATTGTCAGAAAGCTCGCGTCTGTGTTCGGCGTTCCGGCTGTAATCACACTCCCGGAAATCGAGGCTGACACAGCGACACCCTGCGGTGTCGTCGCGGCCAAGAAGGGGAAAAAAACGACAAAATCGTTGGCATCGAGCTTAATACACAATGGCCCGCTACTCACCTGTCCGGGAGCGGTCGGAGAATTGATAAGCGTGACAGTATTCGAGAGCGATGGTGCCGGTCCCCACGCCTGCACTCCGGCCCCAGCGGCGTTGACGGAAACTGCGGAGCCCGCCGCGATGTTGCCGGAGGCAGTGAGGGTGAAGGTGGGCGCGCCACCACCAGAAATCGTCAGCGTCGCATTCGGGCTTGTCCCTCCGACGGTCCCGCCTGTTACTGTCAGCGATGTCGTTCCGGCTACAGTATGCGTGCCGTCGGTGATGGAGAGGGAGCCGCCGCCCGCCGCGTTCAGTGTGCTGCCAGCCAATGAGAGGTTGCTGCCGAGCGTGATTTCAGACGGCGCTGCTGGCGCTCCGGTTGGGTTGCCGAGCAGCTTGCTCGCGCCGACGTTTTGAATTTTGGCATAGGTGAGCGACGCGTTCGGGATCGTGGCCGCTTGCGAGCCGCTGCCAGGGCCAGCCGTGACAGCGCCAGTTAGTTGCGTGATCCCGCCACCACCGCCTAGATTAGCGATTTCCTGCGTGGTGGCCTGTTTCTGTGTTGCCGCCGGCGAGCCGCCAGGCGTGATCGGCGTGACAAGGACTATTTCAGAACCGGTGAGAGCCATTGGGGCCTGCTTTCTGCGAATTTCTCATTGCGCCGCCACGCTCGCCGCCAGCTTTGCAGCCTTCTGCCGCGCCCGCCGTTCTTTGGCCTTACGCGCGAGATAGGCTTTACGAGCTGGTGATGTGGGAGGATGGACGGATTTCGGTTCGAGCGGTGCAGGCGCGCGTACTAGCACAATCTTTGGAACGACAGGCTTGAGCACCGGTTTCGGCGCTGGCGATTTTGGTTCCTCAACAGGAAGCGGTTCCATCTTGCACACGCGGCCCCAATGCTCACGACGACATTTTTTACAGCTAGGCGCTTTCATGGCAATCCCCGTATACAGCCTCGGCTTCACTTTGCATCCGCTGCTCCCATTCAGACCTGAGTGTGCGGTAGGTAGCGCGGCTAACGCCCAGCAGCATCACGACGCTCACAACCTCGACAAGCTGGTCCTCAGTGAAATCGGGACAGCGCTTTTTCACAGCTTCGATAAAGGCTTCGTAGGTTTTAGGGCCACGAATAACATCCGGGGCCAGAACATCCTCACCCCATTCTTCAAGATCAGCGAGTGCATCTGCCGCCTCTGTCACGCTCACCGCAAACCATTCACCGTTTAGCCGCTTGGGCGCGAGATACTTGTGCATCTGCCGCTCTTGGTGGGCCGCAGCCGGGCACTGTGCCGTAAAATGCAGGGACAGAGCTTCTGGATGACCAGTTTGCAAATCCCTCCGTCGCGCCTCGGCATCCTTTGCAATGCCGATCTTGCAAGGCCCCTCCGGCGACGCAGCAATGACATAGAGCCTCTGGCCACTATCCTCGCTCATACAATTACCTTGCGCGCACGCATTTCGGCCGCGCGCTCCAACAGCACAGCCCGCGCCCAGGCTGAAACCGTCAGGCCGGTGACGCTGGCCGCTTCTGCAAATGACCGGCGGTCCTTCTCGCTGACTCGCAATTTCAGGACGCGATGCATCTGCCGGCTGGCCGTGGCGCTCATTGTGGCCACACCACCTCGGCAGAGACGCTAATATGTGGCCCGTGTGCGTGGCCCATTATGACCCGCCTTCCCGCTTCTTCGCTGCTTCGGTGACTAGAGTTTCCAGCGTGACGTTGCCGGAATGCTCGACCTGCTGCTTGTCGCCGTATTTTTTGGGGGCTACTTTTGAGGCAAACCATTTCCTGGCGTCTACGCGAAGCCGCGATCGCTGAACATGCTCGCCGTTCAATTCGTAGCCAGAATCCTCGCCGACCTTGCCGTTCCGCACCATCCAGTCATTGGCCCCATCGTCAGAAATCTCAACAATTTCCTCGGCATAGAAATCAGCCTGGGCTTCTCGCGCGCGCGTGTATTGTAGGCGGAAGTCCTCATTGCCGTCTAACCACCGCAAAATTGTCGTGGTATCCGGCATTTCATCTTCGCGGCAGATGCCACGTAAGCTTTCTCCCTTGGCCATGCGCTCGCATATGGTGGTGGCCAATTCTGGCGTATACTTTGACGGACGACCTTTGAGACGCGGCGTGGCGGGCGGATTTTCCGAGGCTGTCTCTGCCGGTTTGGCGCGTGATTTCCCCATGAGCGTCAATCTATGGCCTGTGTGTTGGGTTGCGAAGCCAGTTGTCTGAGGCGCTTGCGTTGGCGTGATGACACCACGGCTTTGCTATGGCACTTGCTGCAATATTTTTGGGATTTTGCTCGAGGCGCGGCGTAACACTTTGAGCAGAGCGCCCCGCCATGATAGACGCGATAACGGCGACCGAGCCGCCTTTGCTCAACCTGCGCCGCGATGTTGATACCTAGCGACATTTGTGAAACATTGCCCGCGGCCACCAAAATCGAAGCAGCACGCCCTATGTACGGCAAGCGCTGCAAGATTTCTACAGTCCTCGCTTCGCTCGGCACCAGATTTGAGCTTTAGCTTGCGCGCTGGCGCGGCCTTTTGAATTGGCCGCTTGCGCGCTGCGCTGGTTAGGCCAGAAGCTTACGGGGGCTTAGGGACGGGAGCGACGGGCGCACTATCCCCAACACGGGAAATAGTGCTTTTAAGCTCACGGTACGCTTGAGGGCGCGGTTTGCTTAGAACGCACTGGCTGCGCGAGCCTTTTGAGAGGCCGGGGCGGTCATGGTGTACCCTTTTATCGCTGAATCTCTATGACGGTGGTTATCACGGTTTCCCGGCCTGCCAGCGACCTTTGATCCCGCCCAGGCCGTTGCCCGGATCGCATTTCGTGCTTTTGGGCTCCCGCAGATCTGACAGCGGACGAAACCGCAGCCTCAAGGGGTCAGTCGTTATGGCCCTATAGGCCCGAAGGGTTGATTTGGGTGGCACATGCCGATATATTTATATCTGGCCTGCAGCCTACCCCCGAAGTGCCCCTTCGGACACAAAGCCCTCGTTTAAGAGACGGGGGCTTTGCTGTTTCAGACGCTATGCCAGTCAAAAATCTGTTGCCAGCGGTAGCGCATTTTTATCCACAGGCAAAAATCTCATCGTTTTCAGCCTGTTCTTGTCCCTCAATTCCTTGGCTTTCCGCCGCGTTTCGCTAACACTCACCCCAGCCATCTCGGAAATATCGTGGAAAGCGCGAGTTCGCGCGCGGCCGATAAGTGTGTTTGCCGCCTCCAGCCATACTAGGGCTGGCCAAGACCAGTCGGGCTGGTTGAGGCCGGCCATCAGCGAGCGAATGGATTTGTGAAGCCGCTGTCCTCTGCCAGAAATGAATCGGCGCGCGTGGCCTTCCTGAGCCCTTTGGCAACGGCTATGTCGATCTTGCGTAAGCAGCGGCGGTCGATTTCGGCGCACACCTGACGAAATGTCAGTCCTAGCTCTGCGGCAATCTCAAGCGGGCTGAATCCCGGTATTTGATAGAGGTAGGCAACCATCTGGCGATGTTCAGATTTCACGGGGCTGGCCCTCCGCGAGTTTCTCCAGCAGCATTCCCATTGGGCCTGCTGGTTTGTCATCTTCTGTGCGGAGACAGGCGCGGCGTAACGTTTGAGCATCGCAGCCGTGCTGTAAAGCAAGGGACGCTGCTACTGCCGCGTCTTGCATGGTGATTTGCATGTGTGTGCCGGTCTTGCCGCCTGATATGAAAATTTCAGCCAAGCGGCCGTCGGGATAGAAGTTGCCACGCCCGGTGAATTGGTGGCCCATCCATTCAAAGTCGATGGCTTGGCCACCGCGCACGTTGGGTAACTTCTCGCGGTCAGTCATTTGGTTGCTTCGTGAGCCATTATGGCTTCACCGATGATTTGCGGGATTTGCGGGACAACGGCGTTACCCAATCCTTTAAGGCGGTCCACCCGATTGGAAACCCCATGAGCCACTCGACCCACGCCGGGTTCAATCCACCATTGCCCAGCGGCGTCACCCCGTCGTATTCCCTCGCTGATCGAGGCGTAGTGCGGGGCGTCTTGAAATGACCTGACGGACTCGCGTTGCCTCTCACAACTTGGATTAGGTCGCCTCTGCCACCCTTGTCCGCATCCGTCGCTTTCGGGCTGGGGAACATGTCCCTCGCAACCGCCGTCGCCAAATCGTCTCCACCTGATTTCTCCCGCCTCGTTCTCGCAAAGTCTGGGCCGCTCGGCGATCCTTTCGGCGTCGGCCATAGCTTCACAGCCTGGTTCAAATCTACTTGGACTTTCTTTCCCCTGTGGTAAGCCGTCTTGCCGTTGAACTGATCCACATGATGGATTGTCCGCCCACCGTTCGGAACAGTTGGCGTGGGCCAAAGATTCGCTACTTGCGCGAGCTTCATCCCAAAGCCGTTCCCTGTGTAATGTTTTCCCTTCGCCAGGGTCGCCGCTTTCACTTCCAGTTGACGCGAGGATATTTTCTCCGCTGTCCAATCCTCTCTCGTGTAAAAAACCGTTGGGGTAGGCAATAATCCAGATTCTGTCGCGTCTGTGGAAAGCGCCAACGGCGGAAGCTGGTATGCAATCCCATTCCGCATCGTACCCGATCAAGGCCAAATCCCCGAGAACTCGGTCAAGCCCCCGAGCAAGGAGTATTGCGACGTTTTCCACGATGACGTATCGTGGTCGAACCTCGCCAATAATTCTGGCGTATTCTGACCATAGCCCGCTGCGTTCTCCGTCGATGCCAGCCCCGCGTCCTGCCGAACTAATGTCCTGACAGGGAAATCCTCCGCAGATAACGTCGCAAACAATTCCGTCTGCTCGCAATCGTTCGCTGGTGAGGGTTCGCACGTCATCATAGCAGGGGACGTTGGGCCAGTGCTTCCGCAGGACGGCGCGGGCGTATGGCTCGATTTCGCAGAAGGCGGCGGTTCGCATCCCGGCTCTTTCGAGTCCGAGGCTGAAACCGCCGATGCCTGAGAAGAGATCGAGGACATTCACAAATCGTTCCTCAAACCCGCTCACAAAGCCACTGAAAGACAGTCCAGCCACCGATACCAGCTAGGCCCATGATGGTAATAGACGCGCCAAACAGTCCGACAATCAGCCAGTTGAATTTTGCCGCTGGGCGTTCGGCAACATCAAGCGGAATGTCCATCATGTAGTACCTGTGTTGCCAAGCAAGTTCCGGCGTGAGATGAGTACGATCCTCTCCCAGGAAGTCATGCATTGCTTGGCCCCTTCTCGATTTCCAGCCAATAGATCCATGTCCCCCGGCCTAGATTTTCGTCCCGCACGGGAAAGCCCAAGCGCCTAAGATCGCGAAAACGCGCCGAAGCAGATGCCTCCGGGCATTGCGCGTCATCGGCCAACTGACGCAATGAGCGCCGCTTGCCGTCGCACATTACATCGTGAACCGCTTTGAGTTGCTTGCTTAACCGGGCACCGTCGCGCGCTTCATTGTATGTGCTGCCGAAGAACTGCGGCGGCTGCGGCGGTTGCCAGTCAAGGAGGCTAGGCTGTTCCATCAGCTTTTGCCCTTCCGCTTGATCTCCGTGACGTTCGTATCAACCTTAATGGACTCGGGCTTTCCAAACGGCCAGCCTTCGTCGTGAGACTTCGCCTCGCGCGGCATCGCTGCTTCGCGGCGCGCCCACATCAAATCAATGTAAGATACGTCTGTTCCAGCGCAGATAACTTGCAACCCATAGAGTTCTC
>Ga0210400_10005071_pt1 | contig 11244 bp, 11 predicted proteins | sample IncBWH26MmetaG_FD_155456 | JGI IMG/M metagenome (GOLD analysis project Ga0210400, IMG submission 155456) | Forest soil microbial communities from Barre Woods Harvard Forest LTER site, Petersham, Massachusetts, United States - Inc-BW-H-26-M | ecosystem: Environmental > Terrestrial > Soil >...
GACAAGGGAGCGCTGGTGCGTTTGCGTCATTTAGGCGAAACGCAGGGCGCGGTGCGCTTTCTATCGCTCGAACCGCTCCTTGAGGACTTGGGCCCTTTACAGTTGCGGGACATCGACTGGGTGATCGCGGGAGGTGAGAGCGGACCGGGCGCCCGTCCGGTGGGACCTGAGTGGATCCGCAGCATCCGCGATACATGTGTGTCGCAGGGTGTCGCGTTTTTCTTCAAGCAATGGGGCGGATTGACCTCTAAATCGGGAGGCAATCGGCTCGATGGGCGACAATGGCTACAGTATCCAAAGCCGAAGCGCGAACGGACGATGAGAAGCGATGGGAAAGGACGACCAAGAGCACTTCAATCAATACACGCCTCAGAATCGCGTTAAGCACGCGGTTCTCGAGAAATATTTCGCCGCTTACTTAAAAGCCCTCCAGGGTACAGTCGGCGCCTTTCACTACATCGATGGGTTCGCCGGCGGCGGGGTGTACCAAAACGAGTTCGCAGGTTCGCCGCTGATCGCGATGCGACTGCTCGAAGCCCAAGCGCTGCCCTTTGCCTTCACCTGTATCGAAAAGGACGCGAAGTTATTCGAATCGCTTAAAGAGACGCTCAACGCCTGTCCGCGCTCCGCGAAGCTCGTGCAAGATCCAATTCTCCGCTTGGGCGAGTTCACTGATCATATCGATACCGCGCTCAATGCAGACATTTATAGTCAATACCGCAAGGTCGCCACCTTTGCCTTCATCGATCCTTGCGGCGCGAGCGGCGTGCTGATGAATGATATTGAAAAGGTACTGGCACGTCCTTTTAGCGAATGTCTTTTATTCTGGAATTATGACGGCATCAAGCGGTGGCTCGGGGGTTTGAGCGCAGGCACTCATCCCGGCGAGGGCCTTGCCAAGCTCTTCGGTAGCGCTGAGTACGTCAGAGAAGCTCAGGCACTCGTGGCCTCGGGTGACCCAGGTGAGGGTCAGGAGAAGGGACTCCTGCGGCTTTTCTTGAAGGCGCTGAATGGCAGGCGCGCGAAATTCACTCTGCCGTTTCGCGTCGAAGCGAAGGATCGGGATCGTACCAGCCACTACCTCATTCACTGCAGCTCTCACTGGCTGGCATTCAAGATCATGAAAGACATCATGGGCGGCTTGACGATCGAGACCACCGAGGCGGGATCCTTTGAATTTTCCTCCGCCGCCAAGACCCGCTCGTTGTTCACGCCGGGCGCGGACCTGGCCAGGGACAATGTGATCGCTGAACTTAAAGTGAGCGCACGGCGCGTCGGCCTCTTTACCGAGGAGTGGATTCGGCGCGCGGACGACTATTACCGCGAAAAGGATTATAAGGAGCTGCTGTTGGCAATGGAGTCCTCGGGCGACATCGAGGTCTTGGCGAAAGACTGGCGCACGCCGGCGCCGCGAGAATCCCGTCGCGCAGGCAGAGGCGGTGGCCCGACGCTCGGTAACGACCTCATCGTGCGACTCAAGAAAGTCACAAGCGGAAATCCATGACTGGATCGCCTTCCCTCCTGCCAATCGCAAGGAGGCCTTCTAACGATGAAATTCGCAGAAGTTAACGGCAAACGATCGGAGCCACAGCCAAAGACTCGCGGGTCATGCTCGCGATGTGGCGCAGAAACAGTCTCTAAGTGTGGTGACCACGTTGTCTGGCACTGGGCCCACAAGTCTCTTGCTCACTGCGATCCGTGGTGGGAGTCAGAAACGGAATGGCATCGTCAGTGGAAAGACCGCTTCCCGGCAGATTGGCAAGAGATTGTTTTGGTGGATAACAGCACCGGCGCGCGGCATATCGCAGACATCCGGACACCAAGCGGGTTGGTCATCGAGTTTCAGCGATCCTCGATTGACCCGGCCGAAGTGCTGGCGCGCGAGGCGTTCTACCAAAAGATGGTGTGGATTGTGGATGGATGCAGAAACGAATTCGACAAACACAACTTTTCCAATATGCGCAGTCTCCACAATGCCGACGGACTCGTCAGTTTCCGCTGGCACGGCAGGAGCAAGTTATTTGCGAGATGGCATACGGAGAAGCCCGTATTCATTGATTTCGGGCAAGGGTTCGGATTCTGGCGCATCCTACGTTACGATCCGAACACCAGACGCGGACACGCGGGTTCTGTCAATATCAACAGCTTTGTACAACTAGCACGTTCGGGCACATCCGATTTTAGCTCAGGTGGTGGACCCGCCTCAACCTGACGAAATTGCCCCCCCCAGCCGCATCGCTCAGGCGAGCCTCGGCATTGACGCGTGCCTCAACGAGCGCCTTCTCCCGCGTGTAGATCGGCAGAAGTGCAGTCAGCAGCTCGGTAATGGCGGCAAATAATTCCGCGTTTACCTTTCCGAACTCGGCAGTCTTTTTCTTCACGAGATCTCGGGTGAGCTCGCGGATCCGTGATCGCAGGTAGGGCTTCCTCAGGGGACCAGATCCTTCTGGAGGAAATATTTTCTCGCCGAGGCAGAACATCTCGAGTTCCCGTAGCTTATCTTCTTTGTACGCATGGTGGTGGATCACATCATTCCGAGTGTCAATGGTGGGGCCGAGCAACTTACGTATATCTTTGAGTTTCTTTCCTACGGTTGTGCGCTTCACTTTTAAATTTGAGGCAATGACAGATTGACTGAGCGCGGCCGGGGCATTCGTTAGATGGAACACGGCATCGACCACCAGCAAGCAGCGATCGAACGCCGAGTGCAGTCTGATCAAGTGATTCTCAATGTGATACAGAAGATGCTTATCTCGGGTAATGCCGGCACGCTTGGTCGCTGCATTTTGTGTAAATCTTGAAAGGTAGGCGGCTACCTGGGAGATCTGCTCGCAGAGGTTCAAGAGTTCAGCCAAGGCGTGTCCGACGGAAAGGAGGTAGAACTCGTGCTCATCGGGATCGCGCTCGTAGTTCGGATCAACGCGAACGGGATGTCGGTCATTTAGGCTCTTTTGGACCTTGACTGCCTCAAGCAGTCCCTGCTTGACCAGCGGGTGTGATTGCAGGCTTTCCGCCGTCGACTTCATAACCATTCACTCCGCTTAAGATAAGCTAGACCCTATCGCTTACTCTCAGCGCGGCGTTGCCGTGTCACACAATGAGAATGCCGATGGCATGATTGGAGCAATCGGAAATAGGGGACGAAATGATGAGCGAAACTCGCCCCCAGGTTCACCCCCAGAGTGCTTGAAGTTCGCCCCCGGACGAAAATATGCGTTCCAAAAAGTCTTTAAAATCAATGGTCGGGGTGACAGGATTTGAACCTGCGACTCCTACGTCCCGAACGTAGTGCTCTACCAGGCTGAGCTACACCCCGAATCGACAGCGAATCAGTTCTTGCGTGCCAGGGCAAACCTTGCCAATTCGCTTAGGCCCTCTTTGAAAGCGCTCTCAGGAAGGGGTGCCAGGGCGGCAAGCGCCTGATCTGCCTCGCATTGAGCGAGGCGCGCAGTGTACGCAAGCCCCCCGAGGCTTGCAACGGCGCGGGTGATTTCAGCCAACTGACCGACACCGCCATGCTCAATGGCATGTCGGATCATGGTGCGCTGCTCTTCCGTGCCGTGCTGCATTGCATAAATCACCGGGAGGGTGGGTTTTCCCTCCGCCAGGTCATCCCCCAGGTGTTTTCCGAGGCTGGCTTCGTCGGCTTGGTAGTCGAGCGCATCGTCGACCAGCTGAAACGCCGTCCCAATGTGGCGTCCGTAGCGCGCCAGGGACTCTTCGATCGTGGGCGAGGCGTCGCTCAATACCGCGGCAATCTGTGCGCCGGCCTCGAATAGTCGCGCCGTCTTACGCCGAATCACGTCGATATAACGTGCTTCAGTGGTGTTCGGATCGTGAGCGTTCATGAGCTGCAGAACCTCGCCCTCGGCGATCGCATTCGTGGCGTCAGCGAGAATCTGCATGACGCGCATGCGGTCGAGGGCAACCATCATTTGAAAGGCGCGCGAGTAGAGAAAATCGCCGACCAAAACGCTGGTGGCATTGCCAAAGACTTCGTTGGCAGTATCGCGCCCGCGGCGCAACGATGAACTGTCGACCACGTCATCGTGCAGGAGCGTCGCGGTATGGATGAATTCGACGATCGCGGCGGCCTCGATATGGCGGCCGCCGCTATGCCCGCAGGCACGGGCCGCCAAGAGCACCAAAAGGGGGCGCAGGCGCTTGCCTCCGGCATAGATAAGGTAAGTGGCGACCTGGTCGACCAGGGCCACCTGGCTGTGCAAGCGCTGTTTGACGACCTTGTCGACAGCCTCGAAATCAGCGGTTACCAGCGCACGAATCTGTTCTAGGGTCATGAGGCACTCAAGCGAATGTGCGCCATGGTACCTAAGAATACCGTGACTGGTGGCGCCACACGGGGCGTTCGCGCCCGCAGGTTGGCGGCTCGACCCACACCAGGCGCCGAAAGCGCCGGTTTGACCTCAGGTCGGTCAACCCGTACAATTCGCGGCTCTTTTGCGGCCCCGTTGAGCCGCTTTCGGAGTCCCAAAAATGTATGCCGTGATCGCCACGGGCGGTAAACAGTACCGCGTTCAAGAGGGTGCCGTGGTGCGTATCGAGAAGCTCGACGCAGACCAAGGCGCCAGCGTCGAATTCAATCAGGTGCTGCTGGTGGGCGCCGGATCTTCCGTGACCATTGGAGCTCCGTTCGTCGGCTCGGCCAAGGTGGTCGCAACGGTGGAGAGTCATGGCAAGGGCGACAAGGTTCGCATCGTCAAGTTCCGCCGTCGCAAGCATTACAAGCGCGAGAAGACCCATCGGCAGCCCTACACCGATGTGAAGATCACGCAGATCGTCGCTTAAGTTTAGGAGATATCTCATGGCACACAAAAAAGCTGGCGGCAGTACTCGCAATGGCCGCGACTCGCACTCGAAGCGTCTCGGCGTCAAAAAGTTCGGCGGCGAGAATGTGCTGGCGGGCAATATCTTGATTCGTCAGCGCGGGACGGTGTACCGCCCCGGTGTCAACGTCGGCATCGGCACCGATCACACCTTGTTCGCCACGGCGCACGGTGTGGTCGAGTTTCGCGTCAAGGGTGCCGAGCGGCACACCTTCGTCAACGTCGTCACGAAGTAGCGATGCGCGCGAGCCGACGCTCGCCGATATTTTATCGAAGGGGGTAGGGCGACCTGCCCCCTTTTTCATTGGCGCGCCGCAGGGCCCGCCCATCCAGGTTGATTCGCCATGAAATTCGTCGACGAGGCCAAACTCAAGGTTCAAGCGGGCAACGGCGGCCGCGGCTGCGTGAGTTTTCGACGCGAGAAATTCGTGCCCTTCGGCGGTCCCGACGGCGGCGATGGCGGGCTCGGCGGCAGCGTGTACTTGAGGGCGGTCGAGGGGATGAACACGCTGGCCGACTTTCGCATCTCGCGGACCTACCGGGGACAAAACGGCGAGAGCGGCAGCGGCAACGATTGCACCGGGCATGGCGGCGACGACATATACGTATCGATTCCGGTCGGCACCGTCGTCAGCGATCAGGACACCGGCGAGCAACTCGGCGATCTTGCCGTCGAGGGCCAGACCGTGTTGGTGGCCAAAGGCGGCAAGGGCGGTTGGGGCAATACACGCTTCAAATCCAGCACCAATCGCACGCCGCGCAAATCCGGCTTGGGGCTGCCCGGCGAGAAGCGCGCGCTGCTGCTCGAGCTCAAGCTGATCGCCGATGCAGGATTGCTGGGACTGCCCAATGCGGGCAAATCCACCTTGATTCGCGCGGTGTCCTCGGCACGCCCCAAGGTGGCTGATTACCCATTTACCACCCTGTACCCGAATCTGGGGGTGGTTACCGTAGGTCCCGGGCGCAGTTTCGTGATGGCCGACATCCCGGGTCTGATCGAGGGCGCGGCCGAAGGGGCGGGGCTCGGCATTCGCTTCTTGAAGCACCTGCAGCGCACCCGTGTGTTGCTGCACTTGGTCGATATTGCGCCGCCCGATCCCGGCGCCGATCCGGTGAAGGATGCGCGCACCATCGTCGCCGAGCTCAAAAAATTCGCCGCCGATCTGGGTGCCAAGGAGCGCTGGCTCGTCATCAACAAGATCGATCTTCTGGAGCCCGCGGAGGTGGAGCGGCGCACCAAAGACATCGTGCGGCGCTTACGCTGGAAAGGTCCGGTATTCCGCATTTCAGGAGCCACCGGCGCCGGCACTGAACAGCTCAAGCAGGCGGTAATGCGCCATCTCGAGGAGCACCCTCGCCCCGCTGCATCCGCTCGAGGCACTGACTAAGCCAAGCTTCGGCTCAATCGCTCGCTGCCGCGAGCGGCACCTACTTGGTGAGTGCGCGGACTTGCTTCGTGAGACGGCTCTTGTGACGCGCTGCCTTGTTGCGGTGAATGATGCCTTTGTTCACCATGCTGTCAATCACGGGAGTCGCAGCAGCAAGCGCAGAGGCTGCCTCTTCTTGTTTGCCGGCCTTCAGCGCCAGTGTCGCCTTGCGGATGGCGCTGCGCAGCTGCGAAGTGAGCGCGTCGTTGCGGGCTCGATGCAGCGTCGACTGCCGGGCAGCTTTTTCAGCAGATTTAGTATTCGCCAAGCGGGAGACTCCTTGAAAAACAAGGGTCCCACGAGGACCCCAAAACAGCCGCGTAGCTTGCCGACTGCCTCTGCGGTTGTCAATCGAATTGCCGGTCAGCGCCCCTTCGCTTGCTATAGTGGGGGCACCCTGAATCGCCGGAAACCTGAGTATAATCACCGTCTTTCGCCATGGAACTAGTTCGCGGTCTACATAACATCTCGCAGCGCCACCGCGGCTGCGTTCTGACCGTGGGTAACTACGACGGCGTACATCTAGGGCATCAGCAAATGATCGGCGCACTCAAGGCGCGCGCCTCCCAATTGGGCGCGCCGGCGACGGTGTTGGCATTTGAGCCCAGTTCGAAGGAATTCATCGATCCCGACGGCGCCCCGCCGCGCTTGACTCGGTGGCGGGAGAAATACCTTGCGCTGGCGGCTGTCGGGGTGGATCGATTGGTGACCCTGCGTTTTGACGAATGCATGCGCGGCATGACGCCGCGCTGCTTCGTCGATGAACTGTTGGTCCAAAAATTGGGCACGCGGCACATGATTGTCGGTGATGATTTCCGCTACGGCAGCAATGCCGGCGGCACGATCGACAGTCTGCGGGCCGCGGCTCAGGCGCACGGCTTCGGTGTCGATCAAATCGCGCCCTTCATAGTCGACGGGGTGCGCGTGAGCAGCACGCTGGTGCGTGAACGGCTGGAGATTGGCGATTACGCCGGCGCAGCCCGCTTGCTGGGCCGCCCGTACCGGATGCTGGGTCGCGTCGTGCAGGGGCTGCGGCTGGGGCGCACGCTCGGATTTCCAACGGCGAACCTGCGATTGATGCGTCGCAAGCCGCCGGTATCGGGCATATTGGCGGTATGGGTCCACGGAATCGATTCGCGCCCGCTGCCTGGTGTGGCGAGTCTCGGTACACGGCCCACGGTCAACGGAGTTGAGCCGTTGCTCGAAGCGCATGTGTTCGATTTTTCCGGCGACCTGTACGGCCGCCAGCTCGAAGTCGAGTTCGTCGCGAAGCTTCGTGATGAGGTGAAGTTCGATTCTTTGGACGCAATGACGGTGCAAATGCGGATCGATGCCGCGCGTGCGCGCGATCTTTTGTCGAGGGTGCAGAGTGGCTGATTACAAAAACACGATTAACCTGCCAAACACGGGTTTCCCGATGAAGGCGGATCTCGCGAACCGCGAACCGGCAATGCTCGCGGCGTGGGAAAGCGCCGGCTTGTACGGGAAGATTCGCGCAGTCGCCAAGGGCCGGCCGGCATTCGTCCTCACCGACGGCCCGCCGTATGCCAACGGCGCCATTCACCTGGGCCACGCGGTCAACAAGATCCTCAAGGACATCATCGTCAAGTCGCGCACCCTGGATGGCTACGATGCGCCTTATGTGCCGGGGTGGGATTGCCATGGACTGCCCATCGAAATGCAGGTGGAGAAGACTCATGGCCGCGTCGGACAGAAAATCGACGCCAAGTCCTTTCGTGCGGCGTGCCGCGAATACGCGGCCAAACAGGTCGATGCGCAGCGCCACGATTTCAAACGCTTAGGCGTGCTCGGCGACTGGGATCACCCGTACCTGACGATGACGCCGCGCTTCGAAGCCGAGCAGTTGCGCGCCTTCGCGCTCATCATCAAGAACGGCCATTTGTACAAGGGATTCAAGCCCGTGCACTGGTGCTTGAACTGCCGCTCGGCGCTCGCGGAGGCGGAAGTCGAGTACGAGGACAAGACCTCGCCGAGTATTTATGTGCGCTTTCCCGTGGTCGACGCGGCGGATGTGGCACGACGCTTCGCCATCGAACCGCCCGAGGCCGATGCTCCAGATCTGGACGACGAGGACGTGCCGACGGCGATCGCCATTTGGACCACCACTCCCTGGACTCTGCCGGCGAATCGCGCGGTGGCGGTGCATCCGCAATTCGCTTACTCGCTGGTCGAATTCGATTTGGGCGGCGGCTTCGAACGCTTGGTGGTGGCGAGCGAGCAGGTCGATGCCATCATGAAGACCCTGGGCGTTGCCGATTGGACCTTGATCTCGGCCGCGACGGGTGCGGCGCTCGAGCATTTGCTGCTGCGCCATCCCTTCTACGACCGGCAGGTGCCTGTCATTCTGGGCGATCACGTCACCCTCGATACCGGTACCGGTGCGGTGCATACCGCACCCGGCCACGGCCTGGAAGACTATGTCGTGGGACGGCGCTACGGACTCGAGGTCGACAATCCGGTGGGCGGCGACGGCCGCTTCCTGCCCTCGACGCCGCTGTTTGCGGGCGAACAGGTGTTCGATGCCAATGCCCATGTCATCAAGGTGCTGCACGACAATGGGCGCTTGTTGAAAGACGAGCCCTATCATCATTCCTATCCGCACTGTTGGCGCCACAAGACGCCGGTGATTTTTCGCGCGACGCCGCAGTGGTTCATCAGCATGGAGCAGGCGGGCCTGCGCAAGGGCGCACTGGAGGCCATCTCGCACGTCGATTGGATGCCGGCATGGGGTGAGCAGCGCATCAGCAGCATGATCGCGGCCCGTCCCGATTGGTGCGTATCGCGGCAACGCACCTGGGGCGTGCCGATCCCGTTGTTCGTCGACAAGGTCTCCGGCGAGCTGCATCCGCGAACTGCCGCTTTGATCGAAGAAGTCGCCAAGCGCGTGGAACAGGGCGGCATCGATGCCTGGTTCGATCTGGATGCCGTGGCGCTGTTGGGTGCCGAGGCGAGTCAGTACGACAAGGCGACCGATGTGATGGACGTGTGGTTCGATTCAGGAGTGGTGCATCATTGCCTCGCGCAGATGCGTCCTGAAATCAGCTCGCCGGCGGATTTGTACTTGGAAGGCTCGGATCAACACCGCGGCTGGTTCCACAGTTCGCTGCTTACGTCGGTCGCAATGCATGGCCGCGCACCGTATCGCGGCGTGTTGACGCACGGTTTCACCGTCGACGAAAAAGGCCGCAAGATGTCCAAGTCGATCGGCAATACGCTGGTGCCGCAAAAACTGACGAATACCTTGGGTGCGGACGTGGTGCGCTTATGGGTGGCGGCGACGGACTACGCCAATGAGATGAGCGTGTCGGATGAAATCTTGAAGCGCATGGCGGATTCCTACCGCCGCATGCGCAATACGCTGCGCTTTCTGCTCGGCAATCTGCACGGTTTCGATCCGGCCGAGCACGCGGTTGCGTTCGATGATTTGGTGGCGATCGATCAATGGGCGATCGGCAAAGCATTTGCGCTCCAGACCGACGTGGTCACGGCTTACCGCAACTACGAGTTTCACGACATCTATCAGAAGATTCACAATTTCTGCGTGGTCGAACTCGGCGGGTTCTATTTGGATATCATCAAGGATCGGCTCTACACCACCGCTGCGAGCAGCGCACCGCGTCGCTCGGCACAAACTGCCCTTTTTCACGTGGCGCAGGCGATGGTGCGCTGGTTGGCGCCGATCTTGAGTTTCACCGCCGAAGAAGTGTGGGGATTCCTGCCGGGAGTGCGCAGCGAATCGGTGTTCCTCAATACCTGGCATCAATTCCCCGCCGGTGCCGAGCGCACGCCGGTGATCGATTGGCCCGCCTTGATTGCCCTCAAGGCGGATGTCGCGCGCGATCTCGAGCGATTGCGGGCCGCCGGCGCGATTGGCTCTTCGCTCGAGGCGGAGGTCGTGGTGTATGCGCCGGCGGCGCAGATGGCACGCTTCCAGGCGCTGCACGACGAATTGCGCTTTCTGCTGATTACGAGCTACGCCAAGGTCGTTGCGACCGACGCGCCGCCCGCCTCGACGGTCCCCGTGAGCGAGCCCGGTGTATGGATCGAGGTCAGACCCAGCGAGCAGCCGAAGTGCGTGCGTTGTTATCAATTGCGCGGCGATGTCGGCAGTGATCCAAAGCATCCGGAACTTTGCGCGCGCTGCGTCGTCAACGTCGAGGGACCGGGTGAGGAGCGACTGTACGCATGACCATTGAAGAAAATCGCGGCCGGGCTGCGTCGTGGTTGCTGTTGTCGGCCGCCGTGGTGGTGGCGGACCAACTCTCGAAGGCCTATATCACCCGGCATTTCCTGGAATTCGAATTCACGCGCATTCTTGCAATCCTGGACATCACTCGCATGCATAATGTCGGCGCGGCGTTCAGCTTTCTCGCATCGGCGTCCGGCTGGCAGCGCTGGGTATTCATCGGCCTCGCCATCGTGGTCAGCATCGGCATAACGATTTGGCTGATCAAGCTGCCGCGCGGCGTGCATGCCTTGCTCGCCGCCGGCCTCGCACTGGTGCTCGGCGGAGCGCTCGGCAACGTCATCGATCGTATCCGGCTCGGCTACGTCGTCGATTTCATTCACTTTCACTGGGAACGGGCATATTTTCCTGCATTCAATGTCGCCGATTCGGCGATTACGGTCGGCGCCGCATGCCTGCTGCTGGATGCCTTACTCGATGCGAGGCGGAAACACTGATGCAAATCTTCTTAGCCAATCCGCGAGGATTTTGTGCCGGCGTCGACCGCGCCATCGACATCGTCGAACGCGCGATCGTGCTGTTCGGCGCACCGATCTACGTGCGGCACGAAGTCGTCCACAACAAGTATGTGGTTGATCGTCTGCGCACCATCGGCGCGGTGTTCGTCGATGAACTGCACGAGGTTCCGGACGGGGCCACCGTGATTTTCAGCGCCCATGGCGTGCCCCGCGTGGTGCAGCAAGAGGCGCAGCGACGGATGTTGAAC
>Ga0210400_10005072_pt1 | contig 11243 bp, 11 predicted proteins | sample IncBWH26MmetaG_FD_155456 | JGI IMG/M metagenome (GOLD analysis project Ga0210400, IMG submission 155456) | Forest soil microbial communities from Barre Woods Harvard Forest LTER site, Petersham, Massachusetts, United States - Inc-BW-H-26-M | ecosystem: Environmental > Terrestrial > Soil >...
GCCGGTATTCTAACCAGCTGAACTACCACTCCGCTGTTGGTGGGTGCTGAGGGGATCGAACCCCCGACCCTCGCCGTGTAAAGGCGATGCTCTACCAGCTGAGCTAAGCACCCCCTGGAAGAGGCGCGGAAGTCTACGCGAGGTCCTGTGGCTTGGCAATTGGGCGCAGTCACACGCCCGGCTCCCGCTCGAATTGGTTAAATCCGCTGTACTTCCAGGGGCGCAGCGCCAGCACAAACGCCGCCCCGTGGCGATTCTCCCGCGGGACCCGATCCCGCTCGATCACTTCAGCGCATTGCCGCGCGGTGTTCCGCAATACTTGCTTGAGCTCACCCAACGCGGCATCGGACACCTCGCCGCCGTGGAAGATGAACTCATCGTGCGGTCCCACGAAATGGCTGGCGGTGAATTCGCGCAGCAGCTTTTGATGGATGTACCGCTGCACCGGTCCGCCAGAGCGCCAGCTGAAGTGCCGGCTGACCAGCAAACGCACCCGGTTGCCGGGCTGCAGTTCAATGACCTTGAGTGTATCCAGCTTATAAAAATGCCTTAAGACCTCGCGCTCGCTGAATTTATAGGATCGAACAATTTCCTCGATCGGTGCGCGATTCAGCACCAGCCAGGCCATCAAGAACAATTTGGGATCGGCGACGATCTCCTGTTCTTGCGCCAGGGTGAGCTGGTTGGCCGCGGGACGATCGCGCGCTTGGGCCAGGATTTCCGAAAGATCGGTCTCCAAGAGTTCGCAGACCTGGTCCACCCGTTTCAGCGAAAGGTCTCCGCCGGAGAAAAGGCGCTTGACGCTCGCAACACTCAACGAGAGCTTCCGGGCGACCGCCGCATAGGTCAGGCCGCGCTCGCGCAAGGCCCGTTTGAGTTCTGCCACGATGAGCGATTGGTCCGCCATAGGATTTTCGTTTACCGGCCCTGAGAAGATGGTATCACTATACGCTACCGATAGTGCCATTCAGCGCGACAGTCGCTAAATAAGTTGCGCCAAACGATCCCGCAACTTAGGGTCTGCGCGTACAGCAACGGAGGGCCTTATGCGTATGTATCCATGGTTGGCACTAACCGCAATGTTTGGTTTGGCTGGCTGCGCGAATTTGGCATGCTTTTCAAGCTGCCAGCGCCACGCTCAGAATTCGACCAGCCTGGTGGAGTTTCTCTATCCGAACGGCAGCCCGCCGCCGGCCGAAAATTCCCAGCCGCAATTGCATCTGCCGCTGCGCGTCGGCCTCGCGTTTTTGCCTTCCAACGGCGATATGCGCATCGGGCTGGACGCTGCTCAGAAGGAATCGCTGCTGCAGGAAATTCGCCAGCGTTTTGTGTCCCGCAAATTCATCGCGGAAATTGTCGTGATTCCCGACTACTACCTGCAGGGAAAGCGCGGCTTCGAGGGGCTCGAAGGCGTGCAGCGCCTCTACGGCGTCGATCTCATGGCGCTGGTTTCCTACGATCAAGTCGCCCACGAGGATGACAACAATTGGTCGCTTGGTTACGTCACCATCGTGGGTGCGTATTTCCTCAAGGGCACTCGTCACGACGTATCGACCCTGGTCGATCTTGCCGTCGTTGATCCCACGACGCACTCCCTGGTGCTGCGTGCCGGCGGAGTTGATTCAAGTCACGGCAACGCGACGCTGGCGCGCGAGAATCGCGAATTGCGCGAGTCGTCTGCGCAAGGATTTGCCGCCGCCACGGCACAAATGATCGATCACTTCGATGGAGCGCTGACGGCGTTCGAAAGCGACGTGCGCGAGGGCAAAGCCAACGTCAAAGTGGTGTCGAACCACGGCAAGCCGAGCGGCGGCGGCGGTGGCGGCTCGCTCGATTGGCTGAGCCTGCTATTGCTACTGCCCCTGATGATTGCGCGGATACGAAACCGCAAAGGGCAAAACACAGGTGTCTCAGTGCGCCCCCTGCTCCATTAAGATTGGCTATTCACATAAGAGCCTAAGGCGTCGGTGCGGGTGGCTGCCAGGGCGGTGGCATACCAGCGAGATCTTGTGCACCGTGCAACACGGTGACGATCTGCAGGAGCTTCTCATCGCGAATGCGATAAATGATACGGTAGCTGTGGAAAATGACTTCGCGAATCGCATCCTGATGGCCGGCTTCGGGCACGGTCCGACCACTGCGCGGCAGGGTGGTCAACCGCTCGACGGTGTGGATCAAGCGCTCGGTAAACTGGCGCGCATAGAATGGTGAATCTTGCGCGATGTAATCACGCAGCTGTGTCAGCTCACGCTCCGCGCGCGGCGACCACTCAATCTTCACTCAGGCGTTGTCACCGAGTAAGCGGCGCTTGACATCCTCATGGGGGATACCGCGTCCCTCGTCCAGTTCCTTCAACCCTTCCTCGATCTTCTGCTTCGCGTACAGCTCGTACATCACGTCGTTCCAGCTCGCCGACTCCGGCAATCCTTCGATCAGCTCACGCGCCGCTTGTTTGACACTGTTCATGGAGGTCACCTCGGATCGTGAAGACCGCCAAGGCGGTCGTCGGTGGAAGTCTTGACGATTCGCGGCGCCATGGCTACCGGGTTAGTGCGCCCGCACCTGACTTTTCACGCGCGCCGCGCGCCTTTTCTTGTCCCCCGCGATGGCCTCCGGCGGTTTCGCCGGATCCACGGCCGCGCCCAACGGCACCGGCATATGCACCAGTGCCACCTGGAGCACCTCGTCGATCCACTTCACTGAGCGGATGTCGAGCTTTTCCTTGATGTTGTCGGGAATCTCGGCCAGATCCTTGGTGTTGTCGTCCGGTATCAATACGGTGGTGATGCCCCCACGGTGCGCCGCGAGCAGCTTCTCCTTGAGTCCGCCGATCGGCAGCACTTCCCCGCGCAGGGTGATCTCGCCCGTCATGGCGACATCCGAGCGCACCGGGATTTTCGTGAGTGCGGAAATCAGCGCGGTGGCCATGCCGACGCCGGCGCTGGGGCCGTCCTTCGGGGTCGCGCCTTCGGGCACGTGAATGTGTACGTCGGCCCGTTGATAGAAGTCCACGTCCAGCCCCAGCATGGCGGAACGGCTGCGCACCACGGTCATGGCGGCTTGTATGGATTCCTGCATCACTTCGCCGAGTTGACCCGTGTGCGTGAGCTTGCCCTTGCCGTTCACGACGGCCGCCTCGATGGTCAATAGTTCGCCGCCCACTTCGGTCCAGGCGAGGCCCGTGACCTGACCAACGCGATTGCTTTCCTCGGCCTTGCCGTAACGGAAGCGGCGCACGCCCAGGTACTTGTCCAGATTGTTCGAATCCACCGTCACGGTCTTTTCCGCGGGCGCGAGCAGCAACTGCTTCACGGCCTTGCGGCCGATCTTGGAGATTTCACGCTCGAGGTTGCGCACGCCGGCTTCGCGCGTGTAATAGCGGATCATGTCCTGGATCGCGGTATCCGCGACGACCAGTTCATCCGTTTTCAGCCCGTTCTGCTTGACTTGCTTCGGCAGCAAGTAGCGGCGCGCGATATTTTGCTTTTCATCCTCGGTATAGCCCGGGATGCGGATGACTTCCATGCGATCGAGAAGCGGCGCCGGAATGTTCAGGCTGTTCGCCGTGCACACGAACATCACCTCGGAGAGATCGAAGTCGACCTCCAGATAATGATCGTTGAACGTGCTGTTCTGTTCGGGATCCAGCACTTCCAGCAGCGCCGACGAAGGATCGCCCCGAAAATCCGTGGACATCTTGTCGACTTCATCGAGCAGGAACAGGGGATTGCGGACACCGCACTTGGCGAGATTCTGAATGATCTTGCCGGGCATGGAGCCGATGTAGGTGCGCCGATGGCCGCGAATTTCCGCCTCGTCGCGCACGCCCCCCAGGGACATGCGCACGAACTTGCGATTGGTCGAGCGCGCCACGCTTTGACCGAGCGAGGTCTTGCCGACGCCCGGGGGACCGACCAAGCACAGGATCGGTCCGCGCAGGTTTTTCACGCGCTGCTGCACCGCGAGGTACTCGACGATGCGTTCCTTGACCTTCTCCAGTCCGTAGTGATCCGCCTCGAGCACCTTCTCGGCGGCCGCGATGTCCAGGTGCACCTTGCTGCGCTTTTTCCAGGGTGATTTCACCAGCCAGTCGATGTAGTTGCGCACCACCGTGGCTTCCGCCGACATGGGCGACATCAATTTCAGTTTGGCGAGTTCGGAATTCGCCTTCTCGCGCGCTTCTTTGGGCATGCCCGCCGCTTTGATGCGCTTCTCGAGTTCGCCGATTTCGTTCGGCGCGTCGTCCAGTTCGCCGAGTTCCTTCTGAATGGCCTTCATCTGCTCATTCAAGTAGTACTCGCGCTGGCTCTTTTCCATCTGCTGCTTGACGCGTCCGCGGATGCGCTTCTCGATTTGCAGCACATCCATCTCGCCTTCGATGACGGCGAGCATGTGCTCGAGGCGCTTGCGCACGTCCGGGATCTCGAGCACTTTCTGCTTCTCGGACAGCTTCAGTGACATGTGCGCGGCGACCGTGTCGGCCAGGCGGCCGGCCTGTTCGATGCCCGCCAGCGAAGTCAGGATTTCCGGCGGCACCTTCTTGTTCAATTTGACATATTGCTCGAACTGGGTGATGACCGACCGGGTCAGCACATCCATTTCGCGCTCTTCGTAGCGCTCCTGGTCCGGCAAAGGCGTGACCTCAGCCGAAAAGAATTCTCCTTCAGTCAATTTTTCGATGACCGCCCGATCAACCCCCTCGACCAGAACCTTGACGGTGCCGTCGGGGAGCTTGAGAAGCTGCAGGATGGTCGCGATGGTGCCTACCCGATACAAGTCATCGGCTTTCGGATCATCGACGTCAGCCTGCTTCTGGGCGACCAAGAGAATCCGCTTGTCGGCCTTCATCGCCAGATCCAGGGCCACGATCGATTTCTCGCGCCCCACAAAGAGCGGTATCACCATATGCGGGTAAACCACTACATCGCGCAGGGGCAAAACCGGCGTCCCGCTTGCGGGCGGCCCGGTTTCGGGGATCAAACTTAAGGGTTCATCGCTCACTAGGCTGGCCTTTTAGGTTGTGGCACGTACGATCATTCGCCAAGTACATGCGGGCCCGCCGGTGTGGTTTCAAGCTCGGCTCAAAGATGGTCCGAGCCCGTCGGGCGCCGCTGTTCCTCAACTGGAGCCACCAGCCGAGTCTCTTCGGTCCGGTGAATGATATAGGGTTTAGTGTGGCCTTCGATCACCTGCTCATCGACCACTACTTTCTGCACATTTCGCAAGGAGGGCAAGTCGTACATTGTGTCGAGCAGCACATTTTCAAGAATTGTGCGCAGGCCCCGGGCGCCGGTCTTGCGCTGCATGGCCTTTCGCGCCACGGAGCGCAGTGCCTCTTCGCGGAAATCCAGTTCCACGCCTTCCATATCGAACAATTTGCGATATTGCTTGGTCAGCGCGTTCTTCGGCTGCATCAAGATCGAAATCAGCGCGTCTTCGTCCAGCTCTTCCAGCGTCGCGACCACCGGCAATCGGCCGACGAATTCCGGAATCAAGCCGTACTTGATCATATCCTCGGGTTCGGCATCATGGAAAACATCGTTGCCATGAGGGCGCGCATCGTGCCCGCGAACTTCGGCGCCGAAGCCGATGCCGCTCTTGTGGGTGCGATTCATGATGATTTTTTCAAGACCGGCGAACGCACCGCCGCAAATAAACAAAATATTGGTGGTGTCGACCTGCAGGAATTCTTGCTGCGGATGTTTGCGGCCGCCCTGCGGCGGCACGGAGGCGATCGTGCCCTCGATCAATTTCAGAAGCGCCTGTTGCACGCCCTCGCCCGACACGTCGCGGGTGATGGAAGGGTTGTCGGACTTGCGCGAGATCTTGTCGATTTCATCGATGTAGACGATGCCGGTCTGCGCCTTCTCGACGTCGTAGTCGCATTTTTGCAGCAGCTTCTGGATGATGTTCTCGACGTCTTCGCCGACATAGCCGGCTTCCGTCAGAGTGGTCGCATCGGCGATCGTGAAGGGCACATTCAGCAGGCGCGCCAAGGTCTCCGCCAGCAGGGTCTTGCCTGAACCGGTAGGGCCGATCAAGAGAATATTGCTCTTGGCGAGTTCCACGTCGTCGCGGGAACGCACGCCCTCGGCGCCGCGCGTCTGCAACCGCTTGTAGTGGTTGTAAACGGCCACCGACAGGACCCGCTTGGCGCGCTCCTGACCGATGACATATTCATCGAGTACTTTCTTGATTTCTTGCGGTTTGGGGAGCTTGTCGCGGGTGCGTTCGGCGCGCTCCTCCAGCTCTTCGCGGATTATGTCGTTGCAAAGCTCCACGCATTCGTCGCAGACGAACACGCTGGGGCCGGCGATGAGCTTTCGAACCTCGTGTTGGCTCTTCCCGCAGAAAGAACAATACAACAGCTTGCCGTCATCATGTTTGCCGCGCGAATCTTCGCTCATGCTGTCCTCAAATTGGCCGTCCTGCAGGCCTCCGCAGGGCCCGCAACACAGCTACAGTAGAGACTATATAGCACCCAGCAACCTGCGCGCAAAGATAAGGTCGTTCAGGGCGTGACCCGGTTCCGCACCGACCCGTGCGTGGTCAAATCGGGCATTTCAAGGCTCCTATGCCTTTGCGGGAATCTCGCCGCGTTTTTCGATCATCGAATCGATCAAACCATAGGACCGGGCCTGTTCGGCGGTCATGAAGTTGTCCCGGTCGCTGTCTGCCTTCACACGCTCGACCGTTTGACCGGTGTGCTTGGCCAATATGGCATTCAGGCGCGTTTTGGTCTCCATGACGTCGCGCGCGTGAATATCGATATCAGACGCTTGACCCTGAAAGCCGGCGGACGGCTGGTGGATCATGATTTTCGAGTTCGGCAGCGAATAACGCTTACCGGCGGCGCCGCCGGCCAAGAGGACCGCGCCCATCGAGGCCGCCAGTCCCACGCAGGTCGTGCTGACGTCCGGCTTGATGAATTGCATCGTGTCGTAGATCGCGAGACCCGCGCTCACCGAGCCGCCCGGCGAGTTGATGTAGATCGCGATGTCCTTGTCGGGATTCTCCGATTCCAGAAACAGCAGCTGCGCGACGATCAGGTTCGCCATGTAATCCTCGACCGGACCGACAATGAATATCAGCCGATCTTTGAGCAGGCGCGAATAAATGTCGTACGCCCGCTCGCCGCGAGCGGTCTGCTCCACCACCATGGGAACCAAATTCAGCGCGCGCGTGGTCATACTTGAACTGCCTTTAATATTGCCGGTCAGAACTGCTCAAACCTTTGTGAGGACTTCTAGCACCATTTCAAGAGAAATGCGCGAGGTCAGCCCTCGAAATTCATCAATTGTTTAAAAGTCGACTTCACCTCGCGCACTTTGGCGTGCTCGAGAATCCAGTCCACCGCTTGGTCTTCCAGCGCCAGGCCCTCCACCTGGCGCATGGCTTCGGCGTTTTGCATATACGCGCGCTTCATGGCGCCGGCGTCGCCGTAGGCGGACACCATTTCATCCAGACGTTCATTGACCCGGTTGCGGTCGACCACCAGGTTTTCCTTGCGAATCACGTCGTTCAACAGCAGGCCGAGCGCCACTCGCCGGCGCGCCGGCTCGACGAACGGCTCGCGGGGCGGTGCCTGCGCGGCATCCTTCGTGCCCGCGCGGCGCATCGCTTCGACCTGCATGTCGCGAATCTGGCCTTCGATCAGCACATTGGGGACTTCGGTCGGATTCGCCGCGTACAATTTTTCCATGACCACCGTCTTGTTGCGGTTGCGCAGCGCCTGCTCGAGCTCGCGGCGCATGTTCGCGGCCACATCCTCACGCAATTTGGCCAAGCCCCCTTCGGTGACGCCGAACGACTTGCAGAATTCCTCGTCGACCTCCGGCAGCACCGGCTCCTCCACCGTCTTGATCTCGGTCGCAAAAATCGCCGCTTTGCCGGCGAGCTCGGTGGCACGGTAATCGGACGGGAAATTCACGGTGACGCTGCGCTTCTCTCCCGCGATCCCACCGATCAAACCCTGTTCCAACTCGGGCAACATCCGGCCTTCGCCCAGGACGATGGCGACGTTTTCTCCCTTGCCGCCGGCAAAGGCCACGCCGTCGATCGCCCCGTCGAAATCGATGGTCACCTTGTCGCCATTTGCTGCACCACGGCTCACCGCGGAATATTTCATCTGTTGTTTGCGCAGGCGCTCGATCATGGCGTCGATGTCGCTCTCCGTGACCTCCGCCGTCACGCGATCCACCTCGAGCGACTCCATCGGCTGCAACACCACTTCCGGAAACACTTCGAAGGTCGCCACGTATTTCAGGTCCTGGCCCTCGTCCATGCTCTGCGGCTCGATGCGCGGACTGCCCGCCGGGGTAAGCTGCTTCTGAGACACCGCCTCGGCGTAGCTGGACTGCAGCAATTCGCCGATCACTTCGCGATGAATCTGGCTGCCAAACTGCTGGCGGATGACCTTGAGCGGCGCCTTGCCGGGGCGAAAGCCGTTCAAGCGCGCGGTGCGGCTGATGTTCTTGAGGCGCGCGGCGATTTCCTGGCTCACGCGCTCGGCGGGCACCTGCACTTGCATGCGGCGCTCCAATTTGCCGATACTCTCCACGGAAACCTGCATGACTGTCCTTTTGTGCGTTGGCGAAGATCAAGCGATGGTGCGAAAGGCGAGACTCGAACTCGCACGGGTTGCCCCACCAGATCCTAAATCTGGCGCGTCTACCAATTCCGCCACATTCGCGTCAATTCAGCCCATCATTATATCTAACGGGGCTCGCTTTCGCGAACCAGAAGGCGCGCGACCTCGCGCAAGGCCGGAAGGCCGTTTTCCAACATGAAATAAAGCGGGCTGTCGCCGTCGAAGGGCGCGCGCGCGGCGGGTGCGTGTACCCAGGCCCATGCGCGGTCCTTGGGTCCAGCCTCGGCCATCAGCGAAAACTGAATGTTCGCGATGAGCGCGGCTCGTTCTTGTTGTGTGGCGGACAGCCGGGGTGCCTGCCCCAAGCGATAGCGCTGCAGCACTTGCGGCGAGGGAATCTTGAGCAATCGGCACTGCTGCAGCGGCGAGAGCTCCCACGCATCGGCGATGGCGAAGAAACGTTTCAGTGCGCTGGTGCTGGTATGGCGCGCCGCGCGGCGACTCGCCGGCTGCAACACCAATCGCGGTCCAGTACGAGTCTTGCTGGGCAATGCGGCTCTCACGGTGGCCCTCAAGCATACTCCCTAATAATAGGTGAGCTTGGTATGATGAAGCGTGCCCGAGACTTTTGCCCAGAGGCTGCATCACGCGCTCAAGAACAGCGGCAGTCTGGTTTGCGTCGGGCTCGATCCGGATCTATCCAAGATACCCGTGGACCTGGGCGCGGAAGCCACGCGGCTGCATGCTTTCGACCGTCGTGTCGTCGATGCGACATATGACATCGTTGCCGCCTACAAGCCGCAAATCGCCTTCTACAGCGCCTTGGGCGCCGAGCAGCAGCTTGCCCTGACAATCCGCTACATTCGAGAGCGTGCGCCTGCGGCGTTGGTGATTCTTGACGCCAAGCGCGGCGATATCGGCAATACCGCCGAAGCGTACGCGCGCGAGGCGTTCGATCGCTACGGCGCCGACGCCGTCACGGTCAACCCGTTCATGGGTGAGGATTCGGTGCGTCCCTTCCTGGCCCGCAAGGATCGCGGCGCGCTCGTGCTGTGCCGGACCAGCAATCCCGGCGGCAGCGATTTTCAGAATTTGATGCTCGAGGGCCTGCCCTTGTACCGTCATGTCGCGCGGCGCGCCACCACTCAGTGGAATGAACACGGCAATGTCATGCTGGTCGTGGGTGCGACCGTGCCGAAGGAGTTGGCCGAGTTGCGCGCGGCGCATCCCAACGTGACTTTTCTGGTGCCGGGCATCGGCGCGCAGAGCGGCGATCTTAAGGCGGTGCTGGCCGCGGGATTGGATGCACAGGGAATGGGACTGCTCATCAGCGCATCGCGCAGCATCATTTACGCCGGCGGCGGCACCTCGGCGGCGATTCGCGCGGCCGCGACGCAACTACGTGAAGAAATCAATTCGGAGCGCTCTTTAAAACGCGCTCTTCACGACGCCGCCATCGACGCGCAGCGCCGCTCCATTGGTCGCGGCGGATAGCGGACTCGCCACGAAGGTTACCATCGCCGCCACCTCCTCCGGGGTCGCGAAGCGTTTGAGCAGCGAGGTGGGGCGCGCGTTCTTGAAGAACTCGTTCTCCAAAGTTTGGGGACTCTTCCCGGTTTTTGCGGCCCAGTCCGCCACGAAATCGGCCACCCCGCGCGAGCGCGTCGGCCCCGGCAGCACGCTGTTCACGGTGATGCCGGTACCGGCGGTCGCTTCCGCCAGACCCCGGGCAACGGCGATCTGCGCAGCCTTGGTCATGCCGTAGTGAATCATTTCGGCCGGAATCTGGTAGCCGCTTTCGCTCGAGATGAAAATGATGCGGCCCCAATTGCGCTGGCGCATGGAGGGTAGATACAGACGCGACAGCCGAGCGCCGCTCAAGACATTGACGTCGAAGAATCGCTGCCAGTCGGCATCGGTGATCTCCTCGAACGCCCGCACTTCAAAGATCCCGAGGTTGTTCACCAAAATGTCGACCTGTGGGTGCGTCTGCAGCAATTTCTCAGCGACGGCGGCAACACTTAAATCGCCGGCGAAGCCGACCACATCGCCGCCGGTGGCGCTCTTCATGGCAGCGACCGCGCCGTCAACCGCAGCGGATGTTCTGCCGTTGACAATCACCCTCGCGCCTTCGCGGGCAAGGGAGGCCGCAATGGCATTGCCGATGCCCGCGGTCGAACCGCTCACCAGCGCGATCTTTTTAGCCAGTTGAAGGTCCAAGGCTGCCTCCTCGCGAAGAGCCGCTTACTGTGCGGTATCGACCGGCACGGAATTCAATTTGTAGACGACGCCGTCTTTCATCACGAAGCTCACACGCTTCATGAGACTGATGTCATCGATCGGATTGCCGGGCACCGCCACCACATCGGCGATCTTGCCGGCGGCGACCGAACCCAAATCCTTCTGGCGCAGCAACGCCGCGGCAGTCACCGTTGCCGCTTGAATGGCGAACATCGGCGGCATGCCCGCGCCCACCATCAGTTCGAACTCGTGAGCGTTTTCGCCGTGCGGATACACGGCGGCGTCCGTGCCGAACGCGATTTTGACGTGCGCCTTGTAGGCGCGTCCCGCGGTGGCTTGGATCAGTGGGCCGATTTCTTGGGCCTTGCGGGCGATTGTCGCCGGGTAGTAGCCCGGAATTTTGGCCTGTCGC
>Ga0210400_10005074_pt1 | contig 11242 bp, 7 predicted proteins | sample IncBWH26MmetaG_FD_155456 | JGI IMG/M metagenome (GOLD analysis project Ga0210400, IMG submission 155456) | Forest soil microbial communities from Barre Woods Harvard Forest LTER site, Petersham, Massachusetts, United States - Inc-BW-H-26-M | ecosystem: Environmental > Terrestrial > Soil >...
CCTGCGCGAGCTGACTTATACGGGGCGGATTTTCTCCGCCCAGGAAGCCATGAACTACGGCCTCGCGACGCGGATCTGCGACAACCCGCGCGCCGCAGCCTTTGAGGTCGCGCGCGAGATCTCGGGCAAAAGTCCCGACGCGATCCGCGCCGCCAAGCGCCTGCTGAACAATTTAAGCGTCGATCCGGGCCCGGCGCTGTTAGCCGAATCCGTCGAGCAGATGAGGTTGATGGGCGGCGCCAACCAGCGTGAGGCGGTGAGCGCCAACATCGACAAGCGCGCCCCGCGCTTCGCGGACGTTTGATAATGGTGCGCAGGTGCAGGTAGCGTCAACGTCAGATTCCGGTTCGCTTTTCCTCGGTATCGCCAGCGGTCAGCGAAGGCGTAGCCACACGGAAATTTCTGAACGCGCTGCCCGCATTGCCGGCGGCCTTCAGGGGCTTGGTGTCAAGCAGGGCGACTGCGTCTGCATTCTCATGCGCAACGACATCACTTTTCTCGAGGCAGCCTACGCCACGATGCGGCTCGGAGCCTACGCGGTGCCGGTCAATTGGCATTTCAAGCCGGAGGAGATCAATTACATCCTGAAGGATTCCGGAACATCAGTTCTCGTCGGCCATGCCGACCTGCTGCATCCGCTTCGCGACGCTGTACCGGCTGATGTGATCGTCCTCAGCGCTCCGACGCCACCGGAGATCGTTCCGACCTACAAGATCGATCCCCATCACCTCGCCACGCCTGCTTTTGCGACCGATCTTGAAGCCTGGCTTGAACAACAAAGTTCCTATGATGGTCCGCCGCTGCCGCAGCCAACGAACATGATCTACACTTCGGGCACAACCGGAAATCCCAAAGGTGTCCGGCGCAACGCGCCCACATCAGAGCAAAGCATCGCGTCGGAGCGGACGCGCGCGCTGATCTATGGCCTGAAGCCGGGGGTGCGGGGACTGCTGCCGGGACCGCTGTACCATGCCGCGCCGAATTCGTTTGGCCTGCGGGCCGGCCGGCTCGGCGGCGCGCTGGTGCTGATGCCACGCTTCGATCCGGAAGAGTTTCTGCGGCTGGTCGAGGTCGAAAAGATCGACACCGTGTTTATGGTGCCGACGATGTTCATCCGGCTCCTGAAGCTGCCGGAAGAGATTCGCAAAAAATATGACACGTCGTCATTGCGCCACGTGATCCACGCGGCGGCGCCATGCCCCGCCGATGTCAAGCGGGCGATGATCCAATGGTGGGGGCCGGTGATCTCTGAATATTATGGCAGCACCGAATCCGGCGCACTTACGTTTGCAACCTCCGACGATGCCCTGCAGAAGCCAGGCACGGTCGGGAAAATCCTGGACGGCGTCGAACTGCGCTTTCTCGATGACAATGGAGACAGGCTGCCGCTGGGCGAGATCGGCGAGATTTATTCGCGCGCCGCGGGCAGCCCGGAGTTCACCTATCACAACAAGCCGGAAAAGCGCGCCGAGATCGAGCGCGATGGATTTATCACGTCGGGTGATGTCGGTTATATCGACAAGGATGGCTATGTCTTTATCCGCGACCGCAAGCGGGACATGGTGATTTCAGGTGGCGTCAATATCTACCCGGCCGAGATCGAGGCGGCGCTCCATGCCGTTCCCGGCGTGGGCGACTGCGCCGTATTCGGGATTCCCGACGACGAGTTCGGCGAGGCCGTGATGGCGGTGGTGGAACTGCAGGCGGGAGTCGTGCTGGACATCGCCGCTATCCGCGCACATCTCAAAAGCTCGCTCGCCGATTACAAAGTGCCGAAACACCTGCAAGTTCAGGCCGGTCTGCCACGCGAGGATTCCGGCAAGATTTTCAAGCGCCGGCTGCGCGATCCCTATTGGGCGAGGGCGGGGCGGAGGATTTAACGAGAGGGCCCGGGTGCTTTACGCGCGTCCGGAACAAGTTCGCCCTTTTCTTGGTCTTGCGCCGAGCCTGAAAAATTGCGACTCAAGGGAGCCGGGCACTTTCTGGAGCATCTAAGCCATGTCCCCCCAGATCATGCCTTCCGACACCGATCTGCGATCCAATCGCGCCGATGAAGCCCTGGCGCTCGAAGAAGATGCCCGGCTGCGGAACGATATCCGGCTGCTCGGGCGTATTCTCGGCGACACGGTGCGCGACCAGGAAGGCGCCCACGTGTTCGACCTGGTCGAGCGGATTCGTCAAACCTCGATCCGCTTCCACCGGGATGACGACAAGCCGGCGCGCCGCGAGCTCGAAGTCATCCTCGACGGGATGTCGACCAGCGAAACCGTCCGCATCGTGCGCGCCTTCAGCTATTTTTCTCACCTTGCCAACATCGCCGAGGATCAGAACAACATCCGGCAGATGCGGACCCGCTCGACCGCGGACGGATCGCCTGGATCGCTGGCGCTCACACTGTCGCATGCCCGTACCGCCGGGTTTAGCGCGGCCGAGTTGCGCAAATTCTTCGCAAGCGCGCAGGTCAGTCCCGTCCTGACCGCACATCCCACCGAAGTCCGCCGCAAGAGCACGATTGATCGCGAGATGGAGATCGCAGCGGTGCTGGACCGACGCGAACGGGTCCAGCTGACGCCGGAAGAGCTAGCCGCGAGCGACGAGCAGTTGCGGCGCGCGGTGGTGACGCTGTGGCAGACCAATCTGCTGCGCCGTACCAAGCTCACCGTGCTCGACGAAGTCGCCAATGGCCTATCGTTCTACGACTATACCTTCCTGCATGAGGTGCCGCGGCTGCATTGCGCACTGGAGGACCGCCTGAACCAGGGCGACGGCGGCGCGCATGGCGAACTGGCATCGTTCCTGCGGATGGGAAGCTGGATCGGCGGCGATCGCGACGGCAACCCGTTCGTCACGGCCGAGGTGATGCGGGGTACGTTGCGCCTGCAAAGCAGCCGCGTGCTTCGCTTCTATCTCGAGGAATTGCACGCGCTGGGTGCTGAATTGTCGCTGGCGGCGCATCTGGCCGATATTTCCGAGGAATTGCGGGCGCTCGCCGAGCGCTCCCCCGATACCTCACCGCATCGAAGCGGCGAGCCCTATCGTCTGGCGGTATCCGGCATCTATGCGCGGCTCACCGCGACCGCGCTGAAGCTCGACGTGGAAACAACCCGCCCGCCGGTCGGCGAAGCAACTCCTTACGCTGATGTGACGGAGTTCAAGGCTGACCTCGATATTCTCGATCGCTCGCTGATTGCGAACAATTCAGGGGTCATCGCGCGCGGCCGGCTGCGGCTGTTGCGCCGGGCGGTGGATTGTTTCGGCTTTCATCTCGCCAGGTTGGACATGCGGCAAAATTCCGCCGTGCACGAGCGCACGGTCGCCGAGCTGATCGATGCGGCGATGCCCGGCATGTCCTACCTGGCGTTAAGCGAAGAGGCGCGGATCGCGCTGCTTGCGACCGAGCTGCGTAATTCGCGGCCGCTGACCTCTGTTTTCTTCAAGTACAGCGAGGAGACGACGGGCGAGCTCGCCGTTTTCCACGAGGCGGCGAGCGCGCATGCGCGGTTTGGTGCCGATACGATCCCCCAATGCATCATCTCCATGTGCAAGGGGGTGTCCGACATGCTGGAGGTCGCGCTGCTCCTGAAGGAGGCCGGTCTTGTCGATCCCTCCGGCCGCAGCGCGCTCAACATCGTGCCGCTGTTCGAGACTATTGAGGATTTGCAGGCCAGTTCCGCGATCATGGACCGGCTGTTGTCGATGCACGATTATCGCAGGCTGGTCGACAGCCGCGGCTCCGTGCAGGAAGTGATGCTCGGCTATTCCGACAGCAACAAGGATGGCGGCTTCGTCACCTCGGGCTGGGAACTCTACAAGGCCGAGATCGGCCTTGTCGAAGTGTTCGAGCGCCATGGCGTGCGGCTGCGGCTGTTTCACGGCCGCGGCGGCTCGGTCGGCCGCGGCGGCGGCCCGAGTTATGACGCCATCATTGCGCAGCCGGGCGGTGCGGTGAACGGCCAGATCCGGATCACCGAGCAGGGCGAAATCATCTTCAGCAAATATTCCAACGCTGAAGTCGGCCGCAACAATCTGGAGATTCTGGCCGCCGCGACGCTCGAAGCCAGCCTGCTGCAGCCACGGCAAAGCGCGCCATCGGGGGAATATTTGAAGGCGATGGAGCAATTGTCGGCGCTCGCCTTCAGGGCCTATCGCGGGCTGGTCTATGAAACCGAGGGGTTCGCCGATTATTTCTGGGCCTCGACCGTCATCACCGAGATTTCCACCCTCAACATTGGCAGCCGTCCGGCCTCGCGCAAGAAAACCCGCGAGATCGAGGATCTCCGCGCCATTCCCTGGGTGTTCAGCTGGGCGCAATGCCGGCTGATGCTGCCGGGATGGTACGGTTTTGGAAGCGCGGTCGAGACCTGGATAGCCGAACATCCCGATAAGGGCATGCCGTTTCTCCGGGAACTCTACCGCGAGTGGCCGTTCTTCCGTACCCTGCTATCGAACATGGACATGGTGCTCGCCAAGAGTTCGATCGCGATCGCCTCGCGGTATGCCGAGCTGGTGCCGGACACGACGCTGCGCGAAAACATCTTCGGACGCATCCGGCGCGAATGGCACACCTCGATCGAGACGTTGTTGGACATCATGGGCCAGGAGCGATTGTTGCAGGGCAATCCGCTGCTGGAGCGTTCGATCCGCAACCGCTTTCCCTATCTCGATCCCTTGAACCACGTGCAGGTGGAATTGTTGAAGGAGCATCGCGCGCAGAACCCGGATGAACAGGTGCTGCGCGGGATTCAACTCACCATCAACGGCATTTCAGCCGGATTGAGAAATAGCGGGTGAGCGGGATGCGATGTCGAAGTGGCGAATGGAATCTCCCCTTCCGCCACTTTCTGTCGCTCAACCGGCAATGACGCGGGAGATGGTCACGGCTTCAAGGCGCCCTGAACACTCGTGTAGACTGCATAGAGTGATGTCGAGCCGCAGATGTAAAGTCTGTTCCGGTAAGTACCGCCGAAGCACAGGTTGGCAACCGTTTCCGGGATGTGGATCTTGCCCAGCAGGTCGCCGTCAGGCGCGTAGCAGCGCACACCGTCCTCGTTCGGGTCGCCCCAACCCACGGAGCACCAAATCCGCCCGTCGCGGTCAGCACGCATCCCGTCGGTGATGCTGGGCTTGGGCATCTCGGCAAAGACTTTGCCGTTCGAAACCTTTCCGGCGCCGACATCCACGTCGAACACGCGGATATGCGAAGGGTTGTCCGGCCCGTCGGTGAAGCCTGTGTCAATCACGTAGAGCTTCTTCTCGTCGGGCGAGAAGGTAATGCCGTTGGGTTCCACAAAGTCATCGACGACAACCTTGACGTCACCGGATTTCGGATCCACCCGGTAAACGTTATGCTTTTCCTGCTCCGGCGCGGCCTTGATGCCCTCATAATTGCCGCCGATACCGTAAATCGGATCGGTGAACCAGATCGAACCATCGGAGGCGACAACCGCGTCGTTCGGCGAGTTCAGCTTCTTGCCGTTGTATTTGTCGGCGATGATGGTGATCGAGCCATCGAGTTCGGTCCGGGTGACCCGTCGGCCGCTATGTTCACAGGTGATCAGGCGTCCTTCCCGGTCAATGGTGTTGCCGTTCGAGTTCATCGATGGCTGGCGGAATACGCTCACGTGACCGTCATCCTCCGAAAAACGCAAGATGCGATTGTTGGGAATGTCGCTGAACAATACGTAGCGGCCAGCCGGGAAATAAACCGGTCCCTCCGCCCAGCGGAATCCGGTTGCGACGCGCTCAACCGCCATGGTGCCGGCGAATGCCGGGAAACCGGCAGGCCCAAACGAGACCTTGGGCTTTTTGAGCGACTCCAGGTGCGAATCCGGATAGCGGCTCCCGGAGAGTGGCCCCAAGGGCAACGGCGCGGTTGGCCTGGTCAGAACGCCGGTTTCGCCAAATGGCGCTACGGTCTCTGCGGAGGCCGCTTTCATTGTCACGGCCGTGGCAGCAATTGCTGCAGCGCCGCGTAACACGCCACGGCGGTCGACGCGGGCCGACGTGGCTTCAGCCCCGTTATCTGAATGATCTGAATGTATTGGATTTGTCATAATTGCATTTCCTCCCGTTGTTTTTTGTTGGGGAGGTAGTCGTGAGCCCACATTCCGGCATAAAGCGGGCGAAGTTCCCCGAAACAACTAGGGAGGGTAGATATCTAGGTCGCCGCCGGAATCGCGCGCAGAACCCGGATGAACAGGTGCTGCGCGGGATTCAACTCACCATCAACGGCATTTCAGCGGGATTGAGGAATAGCGGGTAATTGTCATTCCGGGTTCATGAAGATGCATGACCCGGAATGCAATGAGAGCAACGCCTTCCCGTCATTGCGAGTGCAGCGAAGCAATCCATAGAACCGAAGAAGCAAGTCTGGATTGCTTCGTCGCTTCGCTCCTCGCAATGACGGCGACGAAACTAAAGCGCTATTAACAATTATGCGCACCCTGCGTTTCGACATAGACCGCATACAGCGACTGGCTGGCCGCCATGAACAGGCGGTTTCGCTTTTTGCCGCCGAAGCAGAGATTGGCGCAGGTCTCGGGCAGACGAATCTGACCAATACGTTGTCCGTCCGGTGCAAAGATCTGGACGCCGTCATAGCCGTCGCCGACCCAGCCCGCGCCGACCCAGATATTGCCCTCGGTGTCGACCCGCATGCCGTCCGGGAAGCCTGACTTGCCATCGAGCGTCATGTCGATCAGCGTGCGCGGATTCGAGAGCTTGTCGCCGTTGAGATCGTATTGCCAGATGATGTTCTTGGCGTTGGGGTAATGCGTGATCCCGGTATCGCAGACATAGACCTTCTTGTAGTCATGGCTGAAGGCGATGCCGTTCGGCTTGAACGGTTCGTCGGCGACCTTGGTGACCTGACCGGTTGAGGCGTCGAGCCGATAAACCGCCTCTTTCTGGTAGGGCTGAACGGAGCCGGTATTGGCCTTCTGTCCTTCGTAGATGCTGATCGCGCCATAGCCTGGATCGGTGAACCAGATCGACTTGTCATTGGGGTGAACGACGACGTCGTTCGGTCCGTTGAGCTGTTTGCCGTTGGCCTGCTCGGCCAGCGTTGTGATTGAGCCGTCATGTTCGAAACGGACCAGCTTCGTCCGTTGGCAGGTGATCTGCCGCCCCTCGAAGTCGAAGGTGTTGCCGTTGCCCTCGTTGGAGGGTTTGTGGAATTGTTCGGAGATGTGGCCGTCGTCGTCGAGATAACGCAGCTGACGGTTATTGGGAATGTCGCTCCACACCAGATATTGGCCTTGAGCGTTCCAAGCCGGTCCTTCGGCCCATAGACAGCCCGTATAGAGACGCTTGATGGATGTGTTGCCGACCTTGGCTTTGAAGCGCTTGGGGTCGATCACAACGATATCGGGGTCGGGATAGCGCTGCGGCTCGGCGCCGCGGCCAAAGTCACGGGCCGATGCATCGGTTGCGACCAGCGCCGTGGCGGCGATTGCTGCAGCGCCGCGCAATAGATTGCGGCGGTCGACAATGGCCGATGTGGCTTCGGCTCCATCATCCGAATGTACTGGATTTGTCATAATTGCATTTTCTCCCGTTGTTTTTTTGTTGGGAGCAAGATCATGCATCCACATTCCGACATAAAGCGGGCGAGGTTCTGCGAAACAACCGGAGGTGGATTGCAAAAAAACATGAGTCGCACAGGCCTCGTCGCCGCGTGAGCGCAATTGCGTTGTTCGCTGAGAGGGGGCGGCACTTGGCTGCGTCTCGAAGGATGAGAGCACTATGGCTCCATGGTTCGAGACGCGCTTTCGTTAGCTAGATCGCATCCCAGTTGAAAATATCCGCCGAGCGGTCGAGCTTGTAGAATGACGACTTCAGCGCCGGCATGCCGTGCTCGGCGAGAGTTTGCGGCGTCCAGCCTTCGGCGCGATGGATCGAGCGCAGCGGCCGTGACTGGCTCATCAGGAAGATCTCGTTCATGCGCACCGCAAAAATCTGCCCCGTCACGTCCTTTGCGGCATCGCTGAGCAGGAATGCGCAAATCGGCGCGATCTTCTCCGGACCCATCTGCTGAATTTTTGCCACGCGCGCCTTCTCGGCCTCGGTCTCGGTCGGGATGGTCCCGATCAGCCGGCTCCAGGCGAATGGCGAGACGCAGTTGGAGCGGACATGAAAGCGCTCCATGTCGAGTGCGATCGATTTCGACAGCCCGACGATGCCGAGCTTGGCTGCCGCGTAATTGGCCTGGCCGAAATTGCCGACCAGGCCAGAGGTCGAGGTGAAGTGCACGAAGGCTCCGCTCTCCTGCTCGCGGAACAGTCGTGCGGCGGCATGCGAGACGTAGAACGAGCCCATCAGATGCACCTTGATGACGGCCTCGAAGGCGTCGATGCTCATGCGATGGAAGATGGCGTCGCGCAGGATGCCGGCATTGTTGACCACTCCGTCGAGCTTGCCGTAGGTGTCGATCGCGGTCTTGACGATCTTGCCGGCCGGGATCGCCTCGGCAACGGTTTCGAAATTTGCCACTGCCGTCCCGCCGCGCTTTTTGATTTCCTCGACCACTTCTTCGGCCGGCGCGGCGCTCGAGCCGGAACCATCGGCGGCCCCGCCGGGATCGTTGACCACGACCTTCGCGCCTTCAGCGGCGCACAATAACGCGATCTCGCGGCCGATGCCGCGCCCGGCGCCGGTAACGACGATGACTTTATCCTGGAGTGATTTGGTCTGCGTCATGATTGCCTCCCGTTGTTTTCGTGGTTGAAGCAAACGCCACTCGTCATGCGCGGGCAAAAGCGCGAAGCGCGTTTTCGCGCCAGGTGACCCGCGCATCCATCTATTTTCACAAGATGATGGATTGCCGGGTCAAGCCCGGCAATGACGTATTGTGTGCTATGCTCGATCCCATTATTTGTTATTTCTCGTTCGTAAAAATAATCGTGCCGCTCGCCGCGAACATGCCGCCGACACCGTGGCAAACCGAAACCCTGGCACCATTGACCTGCGCCGGCGCGATGCCGCGCATTTGCCGCACGCTCTCCTGTAGCGCGTACATGCCGTACATGCCGGAATGCATGTAGCTGAGGCCGCCGCCGTTGGTATTGAGCGGTAGCTTGCCGCCGGGCCTTGTATGGCCGTCGGCGATGAACTTGCCGGTCTCTTCGTGGGGCATGAAGCCGAGATCGCCGAGACCATAGAGCGGCAGGTGCGCGAACGCGTCGTAGATCATCAGGTGATCCACGTCCTTATGGGTGATGCCGGCCTCCCTGAAGGCCGTAGGACCTGCGACCTTGAAGGCGCGAGAACTGTCGAACGTCTGCATCTGGCTGACCATCGGCGTTTCCACGCTCTCGCCCGTGCCGAGGATATAGACAGGCTTTTTCGGAAAGTCCTTTGCCCGGTCGGCCGATGTCAGGATCAGCGCGCCGCCGCCGTCGGTGACGAGACAGCATTGCAGGATGCGGAAGGGGTAGGCGATCATCCGTGAATTCAGGACGTCCTCGACCGTGATCGGAGCTTTCATGGTGGCGCGCGGGTTCTTCGCGGCCCATTCGCGCTGCACCACCGCGACCATAGCGATCTGCTCATGGGTGATGCCGTGAGTTTTCATGTAGCGCAGCACCGGTATCGGAAACATGCTGGCTGGCGTCGAGACACCGTAGGGAAGCTCGAATTGTCCGTTCAGGCCATCGGGTCCGATCATGCGCGGGGTACGGCCGATATTCGACTTGCCGCTCTCGGCATGGGTGATCAGCACCGTCTTGCACAGGCCAGCCTCGATCGCCGCGGCGGCATGACGGACATGCAGCATGAAGGAACAACCGCCGACCGACGTTCCATCGACCCAGGTAGGCGTGATCCCGAGATAATGCGCGATCTGTTGCGGCGTTTCGACCGCGGTGGCAAAACCGTCGATATCGGACAGTTTCAGCCCGGCATCGGCGATGGCGTTGAGTGCCGCATCCGCATGTAACTGGATCTGCGAGACATTCGGAATGACCCCGAGTTCCGTGGTTTCCGCGGCACCGACGATGGCAACCTGATTTCTGCGCATGACGCTTAACCCTTCGCCGGACGAAACAAGGGGAGGGTGATCGTGTCGTCGAGTTTCTCGAACGCGACTTCCAGCTTCATGTCGAGTTCGAGCGCCTCCGGCGTCTGCGGACAATCGACGATGTTGCTCATCATGCGCGGACCTTCATCCAGTTCCACCACCGCGATGGCGTAGGGCGGCGTGAAACCGGGAACCGGGCGGTGATGAATCACATAACTGTAGAGCCTGGCCTTGCCGCTGGCTTTGAAGATGCTGACCTTGCGCGAGGCGCAGGCGGGGCAGAACGGGCGCGGCGGGAAATAGACATTGGCGCAGGCATCGCAGCGCTGCAGCCGCAATTCACCGGCCTGTGTGCCATCCCAGAAATGCTGGGTTTCCGGTGTCGGTTTCGGACGTGCGCGCGCGGGTTCAGCCATGATCGCAGATTCCTCCCTGGGCGGGTCTGCATCGGGCCCGCCTGTTTACGCTCTTGATGCGACATTGGACTGTCCGGCGTCAACGGTCCAGCCAGCCCGGTGCATGCAGCGTATTCCGGCACACACACAATGGATTAGTCAGGAGCGCTTGTATCCCGGTAACCCCCCGCGCTATTGTCCGTCAGAACGAAGGATACCGGGAGAATTTCATGTTGAGGATGACGGGCGCGCTGGTGCTTGCAGGAATCACGTTTGCGGCACCGGCCTTTGCGGTGGACGCGCCGGCAGAAATCAAGATCGGCACGCTCTACGCGTCATCCGGGCGCTACGCCTCGATCTCGATGCCGGTTTTCAGTGCCCTCAAGCTCTGGGCCGACCAGAAAAATGCCGACGGCGGCGCCTATGTGAAGGCATTCGACAAGAAAATCCCGATCAAGCTCGTGGCCTACGACGACCAGAGCAACACCGCGACCGCTTCGACGCTCTACAACCAGCTTGTCACCCAGGACAAGGTCGATCTCCTGGTCGCGGATTCCGGTTCGGTATTGACCGCGCCCGCGGTGGCGATCGCGCGCGACCGCAAGGTTTTCCTGTTCGATCAAACCGGAACCGGTGCCAGCTTTTTCTCCAAGGACAACCCTTACATCGCGCTGATGGCGGACCCGGTTTCGACGGTCTGGCCCAAGCCGGTCGCGGACTTCGTTTCGCATGATGGGCCGGGTCTGGGGATCAAGAAAATCGCCATTCTCTACTCGACCAACGAGTTCACCGGCACCCAGGCCAACGCCTTCCGCAAATTCGTCAAGGATTC
>Ga0210400_10005075_pt1 | contig 11241 bp, 9 predicted proteins | sample IncBWH26MmetaG_FD_155456 | JGI IMG/M metagenome (GOLD analysis project Ga0210400, IMG submission 155456) | Forest soil microbial communities from Barre Woods Harvard Forest LTER site, Petersham, Massachusetts, United States - Inc-BW-H-26-M | ecosystem: Environmental > Terrestrial > Soil >...
TGTCCAGCGGCACATGGCCCGGCCCTTCGATCATCACTTGCACGTCGTGCTCCCAGGCTTTGCTGGTCAGCTCGCCCAGGGTGCGCAGTTCGGAGAATTGCGCTTCGTCGCTGGCATCGGCAATGCAGCCCGGCCGCAATCCATCACCGAGCGAGTACGAAACGTCATACTTCTTCATGATCTTGGTGATATCGTCAAAGCATTCGTAAAGAAAATTCTGCTTGTGATGGTGCGCCATCCACTGCGCCAGAATCGCTCCGCCCCGGCTCACGATGCCGGTAATGCGCTTGGAAATCAGCGGCAGATACTGCACCAGCACGCCGGCATGGATCGTCATATAGTCGACGCCTTGCTGTGCCTGCTCTTCAATCACTTCCAGCATCAGCGCGGCATTGAGGTCTTCAATACGCTTCACCCGTGAGACGGCCTCATAAATCGGTACCGTGCCGATTGGCACAGGTGAATGGCGCAGAATGGCTTCGCGGATCTCATGGATCCCGCCGCCGGTGGAAAGGTCCATCACCGTGTCCGCGCCAAAATGGACAGCAGTATGCAGCTTTTTCAACTCTTCATCCACATTGGAAGTAATGGCGGAATTGCCGATATTGGCGTTGATCTTGCAAAGTGATTCCACGCCGATCGCCATCGGCTCCAGTTCAGGATGGTTGATGTTGGCCGGGATGATCATCCGCCCAGCGGCCACCTCGTCCCGAATCAGCTCTGGTTTTACTTTTTCCCGCTCGGCAACGTACAGCATCTCCTCTGTAATCAGTCCCTTGCGGGCATAGTGCATTTGGGAAGCGTTGCTGTCACCGGTGCGGGCTGCCTGCTCGCGGCGGCGGACGATCCACTCTTCCCGAGGTTTAATTTGGGGTTTGGCGTCAGTTTGCGGGGTGCTGTGTGTTGTACTCATAAATCACCTTATGTTCGGAAACCCTTAATTATACGCGCCATACAGGGTGTGACTTCCGTCACGCCTGTCGATAAGACCTCTTGACCCCTGCCCCAAGCGGGGATAACCTTTGAGGAGTCATGTCGCAAAGCAATAAATACCTGAAATTTGGGGCCGCTATCACGTTGATCGTACTGACCCTGGCATATCTGGCTTATCTGGGAGCGCAGGAAAGCAAGAGCTATTACGTCACCATCAAAGAACTCCACGCCATGGGTGACGATGTTTACAAAAAGAACCTGCGTGTCGCGGGCAACGTACTGCCCGGATCGATCAAGATGAGCGGACCACACGCTGATTTCCAGCTGGTGGAAAACGGCGAGATCCTGCGCGTGATCTATAAAGGTTCTGAGCCGCCGCCGGACACTTTTAAGGACAATGCTCAGGCCCTGGCCATGGGCGTATACAAGCACGACGGTGTTTTTTATGCCAATGAGTTGCAGGCAAAATGCGCCTCAAAATATGCTCCGCAACAGCAACAGCCAGGAGCCGCACCGGCCGCACAGCCGCCGTCGAAAGGATACTGAGGTCCGCCGCTGACGATCCCCGACGCCCCTCCTGTCCGCACTGAAAATGTCTCCAAGATTTATGGCCGCACCGCCGCGGTAAGAAAAGTCTCGCTTGCATTGGAGCCGGGACGGTTTTACGTGCTGCGCGGTGAGAATGGCGCCGGCAAATCCACGCTACTGCGCATGATTGCCGGGCTGAATGAGCCGACGGAAGGATCCATCCTGATTTACGGCATTCCCAACAGGCAGGCTCTGGATCGCATGGGTTACATGGCCCACGCTCCGCTGCTCTATGACGAACTTTCCGGCATGGAGAACCTGCGCTTCTTCGCCCAGCTTTACGGCGTGAAGTCTGATGAGCCTCTGGCCCAGGCGATGCAGCGCGTCGGGCTTGATACCAAGCTCGATCGGCGCGTCGGCCAGTATTCGCAGGGGATGCGGCAACGGCTATCGCTGGCTCGGGCAATTTTCCACCAGCCGCGGCTGCTCTTGCTCGACGAGCCTTTTTCCAACGTCGATCCTGATTCCGCCTTGCAGATTGCCAGGCTGTTGGCGGACATGCGCTCCAGCGGCACCACCATTTTGCTGGTCACGCACCAGGTCGGATTACTTGCTAACCTGGCTGACGAATATCTCATGCTCTCGCACGGCCAGCTGGTTGATCGCGGCTTCATGCCTGGAGTTCAAGCATGAACGTTGCCACGCAACAGGCACAACGCGAGAAACCGCGGGGAAGCATGTCCATCGCCAGGCTCACTTGGATCAACGTCACCAAGGACCTGCGTCTGGAATGGCGCTCGCGCGACGTTTTTAACTCCATGATGTTCTTTGCCCTGGTGGTGGTGGTGGTCTTCAGCTTTTCTTTTGAGCGCGAAGATTCCCGGCCGGTGATGGGCGGGCTTATCTGGATTGCGTTCCTTTTTTCGACCACCATGGCGCTCAACCAGTCATGGTCGCGCGAACTGCGCAACGGCGTCCTGGACGCCTATCGCGTCTCTCCCGCTCCGGCCGAAGCCTTGTTCCTGGGTAAGTGTTTAGGTAACTTTGTTTTAGTGATGTTGCTCGAATGCCTGATGGCCCCTTTGTTCGTGGTCTTTTACAATTTAAGCTCGGTAGGGCCTCTCTGGCAGCTGCTGCTGATCGCCCTTTTGGGGACATGGGCCCTGGTGGTGAACGGAACATTTTTTGCCGCCATGTCTATTCGCACGCGGAACCGCGAACTTATGCTGCCGCTGCTTCTGCTGCCGATTTCGCTTCCGGCGGTGATCAGCATGGTAACGGGCACTACTCAGGTACTCAGCGGCGAGGGCTCACCCGCGGTACAGTTGAAATTTCTGGCAGGATTCTGCGTGATCTTTACCACCGCATGTTTCCTGCTGTTTGATACGGTGCTCAACGCAGAATGAAAACCAAACTATTTTTCGCTTTCGCCGCTTTTTGCTGTGCTTTCCTGGCTTACGGGACCTACCAGGGACTGGTCGTGGCGCCCACGGAAGAAACCATGGGCGACGTGCAGCGGATTTTTTACGTCCACGTGCCCGCGGCCACGGTCGCTTTCACGCTGTTCTTCGTCAACTTCCTCGCGTCCATCTTTTACCTGTGGAAGCGCAGCCCGCGCGCTGACGCCCTCGCCGCGACTACGGCTGAAGTGGGCGTGGTCTTCTGCTCCGTGGTGCTGATCACAGGCCCCATCTGGGCGCGTTATGCCTGGGGTGTCTGGTGGTCGCCATGGGACATGCGCCTGAATACAACGCTCATGCTGTGGCTGCTGTACGTGAGCTATTTAATGATGCGCCGTTCTTCGACCGCGGGATCCACGTCAGTTTTAGCGGCCGCGCTGGCGGTTTTTTCCTTTCTCGATGTGCCGATCGTTTACATGGCCAACCGCTGGTTCCGCACCCACCATCCCGCGCCGATGATAGGCACGCCGAACCTCGATCCCCGGATGCAACACATCTTGTTCATCAACATGCTTGCTTTTGTCTGCTTTGGGGTGCTGATTTGCTGGTTCCGCTATGAGATGGAGCGCACGGCGCAAAAAATCGACACCGCCCACGTTCAGCGGGCCGCCGGCGGTGCTGCGGGCATGATGCTAATACCTGCAATGTTCTTTGCCCCTCCCGGCCACGTGGCGCCTATTTCGTATCTCTGGGGCGGATACCTGGCGGCGTGGAGCATTTACGTGGGCTATTTGCTGTTCCTCATGAGCAAGCTGGCGAGGTTGAAAAAGGAAGCGGCAGAGCTGGGGGCGTAGGACGTTACTAGCTTCGTCATCCCGAACCCCGTGAGCGAGAGCGCGCTTTCACCAGCGCTCGAGTAGGGGTGAGGGACCTTGCGTTGCCAAGTAAGGAAAACACAAGGTCCCTCGCGCCTGCTCGCACAATGAAGAAAGCTTGTGCTCGCTCAACGGCACTCGGGATGACGTTGTTTTTTTATCGACAGTTAGTCTAAGAGGGCAATTGTAAACACACGTCCCGCTTCACCCCTTCTCTTCCGGCGGCGGAACGTAACTTGCCTTGCGGCGCATCTCCGCAATCCACTCTTTGTGGGGATAGTCTGAGGCCAGCAGGCGGCCCACTTCTTTCTTCACGTCATATTCCACGCGCCGGATTGTCGGCTGGTCGTCAGTGATCAGCAAGTAGGAACTACGGAGATCGCCATCATACGGCGAGCCCACGCTTCCCGTGTTGCAGACCGTCATGCCTCCGACTTTGCGGATGAATGGCCGGTGAATGTGGCAGTAGACGACGATTTCCGCGTTCAACTGCCTGTAAGTGTTTTCGAGTTCAGCATCGTCCGCCGTGTCCATCGGAGCGCGCCACAGGTTGCTGGGACCGGCATGCATCAGCACGAGGTTGTCATGCCGCAGCTCAGCCGGCAACGCGCGCAGCCAGGCCAGCCTTTTTGGGCCAATCATCTGTGTTGTCGCCGGACCGCACAAATCGAACAGCACGCGGAACAGCGGCTTCAGCTGCGGCGCTGAAGCTTCCAGCGCCGCGCGGGCCGAGTTGTCCCAGAGCATCTCGTCCGTGTTGCCCAGAACGCCCTTCCAACCTTCATGCACGACGCAGTCCATCACTTCCGCGGGATGCGATCCTCCGTAAGGCAAGTCGCCGCCGTGAAGAACCAGATCCGGTTTTTGTTGGCGCAAATCGGCCACCACGGCATCGAGCGCCGTCAGGTTGCCGTGAATATCTGAGATGATGGCGATACGCATGTGCCGCCGATTACCTCCCGGTGAATAAAACGATAAACTAAACGTATGCCTGAAGTCGCGACCAACTCGCTTGCTAAAGCGTCATCCTCTTACCTGCGCTCTGCCATGCACCAGCCCATCCACTGGCATGAATGGGGCGCGGAAGCGTTTGAAACCGCGAAGCACGAGAACAAGCCCATTCTGCTCGATATCGGCGCGGTGTGGTGCCATTGGTGCCACGTGATGGACCGCGAGTCCTATGAGAGTCCCGAGATTGCCGCCATCGTGAATGAGCATTTCATCGCCATCAAGGTTGATCGCGACGAGCGCCCTGACGTCGATAGCCGTTACCAGACCGCGGTCCAGGCTATCAGCGGGCAGGGCGGCTGGCCGCTTACCGCATTTCTCACCCCGGAAGGAAAGCCGTTTTATGCGGGGACATATTTTCCGCCGCAGGATTACCAGGGACGTCCCGGCTTCAGCCGCGTGCTGCTCACGCTGGCACAGGCGTATCGCGAAAAAAACAGCGACGTGCTGGAATCCGCAGAGAGCGTGATGAGCGCCATCAGCCAGGCCGAGGGCTTTGCCGGCAAGTCCGGATCGTTGAAGCCCGAGTTGATTGACAGCATGGTGGAGTCCGCGGTGAAGTTGTTTGATCCGGAGCATGGCGGATTTGGATCGTCGCCGAAATTCCCTCATCCCAGCGGCATGGATCTGCTGATGCAACGCGCCGCCGAAACCGGCAATGCGGAACTGCTCAACGTGATCACGGTTTCGCTCGACAAGATGGCGCGCGGCGGCGTTTACGATCAGCTGGCAGGCGGCTTCCATCGTTATTCCGTGGACGAGCACTGGATCGTTCCGCATTTTGAAAAAATGTCATACGACAATTCCGAGCTGCTAAAAAATTACGTTCATGGATATCAGCTCACCGGCAATGAGTTTTTTGCCTTTGTCGCAAAAGACATCGTCCGCTGGATGGATGAAGTGCTCTCTGACCGGGAGCACGGCGGCTTTTATGCTTCGCAGGATGCCGATATCTCACTGGACGACGACGGCGATTATTTCACCTGGACACTGGACGAAGCCGAAGCCGTACTTGGCACCGACGAACTGCAAGTGGCGATGCTGCATTACGACATTGGCGAGGTCGGCGAGATGCATCACAATCCCGCCAAGAACGTACTCTACCTGCGGGCCAGCATTGAAGAAGTCGCCGAGCGGGTGAAGAAAACGCCGCAGGAAGTACAGACGATTCTGGATTCCGCCAAGAAGAAGATGTATGCGGCGCGGCTCCAGCGCACCACTCCATTTGTTGACAAGACGGTGTACGTCGGCTGGAACGCGCTCTGCATCTCTGCATATCTAAAAGCGGCGCGCGTGCTGAAGCTCGATGAGGCTCGAAGATTTGCCCTGCGCTCACTGGACCGGATTCTTTCCCAGGGCTGGGACCCAAAGCTGGGATTACAGCGTGTGCTTGCCTACTCAGATCCGCAGGCGGCCAAACGCCGCGTTCCTGGCGTGCTGGAAGATTATGCGTTCACGGCAATCGCATGCCTTGACGCCTATGAAGCCAGCGCCGACCTGAGCTACTTCCATTTTGCGGAGAAGATCGCCAGCGCTATGGTTGCGCGTTTCCATGATCCACATGAAGGCGGCTTCTTTGATATGGCCAGCGGACCTGACGTTGGTGGCGGCTTGGTGCTGGGAGCGCTCGCCGCTCGACGCAAGCCTTTGCAGGATTCACCCACTCCGGCTGGCAATCCCATGGCCGCCATTGCTCTCTTCCGGCTACACGCTTACACCAATGACGCGCGGCATCGCGATCTGGCGGAAAGCACGTTGAAAGCCTTTGCCGGCATAGCCGCGCACTATGGGCTGTTTGCTTCGACCTATGGGATCGCGCTGGGTATGTATCTACATCCACACACGCAGGTGGTGATTGTGGGCAGCGGAACGAGGGCCGAGCAACTGGAATCTGCGGCGCACAAGCATTTGTCTCTGAACCAGTCCGTCCTTCATCTGCAAGAAGGAGAAGCGGTGCCGCAGATGCTTCCGCCGGCGCTGGCCGAAACGATTCCCAATCTGCCGGCGATCAAGAAAGGCCACACAGTGGCTGTGATCTGCAGAGGCTTCAGCTGCAAGCCACCGATCGCCGAACCAGCGGAACTGGAGAAGGCGCTGGCTTCTTATTGATCAGTCAGGCCCAAGCTCCATGAGTATTTACATATACCCTTCCAGGACGCCGGCGGCGCGGTTCAGCGCGTCAGTCAATACTTGCAGCTGCGCTGTCGTGAGCTGCGCGTCTTTTACGTCAATCGATTCATTCACTCCTGGGATCACCACAGCAGCGTAACCGGTGTATTGTCCTGGCGCGTAAATCAAATGCCTGAACCATGGACGGTTCGGCAAACCCTGCGGCGACAGCAGCGCGCGCTCGGCGGCGATCAATGCCTGATTCAGTCTGGCTGCATCCTGCGGCGGGGCTTTCTGAATCGCCAGAATCTTTGCTCCAGCATTCATGAATCGTTTCGCCGCATCCGATGCTTTGCTGAAATCGGGGGCGTTGGCGCCCAGCATGCGCGAGGCTTTATCACGGGCGTTGTCGATGTAAACGCCGATTTCTTTTCCATAGAGCTCGTAGTCATAAGGCAGTACGTCGGCCTGGGACATGTGGAGCGCTTCAATGCCAAAGACGCGTGCCATCTCCTGCTCGTAAACAAACGTGGGATCGGCAAATTTCTTGAACCAGTTGAAGTTGTCAAACGCCGAGTGATAAACGCCATACTGCCCGCTGGACGTCATGTCCGTGGAAGGAATGCCCAGGTGCTGAATGAAAACGCTGTAGTCGGAGCCGCTGCCGAGATCGCCCACCGGCACATCGTTTTCCACGCGCGCGTTCGGCGTGCGACCCTGTCCGCCATCAGGACGCCGCTGCGGCTGTCCCATTTTTTCCTCTTTCCAAACGTTGTAAAGCATGCCGCCTTTGGGACTGGGGACAACCTTGGTGACGTCGCGCATAAAACCTTTCAGGCTCGGAACCGCCGATGCGCCAAAGTTCGATCCTGAGACCGCCACATCGAGATTGAAATACGCGACGGCGTGGGCCAGATCTTTTTCATGCTCCTCGCCCCATTCGGTGCTGCCGATCAACCCCTCTTCCTCTGCGTCCCATGACGCAAATACGATTGTGCGGTCGGGCTTCCAGCCATGTCGTAGCAGATCGGCGAAGCCGTGTACGGTTTCCAGCATGGCGGCGGTTCCGCTGTTAGGATCCACTGCTCCGTACACCCACGCATCGCGATGGTTTCCCAGCACCACCCATTCGTCGGGATATTTCGTCCCCTTAATTTTCCCGATCACATCCCAGATCGTCCAATACCGATAATTCTGCTTCAGATGTATCTTCACCTTCACCGGTCCGGGACCAACGTGGTACGTAAACGGCAACGCGCCTTGCCAGTCGCGCGGGGTCTCTGGCCCAGCCAGATTCTCCAGGATAGGACGCGCATCTCCATACGACAGCGGCGTCGTAGGAATCTTGGGCATGTCCAGCGCTTTCTCCGGCGGCACGCGTTGCGACTCCGGCAGCGTCACCGTCGACGCAAATCCCGGCGTGGTGGGATCGCCCGGGTACTTGAACATGTATTGGATCGAGCCGCGCTGCACGCCGCTCTCCGGACGCCACGGCCCCTTCGGATATGCGTCGCCCTTGAAGTAACCGTCATCGATGGGGTCAGAATAGATAATCACTGCCGCCGCGCCGTGCTCTTCCGCAACAAAACTTTTTACGCCGCGAAAATTATCTCCATACCGGACAATCACGATCTTGCCCTTTACGTCGACTTTCAGGTCCTCAAGCTTTTTGAAATCCTCCGGCCTGCCGTAATTCGCATATACGACCTCCGCTTCAACGTCGCCGGAAGGGGAAGACCCGCTGAACGGCATCACCACTTTCGGATTATCGGCCAGCGGATCGCCATCCACATGCTCCGGCCTGGGACCATTCATCTTTACGTTCGCCGGCGCCGTTACGGTCACGCTGATTTCCGACGGCCGGTTCATCCACACCGAGTACTTGACCTCCTCGGTCTCCATGCCGGCAATATCAAAGTGCTTGGCCACATGATCGGCCGTGGCCTTGTCTTCCGGCGACCCGGCGATGTGAGGCTGCGCTGTCAAAATCTTCAAGTGCTGTTCCGCGCGCGCCGGGCTGGGACTGGCCAGAAATTCCTGGTCCACCTGGTATTGCTTGGCGAAATCCCTGAAGCCAAAAATCTGCGTGGGACTGATCTGCGAAGAAATGCCCGCCGAAGGTACGCCCTGCGCAGAAACGCTTTGTGTAGGATTGCTTTGCGCGGGATTCGTTGGCGATGGAGCGTTCTGGCCCCTTCCCGCGGGGTTCTGCAGGGCAAAACTGGAAAGTACAAAGACCGATAAGGCGACGACTAATAATTTGGCGCGATTCAATTTCTGGCTCCTGGTTTCGGGTTTAAGCAAGTCCTGCTGGGGAAATGAAAAAGCTTACACTATTAAGTGGCATTGAATCGAATCCGCCACCAACAGGATCAGGGGAAATTTGAGTACGAATGCGGAAATGAATGGCGGCAGCGCGTCGCCGGTCGAGGAAACGATTGGCGACGCAAAGGTCGGCAACCCAAAGATCGGCAACCCAAAGATCGGCACTGCCACGACCGGCGGCTTAACTACAGACGATTCAAACGCTGTTGGATTGCAAAGCAGCGGCCCCACCGTCCCGCGCGCCGACGCCGTCGACGGCCTTGCTCACGGCGCCGTTACTGACGCGGCCGAAACGACCGTCATTGAGATCCCTCGGCTCGCCCGCGCCTTGCGTCACCGAGACTTCCGTCTCTTCTGGACGGGCAACTTCCTCTCCAACATCGGCACCTGGATGCAGAATATCGCCCAGGGCTGGCTGGTGCTGCAACTTACCAACTCGGCTTTCTGGCTGGGCGTCGTCGGGTTTGCTGCTTCGTTTCCCATCCTGCTGTTTGCGCTCATCGGCGGCGTGATTGCTGACCACGTAAACAAGCGCAAGCTGCTCATGGTAACGCAATCCGCCATGATGTTTTTTGCCTTCATCATGGCTGCGCTGGCGTATTTCAAAGTCAACGGGCATCCGCTGATTAACGTGCATGAGATCGTTTTTCTCGCTCTCGGCACCGGCATCGCCATGTCGCTCAATACTCCCACGTACCAGGCGCTGGTGCCGCAGCTTGTTCCGCGTGAAGACCTGACCAATGCTATCGCGCTCAATTCCGCGCAGTTCAATATGTCGCGCGTTCTTGGCCCCACGCTGGGCGGCTTTGCCATGGCAATCTTCGGCGTGGCGGGAAATTTCTTTCTTAACGGACTCAGCTTCCTCGCCGTGCTGGTCGCCCTTACTCGCATCCGCTACGCCGAGCCCGCTGCGCCCCAGGAAGGCCACCTCTGGGAAAAATTGAAGCAGGGATTCACTTACGTCTTCCGGCATTCAGCCATGTCGTCGCTGGTGTTGCTGGTGGCGATTGGCAGCCTGCTGGCAATTCCGTATCTGACTTTTGTTCCTTACTTTGCCCGCGACGTCCTCGCCAGCGACGAGCCCGGCCTCGGTATCCTCATGGCCTGCTCCGGCGCGGGCGCTTTTCTCGGCGCCATCACCATCGCGTCGCTCGCGCATCTTCGCCGCCGAGGGCTGTTTGTGGTCCGCGCTTCCGCAGGATTCTACGCAGCCATCATCGCCTTCACTTTCTCGCGCAACTTCTATCTTTCCGGACTCCTGCTCTCCGTGGCCGGCTATTGCATGATCATCTCCGTCGCCACCATCAACTCCCTGCTGCAGCACCTGGCGGAAGACCACATGCGCGGACGCGTGATGAGCATTTATTCCACGGCCTTTCTCGGACTGCCTCCCATCGGCTGCCTCATCGCCGGTTCGATGGCCCACGTCATCGGCGCTCCGCTGGCGATTGCCGGCATGTCGGCGCTGGCTCTGGCGGGAAGCCTGGGCGTATTTCTGGGAAGGGAAGGGTTGAGGGAGCTGGACTGAGCTCTTTGGTTTACTCCTGAGCGGAGCGAGGGAACCCTATCGCAACGAAAATAATTGCGCTTTCGTTCGCGTCCTTCGCGCTCTTGCGCTCGACGGCGTCCATGCGGCCCTTCGTTGCAGGCTCGGCGGTTTCAGTCTCGCTGCACGCCGGACAGCGATTGGCGAATCCGGGCTTGTCCGGCTTCAGCTCAAACTCTTCTGAGCAGACGGCACAAACTTTGATGGGAAACAGCATATTGCTTCCATGATACAACGCCAAGTTCAGAGTAATTCATGGCTGAATGCTGACGCCTGATTGCTGAGTGCTGCCAGTATCCTGTAGCATCGCGCGCATGAAAAAGGCAATATCGGGCAGGCGACCTTCGACTACGAAACGCACCGGAGCTTTAAAAACACCGGCTGCGAAACCTCACATCCCCAAAAAAGCTGCTCCGAAACGCGCCCCTAAAGCCGCAGCTCCCAAAACCGCCGCCCCGCAAACCGTCGACCAATATCTTGCCGCCGTCCCTGAACCCGACCGCAGCGCCATGAACCA